>Ga0187893_10005842_pt1 | contig 21643 bp, 21 predicted proteins | sample MA1701074metaG_FD_139574 | JGI IMG/M metagenome (GOLD analysis project Ga0187893, IMG submission 139574) | White microbial mat communities from a basaltic lava cave in the Kipuka Kanohina Cave System on the Island of Hawaii, USA - MA170107-4 metaG ...
GAAGTCAGAAGTCAGAAGTCAGAAGTCAGAAGTCAGAAGTCAGAAGTCAGAAGTCAGAAGTCAGAAGTCAGAAGTCAGAAGTCAGAAGTCAGAAGTCAGAAGTCAGAAGTCAGAAGTCAGAAGGTGACAGACCCGAAGATTTCCCGCCTGTCACCTGTCACCTGTCACCTGTTCCCTACTCTGACCACTGGCAACTGACTACTGACCGCTGCTAAGATTTCACGCGACTTCGATAAAAATCATTGGAAAAGGAATCAGCGTTGAAACTTTCGAACTGGCTCAAGCGATGCGCGCTCATCATATCTGCCGCGCTGCTGCTCACTCAATTCGCAGACTGGACGCTCGGACAGCGACAGGACGATTCATTATCGATTCAACTCGGAGCCAGGCTCTTCGGCGACAATCGGTTTTCTTCGCCCAATGGAGACCTGCAATCGAGTTGCAGCAGTTGTCACATGCTCAACGAAGACCCGCAGGGCCGACGCGCCTACACAGATTTCCTGGCGCGAAGCTGGGTCTCGTGGCGGTCGAAAGACCCCCGGCGCGACGGTGTGCGAAATGCGCCGACCATACTCGATTCATCAGAGATGCCGCGACTGCATTTTGATGGCGAGTTTCAATCGATGGAGGAACTCGTTCGCGGGACGATTTCAGGTCGCACATTGGGATGGCTTCCGGGCGAAGAAGAGCAGGCATTAGATCATGCATGGCGCGTCATACTAAACGACAGGGGAGAAGCGAAGACCGCGCCTTATCGCGATCAGTTCCGTCAGGCTTATGGCATTGAGTTGAACAAGATCAAACCTGATGAAGTTATCAATCTCGTGGCCCGCGCGGTTTCGGATTTCGTGAAGACGCTCAAGACGGAAAAGAATTCGCCTTATGATCGATTCATCCGCGCTAATGGATTTCCTGACAGTCCGGTTCAGGGCGAAACGGCCGCGGCTTTTGCAGAACGCATGCTTGCGCGACTGGCTTCTATGGAATCGAAAGGCGAAATAAAGCTGGCGAAAGATTTCGACGCTGACGCGCTCCGCGGGATGAAGATATTCTTCAGCGTCAAAGGCGAATCGTCGGTCGGCAATTGCGCTGCGTGTCACACGCCGCCGCTCTTTACGGATTTCTCTTTTCACAACACGGGCATCACTCAGAGTGAATATGATCGCCTTCACGGGGAAGGGAGTTTCGCTGCGTTGCGCGTGACAGCAGCCGCTCGACCGTCGGTTCAGTTCCGCGAGATTCCTTATCGAGACAAGCCGGGATACATCGATCTCGGTCACTGGAATTTCGTGAAGATGAATTCGCCTCTGCGCCGCGCAGGAGAGAGCGACGCGGAGTTTCTCGAACGAATGATCGGGACTTTCAAGACGCCGACGCTTCGCAATCTGGCTTTCTCGTATCCTTACATGCACAACGGCGCGTTCTTCTCGCTTGAAGATGCGCTCAATGAAATAGCGAAGCTCTCGCGCCTTGCTCGCGCGGGCCGCGTTCGTGCGGCTGATGAAGAACTGGCGAGGATAAAAATCTCGGAGTCGGATATACCTTCGCTCGTCGCGTTCTTAAACACGTTGAACGAGTAGCGTTCGGATATTTCAGAGTTGGGACGCTGGCGATGTTCTTGGACGAAAGATGAAAAAAGTCGCTCACATGATTCTGACCGTTCTGATATGTATCTTTGCGCTGAGTTGCGTCTACCTGAGCGCAATTCTGGCGATTAGTGCGGGCCTCATGTTCGGCGATATTAATGATACCGAGACGCAGAGGCAGGCCGCCCAAGTGAAGACAACTATATTTTCCCTATTCTGCTTCTTAGGCTTTTGCGCTTCTTTAGCAGTGCTTTTCCTGAGCCGTTGGATTTCCCGCTTTATCCTGAAGCTTATCGGCATAAGGGATGCGGCATAAACACGGCAGGTAGCGGAGCGAGAAAGGGAAGTTGTCATCTACCATCATCCTATATTCGCCAGCCCGCAAATAATTCACGAATGCTGAACGGCTCTTTTCTTCCTCGCGTCCGGCTGCTCGTAAAATTCGATTACGCTTCGAGCCATCTCCAAAACCTTTTCGCGCAATCGCTCAGGCTCTATCACTTCTATCTTTGGGCCGAATCCTAAGACATATTCGCACGCTACTTCTTCGACATCGAATCGCATCTCGACCTTTATCCATCCCTCTTCGTCCGGCTCGCCTGTCTTTTCAATCTTCGCAAACCTTCCCGCAAAACCGAGGCGGGGAAATATCTCAGGGCTGACCCTTACGGTCGCGGCGTATCGCGGAAGGCTGGCTTTGAATCGCGCCGTCGATTGCTCCCAGAATCGGGCGAGGTCGAATCCTTCGGGACGCGCGCACGCTTCATCCCGCATCCGTGCGCTGCGGATGCGAGAGACGCGATAGCTTCTCATCTCGCCATCGACTGCCGCGACCAGATACCACACGCTCCCCTTTGCAACCAGGCCCAAAGGATCGACCACTCGCTCTACCTGATCGCATTCGCCCCGATGGTAAGTGATTTCAAGCCTTCGCTCCTGCCACACGGCCTGCTGGATCAAAGGAAGAAAAGTTATGGCTTCATCAGGGCGATGCCATCCCGTCACGTCTATGTGAATGCGCTGGCTCATATACTCCGCCTCTCCGCGATTCGTAGACGGAATGGCCGCGAAGAGTTTCATCAACGCCGCGTCCGATGCTTTCTCCAATCCGAGGTCGGCAAGAAGTTGATGCGGCCCGGTGAGAAAGAGCGCCTGAATCTCTTCTTTTTTTAGTCCGGTGAGATTGGTGCGATATTCATCCATGAGCGCCCATCCGCCTCCAACTCCGCGCTCGGCGTAAACGGGAATCCCGGCCATGCTCAATGACTCCATATCGCGATGGACTGTTCGCTCCGATACTTCCAATCGACGAGCAAGATCACGCGCCGTCATTCGACGATGAACCTGCAAAAGCAACAGAATCGAAATCAAGCGATCAGCGCGCATACTGCCCTCCTGAAACAGTTTTCAGCTGTAACTACTCAGCCGGTCAGGGTGAATGATCGGAGCATTGATTTGAATACGAGTTTATGCCCTTGTTTAGCTCCAGGGGAGCGACCTGTTTATAGAAGCGAAGAGATCAACAGGTCGCTCTCCTGGAGCTACGAAAACGGATCAACCCGTTTCTATAAACAGGTCGCCCCTAACGGGGCTGAGTAGTTACTTCAGCTTTTAGTTTTTAGTTCGACAAGGCCAAACTTTATCACAGAAATATGACAGAGGATGTCAGGAAATGAAGAGTAATGTGACGAGTGAAGCAGGATTATCTGAAGCTGGCGCGAATCGAAGCCTTGAATTTGAAGCGCGGGGCGAAGGGTATAGCTTTGTCCTGTTCACGATCTGGTTTTATCGAAAAAGCTGCGACAAGTCGCAGCACTCCAAAGGAGGTGAAATATGGCAACGACGAGAATGGCAACGAAAAAGAAACAAACAGGCCCGCAGGCGAGCCGACCTTACATGCCGGGCTATGGCATACCAAAAGAAAAAAAGGGAATGCTAACGTGGTCTCACGTCGCGAAGCGCATGACAGAGGCGATGCATTATTGGGTCAGCACGGTTGACGCGGAAGGCCGCCCGCACTCGACGCCGGTCGATGGATTGTGGATTGACGGTCAACTGTATTTCGGCGGGAGCCCTCAGACTCGACGCAATCGCAACCTCGCGACCAACTCTGCGGTGTGCATCCATCTGGAGAGCGCGATGGATGTCATCATACTTCAGGGAGAGGCGCGCGAACTTCGAGAGCCTGATTCTTCATTGATCACCAAACTGGCAGAAGGCTCTAAAAAAAAGTATGGCTATTCGCCTCCGCCTGAAGCCTTCGGCGCTGGAGGTACGTTTATATTCACGCCCCGACTCGTCTTGGCCTGGAAGGAGTTTCCAAAAGACGCCACACGCTGGCAATTTCAGAAGCAGTGATCAGTGGCGGGCGGGTCAGAGTAAGGAATCTGTAACCTGTAAACTGTCACATTCTGATTCCAGGCTTCAAAGGAAAAAACTATGAACCCTCTTGATGGAAAAGTTGCGGTCGTTGCCGGGGCGACTCGCGGCGCGGGGCGCGGCATAGCCTGTATGCTCGGCGAACGGGGAGCGACGGTTTATTGCACGGGTCGCAGCGTTCGCGGAAAGCCCGCGTCGGGAGCGAATCGCCCCGAAACGATTGAAGAAACCGCTGAGATGGTCACTCGCTATGGAGGCAAAGGCATAGCGGTGCAAGTAGATCACACTGTGGAGGATCAGGTCAGCGCGCTCTTCAAACAAGTGAAGAAAGAACAACGGCGACTCGATATTCTGGTCAACGATGTGTGGGGCGGCGACGAGTTGACCGAGTTCGGCAAGACATTCTGGCAAGCCTCGCTCGACAAGGGCCGCGTGATAGTCGAACGCGCGGTCTTTTCGCACATCATCACGGCTCACTTCGCCGCCCCGCTGATGATAGAAACCGGAAGCGGGCTTATCGTCGAAATCACGGACGGGAATTTCTTCGGCTATCGCGGCAATATCTTTTACGACCTCGTGAAAACCTCAGTCATTCGCCTCGCCTTCGCTTACGCCTACGAACTGCGCAAGCGCAACATCACATCGGTCGCCGTCACGCCCGGTTTTCTGCGTTCGGAAGCGATGCTCGATCACTTCGGCGTGACGGAAGAGAACTGGCAGGACGCAGTGAAAAAAGACCCGAACTTCATTACATCCGAAACGCCTTACTACGTCGGTCGCGCGGTGGCGGCGCTGGCCTCAGACCCGGATGTAGAGAAGAAATCGGGAAGGGTGTTTACTTCCTGGGGACTTGCCCGTGAGTACGGATTGACGGACATCGATGGGCGGCAGCCTTATTGGGAAACTCACTTCGAAGAGAAATACGGCGCGCGCATCAGGACGTGCGACGACGGGTTTTATGAATATTGGTTTGGTGGAGCAATCGAGATCGTATTCCCCGACTGGCCCTGATACATAACCGTGACCACTCGTCTGATCCTGCTTTTCATCTGCATCCTACCTGCGCAGATAGGACGCCTCGTTGCGCGCCGCCTTGCTCATCGTTTTGCTATTCGATCAGGTGGTGATCAGTTTCCGGCTTTGCGCTATTTCTTATCTCGGTTGTCACTTGAATCGTGAAGCAAGGCAAGCTGTGAAACGACAATCTCAAGATCATCGGAGGAGATGCAATGAAAAGGACTGTAATCATCGGCCTGCTGAGTTTGTTTGTCGCCTGCGGCAATCAGCAGACCGTCAACACCAATCAAAACGCAACTCCGGCGAAGGGTTCCACGACTGCCGCCGGATCGAATCCGTCGTCCGGCTCTGCAACCGGCACGGCGGATTCGGGAGTCGTGAATTTTCCGTTCGCTGAATTTGCCAGAGTCGAGACGACTGCCCAAACGGGCGAGTACATTCTCTGTCCGTCCTACACATGGATCGAGGACGCGGCGGAAAAGGGAGCGGACTCGACCAGTTTCATCTGGTATCAACAGAAGATGGCCGCGCCCGGAGCAGAACTTTCCGAAGTGGAATTCCTCAGCGAGCGGCAAAAAGTGCCGAATGCTTACATCATCGCGATCCCGTCGAAGCAGACTGCCCAGACCGGCGACATCGTTTTGACGTGGTGGCAATCAGGATCGGGGATGAGTCGCGCTATCGTCGTCGATGACAAAGACCCTGCCGCGCCAGTCGTGCGCTATCTCGATATCGATTACGACAACCCTGCGAAATCGCGCGACGGACAGACGACCATCGGCAGGATGGACGAGAAACTCAAGGCCGATTCGTTCTTCAAGATCAAAGAGTGGGATTCGGGAACGAGCGTCGGAGTGCAGGACGGAGCGAATCTGAAATTCGCGCACCTCATCCGCATCGTCGGCGACAAGGCGCTGGTTCTGGAAGGCGTAGGCAATTTGAAAGTCTATCCGAAAAGCCTCTGCACAGCCGCGCCGGTCGCGCCCGGCGTGAAAGCGGGCGACAAAGTGAAAGCGCCTCGATACGGCACGAGTTTTCAAGAGGCCACTGTCGCCAGAGTCGAGGCGAGAATCGGCAGAGTCTTCGTTAAATTCGATGGCAGCAGCGACGAGAAAGCCATTGCTTTCGGCGATGTGCTGAAATAATCGCGGCGCAATCGAGCGATAAAAAGCCGCCCGCGGCGGGCGGCTTTTTATGCCTGCAAATTTACAACCCGCCGAATCGCTCGGCTTCGTTTGCCAGTTGCGACAAATCCGCGAGCCTCTGCGCCGCGAGTCGTTGATCGATGCGATGATCCAAAGTCATTCGCATCCATAAGGTCTGCGGTTGAATGTACAATTCGCTTTTGCCAAAAGCGTCGCCATCGCAAACAAGCCGCGCAAGCAGGTCGCGCGTTTGCGGCAGATGGAGAAACTGCTCAACGCGTCGCGCGTCGTCCGCGAAAACCTGCAACGACTGCGGCGGATCGTTGATGATAAATCGCTGGCAACTCGTGCAATCGAGGAGCGGGACGCCATCGCGCAGGATGGCTGCGCGCGAGTTGGTTGCCGCGCTCAGATAAAAGTAAAGCGTCGCGGGATTCTGATGATGCGCTTGCAGATAAATCGCGCGCACGGATCGCCCGTGAAAAATTCCCGTGTACTCGCGTCCGAAGGCCAGGTGCGGGCGCGCAGAGAGACCGAGGTTCGCGAATATGGGATCGAATCGTTTTGCCCCGAAGAGAAAAAGTTTCACGGCCATCGTCGCCAGCACAGCTATATAAACGAAACCGAGAAATCCGCCGCAGATGGCCGCAATCATATCGCGGTTCGTAATCGAGTCGGGCAACAGAGCGTAGAGCATCAGCACGATGGCGAGGATGATGATCGGGCAGGTGAAAAAGATGAGCAGCAACCGTTTCATATCAACCCTCAGATGATCTGACAGCGAGTTTGAATTTGAAGATGAGCCGGATAATCACGCCGACACCCGCGAGGTTGGCAATGAGCAAAACGAGGGCCGGAATCATTTTGAATTGTGCGCTGCCTGCAAACTCTTCAGCATCGCCGCCATAAACGACGACCGCGCGAACAGGCGTGGGGCCGCCCGCCTCATGCGCTTTTTCGCCGACGATGATGACTTCATCTTCGGCCAGCAGGTAATACGCATCGCGGAAGGAATCCCATCGCCAGTTGCGAGCTTCGAAATCATTGTTGATGATTTTGCACCCGCCATCAGCGACTTCTACCGTCATCTCCGACGGCAGATGACGAAACCCGTTTTCATCGATGTAGGCGACGTAATCATAAAATGCGCGTTCGTTGGCGCTGCTGATTTTGCCTTCGATGATGAACGGTTCCGCGACGGCCCGCGCAGGGATGTCTGCGATGGAAGACAGCGGCGCGTTATTGGCGAGCCAACGCAAACTGCTCAATCCCATATAGGTGAATAGCATATTGACGAGCAACACGAGAGCGAAGAAGGCTAAAAAAAGCGCCAGCCATCTGCGCTCTTCGGGCGCGACGCCGGTTTTCGACTTTAATCGATAGACCAGCCATACCATCAGCGAACTGAGCAGCAATGCGAAGAGGCTTCCGAACATTTATTGGTCTCTCAAACGACGCGATCAGTTTCGACCGCCGAGTATCAAAACGAAACTGCGATCACCTATAGTAAATACACTGAGTCGCGCGAGGGAAGCACCGTCTGTTCAGATAGGAATTTATCAGGCGAGCGAGACGGCCCTTTGAACGGGCTATCTGCGCAGGTGGTCGCGCAGTATAAAAAAACTGCGCGGATGAGATGATTTGATTCATCCCATCCGCGTTGAGCTAAAATGGCAGATGCTTTCAGTCGGTTAGCTCGATTTCTTTATGCTGCCGGTGAAAGTTTCGATTTCCTTCTGATGTTGTTCCCACTGGCCGGGAGCGCCGAAGGCGACCACGAAGACAGGCTTTTGAGCGGCGATGATGTGCGCGCTCCAGTTGAGAGTGACGCCCTCTATATCGCCGGTTCCTGCTACGGCGAAGGAATCCATGCCGTTGATCGTACCCTCTTCGCCCTCTTCAGTAGTGTTGATGTTGGTCATCAGCTTGGCGAGTTCCGCATCGATGGCTTTTGCTGCCGTTTCGATGTCAGCCTCTTTGGGGACCCAGAAAGCTATTGAAAACGAGTTGTCAGCCGCGGTGACGGTCATGACTTCGCCATCGATTTCCGCCTTCCAGGTTGGAGGGACTTCGAATTGAATGCCGGCTTCCGGGTGAGAGTAGACGCTTCCGGTCGCGGTGGTGGAAGCGGGCTGAACTGGTTTCTTGTTTGTGGCGGGCTTGGCCGACGGTGAGGCGTTGGCCGGTGTTGCCGGTTGTGAGTTCTGGTTCGGGGCTGCCTGTTTGTTGCATCCCATAAAAAACATGCTCGCCAGGACGGCGAGCGCCATCATTTTGATTTTCATTCATTCTCCTTCAGTAATTATCAACTACAGGCTGCACTCTACTGGTTTGGCAGAATAAGCGCAAGACACTTGTACTTCGGAATTCGAGGATGAGGATGGAGGGAAAGAGAAAAGGAGATTGAGAATCGGTTTACGTATTGCCCGAAGCGTATATCGGCGAGGTGGGCTGCTCTGATCCGCCTTCAGGCTCAAGTGTGATGGCTGCCGCCGCGAGTCGATTTATGTTTCGAGGAACCTCGACGAGAATCGCGCCGCGTCCTTCGCTGTCAGTTCTTATCAACCCCGCGCTTATTTTCGCGTCAGAAGTGACGAACCACAGTTGATAGACTTTTCCCTCGGGCGGGGGAGGGAGTGTGACGGCTACCACCCAGCGATTCTTTTCCGTGTCCCAGTAAATATTGCCTGAAGACTGAGGCGCTGCCGCCTGTCCGTCGAGTCGTATCAAGCGAAGAGAAGAACTGTCAGCGGATTTTATCTGCTCGATCTCGCTTTGCAACTGAACCGTCTGTCTCCAGAAAAGAATTGCGGCTGCCGCCATCAACGTGAGCGAAGCGGCTATCGCAAGGCGCAGATATGCCCGCCTGCTCGACGTTGCTGTTTCGCTCGTTGAGTATCTTTCGCTTCGCTCCGGGAAAGGAATCACGAGAGGTTGCTGCTGAACTTCTTTTTCGATTCGACTCAGGAGAAGATCGCGCAGATAAGAGGGGGGGGACTGGATTTCGACGCCGAGTCCGATCTGGCCAGCCGCATCAATGAACGAACAGGATTCTTCTTCGCATACGGAACACTGTTCGCCGAGATGATTTTCAAAGGCGCGGGCTTCGATCTGACTCAAAGCTCCGAGTGCGTACATCGCTGCGGTTTCCTGCAACTCTTCAGTTTTCAGTTCATGCTTCAACGCCTGAATCCTTCCCCTGTCATCTGATAAACTCCAAGCTCTCCGTCGATACTGCAACGGACACGATCACAAAAGACGAGCGCCTGTTTGTCATAACAGGTGGGAAGACTGCCCTGCAAAAACAATCGGCAAATGATCAGCGATAAAATATCGAAACTGCATCCCCTCGCGGATGATTCAAAGGCTGATGAATTCGTAATCCATCGGCGCCCGGAGCAAAAACATCGTCCCATGAACCGTGTGCGTCGTAAGGTGAATCGATCCCGGAGATGCACGGTGATAATCTCCCGGACCGAGCGTCTCGCCGTTTACGATGCAGTCGCCTTCGAGAATGAAAATCTCCTCCACGCCTTTATGACGGTGAGGGCCGAGCCGCACGCCGGGAGACATTTTCATCAGCGACGTTGTCAACCCGCTTGCCGCATCTACGGAAAGCACTTTGATGAGCATGCCTTCTTCGATCTGGCTCCATTCTCCTTCATCGATGCGAACCGAAACCATCTCAGGCGAAAGCTTAGGCTCAGACTGAACGCCTCCGTTCTGAAGGCTGGCGAGAAGAAGATTGCGAACCTCACTATCAGGTCTCGATTCGTCAGCGGCAAGCCCTATATTTCCCGCTACCTCCTCGAAAGCCGCAACCTCCGACTGGCAGACCTCGCACGCGGCGAGATGATTCTCAAAAGCTTTTGCCTCGCTCTGACTCATACAGCCCAAAGCGTAGAGCGCGGCCATTTCAATTATCCGATCATCTGCTGCGCGGTGATTCATGCTTTTCCCTCCACCATCGGAGTCAAAGCTTCACGCAGCTTTATCATTCCGAGTCGCGTGCGCGTCTTGACCGTCCCTAGCGGCTGACCCAGCCGCAGGGCGATTTCGCTGTGGCTCAGCCCACTGTAATAAGCCAGTTCTATGACCTCGCGCTGCTCGACTGAAAGCGCGTTGAGCGCGGCGCGCACCAAACGCTGACGTTCTGAAAGAGCGGTGTTTTCTTCAGGGCTGAGAGAGTTAGATCTCAAATGGCCAAGATCGTCGAGCGATTCCCGGCTCTGCTGATCCAGCCTGCCGGATCGGAAGCGATCAATGGCGCGGCTGCGCGCAATCGTCATCAGCCACGCCAGCGGCGCTCCGCGTTTTCGGTCATAGAGCGCGGCCTGACGCCAGACCTGAGTATAAACATCGAGCAGCACCTCTTCGGCAGTCGAGCGGTCGTTGAGTATTCGAAGAACAAGGCCGAAGACGACCCGATTTGTAGCGTCATAGAGCGCGGCCAGAGCAGACTGATCCCCTTCAGCCACTCTTTTAATAAGAGCCACCCAATCCTGATCCCGCGCAGAGTATTCTATAGAATCCTGGGGCGAGCCCAATTTCATCTCCCTCACTTCAAACTCTACGCAAGTATGTGAGCCAATGGATTTGCGCAGAGCGATCAATTTTTAACGGAAGCCCGACAAGCAGAGGCTTATGATACAACGAGACCTATCTTTTGCCAAAGTCCGGGAATCGAATATCGATACTCAATTCATTGATTCGCTTTTTCTCCTATCGCGATGACCGACAGCCCGAACGGGAATCTGATGTGCGTGAGAAGTCGCGCTTCGAGTTTGAGCGCGACTTCGAATATTTTGTTCAGAAATCCATTTACAGGTTTTACATCCGATACGGCTCGCCCGCTCCGCCTCGATGCGAGGCGGTGAACCGCGGCAAATCCGAACAGAAGCGTGTTCGCGTAGGTCGCGCGTTTGATTGCCAGTCCCTGCTCTCTGACGAGCGCGCACAACCTCGCTTTGGTATAGCGATGTCGGGTTCCTATAGCGAGATCGTGAGCGCCGCGCATCCAGTCATAAGCAGGCTCGCGAATGAAGAGCAATCCTCCGGGGCGCAGCACTCTGTCCATTTCAGACACGGCCCGTCGCGCTTCTTCGCTCGTGAGTTGATAAATCACATCGAAGCACGTCACCAGATCGAACTGATTTGAAGCGAAAGGCAGACTTTCGACCGGAGCTATCGCAACCGTATCGAGATCGCGCTCTTTCCAGAAAGCAGCCGCATCCGTCGCTACATCGACTCCGAAGCCTTCGGCGTTTGAGTAACGCTGCTTCATCCAGGAGAGAGAAAATCCTGTCCCGCAACCGGCATCGAGCAATCGAAGACCGTCGGTTGCAGCCAGATGTTTATCGAGCAGGGCCGCCGTTATCGCGCGCATTCCTGCGTACCACCACAGGCGATCTTCCAGATCGAACATCGCGCGATATTCATCTTTTTGCATACGCCAGGGAAATCAATCCATTGAATCAGCAAAGTGATGTTACTCTTTACGCTCCTTGTCAGCAGCGGACACGGCAGCGAGCGATTCATCTTCACTGCCTGCGAGTTGAGCCTGTCGGCGAATCCGCATCCGCCACCAGAGCTTGCTCAAATCCCTGAGAGTCTTGAAGAGCCGTTTGAAATTGAAGAACTGAGATTTGCCGTAAGCGCGGTGATAGTGATGAACGGGAGCTTCGGCGAATCGCAGCCCCGCGTCCTGAAAGCTTTTGATCATCTCGACGCAGATAGTGCCGCTCGATGAATAGAGGCGGACTTTTTCATAGCTGGCGCGGCGGATCAAGCGGAAATCGCAATCGACATCCCTGATGCGGATGCCGAACGCAAGTTTGATGAACCGGCAATACATCTTTCCGATGATGACGCGATGCAGCGGATCGGAGCGGGTTATCTTGTAGCCGTTGACGACCTCGATTTCAGGAGTCATCAAGGGGACGAGTTTTTCCATCTCGCGCACATCATATTGCGCGTCGCCGTCTGTGTAGAAAATCAGATCCTTCCTCGCGCTCGATAGCCCAGTACGCAATGCCCCGCCGTAGCCGAGGTTCACAGGGTGATGAATGACGCGCAATCGCGGATAGACCGATTCAAGCTCGGTCAAAACCTGCGCCGTATGATCGGCGCTTCCGTCGTTGACGACGATGATTTCGTAATCACTGGTAAGCTGACGCAACGTTCTGTCGGCCAGAACCACGAGGCTTGCGATAGTTCCTGCGTCATTGTAAGCGGGAAAAAAAACGCTGATGCTGTGCGTTTGATTGACGTGTCTCACTCTGGTTTCCTTGCCGATGCGCAGCCAGACAAAATTTCTCGCTCTCAGTCTGCCAGCGCGGGCCGCATTATATAAACCTTCAAGCGAGCCATCAAGCCGGATGAATTCACGCGTCGAGGTAGCGGCTGAGATGCTGTTTGTAATATTCGATTGTCGTGCGGAGTCCTTCTCTGAGCCGGGTGCGAGGCTTCCATCCGAGAGCGCGATTGATGCGCGAATAATCGGCGTAGTAATCGCCGATATCGATTCGCTTCTTTTCCGCGGGGAAGGAAACCAGTCGGAAACTGCCGCCGCCGTTTATCTCGATCATCATCTCCACTAATGCGCGAAGCGAGACCGGTTCATCTCCGCCGAGGTTGTAAATCTCGCCATCTGCCTTTTCATTCACTGCGGCAACGAGGAGCGCCTCGACGACATCTTCTACATAATTGAAATCTCTCATCTGCGAGCCGTCGCCGAAGAGTTGAATCTCCTGCCCCTCGACTATGCGGCGGATGAACCAGCCGATAAATCCCTGACGAGAGTGCTTCATCAACTGTCGCGGGCCGTAGGTGTTCGTAAGTCGGAGCGAGACGGCGCGCACGTTATAAACATTGTTATAGAGTATGTGATAAAGCTCGCCGCAGAGTTTGTTGATCCCGTTTGCGTCAGTCGGATGAACGGGATGATTTTCATCGACCGGAAGGTATTCAGGTTTGCCGTACAACTGTCGGGTCGAGGTGAAGATGATTTTCACATCGCGGTTATTTTTGCGACAGGCTTCGAGAATCGAAACCTGCGAGCGGACGTTTATCTCAAGATCGGTGTAAGGGTCTTCCATGCTGTCGAGGTGGGAGACCTGACCGGCGAGATTGAAAATATAATCGCGCCCCTTTACCAGATAAGCCATGCTGTATTCGTCCCTCACATCGGCGATGTTGACTGTGACGCGATCTTCCAGTCCGCGAATGTTGAAAGGGTTTCCGCCATAGTTCGGCACGAGCGAATCGACAAGAGTCACGCTTGCGCCCGCGCCAACCAATCGATGCGCAAGATTGCTGCCGATAAACCCAAGCCCTCCCGTGATGAGTACATTTTTTCCGGCTATCTTTTCGCCAACCTCGCAAACCCCTTCGCTCATAGCTCGGATCATACACCCTCGATAAATCCTGCTCAAACTCTCTATATGCTTATTTATTTCTATCGAAAAAATCTGTTTCACACTTGCAACGTCATTGCTTGTGTGTTATAGTCTGGCCGTCACAAAGGGTTCAGGAGGTGGCTTATGAACGCTTTAGCGATTGAAGAGAAAGAGTTTCGAGCGATTCTCGAAGAGTTGAGCAGACCTTTGCCTGAGAGTGTGATTCGCCAGCGGGTCGGGTGGATAGACTCGGAGGGCGAGCATTGGATCGATTACATCGAATGGCAGACGGCGGCTGAAATCCTTGATCGCGTTTGTACAAACTGGTCTTACGAAGTCCGCGATGTGACAGTCATCAATGATCTGGTTGCTGTGACAGCAGCGATCACGATCAAAGGCGTTACGCGCTGCGGAGTCGGGGTCGGATCGGCGACGGATGAAACAGGAATCAAGCGAGCCGAGACCGATGCGCTCCGTCGCGCTGCCGTCAAGTTCGGGCTTGCCCGCTCTCTTTACTATCGCGGAGATGCGAAGCGAAGAATCAGAGCGGTCTCTGACAGCGAAAGTCCTGCGACGGAAAAACAACTCGCGGCGATTTATGCCATCGCAAAAGCCAAATCCTTAGACGTCCAGTTAGAATCTCACGCGCTTTTTCGCGAGGAGCCTGAAAAGCTCACTCGCAGCCGCGCGAGCGAGTTGATAGATCATCTTCGCAATGTGCGCGTCAGAGCATGATTTATGCGCAGGATTTGCGCACGCGAGTTGTTTACACGAGTTGCGGCACGAGCAATCGGAGAACCAGATGAAAGAGTTGAAGTTGAATAATGGGATGGTTGCGCTGGTTGATGACGATGATTATGAACGCCTCAACGGACACAGATGGAAGGCGAGAATACTTGGCGGACGTTGGGTAATTTATGCGAAGATAAGCCTCCATCAGTTTCTCATAAACGCGCCGCTGGGTACTTTGATTGATCATAAAAATGGGGATCAGTTCGATAACCAGCGCGAAAACCTCAGAATCGCCAATCATCGCCAAAACAACTACAACACGGGGAAACGAAAGAGAGTCACTAATGGAACTCCGACATCTGTCTATAAAGGTGTGAGTCGGGGCGGAAGATGTAATAAACGCTGGCGCTCCGCGATCTCAATTCAAAGAAAGCAGTTTCATTTAGGTTATTTCGATTTAGAAATACAAGCCGCCAGATCATACGACTGTGCGGCACAACACTACTTTGGCGAGTTTGCACGATTGAACTTACCACTCGTGAATTTGCCCGGATGCTAAGTTCTAAACAATGTGGCTGGAGAAGCAATCGGGGTTTCTTTCTTCGTGCCACTTCCCCGGGCCGGAAGGACAATCCGGCTCGGGGCGATATTGAAAACCGATGGCGCTTTCTCAAATCATCACGGAATGCAAGCGATACGGCTGCATGAAAAATCTGCTGGCCTGTTATGCCAACTGTCGCTACAACACCCGCTGCGATGATCTGAAAACGGAGCTTGCCGATAAGACCGAGCAGGCGGAAAAAGATATAAACGGATTTCTCCGCGAGCGAGGGCAGAAGCCCATTCAAATCAAAACTCTCACTCGCGGATTGAGATTCGTTCCGCTCGCGTCCGGCAGTGTGAAAAAAAGAGTGGTGAGTCTGAAGACGGAAAAACCCGCTCGCATCACCCGGCCAGCGAAGCCAAGAAAACGAAAAGGGAAGAAAAAACTTATGCCTGCAAAAAGCGAACAATCCCTGCCCAGGCCGACCTCAATGATTGCAACCGAGAAGCCTGCGGCGGCGAAGAAAACCAAACGGACGAGCGCGCGCAAATCGAATGCCCCCTCTGCGCCGAAAGCCCGCGACGGAAAGCTCTACATCATCATGGAAGGAGATTCGGCGACGATAGTCGATCAGCACGGGCTTATGCAGAGGATGATGTCGAAGTCTTCTTCATCGGCTAGATATTTCGAGGCTCACGAAGTTGAAGCGCGCATTCAGATCGTGCCTAAGCGGTGATGTGATAATCGAAGAGCAGTATGTGCTGATAAAATTGATGTCTCGGATCAGCAAGAGAAAAGTAGAATGGGCTGAGTAGGTAGAGGAGAAAAACAATGAGTACACCAACATTGGCAACCCTACATCCAATTCAAACCAAAATACAGCCTCAGAGAATATCTAGAAATAACCATGCAACGGGAGCAGAGGCGGTTGAAAAAGTGAAGGTATTGCCGTGGCCTAAAGAAGCAACAGTAGAACTCGGGCCAAGGGGGGGCAGGCACGCGAGGAAGCCAGACCTAACTGTAACTTTTCCTGATGGACCAAAATTCCGCTGGAAGTAAAGTTTTGCGGAAATAGTGTATCGGGAATTCGGCCTCTCAACTACCGTACTACAATAATCTGGCGTCCAAAGGCTGATGGGACGGAAGAGTGGTGGGTTATTCCACCCCACGAGATGCTAAGACTAGCCGCGGAGTTTAAGGGGCAATCCTGCAAAAGCTCTTTTGAGTGCTTCAATCCCGGCAAGCCGCCTAAGACATTCGATAAATGGAAGTACCAGAAAGAGGATATACCAAGTCGCGTGAGAATGGCATTCGAAGAAGGGGAGAAATCACCTTTGAAATCACTTGTCGCCGAAATACGACAGGAGATTGATGATCTATACCACAGGCATCGGAAAAAAGTTAGATCACTCATGCCTATGCCTGTAGAGTTGTCGCATAGTAGACGTTCGAATGAGGCTGACTGATAGAAAATAGCGATCAGGTTTCCTTAGATTGCTGAGTTGATGAGGCGTCTTGGCCGCGTAGCGGATGAGTGACTTTAGCCGTGTCTTTACAAGGCACGGAAATGCATAGCAAAAGAGCGCGACGTCGCGTTAGCGACGATTGAGCAGGGCATCAAAATACGGTTGTGATCAAAGTCAATCGTCGCTAACGCGACGCGATATCTTCTATACGCGACGCCCCGGCCTTGAAAGACCGGGCTAAACTCAATGCGCCGCTACGCGGCGAGATTGCCTTGTCCACAGAAACTAACGCGGCGTCTCCGCACGATAAAAATCTATCCCTGCCGCCTGCTCAGGCACATCCACTACGGCTACGGTCTTGAGAGTCTGAAGATCGATCACCTCGACCGTCCCCGGCTCTGAGCCAATGCCTTCGACTGAAATGAAAGCATAGCGATCATCACTCGATACGACCGCTCCATGAGGCACTTTTCTTTTCGTTGCAAGCCGCGCCAACTCTCGCCCGGTTTTCACATCGTAAATCGAAACCGAACTGTCGCGCTTGTTCGTCGCTATCAATCGCCCGTCCTTCGTGACCGCGAGATTGTAAACTCCCGCGCAGGCCTGCAAACGACGTTTTACTTTCCATGTCTGAAGATCGATTTCGACTATCTCATCCGATTTGTTGCAGGCCAGAAAGACCGAATCGCCATCGCTCGAAGGCTGCGCCCATGTGGGCGAACAGGAAATGTCGCCCGGTCGGGGCGGCTCCGATCCGTGTCCGCTCGCGTCATGACTCTGATTCTTCATCATAGCGTGCGAGGAAGGCGAACCTTTCATACCCATCTCTTTGCCTCGCGTCACGACGAAATGCCGCGTTGCCTTGAGTGTGCCGGTATCTATCTCGACGAGCATATCGTTCATCATGCAGGCCGAATACTGTTTGCCGTTTTTCACGTTGATGCGTGAGCCGTGAGGCATAACGCAACTCGGCACGCGAGCGACTTCCATCATCACTTCAGTCGCCACTATCGAAACAGAAGACGGAATCATATCGCCGTGAAGATTGAAATTCACGACATACAAAAAATCTCCGTCCGGCGTGACATCCATCGTCGCGGGAAAAGAACCGAGCGTGACCTTGCCCAATACTTTGTTGTCTTCCGTAGAGTATTTCCACACCGCGCCGAACGGCCTGCCGTGTCCCAAAGATACGTAATAGAACCGTCGGTCGGGAGAAAAAACAATTCCGTGCGGGCCGTCGAGGTCGCTGGGCATCGCGCCTGTTTCAATGAGTTGATCGACTCTTCCGCCCGCGGGGCCGAATCTCACGACGGCTATCTTGTCTGCGGATTCGCAAACTACATAAACCAGATAATCACGCTCCGCCGCGCTAGGTAAAGCAGGAAACATCGCTCCCGCGATCAATGCTGCGGAGGTAATGATGCTCAACAAATGACCGGCCATACTCATTCAACCTTTTCCCTTTGGCTTGATGATGCTCGTACAATTTACATCGACCTACGGCTTGCGCGCGAATGCTATTGAATACCATCACAGTATTGTTGTATAACGAAGGAGTCACTTCTACTGTTCTTGAATATCCCGATGCCAGGTTTGAACTGACCAGACGGACTGAGCCGAGGCTTGGCCGCAAATCAACTCAGGGAGTATTCACGTTCAATTCCGAAACAGGAGACTGTATGGACAGAAAGTATAAACAGCGAGGGTATCAGCAGGATTCCGACGGCGAACAAAAACGCCCGACTCCTCCGGTTAGACCCGAAATTCGCTCGCCCAAGATGATGCCGTTTCGCGAAGTAACCCGCTGCGCCTTGTGCGGCACTCAGATAAACATCGAAATCGATGGCATCGCCTTCGATGCTCAATGTCCCAAATGCCGCGCCGATCTGCGCACCTGCAAAAACTGCATCAGCTTCGATCCCGGCGCGCGATTTCAATGCAGAAAACCCGTCACCGTTCGTGTGGCCAAAAAAGATATTCGCAACGAGTGTGAACTCTTCGAACCCCGTAAGACCATCGAGCGGCAAACCACGACCACGAAAGTCGAAAAGGATGATCCGCGTTCAGCCTTCGATAAATTATTCAAAAGCTGAAATACCGGAAGCATTCCATCGCCTCCGGTATTTCGACTCGCATTAGCTCACACGCCTGCCATATAGCGAAGCACTCGCCAGTAAGCGCGACGCGCAAACTCAGGCCAGCTTCCGTTCAAAACAGGCACGGCGCGAACTGCGTTCGGCTCGTCCCAGCGATTGGACGAACCGCTCAAATCCCATATCAGATCACCGCCCTTCAGCCCTCTCGCCGTAATCGAGGGCGCAGGCTGACGACCGTTATCTGCATACTGGTTGTCGTGTATCCAGTTTCTTTCAGGCACAGGGCCGACATCGTACTCGGTGCCTGCCGGAAAACTCGAATCGAGGCTGATGACCGACACGCCGTAGGAGTTGTTGCCGCGAATTTCATTGCCCGTAATTTCGTTGTCGTCTGCGGCCATGATCAGAATCCCGCCGCCGGGAGGGACTTTCGAAACTATCGAATTCGGGTTTCCGAAATTCGGGTGATTGTTCTCGATCACCCGATTGCCCACGACCTTGCAATTCCACCCGACCTTCGAAGGGTTGTTCGGGAGGATGAAAACCAGAATCCCTGCCGTGTTGTCGTGGCAGTAATTATTTTCGACCACAGCGTTGACCGAGTTTTCTATCTCGATCCCTGTGACCGAATGATGAGCCTCGGAATCGCGCACAACGATATCGCGCGACTGGCCGACATAAATCGCAGCGTCGGCTATGCGCGAGACGACTACTTTTTCAATGGTCACGCCGCTGCAACTCACGGGGTAAGTGCCGTAGAGACCGGTGTCATCTATCACGAGATCGCGGAAGACCACGTTGCGCGCGTTTTGCGCCTGCGCGCCGTTTGCGATGTAGTGGCGAATCTCGAAGCCTTCAATCGTGAAATCATCGCCTGATGCCACGATTGCATCGGCGAGTTCTTTTTTGCCGTCAAGCACGGCTCGCTCGCCGCCTGCACCTTTGAGTCCGCGAAGAGTGATCTGATTCAAATCGATGTGAATCTCTTCGTGATAAAGACCGGGCATCACCTCTATCGTGTCGCCGGGGCGGGCGCGATCAACCGCAGCCTGAATCGATTCTCCCGGCTTGATCGTTACGGTCTGCGGCGGGCGTTCGGCTACGGTTTCGCGAGCAGCCCCCGTGTTGTGCTTCGCAACAAGATCGCGCGCCGCGTTTTTGATTCGCGCGACGATTGCGAGTCCCGAAGGCACATTGTCGGGAATGGCGGGCAATTTCGATTCGTCTGTGAGCGAGTAGAGAAAAGCCACGAGATCGGATTTTTCCTGCGCGCTGATCGAATAGGTTCGAATCTTGTCATCGATGTGCGGCACGTTGAAGCCCACGCCAGACCCGCCGCCCGCGGCGTAAAAATCTATGACCTCTTCGAGAGTCTTGAACCGACCATTATGCATGTAAGGCGCGTTCAACACGACGTTGCGAAGCGTTGGGACTTTGAAAGCGTGTTTGTTGCCTTCGCCCTGTGTGACATCGAAGCGACCTAAATCCGGCTCCTGTCCCGCGACCGCAGGCACGCCGATGATTTTGAAATCGGGATTGGCGAAAGTCGGAAGGCCGTGGCATTCGAAGCATCGGGTCTTGCCCGAACGGAAGAGATTGAAGCCGCGCTTCTGTTCAGCCGTGAGCGCGTTCAGGTCGCCCGCCGCGTAGCGATCAAAGGGAGAATCATTCGCTGTCAACGTGCGCTCGAATGAAGCTATGGCTCTCAGCACATTGTCGAACGTCACTGCTGATCCGTTCTGGCCACCAAAGGCCGCATCGAAACGCTTCGCGTACTCAGGGATAGCTTTCAACTCTATCACGAGGTTGTCGGGATTTTCGTTCATCTCGATATCGCTCGTTATCGGGCCGCGGGCCTGCTCTTCGAGGTTGGGCGCGCGACCATCCCAGAATTGCAGGTGATTGAATGCCGCGTTCCAAAGCGAAGGCGCGCCGCGTTTGATCGCCGCGCCGCCCGTTCGCTCCTCGCCAAGACCTTTGCCGCCTTTGCCCATCGAAAGCCCGCGCCCGTCGCTGAAACCGAGATCAGGATGATGACACGTTGCGCACGAGATATCGTTTGCGCCGGAAAGCACAGGGTCGAAGAAGAGCGCGTGACCGAGCTTGACTCTTTCATCCTGCGCGCTCGCGGGGAGGGGATTATCGGCGGGAAAGATCATCGAAGGAAACCCGCGTCGCAGTCCCCCTCCGGCGGGGCCGACCCCGGCTGTCGTTTCATCGCCGACGAAATCGGCCTGAGTAGGCCAGAATCCGAGAGCTAAGAATCCGCCGACGAAAAGCACGACGAGTAACAAAGCGATGCGACCGAGCCATCGCCAAGCGGAGCGAGGTTGCGTCTGAGGCACAGCATCCTCGATATGAACTTGAGCAGGTTTGGTTGCGGCCATAGTCTTCGAAGCCCTCCCTTTCGGATAGTTATCAGGAAAAGAGTGTTTTGGGAAAAGCGATTATATTGGAACGGGCTATTATTTCAAAGCGGCGGTGGTCAGTTTTCAGTTTTCAGTTTTCAGTTTTCAGTTTTCAGTTTTCAGCGGTAGCTTTTCTCCTGCCCGCGCCGGGTCATTGCTTGATGAGTTTGCACCCACTCAGCCTGTCCGGTTGAATGGCGCAGGCATTGATTTGAATACGAACTTATCTGTTTAGCTCCAGAGGAGCGACCTGTTTATAGAAAAACGATGCTATGAGATTCCGTAGCTCCAGAGGAGCGACCTGTCATCTCAACAGGTCGCTCCTCTGGAGCTACGGAGAAACCCGATCAAACGACCGCTATAAACAGGTCGCCCCTACGGGGCTGAGTCATCACATGAGTCTTCTGATTCTCTCCGCACCCTCGCCGAGAGCGGCGAAGAACGGCTCATCGTCCGAATGCGAGCGCAGCACGCTGACGAACTGATTGAATTCTTTTTGAGCCGCTTCCTGCGGCGCGTCATTTTTGAATGATTCGAAGTATTGGAGGAACTGCAAGACATCCGTCGCCGCTTCTTCCTGTCGTTGGAGGTCGAAGAGAGTCATCAGGCGATAACGAACGGTTTGCAGCAGCGACGGCAAGAGATGAATCATACCGGCTTCGCCTATGCAATACTCGCGCAACCGTATCGCTTCATCATAGCTGGCCAGCGCATCATCCCATCGTTCTTTTTTCTCAAGCGCAAGAGCCTTGTTCATCAGGGCCGCCGCGAGGTCGTTGCTGAGTTCGTCACGCTTCTCGACTTCGACCAGACGACGATAGAGAGCGATGGCCTCATCGTAGGAGTCAATCGCTTCCTGCAACCGGCCAA
>Ga0187893_10005843_pt1 | contig 21635 bp, 19 predicted proteins | sample MA1701074metaG_FD_139574 | JGI IMG/M metagenome (GOLD analysis project Ga0187893, IMG submission 139574) | White microbial mat communities from a basaltic lava cave in the Kipuka Kanohina Cave System on the Island of Hawaii, USA - MA170107-4 metaG ...
GGTCATGGTGCCGACGACGGGGACGACCGGGCACATCGAGGCGATGGCGCTCTATGCCGGCGAGTCGGTCGGAAACGTGCACGCCGTCCGTCCGGCGGCCGAGATCGTCTCCGAGTTGGTGAGCGGTGCGGAACGCCTGCTCGCGGCGAGCTACGAGGCGAGCAGCCAGCGATAGCCACGCGAGAGGGCGTCATGGCCGCCGCGCTCCAGCACGTCGCCGTGCGCCACGATGACGCGGTCGAAGTCCCAGGCGAGGATGTGCTCGAGGCTGGCGCGCGCCGCGCTGCGGTCACGGATGAGCCACGGGTCGAGGGTGGACGGCCCGAAGCGCCCATAGCTCCGGATGAGCCGCATGAGCCAGCGGGTGGGAAGCGCGGCGCGCGGGCCGAAGTTGAAGGCGAGGTCGCACAGGACGAGCGTCCGGCTCGCACGGTGGAAGAAGACGACTTCGTTCTCGTAGGGGCGCCCGCGAAAGAAGACCTGATCGACCTGCCCTCGCCACGGCTCCGGCGCTTGGTCGCCCAGCACGCCCGTGTAGACAAGGTCGGGACGCTTCCGCTCGACGCCCGGGGCCACCCAGAGTCGCGCGTCGGGATAGGCGTCGCGAACCCGGCCGGCATAGAGGTGGTGCACGCGATTCGGCGCCACCACGCACCGCACCGGACCGATGGCGTCCAGCTCCGCGCGCAGCCCCGCATCGAGCGCCACGGGCGAATGCAACAGCAGGCTGCCGTCGGCGAGCCGGATCACGGTCATCCGGGTGCCGACCTCGAGACCGTAGAAGCGCTGCGCGCGCTCCGCGATCCAAAGGTCTGGGGCGAGCGGCCGCAGCGACGCCGCGCTCACCCTTGCCTGGTCGGCAGCGATCCGACGAAGTCCATCTTCCCGAGCTCGACGCCGTTGTGACGCAGGATCTGGTACGCCGTCGTCGCGTGGAAGAAGAAGTTCGGGATCGCCACGTGCACGACGTAGTCGTCGCCGCGAAGCCACATGCCGTTCAGCCACGGCGGCGCCACCTTGCGTTCCTCGGATCCGTCGAAGTCCTTGCCCTTGACGGTCGCGAGAAACTCGAGACACTTCCGGATGCGCTGCCGGATCTCGGCGAACGTCTGCTCCGTATCCGGGTGCGACGGCGCCGTCTTCCCGCCGAGGTACGCCGCCGCGTACTTCGCCTGGTCGCACGCCGACTGCACCTGGCGCACGAACGAGAACTGGTCCGGGGCGAGCCGCGCCTGCGCGAGCACCTCGACGTCGAAGGACTTGGCCTTCGCGTGCTCGCCGGCCTTGTCCATCCACCGCTCGAGGTTTTCCAACGTCTTGGCGAACAACCGAATGGCGTCTTCGTGGGTCATGGCATCGCCGTATAGCACCGGGGAGAGCCCACGCCAGACGCAGGCTCGACGAGCGGCGATAGGGGACACTCGCGTCAGACGCGGACCGGGAGCGCCTCGACGCCGCGCAAGAACGTGAGCCGCCGCCAGCGCGGCGCGTCGCCGGCGAGCCGCATGCCCGGGAAGCGCCGGGTGATCTCCCGCAGCGCCACCTGCCCTTCCAGCCGCGCGAGCTGCGCGCCGAGACAAAAGTGGATGCCGTATCCGAAGGCGGCATGCTCGGTAGGCTCGCGAGCGACGTCGAGCACCTCGGGCCGCGCGAACGCCGCGGGATCGTGGTTGGCCGCGCCGAGCACGACGACCACCGCTTCGTGCGGCTCGAAGCGGACGCCGCCCAGCTCGATGGGCTCCGTCGGGATCCGCATGGTGAGCTGCACCGGGGAGTCCCAGCGCAGCAGCTCCTCGACCGCAGGCTCGACGATCTCCGGTTCCGCATGCAGACGCGCCAGCTGCTCCGGATGCCGCAGCAGCGCCAGCACGCCGTTGCCGATCAGGTTGGTGGTGGTCTCGTTTCCGGCGGCCAGCAGCAGCGCGATCGTGCCCTGCAGCTCCTGCGACGAGAGACGATCGCCCTGCTCCTCCGCCTGGACCAGCGCGGACAAGAGGTCGTCCGCGGGCTCGCGCCGGCGCTGGTCCGCCAGCCGCGCCATGTACGCGTCGAACTCCGCGACGGTCGCGCGCAGCGCCTCCGGTCCGGGCGACGCCAACGGGTCGAGGAAACCGACCAGATGGTCGGACCAGCGCTTGAACATCGCGAAGTCGGCGGCCGGAATGCCCAGCATCTCGGCGATGACGGTGACCGGCAGCGGCACGGCGAAGTCGCGGATGACGTCGAAGGTGCCACGACGCGCCAGCCCACAGAGCAGCTCGTCGGTCAGCACCTCGATGCGCGCGCGCAAGCGCTCGATCGCTCGCGGCGTGAACGCCTTGCTGACCAGGCGGCGCATCCGGGTGTGGTCCGGGGGATCGCGCCGCAGCATCGGAGGCTCGTCCGGCAGCGTCGGGTCGGCGAGCCCGTCGGCGATCTCCCAGGCGCGCTGTCTCGCGTAGCCGACGTAGTTGCGGTCGTCGGCCGAGAAGCGCTGATCGCGCAGCACGGCCAGGCAGTCGGCATGCCGAAAGAGGAACCAGCCGCGGATCGCGCGGCTGCGATGAATCGGATCGTACTCGCGAAGCCGCCCATACAGCGGATACGGCCATTCGCGCACGCTGCGCACGAGGGGATGGAAGAGCGGGTTGAACACGTGACCCGTCTCCCAGCGCTCGACCGCCATCGCGGCCCCCATCCGCGCCGCTTCGCGACCGATGCGGAGCGCCCGCGCGACCTTGCCCATCAGCCAGCGCTACTACGTCCCAGCTGGAGGCGGGCAATGCTCACGGACACGGCGCCGGCGACCACGTCCCACCGAGCAACGTGCACAGGGACGCCGTCGTCGCGGCCTCACCCGCCGTACCGTCCAGCCCGAGGTCCGTGCAGGTGGCCATGACCAGGTTGAAAGCATTGGTACAACAACCCTGGGCCGCGCACGCGGGGGAGCCGCAGCGCCCGGGGGTCGCGGTGCCGCCGAACGAGCTGCAGAAGGCGGCCACATCGCCGGTCGTACGGTACTCGGCGGAACATGCGGCGAAGGACGGCCCCTGACAACACGTCCACGACGCCTCCGGCGGCACCGGGCACGGAGGCAGCGTGGTCGTGGTCGTCGGCGGAGCGGCGGCGCACCCCGGGTCGCCCACGCTGCCTCCGCGGCACACCAGCTTGTAACCCGTCCCGTTCGCGATCACGTTGTGCGCACAACCCGCGAACTGCGTGCAATGGCGATACGTGTACGAACCGTCATGGAGGATGTGGGCGACGTACACCGGGCCGCTCGGCGCTTGCGAGACGTCGAGGGGATCGTCTCCCAGGGACGAGCCCACCACCTTCAGGAGCAGATCGCGCTTGATGATGCTCGTCCTGACCGTCCCTCCGATCGGCGCTTCCTTGTTCACGTACTTGGCGACGTCACTCTCACTGACGATCCAATCGGAACCCGGCGGCATGATCCACGATCCGGACACCGAGTCGTAGGCCACGTCGAGGTTGGCATCGATGGGATTGGCGAACCCGACACTCTTGGTGACGTTGGGATCCTTGGTCACGAACACGACCTTCGCCTTCGAGGCCGTCGCCACCCTGTCGACGACGATCAGCTTCGTACCCACGACCGGGATCGTCTGGGCGAGCCCGGGTGAGACGAGGAACAGCACGGTGGCGACGGCGGCCCACGTCCTGCTGACGACGGTTCGATGCCCGAGGGTGTCGGTCATGTGCCCCTTCGATACCACGGTCGCGCGGAGCCCGGCTACGCCGATCTTTGCTTCGGATGCGACGCGTCAGCCAACATCCCAGTCGACGGGCGCCGGCGGCGCGTAGATGCAGACCGTTCCCATGCGAACCGTCTCGCGCAGATGCCGCCCGAGCGCGGGGTGCAGATCGAGCAGCTTGCCGATCTGCGTGCGCAGGACCTTCGTGACGGCCTTGCGCGCCGTCTCTCCCGGACCGCGACGCGTGGAGCGAGCGCCGAAGCGCGTCCCGAGCTGGGCGAGTAGCTGATCGAGCTCGGCCTGCAGGCGTTCGGAGCGGCCTCGGTCGGCGAACTCCTCGGCCTCCGCGAGCTCCGCGCGCAGGTCGTCGACCCGCGCACGGTAGGCGCGGCGCGCTTGCTCGTCCGGGGCGTCGTCGAGGGAGCAGCCGGGCGAACCGATCGAGAGCCCGTCGGGCAGGCTCGACGACGCGGGCGACGGCGGCCCGGGGACGAACTGCAGGACGTGGACCTCGCGCCCGGGCGCGGCGAGGAGCGACGCGAGATAGCGCGGGCCCTTGCCGTCCTTCAGCCGAAGATCCTGGCCGGCGTAGCACACGGTCCAGATCTCGCCGTCCTGCCGGAACACGTTGCCGGCCGGCAGGGCCCGCCCGCTCGCCATCGTGGCTTGCAAGCGCGCGACGCGCGTCGCGACGTCGACCAGGCCGAGCTCCTGCGCACTGTGCGCCGCCTCGGCGAGCATCGCCGCGATCCGACGGCGTTCGTCCGCCGTCGGACGCTGCGACAGGCGTACCCCGGCCAACAGGCTCTGCGCCCGGGCGACGATCGGGGGCGACCCCATGCGCCGGCCGAGCTGAATCGCGCTCTCGAAATGTCGGATCGCATCCACCGGCCGTCCGGTGAGACGTGCGAGCGAGCCCAGCGCCAGCGCCCACGGCCCGAGGGTCTGCCCGCCGCCGACGCTCCACACGTCGGCCCGCCGCGCGACGCATTCGTAGAGCGCCGGCGCGTGCTCGCGATCGCGCAGCGCGACGCAGAGCGCGGCGAGCCCCACGAGATACGTCCGCGCCATCACGCCGCGCTCGGCGGGCGCGAGCCCGGCGGCAATCAGCGTCTTGAACTCCGCGTGCGCAGCCGCACGGTCGCCGCGGGCGAGGCGGGCGAGCGCACGGAACGGGCGGCAGCCGCCCCCGAGGGGATGCACGTCCACGAAGGCATCGAGATCCGGCCCGATCTCCGCGATTTCGCCCTGGAGCGCATGCCACATGATGCGTTGGTTCGCGTACACGCCGACGGCGTTCGCGAGCTGCGCGCGGCGTCCGATGGCGAGCGCGCGCTCCATGCCGTCGCGCGCTTCGGCGAACCGTCCCTGCACCGTGGCACGCAGCGCCGCCAAGACCTCCGCGAACCAGAGGGCTTCCGGCACGCGCGACGCGGCTGCCGCCGTGGCGAGGTCGTCGGCCTCGCGCGAGAAGGCCTCGGGCTCCCCGGCGGCGAGGTGAACCATGGTGCGCAGGTACCGCGTCGCGGCCGCATACTCGTACTCGCCGCTCGCCTCCGCCGCCGCGAGGGCCTCGTCCGAATCCGGCAGCGCCCCGCCCGGTGCCGCCGTGCTCAGATCCACGACCGCGGTGGTGTAGGCGCCGAGGAGTGCTACCGCGAGGGCGTCGGTGGCACCCGCACGCCGGGCGGCAACGGCCGCCTCGTCGCACAACGTCACGATGCGCACGCCCTGGTCGACCGCGTTCGCGGCGATGAGGTCACCGGCGAGCCGAGCATAGAGCCGCGCCTTGAGCGCGTCGTCGAGGAGCATCTCCGTGCGACAGGCCTCCTCCAGCACCGCCCGCACGGACGGCTCGATCTTTCCCCACTCCGGAATCGGCCCGGCGAAGAGCAGCGCCGCGCGCGCGAACGTCTCGGGATCGGGCGAACGGCGGCATGCCGTCATGACTTCCTCGCAGCGTGCCCGCGCCGCCGGCAGGTCGCCCACGCCGCGCAACGCACGCGCCAGCTCGAGCGCGAGCTCGCTCGTGCGCCTGGAGTCGAGCAGCCCCGAGCGCGCGCCGACGTCCAGCGCGATCCCGTAGAGCCGCACCGCCTCTTCCCAGCCGAGCCCGCGCGCCGCCTGCGCGCCGCCCTGGCAAGCGTAGTCGAATGCCTTGCGCAACGCGTCGGGCGTGCTGGCGGCGGCCAGGTGATGGACGAGCTCGGTCGTCACGCGATCCGAGACGGCCGCCTGTCGCTCGAGCACGGCCGCGATACGGCCGTGCCAGGTGGCGCGCGTCGACGGCGCGAGCTCGTCGACGAGGACGCGCCGGATCAGCGCGTGCGCGAAGCCGTATCGTCCTCGCGAAGCGCCACGCGCCACGAGGATCCGGTCGTGCACGGCGCGCGCGAGGTGCTCGGCCGGTGACTCGTCGCCGAGGACGTCGGCCAGCATGCCTGCGTCGATCGTGTCGCCGAGGAGCGCAGCGACGCCCAGCGTGGCGCGGCACTCGGCTCCCAGCCGATCCAGGCGTCGTGCGATCACCTCGTGCACGCCGTGCGGCACGCGCCGGCCGTCGAAGCCCACGGCGAGGTCCTTCTCGGCGGCGAGTAGCTGTACGAGCTCGCCCACGAAGAGGGGATTGCCATTCGTCTCCCGGTGCAACGCTTCCCCGAGCGCCACGGCGTCCCCCGCCGTCCCGAGCGACGCGACCCAGTGCGCGCAGTGCGCGGGCGGCAGGCCGCCGATCAGCAGCCGGCGAGTGGATGGCTCGCGCGCGAGCCGCACGAGCGCGTCCGAGAGCGGATCGTCCCGTTGGACTTCGGTGTCGCGGTACGTGGCGACGACGAGCAGCCGCGTGTCGGCCAGATTGGCCGCGACGAACTCGAGCAGCTTGAGCGACGAGCGGTCCGCCCACTGGATGTCGTCGAGCACCACGACCAGGCCGGCGGGTCGGGCTACGGCCGCGAGAAAGCGGCTCACGATGTCGAAGACGCGAAACCGCGCGCGGTCCGGCTCCACGCGCTCGCTCGGCGCGTGCTCCATCGTGCGATCGCGCAGCACGGGGAAGACGTGCGCCAGCTCCGCACTCCACGAGCCGGTCGCCTCGGCGACTGCGGCGTGGCCGACCCGATCGATCCATCGACGCAACGCCGTGTTCCACGGCCAGAACGCCGGGGCCGATCCGTCTTCCCAACCACGGCCCCACCACACCGGTACCCCGCGCGACTCGGCCTCGCCGGCGAGGACCATCGCCAGCCGTGTCTTGCCGATGCCGGGCTCGCCGGCGAGCAGCACGACCCGCCCGCTCCCGCCGAGCGCGTCGTCGAGGGCGGCACGCAGCTCTCCGACCTCGTGCGCCCGATCGAAGAACGGGACGGCTTCCATTCTCATCGGCGTAGGATCCCCGCCATGAAGTCGAGCAGGTGCTTGCGCGAGCGGAAGCGGGTGGCCTCGCCGGAGGCCACCAGCTCGGCCCGCCCGCGGAAACGGTATCGCGTCCCGGGCTCGAACTGGACCACGAAGGCGCGCTCGGTCGGCGGCCGTGGACGGTCGGAGGTCGGCCGGATGTCGTGGCCTCTGGATTTCGCGCTCATTCGTTGCGTAGGATGGCGGAGCGGAGCCGCCAAGTCCTCCGTGTTCGGTTAGAAGGAAGTTAGAATCGGGGAAAAAGCGCGACCGATGGTGCTTCGCTTCGACCGTTTCCGGCTCGACGGTGCCAACCAGCGACTCGAGGACGACGCCGGCGCCGTCCCGCTGAACCCCAAGGCGTTCGACGTCTTGCGGGTGCTGGCCGAGCGCGCCGGCCAACTGGTGTCGAAGGCGCAGCTCTTCGAAGCCGTCTGGCCTTCCACCCACGTCGTCGACGGGGTGCTCAAGGTCAACATCGCCGAGCTCCGCAAGGCATTGGGAGACTCGGCCACCCAGCCCCGGTTCATCGAGACGGTCCACCGGCGGGGCTATCGATTCGTCGCGGCGGTCATCGCCGACGACTCGACCGTGCATGCGCCGGCCCGCGCCGAGCCGGCGGGCGCCCGCCCGCGCTCGCTCCTCGCCTGGCCGGTAGGAGGAGTGCCGACGGGCTTCACCCCCACGGGGATCGTCGGCCGTGGCGGCGAGATCGACCTGCTCGAAGCGCGGCTCGCCCGGGTGCTGGACGGAGAGCGGCAGGTCGTGTTCGTCACCGGCGAAGCCGGCGCCGGGAAGACGGCGCTCGTCGAGCACTTCGTCGCGGACGTCGCCCGCCGCCGGATCGTGGCCGTCACGGGCAGTCAGTGTCTCGAACGGTTCGGTTCGGAGGAAGCCTACATGCCGGTCCTCGAGGCGATCGGCCGGTTGGTACGCGAAGACGGCGCGGCCCGGACGCTACTGCGACGCTACGCGCCGACGTGGTTCGCGCAGCTTCCGTGGCTGATCGAAGAGGAGGATCGCGACCGGCTCGGCCGCGAGCTGCTCGGCGCCGCCCGGGAGCGCATGCTGCGGGAGATGGCGGAGTTCGTGGAGGCGTTCGGCGTCGAGATCCCGCTGCTGCTCGTGCTGGACGACCTCCACTGGAGCGATCCTTCGACCGTCGATCTCCTGGCGCTGCTCGCCGGGCGGCGCGAGCGGGCCCGCGTGCTCGTCCTCGCGACGTATCGCCCCGCGCAGCTCGTGCTCGGGCACCACCCGTTGCGTGCGGTCGTCCAGCGGCTCGCCGCGAACCGGCAGGGTACGGAGGTGGCCCTCGACGATCTCAGGGTCGACGCCGTGGCCGAGTACCTCGCGCGGCGCTTCGCCGAGAACCGCTTCCCGTCCGAGCTCGCCAGGCTCGTGCGCGAGCGGACCGATGGCAACCCCCTCTTCCTCGTGACGCTCGTCGAACACCTGCTCGCGCGCGGCGCCATCGTCGAGCGTGACGGGCAGTGGCACGTCGCCAAGGAGCTGCGGGGCGAGCTGGCGGCGGTGCCCGAGAGCCTCCGCCGCCTGATCGAGCAGCAGCTCGACCATCTGCAGCCCGAAGACCGCGATCTCCTCTGCGCCGCGAGCCTGGTCGGGTTCGAATTCTCAGCCGCGGCGGCGGCGGCCGGAGCGAACCGCGACCCGGTGGACACCGAGGAGCGCTGCGATCGGTTGGCCGGCACCGCGCGGTTTCTTCGCCGCGCGGGCGGCACCGATCGTCCCGACGGCACGGCGAACGGGTACTTCACGTTTCGGCATGCCCTCTACCGCGACGCGCTCGCCGCGGCGGTGCCCGCGCGTCGCAAGGCCGACATGCATCTCCGCATCGGCACGCTGCTCGAGCATGCCCACGTGGCGCGGCGCGGCGACCTCGCGGCGGAGCTGGCGCTCCACTTCGAGGAGGGAGGCGATCGCACGCGGGCCATCCACTATCGGCGATTGGCCGCCCAGGTCGCGGCGGATCGGCACGCGCTCGTCGAGGCGGAGACGCATCTCGAGAAGGGCCTGACCCTGCTGGCCGATCTGCCCCCGTCGCCCGAGCGGGATCGCGAGGAGCTCTCGCTCCAGAGCATGGTGGGGCCGGTGCGCATGGCGACGCGCGGCTACGCGGCGCCGGAGGTGGAGCAAGCCTACACGCGAGCGCTGACGCTCTCACGCGGCGCCCAGGGTCCCTCCGCCTTCCCGGTGCTGTGGGGAATCTGGATCTTCTACGCCGTGCGCGGCGAGCTCGATCGCGCGCTCGAGCTCGCCGAGCGCAACCGCGTGATCGCCGAGGAGAGCGGGAGCCGCCTTCTCCGGCTGGAAGCCCACCATGGACTCTGGACGACGCATTTCTTTCGTGGCGACCTCGCCGAGGCTCTTCGTCATCTCGACGAGGGAGAGCCGCTCTACGATCCCGTGGCGGATCGATGGTCGGCACTCGTGTACGGGCAGGATCCGAAGATGGCGGCGCTGTCCTACCGGTCGCTCGTCCTGTGGGCGACAGGCCATCTCGATCAGGCCGTGCACGCGAGCAGCCAGGCGGTCGAGCACGCGGTCGCACTCGGCCATCCGATGAGCGTGGGGCAAGCGATGGTCTTCGCGGCGTGGATACGACTGTGTCGGGGCGAAGCGGCGGCGGCGCTCGCGCAGGCCGACGCCGTGATCGCCTACTCGAGCGAGCACACGCTGCCCTTCTGGATGCCGAACGGTCTCCAGATTCGCGGGTGGGCGCTCGTCGAGCACGGACACATCGAGGAAGGCATGGCTGAGTGGGAACGCGGCGTCGCGTCGTGGGACGCGGTGCGCGGTACCCTCGGGCGAAGTCCCTACGATGCGTTTTTCGCCGCGGCGCAGGCCCGTACGGGACGTGTCGCCGAGGGGCGCGCGCTCCTCGAACGATGCAAGGCACTGATCGCGGCGACCGGGGAGCGCTACCACGAGTCCGAAGTCCATCGGATCGACGCCGAGCTGATGCTTGCCGAAGCCGGTGGCGTCGAGAAGGCGCCGGCCCGGGCGCGCAAACAGGCGGAAGCGCTGCTGCACGAGGCCGTCGCGTGCGCGAACCGTCAGGGGGCCCGGACGCTGGAGCTCCGCGCCGCTACCTCGCTGGCGCGCCTGTGCCCACCCGGCGCGCTCCGCACGCAAGCCCGGGCGCGGCTGGGAGATTTGCTCGCCTGGTTCACCGAAGGCCTCGACACGGCCGACCTGCGGGAAGCCCGCGCGCTACTGTCCGCGCCCTAGCAGGCGACCGAAGAGCCCGGCTCGCTACCTAGCGGGCCGCCCTCCGCTCCTCCGCTGGTAGCCACGGGCTACCCGAAAGGTAGCCCCAAGAGGCTCAGGGAGGAACCGTGATGAACCAATCAGCACTCGTTGCCCTGCTCTGCACTTGTCTCGCGTTGCTGCCGGCCGGGGCTCGGGCCCATCGCTTGGGGCGTCCGCTGGTACCCCAGAACCTCGAGGTGGCCTCGGAGCACAAGCCGTTCCTGGTCGGCTTCGCGATCGGCACCCAGAACTATGTGTGTCTCCCTGCCACGAATACGCCGTTCGCCTGGACACCCACCGGTCCCCAGGCAACGTTGTTCGGCGACTTCGACGAGCAGCTCACCACCCACTTCCTGAGTCCCAATCCGGACGAAGCCGGCACGGCGCGCGCCACGTGGCAGCACTCGCGCGACACCAGCGCGGTGTGGGCCCAGGCGATCGAGACGTCGTCGGATCCGACCTTCGTCGAGCAGGGCGCCATTGCGTGGCTGCTGCTGCGGGTGGTCGGAAGCGAGTCCGGACCCAACGGCGGTCGTCGCCTCTCCGAGGCCACGTACATCCAGCGCGTGCACACGTCCGGAGGCGTCGCACCGGCGACCGGCTGCGCGCAGGCGGACAACGTCGGCGCCCGGGCGTTCGTGCCCTACACGACCGACTACTACTTCTACAAGGCGCGCTGACATGACGGTGACCCGATCGCATCCGCGGAGGCGCTGGAGCGGACGGCATCGACGGCGGACTCGGTGAGGACGTCTGCACCGATTCGGATCAGGCCGGCCCATTCATTCGATGTGAGCTACCCTAGAAGGAGAAATGGCAATGACGAACTTCGCACTGATTGCACTCATGGTGTCGGCCCCGATGGTCGCCCACGAGGCCGCCGATCAAACGCTCCGCGGCAGCGCCGTAGCGGTGGAGAGGCAGATCGATTCCGACGTCCTCGCCGTCGAGCCGGTCGCGAGCGTCACGACGGTCACCGTGACTTCCGAAGGCCCGTGCCTTCCGGCCTGTGGGGACGGCTTCGACGACCCCCGCGGCCAGGACCTCGCGTGCCCCCGATGAGCACCCTCCCCGAGGCGATCGTGATCGCGAGCCGGTTCTGTGGTCCCCCCACGTCCGGCAACGGCGGGTACGTGGGCGGCCGGCTCGCCGCCTACGTGGACGGTGACGCCGTCGTGCGGCTGCGCGTTCCCCCGCCGCTCGAGACGCCGCTCACGGTGCAGAAGTCGGACGGGACGGCTCGTCTGGTCGGCGGCGAGGCCGTCGTCGCCGAAGCGCGTGCCACGCGGCTCGCGCTCGAGCCGCCCGCCTGTCCGACGCTGCGCGAAGCCGAGCACGCCGCCCGTGCCTTCCGCGGCTTTCGCAACCACTGGTTCCCCTCCTGCTTCGTGTGCGGTCCCGCGCGGAACCCCGGGGACGGCCTGCACATCTTTCCGGGTCCCGTGCCCGCGCGCGGGATCGTCGCGTGTCCGTGGATCCCCGACGCTTCGCTCCGCAGCGACTCGGACTACGTCGCCGCGGAATTTCTTTGGGCGGCGCTCGACTGTCCGGGCGCATTCGCCTTCGACGAGCCGGCGACCGGGGCCGCCGTCCTGGGCGAGATGACCGTATCGATGCGCGAGCGGGTGCGGATCGGCGAGCGCTACGTGCTCGTCGGCTGGGCGCTGGAGACGCAGGGCCGCAAGCATGTGGTCGGCACGGCACTGTTCTCGGAATCGGGCGAATGTCGCGCGCTGGCGCGCGCGACGTGGATCGAGGTGACGAACACACGGGCCTCGGCGTGAACCCGCCCCGTCATGGCGCCAACCCGGCGAGCACCTTCAGCAGTGCCGCGGTATCGACCGGCTTGACGAAGTGGTGATCGAAGCCCGCTTCGCGCGCCCGGCGAACGTCTTCCTCCTTGCCCCAGCCAGTCAGAGCGACCAGCACGATCCGCTTTCCCCACGGCTGCTTCCGGATGCGGCGGGCGACTTCGTAGCCGTCGAGCTTCGGAAGGCCGATGTCGAGGAGGATCGCGTCGGGTCGGTGCCGCGCCGCCGCCTCGATGGCTTGGAGCCCGTCGCGCGCCGTGTGGATCACGTGACCGTTCATCTCGACCAGCATGCCGAGACTGACGGCGGAGTCCTCGTTGTCGTCCACCACCAACACCCGCCGCCCCGGCGTAGCCACCCATTCGTCGGCTGAGCCCGGGACCGGGACGAGCGGTGTCTGGTCGGATGCGGTGCGCAGCCGCACGACGAACTCGCTGCCCGTGCCGGTTCCGTCACTGCGCGCGCTGAGAGTGCCGCCGTGCAGGTCGACCAGCCGCTGCGACAGGGCGAGGCCGATGCCGAGCCCCCCCTGCGAGCGGCCGAGCGAGCGATCGGCCTGCGTGAACATCTCGAAGATCTGCGTCAGCATCTCGGGCGGAATGCCGACGCCGGTGTCCCGGACCGATACGGCCACGTTGCCCTCGTGCACGGCAGCGGCAAGCAGGATCCGGCCGCCCGGCTCGGTGTACTTGCAGGCGTTGCCGAGCAGGTTGGAGAACACCTGCGCCAGACGCAACGGGTCGGCGGTCACATAGACTGGGTGGGACGGCAGCGTGACCGTCAGCTCGTGCTTCGCCTCCTCGATCAGGGGACGCGAGCTCTCGACCGCATGGTGAACGACGGACGCCAGCTCGACCCGCTCGAGACGCAGCGTGAGCGTCCCTCGGGTAATGCGGCTCATGTCGAGCAGGTCGTCGATGAGCCGCACCATCTGGCCGAGCTGGCGCTCCATCATGGCGCGCGTGCGCTCGAAGGTCTGCGCATCGGCGTGGGCGATCTTCAGCACGGAGAGCGCGTTGCGAATGGGCGCCAGCGGATTGCGGAGCTCGTGCGCCAACGTGGCGAGGAACTCGTCCTTGCGGCGGTCCGCCTCGCGCAGCGCTTCCGATTCGCGTTTCCGGTCGGTGACGTCGGCCATCGAGCCGGCCATGCGGATCGGCTCACCCGACGCGTCCCAGACCGCCTCGCCGCTCGAACGATACCACCGGTACTCGCCGCTCTTGGTCCGGCGGCGATACTCGACCACGTACGGCGCCCGGCGCTCCATGTGATTCGCCAGAGCCTCCTGCACACGCGGCCAGTCCTCAGGGTGAATGCCCTCGACCCAGGTCTCGAAGACCGGCGCGATCTCGCCCGGCGCGTACCCCCAAAGCTCGAGACAGCGATCCGAGTAGAAGCTCTCGCCGGTGCGTACATCCCAATCCCAGATTCCGTCGTGGCTACCGCGCACGGCCAGCTCGAATCGCTGCTGGCTCTGTCGGAGGGTCAGGTCGGACTGCCGCTTGGCGCTGACGTCGCGGAACACGAGCACGCAGCCGACGATGTGCCCGTCCCCGTCGCGAATGGGAGCGGCGCTGTCATCGATCGGCCGCGCGGTCCCTTCCCGGCTGACCAGCACGGTGTGGTTGGCGAGGCCGACGATCGCACCTTCGCGCAGCGCCCGAACGACCGGGTTCGCCACCGGAGCGCGCGTTTCCTCGTTGACGATGCGAAAGACGCTCTCGAGCGGCTGCCCCTTGGCCATCGGCAGCGTCCAACCGGTGAGTGACTCGGCAACCGGGTTCAAATAGGTGACGCGTCCCTCGGAATCGGTGGTGATGACCGCATCGCCGATGCTGGCGAGGGTCGTCTGCAGCGTCTCACGCTGGGTGTTGATGACGCCCGTGGCCTCGCTGCGCGCGGCAAGATGCCGGCGCAGGAGGTAGAGGAGCGCCAGCAGCGCCACCAAGGCGGCCGCGGTGGAAGCCATTCCGGTCGACCGCGCCCACCGATAGCTTTCGCGGGTGCGCCGTGAGCGCTGGGTCAGGAGCTGCTCTTCCGCCAACAACATCTCCGCAACGGCGGTGCCCAACACCTCCATGGCCTCTCGGCCTCCCCCGCCCATGGTGAACTGCCGGGAGGCATCGAACCCCTCACCACGTCGGAGCGCGAGGCCCTCGTCGAGTAGGCGTAGACGCTCGGCGACCAGCTGCTTCACGCGCGCGATGCGCTCCTGCTGGTTCGGATCGTCGACGGTCAGCTTCTGGAGCCGGTCCAGCTCGCGATCGATACTCCCGATCGCCTCACGGTGCGGTTGGAGGTAGGGCAGTTCGCCGGTGATGAGGTACCCCCGCTGTCCCGATTCGGCGGCCCTCACCGACGACAGCGCTCGTTCGAGAGAGACCATGACCTCCCGCGTATGATTCACCCAGGCGACGTCGTCGCGGAGCTGCGCGATGTTCTTGAACGTCAGGAAGACGTTCGCGGCGAGCAAGCCAACTGCCAGGGTAGCCGCGATCAGCAGCCAGGGCATCAATTTCTGGAAGGCCGAGCCAAGGGCTTCACATGATCCTACGATCGGGGGCGTGGCAGCGGCAAGAGGTGGATGGAGCGCCGAGTCGACGATTTACGCCGCTGGCGGCGGAATGGTACTCACGGCGCGCTCGGGGGCTTCCACCCCCGGAGTAGCTCCTCCGCGATGACCTCGCATGCCATGGCCGATGCGTCGAGGGTCGAGTGCGCGTCTCGGGTCGGGACGATCCAGTTGGAGCGTTGCGCGGCCCAGAGGCGCTCCCCTCCGGGCGCCACGAGCGCGGCGACGAGATCCACCTGCACCATCGAGTAGTCGGCGCTGTACGGCCGCCAGGAGCGAATGTCCACCTGGAGTGTCGGCACGTCTTCGTCCGCGGCGTCGACGACCTCGAACCCGAGCCGCTCGAGCTCGTCGCGGAGATCCACCGCCATCCGCTGGGGCACGGTGACGCGCTCGGCCCCGAACCACTTCACGATGAGTCCGGGATCGGACACGAGCTCTTCGCCGGTGCGGTTGGTCGGCTCCGGGACCGCGATCGTCTTCACGCCGCGCGGCACATCGGGAACGGGCGGTGTGGAACGTGCGCACCCGAGCAGGGCGCACACACCGGCTATGACGATCCAATTTCTGACCATGAGCATTCTCCTTTGCGTGAGGTCCGAAAACAAAAGGCCCGGGGGCTTTCGCCTCCCGGGCCTTCGAGCACAGCGTCGGTTGTTCGAATCAGCTACTGATGCGCACACCGCCGCAGTCGGTCGGGGAGGTCGTCACGCGACGGCGACGACGACAACGGCGTGCGGTGTGAGCTTGCATGTCCCCTTTGCCGTAGCCCGACGGCACCAGCGTTGTCAATTCGGGGCGGCTTGGCCGGAATCGGGGTCGATCATCAGCGAGGACACGTCGACGACCTCGAAGTCGCCGCCATGCAGGGTCCGCAGCTCGCGCAGATCCTCGTCGTCCCAGCGACGGTCGGGCGCCCCCGAGATGAACCATGGCGAGCCGTTGTCGGCGAGCATCATGCCGTACTGCTTCAGCGCCGTGAGAATCACCTGGTTGGCGGCCGAGAAGCCGGAGATGTCCACCGAGTCCTTCAAGCGCACACGAATGCCCATGGGAGGAACGGCGGGATCCGTGTTGCTGCTCGCGAAGTGGCGCGCCGGCCACACGTAGGCACGCTGCGTGACGCTGGCCGTGAACCGCAGCGCGTGCGTGATCTCGCCGGCCAGCACTTCGTCGTAGCGTACGAGGCCGGGAAGGATCGGCAGACCCGCCGCGTCGGCCGACGTGAACGTGTCGGGGCGCAGCGCGTTCGAGCCGAGATCGAAGACGGCGCCGCTGCCGGCCTTCCACGAGCCGTCGCGGTTGCGCTTGGAGGCATACACCTCCGTCAGCTCGCAGGTTCCCTCCTGCACCAGCAAAACGTGGGCGTCGCCCTTGCCCTTGCTCGGCCTGCTACCCCCGCCCTCGACGGGAACGTTGAACGGTATGGGGTACGGTCCCGGGTCGCTCTCGTCGCCATACAGGAAGGTGATCGGCACTGCGGGCTGAGAAGCAGGGATCACCGTGTAGGGAATGCCGATGACACCCTTGCGGTACGGGCCGGCGCCGAAGTCCGGGTGCACGACCGCGTCGACGCCGATGCTGTCGATCCACGTCGCGGACATCGCATGCACCGGCAAGGTCGAGACGTCGCGATTCCAGATGTTGTCCGCCGGCAACACCGCACACGGCAGCGGCTCGGAGGAAGCCAGGCATCGTTTGACCCACGTGCTGCAGGCCTCGGTGCCGTCGTCCGCGAGATAGATCGTGCAGCTCGCAGGCAGCTCGGTCCGTTCCGGCATTCCGACGGCGGCCAGCGTGCAGCCTCGCGCTCTGTCCCCGGTGATGCACGTCCCGGCGTTGTCGAACGGAGCGCTCTCCGTCCCGTAGCGTACACCCCAACGCGGCGTCCCGATGATCTCCCGCGCGCTCAGCACGATGGTCCCGTCGGCGAGCGTCTTCGCCTTGCACCGCGTGATCGCCTGAGCGGAGGACCAGCAGAGGAGCACGAGTGCGGCGGCGGCGGCCCGAGAGAGGATCATGGGTCGACCCTGCGGGGAGGCCCGCCCGCTGTCAAACATCGGTGGCCTCGCATGAGCCAAAAATACCTTGACAGTTCGAGCCTCGGCGCGGATAGCCTGGCACATGAGATCAACGCCCCGACACCTGATACGTAGCCTCGCGGTTCTCCCGGTTCTCCTCGTCCTCTCGGGCGCTTGTCTGTCCGCCTGCCAGGAGGAGAAGAAGGGGCCGCTCGAGAAGGCCGGCGAGAAGATCGACGAGAAGGTGAACGACACCAAGCGCGCCGTCGAGGACGCCACAGACTGAGCGCAACCCGCGTGGATGGTGCCGCCCGATGAGAAGCCTCCTGGAGATCGGGGGAAAGCGTCTCCCGTTCCTCCGTTGGTCGGCGCTCCGCATGGTGCTCGGCACCAGAACCTTGCTCACCAAGTGGCAGGTGGGCGACGGTCGCGAGGATGCCCTCGCAGCGTACGTGCTCGCCCACGCCCGAGCGCGCGATCTCGACGACGCCATCCGGGTCATCGACGAGTTCTGCACCAACCAGAGCATCATGATGAACGTGGGCGACGAGAAGGGCGAGATCCTGGATCGGGCGGTTCGGCGGTGCGCGCCTCGGCTGCTGCTCGAGCTGGGAACGTACTGCGGCTACAGCGCGCTCCGCACCGTCCGCGCCATGCCCACCGGCGCCCGGCTGTACTCGATCGAGTTCAGCCCGGCCAACGCGGCCATCGCACGCCGGATCTGGAACCATGCCGGCATCGGCGACCGGGTGACGGTACTGGTGGGAACGCTCGGTGACGGCGGCACGACCCTACACCGCCTGCGGTCGGAGCATGGCTTCGTCGAGGGAGCGCTCGACTTCGTCTTCGTCGACCACGACAAGGCCGCCTACCTTCCCGACCTCGAGCGCATCCTGTCGGAACGGTGGCTCCATCCCGGATCACTCGTCGTGGCCGACAACGTGCGCGTCCCCGGTGCGCCTGCCTATCGGCGGTATCTCCAAGCGGCGGAGGGCAAGACCTGGCGCACGATCGAGCACGACACGCACGTCGAGTATCAGTCACTGCTGAAGGACCTGGTGCTGGAGTCGGAGTACCTGGGCGACGGCCGTGGCTAGGTTCCGTCTACCCGCTACACAGCCGGTCGGAACATGGAACGTGGGAAGCCGAGCCAAACCGCGATCTCAGCGGCCTTGTTTCGTGCAATCCACCTGCACCTCTTCGCCGGGCCCACGATCCATCGCGACACGTTCGCGCTCCGGCTGAGCGGCATCGGCGGGGAAGACGAGCTTCGAGGGTTCGCCGAGCAGGTCGAGCGGTCGAGATTCCCGCTTCGCCGGGCCAGCGCCTACTTTGCCGCTCGGCACCGCTTTTCCGAAGAGCGGCTACGAGCCGCCGTCGATCGCGGGACGAAACAGGTGATCATTCTCGGCGCGGGCTTGGATTCGTTCGCGCTGCGTCACCCTCAGGTGCCGAAGGACGTGCTGTTCGTCGAGATCGACCATCCCGATAGCCAACACTGGAAGCGCGCACGACTCGCCGCCCTCGGCTTGGATACGCCCGGTGTTCGCTACGTGCCGATCGACTTTGCCTCGCAGGACCTCGAGAGGGAGCTCGCTTCCGCCGGGGTGGATCGCACGAAGCCGACGTTCGTCGCGTGGCTCGGGGTGACCCAATACATCACGCAGGAAGCCGTACTCGAAACGCTCTCGCTCGTGGCACGGTACGCGGGCGGATCGGAAGTCGTCTTCGACGTGATCCTTCCGTTCGACGTGCAGCCGCCCGACGAGCGCGAGATGTCTCGTATGTCTGCCGAAGTCTCGGCGGCCCGCGGCGAACCTTGGGTGTCGCATTTCGTGCCCGACGAGCTCGGGGGCCGTCTGGGTGCGTTGGGCTACCATCGCGTCGAATGGGTCACGCCCGAAGCCGCCAGCGCGTACTACGAGGGGCAACCGACGGGGATCCGTCCGCTTGGCGCCTGGCGGTTGGTGGCCGCCACCGTGTGAGCAACGACCGCGGTCAGGGCTTTCCCGTCGGATTGCCCGGCGCGGCGGCCGCGTCGCGCCAGACCGCCTGATCCGAGCGGCCTTCCGCCTCGGCGCGCTCCTCGAGCGTTTCGCGGACGTGCAGGAGGAGGTCGCCGATGTGCTCGCGCGTCGAATCGAACGGTGCGATCAGGTCCGAGAGCGCGGTCACGTCGCCGAGCCTCCCCGCCGCGAACGCTTCGAGCGCTTCGTTCTTCAACTGCAGGAGCTCCTTCTGCAGGGCGATCAGCACCGGAAGCTCGAGCGTCGCCGACAGCTCGAGCGCGGCGAGCCGGCGCTCGATGTCGATGGCGCGCTGGATGTATGAGGCGAAGAGGTGCTCCCGTCGCGAGGAGATTCGTTGCCGCCGCCACTGCAGCAAGAAGAGCGTGCCACCGATCAGCGCACCGACGATGCTGAGTACGTCGCTCAGCTTTCCCGCGCTGTCGTTCGTGATGAGCGGCTGATCGCGCTGCAGATACTCTCGGGTTCCCGGGTGCAGCGGCAGGCGCGGCGGAAGCGCGAGGACCGAGCTGTCGAGCGGCGGATCGGCGATGCGCGCGAAGCGCGACCGGAAGATCGCGCCGAGCACGAGCCCCACGGTCTCGGGAGGAACCCGCCGGTTCGCGATCAGGAGCAGGCGGCTGCCGATCGTATGCATCGGCTCGGCGGGGACGGCGGGCTGTGCCGAGTACACGAACGCGGGAATGATCGTGTCGTTGACGTATTGCTTGTCGGTCCCCCGATTCCCGTCGTGCGGCTCGCCGACGAGTGCGCTCAAGCGTATCGCGTCGGCAAACGGCAGCCCTACCAGCCGATACCCCGCCGCCCGCACGAGGGGGAGGACGACCCGCGCCGGAACGATCCCGAGATGGAAGACCGCGTCGGGGAGGGCAGTGCCGCCGCCCGCCTCGAGGCGCGCTCGTAGCTCGTCGTATTCGAGGTTGGTCGCCACCACGGACCGCGGCCCGGACGGCGCGATCTGCATGAACGCAAGGAGGGTCCGCGCGAGGTTGTCGGTCTCCGAGCCCGCCGGCCCGAGGTCGACCGTGCGGCCGCGAAGCGAGCCGAGGTCCCGGCCGACCTCGTCGGCGAGCTCTTCCTTTACCGCGAGATGCAACGCCTCGACGTAGAGCGGCGCGACCTCGAGAACGTCGTCGTGCGAGTCGATCCGATAGGCGCCCGACACGAGCGCGAAGTCGACGGCCCCCTCGCTGACCATCCGGACCTCGCTGCGTGCCTCGCGCACGTCCACGAGCCGCGCCTCGACGCCTCGTGCGCGCACGGCGACCGCGAGCGCCTCGGCGATCAGCGCGCGGGTCGTTCCCGGCGCGCCCGCGGTCAGAGTGAACCGTGCGGGCGGCGGCTGCCGGCGCATGACGATGGCCGCGAGCGAGAGGGCCAGAACGGCGAGCACGAGCGCACCGACGCCTCGCGGGCGGCTCCATCGGAGCGTCTGTTCGGATGCCGGCTCGATCCGTTGCTAGTAGTAGCCCGTGATTCCGAGAGCAAACGCCTCGGAAAAGAGAGGCATGGGGTTCGGGCTCATGCCAGCTGAAGGGCTTGCACGCGGGGCGGTCCTCGTCGGATAGCCTGGGCCATGAACGCACGCACATGGCCGATCGTCACCCTCCTCGCCTTGGTGCCCGGTGTCGCCGGTGCACAGGTCGCGTGCGGCGACGTCGTCACCAAGGGCGCCACGGTCACTCTCACCGCGGACCTCGGGCCGTGTGACGGCAGCAGTGCGACCGATGCGGCGCTCGCGGTCGACGGCGGCACGCTCGATCTCGGCGGCCGCACCGTCACGTGCGCCGACACGGACGAGGACGGCGACGTGCCGCAGGGGATCGTGCTCACCGGCAAGAAGTCGAAGCTGAGGAACGGCACGGTCGCGGGCTGCGCGAACGGCGTGGTCCTCCTCGATCAGGGCAAGCACCGCGTGGAGGGCATCACGGCGACGGGCTCCGTGGAGCACGGGGTGGTCGCCGACGACGACGGCGGAAAGAGCAAGCTCGTGGGCGTGACTGCCACGGGCAACGGCAACGACGGGATGAACGTCGAAAGCGACAAGAACAAGATCACCGACGCGGTCACGACGGGAAACGTCTCCGACGGCATCGACCTCACCAGCGACGCCGACAAGAACAAGGTCACCAACGCCCGCGCCGAGGACAACGGGGACAACGGCATCGAGGCCGGCGGCGACAAGAACAAGCTCACGGACTGCACCGCCATCGGCAACGCCGCCAACGGCATCGACTTCGGAGGCGAGAAGAACAAGGTGAAGGGCGGCACCGCGCAGTCGAACGGCGGCTTCGACGTAAACGACTGCACCGACAACAAGGTGAAGGGCCTCGCGTTCACCACCGCCAGCCCCGATTGTGAGTGAGTGCAGGCGCCGCTCAGCCCGAGCGGCTCACCACCAGAGCGGCCCGTTCGCGTACTCCCAGTCCGTGCCGGCATCCTCGGCGCCGTCCTCGTCCTCCCGCGCCGCCATCTCCTGATCCTGGGCGATCTGGGGTGCGTCGACCAGCTGGTGGTAGCGCTGATACGCCTGCTCGTCGCCCACGAGCAGGCAGTGGCAGCCCGTCGGATCGGCGTAGGCGTAGACGCGTTTGCCTTCCTTCACGAACGAGACCACCTGGTCCGGCTTCAGACCGCTCAGGTGCGCCACTTTGTCGGCCGTGTCGGCCGGCTTCCTCTGAAACCCAGCCTCCGCGAGGATCGCTTCCATCTGTCGTGCCTGCCGTTGCTGCTTGGCGGCGCAACTCGCGATCACCAGCGGTACCGTCACGATGCCGAAACATTTGAGCCAACTGCGCATCGCTAGTCCCGGCGGCCGCCGAAGAGGCGCAGCAGCATGAGGA
>Ga0187893_10005844_pt1 | contig 21633 bp, 17 predicted proteins | sample MA1701074metaG_FD_139574 | JGI IMG/M metagenome (GOLD analysis project Ga0187893, IMG submission 139574) | White microbial mat communities from a basaltic lava cave in the Kipuka Kanohina Cave System on the Island of Hawaii, USA - MA170107-4 metaG ...
CATGGCCTACAGCATTATCCTCAAAGACGGCTTCAAGGTCGAAGAGGGGAAGACCCTTCTTGAGCGGGTCATAGACACGATCGAATCCCGCTTCAACCTTGATTTCAAGAAAGAAAACCTCACCACCAAGCGCCGGGGCATGACCGTCGCCTATTGGATAACAGGAAAGGGAAAGATGGGTCTTGAGGATTTTGAAAGGGAAACTAAGAAGACCATTTCAAGCTTCAAGGAATCAGTCTGGCAAGCCTTGGAGGTAAATGAAAGATTAAAACTCCTCTGGTGGACCTTCAAGCGATGGCACCGCAAGACTCCCATCCCCCGCGCCGAGGTGCGGAGGTCAGAAGATCAGATAAGAAAGGAAAGTCAAAGACCGACTTTAGACTCGAGGCGGGAGACGCGTTTGGTAAGATCAGGAAGTGCTATACGCAGAACGTCTTCAACAGAGCCGAGTCGTTCTTCAACTTTAGTCAGACGTTCTTTGACTTCGACCATTTCTTCCCGCAAAGGCAGAAGCGACACGAGCCCCTCCGAGACGACCCTGAATTCGCTTCGAAGATCTTCAACCAATGCAGCCACTTCGCGGGCGGTGAACTTATCTTCCACGCCGGGCACTGTATCTCACCGCGAGGCGGTTGTCCATATAAAAAATAGTGAAGAAATATATGCAGAAATTGAACGAATCTTTTCAGCCCACCGTCCAGGACTCCGGTTTCCTCTTCCTGCGGTGGTTGCGATAAGCCGGGAAGTAATGTTTGGCATCCTTCCCGGAGCGGTAATGGCGGCAACTCCTCCACCCCTCATAGGAGCCGTTTATATCCGGGCGGGATTGAGGCTGGCGCCCAAACCCCTCATGAGCGAAGCCTTGAAAGCGGGCCTAAAAATGCCTGTTAATTCAAGCCTTCAAAATACCTTTGGAGTTTCCTTTATCCCGTCAAGCCCCGAAGGAGCGGAGGAACTTTATGATTCTCTCCTTTTGGTGAATTCGGAATACCGCCATAAATTGGGGGTCATTGTGGTGGAGAGTGAAATGACACCCGAGGAAACGGCACGATTGAATCGTAAAGATCCGACCGGCCGTTTAAGAGTCGTTGCCGCAGGAAAAAACGGGTACTCAAAAATCCTGCTTCATTTCTTTCAGGGAAATTGGGGCCGGAAATTGGATCCCGAAACAAGCGCCGCCTTTAAGGGAATTTTCCAATCCGCCCTTGGCCTCGCCAAAAAATCAGGAATCCGCGAAGTGCAGAAAGTCCAGGATTTGCTTCAATACGCAAGCGTCGTCGGGGGAGAGGAGCTTTTGGAAGGATATGACCAGCGCTCGCTTTTGAAATGGCGGCTCGTTGACAAGCTTGCCCAAAATGCGAACCGGCTTCTGGCGCTCGGCCTGCTTTCTATCCACACGGCAGGATTGGATCCTTCAACCAACCCTGAATTTCTGAAGGCCCCCCTCATCCAGGAAAACCTTCAAATTCAGGGCCAGAAAAACTTCCTGGCCAGCCTTCGTGAAAATGCGCCTATTCTGGGCGAGCTGGATGCCTTGAGGCTCGCTGCGAAGGCAATTGTCACCTCCGCATAAACAGCGTAAAATAACCCCCTTATGGGAAAACTAAGCCATTCTTTCAAGCGGGATTTTGAGGCGTGCTTTGAGAGGGACCCGGCTGCCCAGACGACTCTGGGTTTTCTGGAGGTCCTCCTCACTTACTCGGGCTATCACGCGGTCGTCCTGCACCGCCTGATCCACTTTCTCCATGCCGACCTTCGGATTCCGGTTCTGCCCCGGTTCCTTGCCCAGCTCGTGCGCTTTTTGACCGGAGTTGAGATCCACCCCGGTGCAAATATCGGGCCAGGGTTCTTCATCGACCACGGGATGGGGGTGGTCATCGGAGAAACCACGGAGATCGGAGAAAACGTCACCCTTTATCAGGGAGTGACCCTAGGTGGGACTGGGACGGAGCGGGGGAAAAGACACCCCACCCTGGGGGACAATGTCGTCGTCGGGGCCGGGGCCACTATTTTAGGCAATATTAAAATCGGAAATAATGTAAAAGTCGGCGCCGGATCCGTAGTGGTACATTCTGTCCCAGATAACAGCACCGTGGTCGGGGTCCCGGCCGAAATCGTCCGCCGGACCTCCAACCGGGAAAAACCCTCCATCTCTCTTGACCATGGGGATCTTCCCGATCCCATTGAGGAGCTTAAAGAAAGGATAAAAAAGCTCCAAAAAGAAGTCGAAAGCCTTGAAGACCAAGTCAAGGGCCGCTAAAAACCCCCGATTTTAAAAATTTAAACTCTTCAAGCCATTCTGTCGAAATAAGTTATAGAAATAATCCCGCCCCCTGCTTTGACATCCGAGGGGGTAGGTGTTAAGGTTTTATCGGAGAATAGCATAAGCGATCAAACTGAATCATAGATGATCAACCATGGCTTTCTGCTTTAGCTTTAAATGCAGTAAGCGTCTAAAGAGGAGGTGAGACAAGCCATGAAACTGGATACGAGCCTGATTATGGGGATTTTCATCGGTGTGACTGTAGGGCTCCTGTACAGCGGGTTACTGGTAGGCTATCTGCCGTTTTTCATTATCGGCACGGTAGTGCTGGTGCTCCGGTATTTGCACGCCCGTTAACCATAGGAGTTGAACCAAAGAAAGGGAACAAAGTATGAAAGCAACTTTGAGACCCAAACTGGATAAAAAGGAGGTGAACCTGATGAACTTTGACGACTCTCTTCTGACAGGACTGTTTCTCGGCATCACGATAGGGCTGTTCTATGCTGGCGCGCTGATCAACTTCATGCCCTTCTTCGTATTGCTGAGTCTGGTTTTCCTTGTCCGGTACCTGCACCATGTTCGTTAAGCCCTAGGATTTTGGGGCGGGCAAGGTGATTCAATCCACCCTGATGGCCCGGCCGGGATGGCGGGCTTGGTACCGAGGTTTTCATTGACAGGGAAAGGATACCTCTTTACACTTTCCTCTGAATTTAAGCAAATTTACCCATTCAAATCCTAACCCGAGTCATTTCATTCCCTTGTGAAAAAAGGTAAGGTTTTCTCAGACGGAGGCGCCCGCGGTAACCCGGGACCCGCCGCCGTTGGCGTTCTGATCTGTGACAGTAAAGGGGAAGTCCTCCGGGAGTACCACGAAACCATTGGTGAGGCTACCAATAATATTGCGGAGTACACGGCCGTGCTTCGGGGCCTCGAACTTGCAGGTGAGCTTGGCTTTGAGGAAATCGAATATTTCGTGGATAGCGAGCTTGTGGCCCGCCAGCTTTCCGGCGTCTACCGCGTTAAAACTCCCCATTTAAAGGACCTTTTTTTACAGGTAAAAGAGAGAGAACAAAGTTTTAAGAAAGTCGTCTTTCATCACGTTCCGAGGACCCACGAAAAAATCCGCTGGGTAGACCGTTTGGTCAACCGGGCGCTCAATCTGGCAGGGGCATGAAACTCGCTGTTTTTATCTTTAAAATCTTCGCCTCCTTTAGGCTCGCCATTTTCCTCCTTTTTGCGATGGGCCTGGTTTTTAGCGCCGGGACTTTCATTGAGTCGGCCTATGGCACCGACGCCGCCAAGTACGCCGTTTATAACACTCCCTGGATGAGCCTTCTCCTTGTTCTTCTCGCCCTTAATCTTGCGGCCGCGGCTTTTGACCGCCTCCCCTGGAAACAGAAGCACGTGGGTTTTGTGGTTACCCACGCCGGGATCATTATCATTTTGGCCGGATCGCTGATCACCCAGGCTTATGGGGTGGAGGGCCAGATGGCAATCGAAGAGGGGAGGACGGCGAGCCGGATTATTTTGGGCGAGCCACTGCTTCAGATTTTTACCTCGGAAACCGGCCCCCTCGCCTCCCTCAAAATTCCCCCTCGGGCCTTTGCCTGGAAGGGGAGAAAAAAACTTCATTCGGAACCCGATGTTTGGCTTCTTCAGTATTATCCCAAAGCGAACAGCGAAGAAAAAGTGGGGGAGGCCGCCCAGGGCCCGGCTGCTCTTGAGGTGGTTTTGGCGAGCTCTTTTATGGAGGTAAAACACTGGCTTTTTCTGGATGATCCCGATCGAAGTCAAATTCTCCTCGGCCCTGCAGAGCTTCGTTTTACCCGGGAAAAGTTTGTCCCGCAGGCGGAGGAAAAACAGCCGGAAGCGGGCCATCTCGAATTTCAATTCGGGCCTTCTTCCCCGGCCGGAGCGCGTTCAGTTAAAATTCCGCTGGATCAAAATCCCAAAAAATCGATCCCGCTTGCGGGGACTTCTTATAAAATTACGGGCCTTCAGATTTTCAAAGATGCCCGGGTGGATAAAAACCGGCTGATCGACCAATCCGGGGACTGGAACAATCCCGCGGCTGAATTTATCCTCGAAGGAAACGGTCTCAAAGAAAAGCATACGGTTTTTTCCAATTTCCCCGATTTTCCAACAATCCACGGAATGAAACCGAGCGGGGCGGGTGCACGGATTTTTTATACCCCCTCACCTTTATCCTCTCCCCCTAGAAGGGGGAGAGGGAAGGGTGAGGGGGTGGGAAACGAGCTCCGTTTTGTCTGGCAGGAAACCGGACTCCCGATTTACCAAATCCGTAGGAAAGAGGGAATTTTGGAGGGGACGGTTGAATTAGGTAAAGAGCATGAAACCGGTTGGATGGATTTTAAATTTCAGGTAAAAAATTATTATCCCCACGCGGGAAGACAGACCGTTTTTTCGGAAGCCCCCGTGAATAGCGAGGCGGAGGGGCACCTTTCGGCCGTTCAAATCGAGGTGGGGGCGACGGGGGGGAACAAGACCCTTTGGCTGGGGCAGGGGGAGGATCGGGAATCGGATTTCGGGGGAGTGAAACTCCACTTTCTTTACGGGCTCCGGACCCTTCCCGTGGGATTTCGGCTTGAACTCAAAGACTTTCGAGTAGAGAATTATCCGGGAACAAACCGGCCGGCCAGCTTTGAAAGCGACGTGGTTTTGAAAGACGATTTTACGGGGACCGTGAGGGAGCAAAACATCGGGATGAACCGGCCGCTCAAATACCGCGGCTTTAAGGTGTTTCAGTCGGGATACCAGCAGGACGAGGGGAGGCCCGAAGTTTCCATTTTTACGGTGGCCAAAGACCCCGGCATTCCGGTGAAATACGCGGGCGCCTTGGTGCTTTTGGGCGGTGTCCTCACCATGTTCTACAGCCGGCGGTTTTCAAACCGCCCCAAAGAAAACGAGCTTTTGACAATTTCTCAATGAAAGCAAACCCGGTCATTGCGAGGAAGCGAAGCGACCGAAGCAATCTAGATTGCTTCGTCGGCCTTTTAGGCCTCCTCGCAATGACGTTGTTGCTAAGTGCTCTTTCCTTCGGTGAAAAACGACAAACGGAGGCCCTTCTGGGAAGAATCCCCGTCCAAAGCGGGGGCCGGGTAAAGCCTTTCGAAAGCTTTGCCCGCGAGGCCGTTTTTTCCGTTACGGGAAAAGGCTCGGTCGAGGGGAAAGGCGCCGCGCTCATTGTCTGGGAATGGATCTCCAAACCCGAGGATTGGCACACTAAAAGTTTCCTTCCCGTTAAATACGCCCCCTTGAGGGAAGAATTCCCGCTGATGGTGATCGGAGGAAAAATCTCTCCGGAGATCGTCCTCTCGCACGGCCCGTTTCAGGCTCAGGTGAAAGAAGCCATGGCCAAAGATCAAAGGAGGGAACGTTTAAGCGGTCTCGAGCGAAAGAGGATCCAACTTTATGATCAAGCCCGTCTTTTTCAGGCCATCGCCCAAGGGGACCTCCCGGGTTTTATCCCGAATCCGGTGGATCCCAAAGGGGGCTGGATCGCGTTGGCGGGCCTCGCCAACCCCGAAGAAAGGATTTTGCTCGAAGCCCACTATCCTTCAGAAGAGCTCGCCGAATTTCAGGCGGCCCTAAGTCACTTTGTCGAAAATTTCCGAGGAGGGGATAAATCCCTCTTGGAGCCGACCCGGCGGCTTGAGTTTTCCTTGGAAAAACTGATCGAATCAAAGGGCGTTATTCCGGATTCCAAGAAAATCCGACTCGAACTTTTTTACCATCAAATCCGCCCCTTTCAGTGGGCATGGATTTTTTATCTGGCGAGCGGGATTCTCTGGTTTCTTTTCAGGGACCGGTTTTCCATTTTAGCGTCCGGATTTTTTCTGGCGGGCTTTATTTCACACACGTTGGGATTTTCGATCCGCGCCTACCTTGCGGGCCGCCCCCCCGTGACGAACATGTATGAATCCATCATTTGGGTCGCTTGGGCCGCCTGTTTTTTTTCACTCCTTCTCCGGATTGTTTATAAGAAGGACATTCTTTCCGCCTCCGCCGCCTGGGTGGCTTTCCTCGCTCTTTTAATCGGCGAGAGTTTTCCCGCGGTTTTGGACCCCTCGCTTTCCCCCCTGGTGCCGGTGCTCCGGAATAATTATTGGCTCACGGTTCACGTCCTGACGATCACCTTGAGTTACGGCGCCTTCGCCCTGGCTTGGGGGCTGGGTCATGTTCAGCTCGTCAATTCCGCCTTTACCCCGGAGAAATGGGAAGAAAAAGAACGGCTTGCGGTCTACCTTTATCGGACTTTGCAGATCGGCGTTATTTTGCTGACGGCCGGGACCATCCTCGGCGGAGTTTGGGCGAACGATTCGTGGGGGAGGTTTTGGGGGTGGGACCCCAAGGAGACTTGGGCCTTGACCGCCCTTTTGGGTTATCTGATCGTGCTCCACGGCCGGTTTTCCGGCTGGCTGGGCTCCTTCGGAACGGCTTTGGGCTCGGTCCTCGCCTTTTTGGGAGTTTTAATGGCCTGGTACGGGGTGAATTTTGTCCTGGCGGCGGGATTTCATAGTTACGGTTTTGCAACCGGGGGACTCCCTTACGTTTTATCGGCGGTCCTCGCGGATTTAGTCTTTATTTTCTTTCTGGTATTTCGCTATAATAAAATTCGTTCGGCTCTTTCCCATAGATGAGGCAAGCGGCATGAGTAAGGCAAAAACAGCCCTGCCTCCGGATGCGAAGCGAAAGCTTTTTTTCGGCCTCTTCCTTTTTCCGCTTTTAATTGCCGTCGGAATGGCAGCCCTCCTTTGCACGGTCGTGTTCCTCACCCACGAAAACGAAACCCCCGAAACCCTGATTTCCGCCATCAAGACCGGAAGCCCCAGCAAGCGTTGGCAGAAGGCGTTTGAGCTTTCCAACGAGCTCAACCGGAGCCCCGAGATGATTCGCGGAAAAGGGGTCATGAAAGAAATCATTCATATCTTAAACGATCCGGATCATTACGATGCGAAGACCCGGGCCTACATGGCGATGGCCTTGAGCCGTTTTAGAGAGCCCGAGGCCGTCGAGACGCTTCGCAAAAGGCTGACCCAGGAAGAGCCGGATGTTCAGCTTTATCTGATTTGGGCGCTCGGAAATTCGGGCGTGAAAGAAGCGGCCCGCGATCTCGAAGAATTTTTAAAGGCCGAAAGCCCGGATTTAAGAAAAACGGCCGTTTATGTTTTAGGGGTTTTGGGCGATAAAAAAACGGCGTCACGACTCAAGCCTTTGTTAAATGACCCCGTCGCCGAAATTTCGTGGAACGCCGCGTTGAGTCTGGCGCGGCTCGGGGATGATTCGGGCTGGAATGTTTTGTTCAAAATGCTTGACCGGAATGCCCTGGCTTTGAACCATCAATTGACAAAGCCCGAAATCGAAAAAGTGATGACCAACGCTGTGAAGGGGCTTGCCTTGCTTAAAAAGAAGGAATCCGCTCCCATTCTTGAGTCCCTGGCCCGGAACGACGAAAGTCTCAAGGTGAGACAGGCCGCGATCGAGGCCCTCAAATATCAAACAGGAAGCGAGGCCTCCCGTGGCTGAAGCCGAAGGGAAGCCGACGCCCGCCACCCCCCCGTACCCTCCCTACGGTCAGAAAATCACGAGGCGCCGATTTTTCTCCTGGTTCACTTTGGCGTGGGGGAGTTTTGCGGCCGCCACTTTGGGCGCCCTTTCTTTGGTCCTTCGGTTTATGTACCCCAACGTTCTTTTCGAACCAAAAATGTCTTTCAAGGCGGGCTTCCCCGACGATTATGAACCGGGCGTTGATGAAAGGTGGAAGGAAAAATTCGGCATATGGATGGTCAAGACCGCCCAAGGAATGTACGCCCTTATAACCATTTGTACCCACCTGGGTTGTACGCCCAACTGGCTCGGCAATGAAAATAAATTCAAATGTCCCTGTCACGGCAGCGGTTTTTATCCCACCGGCATCAATTTTGAAGGTCCGGCCCCGCGGCCCCTGGAACGGGCACGCATCACGCTGGCCGAAGACGGGCAGATCTTGGTCGACAAGAGTAAAAAATTCCAACAGGAAAAAGGCGAGTGGAATGATCCGGAATCTTTTCTGCCCCTTTAACGAGATGAATTAGGAGACGATCCATGGCCGAAGCCCAAACCCCCAAAACCCAGCCCCCCCCTCCCGAGAAGAAAAAGAAGCTTTTCGACTGGGAGGAATTTCAGAAATGGATGACCCGGTCGCAACTTTGGAAGTCCATGTTCCGCCACGGTTACAGCACGGACGAGCGGGACCGGGCGCTGACTGTTTTGACCAACGTCTTCTTTCATCTGCATCCCGTCAAGGTGAGAAAATCAGGGGCCCGGTTCGGCTTCACCTGGTGCGCGGGCGGGCTCTCCTTTTTTGTGTTTCTGACGCTCGTCGTCAGCGGGATCCTTCTCATGTTTTATTACCGGCCCACGGTGGAGTACGCCTATAACGACATCGTGGCTTTAAGGGAACACGTTCCCTTCGGAATCATGAGGGAACTTCACCGCTGGGGTGCCCACGCGATGATCATCACGGTTTGGCTCCACATGTTCCGCGTGTTTATGACCGGGTCTTACAAGCCGCCCCGGGAATTCAACTGGGTGGTGGGTGTGATTCTTCTGGTGCTCACCATGCTTTTGAGTTTCACGGGTTATCTCCTTCCCTGGGACCAGCTTGCCATGTGGGCCATCACGGTGGGGAGCAACATGGCCCGTGCGACCCCTTTTCTGGGTCATGAGGGACCGGGCGCCGCCCTTTTGAGCATCGGAGACATCCAATTGATCCATTCCGGAAGCGACGTCCGCTTCGCACTCTTGGGGGGGAGGTTCGTCGGGGCCGGTGCGCTTCTCCGGTTCTACATCCTTCATTGCGTGGCCATTCCGGCGGTGGCCGTGATCTTGATGGCGGTGCACTTCTGGCGGATCCGAAAAGACGGAGGGATCAGCGGACCCCTATGAATGTAATGAGTGCCATCGAAGCTTTCAAACATTCCGTCAATGCCGTCTCTTCTCCGGTCACCATTTTTACCGGCTCGATCGTGCTTTTCGCTTTGGTGCTCGCCTTTCCCCGCCAGGCGACCCATAAATGGGTTGCGACGCTCGGCCTCTTTTTGGTCCTCGCCTTTTTCGGGGCGGGGCTGACCGACGATAATTTCCGGAAAATCGTCACGGCCCCGGACAACGTTCCGATTGTGGCCATGATTTTCGTTTTCGGTTATTTCACCTGGTATGCCCTTCATAAGGCCGTGGAAAACGACCGGAGGGTTGAGCAGGGCAAGCCCACGATCGAGGCCGCCGAAAGTCAGGAAAAAGTCCTCGTTTTTCCCTACCTCATTTTCATTGAATTTGTCACGGCGCTTTTTTACTCAATCGGCCTTGTCGTGTGGGCGCTTTTTTTGAAAGCCCCGCTTGAGGAGCCCGCGAACCCCACCATTTCGCCCAATCCCAGCAAAGCCCCGTGGTATTTTTTGGGCCTTCAAGAGATGCTGGTTTATTTTGATCCTTGGATCGCCGGAGTGCTTTTGCCGACCTTTATCATCTTGGGCCTTTGCGCCCTCCCTTACATCGATTCCAATACCAAGGCCTCGGGGTATTACTGTTTCAAACCGAGAAGATTTGCGATCACGATGTTTCTTTTCGGGTTTTGGGTCCTGTGGATCCTTCTAATTGTGACGGGGACATTCCTACGGGGGCCCAACTGGAATTTCTTCGGGCCCTTTGAGGCTTGGGAAGTCCACAAGGTGGTTCCGCTTCTCAATGTGAATTTGTCCGAATTTTTCTGGATCAAATGGCTCGGGCAGGGACTGCCGAAATTATGGTTCATCCGCGAGGCGCCCGGGATTTTTCTGGTCGTCGCTTATTACGCGGTCTTTCCCTTTCTCCTTTCCAAGACTTTCCTGAAGAAGATGTATCAAGAGCTCGACCCCGTCCGTTTTAACATCCTCGTCGTTCTTTTCCTGACGATGCTGGCCCTGCCCATCAAGATGTACCTTCGGTGGGCCTTGAATTTGAAATACCTCGTGGCGATCCCCGAATTTTTCTTTAACATCTGACCCGCGCCTCCCCGTGCCGAAACCGACCCCCACCCTCTACAGCGTAGAAAAAACCTTTATCTGGTTTGCGGCGGCCGGAGCCGCCCTTCTTCTTTCTCTCGTCCTGATGGTGGGGCAGGACTATGCCCGCGAATGGAAAACATGGCAGAGAAAATTTATCCGGTTGAAATATGAAAAGGCCAAGACCGAATTTAAGGAGGCCCAATCCAAAGTAGACCGCCAAAAACTCGAAGAGCTTCAAAAACAGGAGGCCGAGGCCCGCAAGGCCTTCAAGGCCAAAAAACCGGAATATAAAAAAATTGAGAAGGAAATCAGCCAGCTCCAGATTGAGCTCACCAAAACCCGCAGCCGCTTTCAGGATTTAAAACAGTATCACGATTCCTACCGTTATTACCTTGAGGAATACCGGGAGGACAAAGATCCCGCCGCTTCACTTTACGAGAAGAGGATGGACGAAATCGACCCCCTCCTTCAGAAACTGAAAATTGAAATTGAGGGCCTCGAGGCGCAAAAGGAGGCGAAAGAGAAGCAGGTTGAGGAACTCCAGGCCGATGAGAAGCGCCTTGATAAAGAGCTCGAAAATCTTACGAAAGAAATAAAACTCTCCGAAAGGAAGCTTAAAAAAATAAAGCCCAGCCTTGCCAAGGAGTTCCTCAATGCGCCCATGCTCGATTTTCTCAGGCCCACCCTCCAGATCCAGCAGGTGGTCCTGGAGGACCTTTACGACGACTACCACTTCGCCAAGGTCCAAAAAGTCGACCGTTGCACGACCTGTCACCTGGGGATCGATCAAAAGGGATTTGAAGACGCCCCCCAGCCTTTCCGCACCCACCCCAAACTGGAACTTTTTGTGGGCTCGGATTCTCCCCACGCCCTTGAAAAATTCGGCTGCACGACCTGTCACGGCGGCAACGGGCACTCCTTGAGTTTCAAGGATTCGGCCCACACGCCGCAAAATCCCCAGCAGAAAAAAGAATGGGAGAAAAAATATCACTGGCATGCGCTTGAGAAATGGGCCGCCAAAATGCTTCCCTTGGACCACACCGAGGCCTCCTGCGCGAAGTGTCATAAAGGGGTCATCGACATTCCCCAGGCCGAGAAGCTCAATCAGGGCCGGAGCCTTGCGCGGAGCTTCGGATGTTTCAGCTGCCACAAAGTGGAAGGTTTTGAAAGCCAGTGGAAAGCGGGGGCCAGTTTCGAACACATTCAGAGCAAACTTCAAAAGGATTGGATTGTACGCTGGCTCCAGGACCCGAGGGCTTTTCGTCCCACGACCCGCATGCCCCGGGTTTTCCATTTAAAAAATACGGATTCTCCCGAAAACCGCGAGAAAAGCCTGGCCGCGATTGAAGGGATCGCCGTCTATCTGATGAAAAAATCCACGCCGGTGGAACTCGAGAAACCCTCAAAAAAAGGCGACCCCAAAGAAGGGGAGAGGATTGTCAAAGAAGCGGGGTGTCTCGGGTGCCATTCCATCGAAAGTTTCGGGGTCAACACCCAGGGACCCAACCTTTACGGGGTCGGAAGCAAAACCACGCCCGAATGGATTTATACGTGGATCAAAAATCCCAAACATTATTTTCCCGAAGCCCGCATGCCGAGTCTCCGGTTGACGGACGAAGAGGCGTCCCACGTCACGAGCTACCTCCTTACCCTAAAGAACGAAGCTTTTGAGAAACAAGCCGTTCCCCAGGCCAAGCCCGGGACCGTAGACCAGATGGCGCTTCATTTTCTGAAATCCAAGCTGCGCCACGAGGAAGCCCTTGCCGAGCTCGGCAAGATGGACCCCGAGGACAAACTCGTTTTCGTGGGGGAGAAAATGATCAGCCATCAGGGCTGTTTTGCCTGCCATGCGATTCCCGGATTTCAAGATGCCAAGCCCATCGGAACGGAACTCACCAAAGAGGGGTCCAAGGAAATCGAGCGGCTTGATTTCGGTTTTGTCCCCATTGAAAGAACGCGGCAGGACTTCTTTTTTCAAAAACTGAAAGACCCCCGTATCTTTGACGAAGGAAAAGTCCGCGATTATTTCGAAAAATTAAAAATGCCCCACTTTAATTTTAAGGACGAGGAAATCCACGCCCTCACTACTTTTCTTTTGAGCCTTGTGGAAGACCCCATCCCTCTTGAAATGGAGAGGCGCCTCAATTTGAAAGAGCAGGAGATTGAACGGGGGAGATTTCTTGTCGCCAAACTCAACTGCCAGGGCTGTCACGTGTTAGACGGAAAAGGGGGAAAAATCAAAGAACTTCTTCAAGACCCCGGCCTTGCCCCGCCGCCCCTCGAGGGGGAGGGCGCCAAAGTTCACGAGGCCTGGCTTTACGAATTCCTGAAAAGTCCGGCCACGATCCGTCCCTGGCTTAAACTTCGAATGCCCGCTTTCGGCTTCAAGGACGACGAGCTGGCGACCCTCGTCAAATATTTCTCCAATTCGGCCCGGCAGGAAATTTCCTTTGAGAAGAGAGAATTTAAATCGACCCCGGAAAATCTGGAATCCGGAAAAAAACTTTTCGAAATGTTCCAATGCATCAAGTGCCACAAACCGTCGAGTCCCGAAGCCCGGACCCTGGGTGCCTCCTTCCTTGCCCCGGACCTCACCCTGTCCAAGGAAAGGCTGAAGTCCGCCTGGGTCGTCGATTGGCTGAAGGACCCCCAGCAGCTTCAAGCGGGGACCATGATGCCCACCTTCTTTCCAGAAGGCCAAACCCCGGCCCCGGATATTTTAGGGGGGGATTACGTGAAGCAAATCGAGGCCATCCGGGATTATCTGATGCAGTATTCCGGCGAAACCGCCGCCCCCTCTCCCAGTAAGTAAACCGCCTTGGCATTGACAAATTTGCAGGTTGGATTAAACTAACTCTATTGCCGACATTATTGACAGAGGAGAAAGCTCAATGAAAAAGACACAGATTATTCTTTCGGGAATGGCCCTTATTTTTGTTCTAACCGCTTTTTTTGCCTTGAGTTCTGTAAAAATCGCAAAAGCGCAGGGCGGCCCCGGCGTTACGGGGAAAGCGGTCTTTGAAGGCACCGCCCCCGCGCCCCAGCCGATCCGCATGGACGCCGATCCGGTCTGCGCATTGCAGCATAAAGACGGGGCAAACACGGAAGAAGTCGTGGTGAACCCCAACGGGACCCTCAAAAACGTCTTCGTTTATGTCAAACAAGGCTTGCCGGCGGGTCAAAAATTTGAAGCCCCGAAGACTCCCGTCGTTTTTGATCAAAAAGGGTGCCATTATGAGCCCCACATCTTCGGCATCCAGGTGAACCAACCTTTCGAAATTCATAATAGCGACGAGACCCTTCACAATGTTCACGCGTTGCCTAAAGCCAGTAAAGAATTTAATTTGGGCATGCCCCTTAAGGGGATGAAGCTCACCAAGACGTTCACTTCGCCCGAGGTCATGGTCAAAATCAAATGCGAAGTGCATCCCTGGATGGCAGCTTACGGCGGGGTCTTGGACCACCCCTATTTTGCAGTGACGGGAGAGGACGGGTCCTTTACGATCAAAGACCTGCCGCCAGGAGAGTATACAATCGAAGCTTGGCACGAGAAATACGGTTCGCAGACCGCAACCGTTAAGGTTTCCGACACAACAGAGGTTTCCTTCACTTTTAAGGCGCAGTAACCGCTTTCCTTTGGCTCATCGTTTAAGCCAGGTCCTGGTTCTTGCTACGCTCGTCCTCCTTTTTGTCGGAGGACTCGTGACCAGCACGGATTCGGGCCTGGCGGTCCCGGATTGGCCCCTTTCCTACGGCAGTTTTTCCCCTCCGATGGTCGGCGGGATCCGCTTTGAACATACGCACCGGCTGGTTGCAGGGACCGTCGGTTTTTTGACGCTCATTCTGACCTTCTGGATCGGCTTTACTGAAAAAAAACCTCTCGTGCGCCGGCTTGCCATTGCCTGTTTGGCGGCCGTTGTGCTGCAGGGGATTTTGGGCGGACTCACCGTGCTTTATCTTTTGCCTCCGGCCATTTCGATTGCCCACGCCTGTCTGGGCCCCATTTTCTTTTCCCTCGTAGTCAGCCTTGCGGTGCTGACCGACCCTACCCCCTCACCCCTACCCTCTCCCCTTGGAGGAGAGGGTAGGGTGAGGGGGCTTGCAATGACAGTCACTTTTTTTGTCTTTCTCCAGATTTTTCTCGGGGCCGTGGTCCGCCACACAAATTCCGGGATTTGGTTTCATATTGCGAGCGCTTTTCTTGTCCTTTTCCTTACCGGTTTTCTCGTGCGATCGGCTCCCACTTCGAGGCCTGCCCTCTTTCTCGGATTTCTTGTGACCGTCGAATTTTTTCTGGGGATCGGCGCTTTTATTTTTACCCGGATCCCCGGAATTTCTTCCGCCGCGGGCCCCGTCATTTTTCCGACCCTCCACCAAACCCTGGGGGCTTTAATCCTCGCGATTTCGGTTTTGATCACGCTTCGTACCCCCTCACCCCAACCCTCTCCCCTGAGGGGAGAGGGTGAACAAATATCCCCTCGCCCCGTTTGCGGGGAGAGGGACAGGGTGAGGGGGGGTCTCCTCAACCTTTTGGAAGTCACCAAACCCCGGCTTGTGTCGCTTGTCCTCTGGAGCATTACCGTGGGTTTTCTTTTGGCCTCCCGGGGCCCCCTGAATTTTTCCCTTCTCGCCAAAACTTTGACCGGTACTTTTCTTGTTGCGGGCGGTGCGATGGCCCTCAATCAATGGCTTGAAAGGGACCGGGACGCCCGGATGAAGAGGACGGAGACCCGTCCCCTGCCGAGCGGGCGTGTGACACCCGCCCGGGTCTTTTGGTTCGGGATTTTTTTATCCGTGGCGGGACTTGCCGGATTATTCTTCGGCGTGAATTTCCTCACCGGAATTCTTACGGTCTTCACGCTTCTCACTTACCTTTTGGTTTACACCCCTCTTAAGACAAAGACCCCTCTTGCAATTTTGGTGGGAGCGGTGCCGGGGGCGCTTCCGCCCGTGATCGGCTGGGCCGCGCGCGAGGGAAGTTTGACTTTGGGCGCAGGGATTCTTTTTGTGATTCTTTTCGTATGGCAACTCCCTCATGTCCTCGCCATCGGCTGGGTCCACCGGGAGGACTATGCCCGGGCCGGTTTCCCGATGCTTTCCGTTTCTGATGCCGGGGGAAAGCGGAGCGGGAAATTGATTATCGCGGGCACTTTGGTTCTTCTTTTGGCGGGCCTTTCTCCTTTTTTTGCCGGCATGAATAGTTTAATCTATTTCTCAAGCGCTCTTTTTCTCGGGACCTGGCTTTTAATTTCCAGCATTCGAACCTCGTCAGATCTCGATTCGCGGGCCCCGACTTATTTTAGAAACACCGTGATTTATTTGAGCCTGCTCCTCTTCCTGATCCTTTTCACCCAGAGGCCTTCATGAGGCTCCTTTTGGCCGGCGCGACCGGTTTCATCGGGCGGGCCCTTGCGGGAAGTTTGACGGACCGGGGCCACGAGATTGTGATTTTGACCCGCCGGGCCTCCAGGGAGAATTGGCCGGGCATCCGCACCCGCTACCGTTATTGGAACCCTCGGGAGGAGGGTCTGTGGGAGAAAGAATTGGAGGACGCCGAAGGCGTGATTAATTTGGCGGGCGAACCCATTGTGGGGAAACGTTGGAACCCGCAGCAGAAGCAGAAAATTCTCGAAAGCCGGGCCGGGACCACGCAGGCTTTGGTGAAGGCGATTCAAAAGAGCACGAGGAAACCGTCTTTTCTTATTAATGCTTCGGCGGTCGGATTCTACGGTCCGCACGGTGACGAAGACTTGAATGAAAGTTCCCCCCACGGCAGTGATTTCCTTGCCCATGTGTGTCAGGCCTGGGAGGCCCACGCCCTTCGGGCGCAGGATTTTAAAGTGCGGGTCGCCCTTCTCCGGATCGGGATCGTCCTCGAAAAAGGGGGAGGCGCCCTCGCCAAAATGCTTTTTCCTTTCCAAATGGGGCTGGGGGGGCCGCTCGGATCCGGAAAGCAATGGATGAGCTGGGTCCACTTGAAGGACTTGATCGAAATGGTTCACTTCCTTATCGATCACAAAAACATCACAGGGCCTGTGAATGGGACCGCGCCGAACCCCGTCCGGATGAAGGAATTTGCCAAAACATTGGGGGAGGTCCTTCACCGCCCCGTCCTGTTTCCCGTTCCGGGGTTTGCTTTGAAAATTCTCCTGGGCGAGACGGCGGACGTGCTCCTCACGGGCCAGCGCGTTCTTCCCCAAAAGGCGCTGGGCGCGGGGTACGAGTTCCGCTTTCCCGCCTTAAAGGGAGCCTTGCAGGAGATTTTGAAAAAGTGAACTCAATCCTTTCCGATTTGCGGAAGATCGTGATGTGGATCGTGCTGGCCCTTCTCTTGATGGGGATGGGCCTGACTTGGTTTTTGCAGAATTTAAAGGGGAGAACCCGCCCCGAAGGAAGCATCCTTGCCGTCTATGGGAAAGCACCTCTTTTTTCTCTCACCGAGAGGAGCGGCCGCGCGTTTTCGGGGACCGAACTTTTGGGAAAACCCTGGATCGCGGATTTCATTTTCACGAGCTGCGCCGGCCAATGCCCTCTCATGAGCCTCAAGATGCAAAAGCTTCAGAAAGATTTTTCGAGGGGAAGCGGACTCCAATTCGTTTCTTTTACCGTGGATCCGGGGCGCGATACCCCCGAAGTTCTTTCCCAATATGCGGATCGCTACAACGCGGAAAAAGACCGATGGTTTTTCCTGACCGGGCCCAAAGAAGAGGCCAACCGGCTCCTCAAGGAGTTTTTCTTGAGCCCCGTCGAGGAGCCCGCCATGCACAGCATCCGTTTTATTCTGGTGGACCGGGAGGGCCAAATTCGCGGCTATTACGATTCCAGCGATGACCGATCGATGAAGCAGTTGGCGTATGATGCAGAACTTTTGATTCGAACCCTTCCCTCTCCCCTGGAAGGGGAGAGGGGCTGGGGTGAGGGGTGATGGATTTACCTATATCCCTTCTCCCCTCCTTAAATGCCGGATTGAATGCCACAAGCGCCTTTCTGCTGATTTTGGGTTTTGTGATGATCCGGCAGGGGGCCTGGACGGGACACGCCCTCTGCATGTGCGGGGCGATGGGGACTTCCGCTTTATTTTTGGTCTCTTACCTCGTTTATCATTATTTTCACGGGGCCACCCCTTTTCCGGGCCAGGGCTGGATCCGGCCGGTTTATTTTACGATTCTTATCTCCCACACCATCCTTGCGGTGACTGTTGTGCCCCTCGCCATCGTCACCCTGATCCACGCACTCCGGAGCCAATTCGACCGCCACATGAAAATCGCCCGAATCACTTTCCCCGTCTGGCTTTACGTCTCCTTCACGGGCGTCCTGATTTACTGGATGCTCTACCGCCTTTAATTTTCAAAAGAATCCCCTCCCTCTAGTCGAAAACCTAATATGCTTCGTCTACGTCCGATCTCTGTCTTCACAGTGCTTATGCTTGCTTTTTTTCCGCCTTTGGGAAAGGCTCAAGACTTCCCCCAACCGCCTGCCGGTTCCTCGGCTGAAATTGTGGAAAAAAAGGTGACGGAGGAGGCCAAAGACGAGGTTCTCGAGGAAAAAACTGAAGAAGCGCCGGGTCCCGAAAAAGAAAGGCCCACTCCCTCTCCAGGGGCGGCCGAAGTGCGCACCCGCATCAACCGTATCCTCTTAAGAGGGGAGCTGATCCTGCCCCTCGAAACTTTCGAACCCCTGCTCGGGGAGTTTCAGGAAAGAGAGCTCGCTTTCAGAGACTTTCAGGTTTTAATCTCAAAAATCGAGGACATCTACCGGACGAAAGGCTATTTCGCGGTCGTTTATCTTCCGCCCCAAAGGATCGAGGCGGGGGAGGTGACTCTTGAGGTTCTTGTGGCCCGTATGGGGACCGTGGAGGTGGAAGGCCATCGTTACTCAAGCGGGCGCAAAATCCGTTCTTACTGGAAGATTCCCAAAGGCGAAACACTTCTCTATGACCGCATCCGCGAGAGCATGATCGAGATGAATCAAAACCCGGACCGGTTGGTCCGTTCGGTTCTCCATGCAGGCAAGGAAGCGGGCACCACGGATGTGACGCTCAAAGTCGAAGAGCGTTTTCCCACACATTTGGGCTATACTTTTGACAATCAAGGGGTGAAACTTACGGGGAAAGAGCGCACCGGTTTCACCTTCCGGCACAACAATCTCCTCCGCCTTGATGATATTTTCCTCGTGGGGACTGTATTCGGCCAGGATTTCGGCGCGCTTTTTCTTCAGCACCTGATCCCTTTGAATAGCCGTGGGACCCGCCTCGCCCTTGGTTTCACCCATGCCCAAGTGAATCCTCAAAAAGAATTCAAGCTCTTTGGGATCAATGGCATTTCCCAAAATTACAGCCTTGCCCTCCGCCAAAGACTCCTCCGAAACGACCGTTTTTCACTCGAGACTTACCTCGGTTTCGATTTCAAGGAAAAAAGGACCCGCGTTCAGAGCGTCACGAGCGCATGGGACAGGCTCCGGGTCCTCTCCCCGGGCATTGAGTTTCAAGCCAGGGACAAGACGGGGGTATGGAGCCTCGGCCAGGATTTCGCCTTTGGGTTCTCTCCCCACGGGGATGGTTTTCCCCTCACAAGCCGCGCGGCCGAAAGCCGGTTTTTTAAATACGGTTTTTACTTAAACCGCCAACAGAAACTTTTCCGGGGAACACGGGGAGTGGTGCAATTGAAGGGCCAGCTTTCACCGGATAAACTCACGCCCCAGGAAGAGATTTTTATGGGAGGGGCGAGCACCGTGCGGGGCTATCCGGAAAGTGATTATCTTGCGGATCAGGGGATTTTAACCAACGTGGAATTCTGGACACCTTTTTTTCTTGCCCCCAAAGCTTGGCGGCTTCCATTGGCTCAAGAATCTTTGAGAGAACAGATTCAGCTTGTCTCTTTTCTGGACTACGGTTACGGACGCCTTACGAGTCCCGGTGAAAGAGAACACTCCAGCCGCACTCTTCTCGGTATCGGCGCAGGATTTCAGATTCGCTTTCGCAAGTATGTTTCCGCCCGCTTGGAATGGGGCGTTCCATTAAAAGACGACCCCCTCACCGAATCCGGCTCCTCCCAGTTCCATTTCCGCCTCAAACTCGATATTTAACCGATTTACCCAAATTTCTTCTAAAAAATCTCCTAACCAATTCATTTAAATTGGGTTACAATGTTATATTTTACTATAAGAAGTAATTTATCAATATCATATATTTTAAGCTACTATTTATATCAGAATTAATCAACAGGTAATAAGTTATAAAAATAAAATCGGATGGATTATGATGAATAGACAACGACTGAAGATTGCGAGTCTCGCGGCACTCTTATTTTTTGTGCCTTCTCAAGCAGTCTATCCCCTTCCTTCGGGCGAACAGGTGATTGAAGGCACGGCCACCTTTGAGCAAGTGGGGGACAACGTGTTAAACGTGACCGCCTCCACAAATTCCATCATCAATTACGCCTCTTTCAATATCGCGGAAAATGAAATTGTGAATTTTTTCCTTCCCGATCTCGATGCGTTTTCTTTAAACCGCATCCTGGACAGCGGAACCAGCCAAATTCTCGGCACCCTCAATGCGAACGGCAATTTGATTTTAATCAACACCAGTGGCTTTTACTTCGGCTCAACCGCCCATGTTGATGTCGGAGGACTGATCGCGTCCACTCACGACATCGCGAACGCCGATTTTCTTGCGGGGAATTATATTTTTGCAGGACTCGATTCCGTTGATTTCACCGCTTCTTCCATCGTCAATGAAGGGACTATCCGTACCACCGAGGGCGGCATGGCCGTCTTGATCGCCGATGCGATTGAAAATCGTGGAACAGTCGAAGCTCCTCTCGGCACGATCGCGCTCGCAGCCGGCCACAAAGTGACGGTCGGAATTGCGGGCGACGTCATCTCCATCGGAATCGACGAACCCACCGCCCATCAAATTCTGGATAAAGACGGCAACCCCCTCACCGAGCAGATCAAAAATTCGGGAACCCTCGAAGCCGCGAGCGGCAAGGTGATTTTGAACGCCCAATCCGCAAATCAAATTTTTGAAAGCGCCATCAATACCGAGGGCATTGTCCGGGCCGACACGATGGTGGTCGGAAAAGACGGGGTCATTGAGATTGTAGCCTCGGCCGCCGTGGAAATCGGCGGGCTTGTCTCGACGGGGGATTTGAAGATCGGGACGGGAACGAAGGTGGAGGCCGCGGATGCGGATATTACAGTGACCCGCGACTGGGACAATGACGGAATATTCCTGGGCGGGCATTCGACCGTGGTTTTTGGAGGTTCGGGCGTTTCGAGAATCACGGGAAACAACACGTTTTATAACCTCCGTGCCGTGACGAGTGAAATGGGAGAAGGCGGCTCAAAAATCCTGATGTTTGGGGCTGGGGACACGCAGACGATTCTGGGGGATTTGACGATTCAGGGCGTTCATGACTATGACGCTTCGCAGAATCTCTACGGCTACATCCAGGTGATCTCCACGGTCCAGGGCGAGGATTATTTTTGGAACCCGCTCGGTACCTACAGCATCCGGGACGTCTGGATCCGCGATGCGCACAATCTGGCTTATGATCAAATCGGGGAACTCATCCTGACGGACTCCTCAAACCGCGGCGGCGGTTTCGGCGTGGACCCCACCGGCACGTGGACCAATATTGGGGGTGACGGGCTGTGGTCCAATCCCCTGAACTGGCTTGGGCTTTGCGGCGGCTGCACGCCGGGGGCGGGGGATGACGTGGTGTTTAACGGAACCAGCAACACCGCCTCCAGCGTGGATGGTTCCTTCGCCGGTTCGGTCGGCTCCCTCTCGATCAACGCCGGCTACACCAGCACGGTCACGATGAACCGTTCCCTCACGATCACGGACGACAGCGGCCGTACGGGGAACCTCTCGATCAACGCCGGCACGCTCAACACCAATGGACAGGCCCTCAATATTGAGGGGGCGTTCAGTCTGAATGGCGGTACTCTTACGCTGGGAGCCAGCACGGTCACCGCCTACGGGAACTGGACCTACTCTTCCGGAACGCTCAACCAGGATACCAGCACGGTCGTTTTTAATCCTGCAGGCTCCTCTCTCACGATCACCGGCTCGCACACCCTGAACAACGCGACGTTTGATCCGGACGACGCCGGGAATACCACGGTCAATCTCGCTGCCGGCACCACGTTGACAGTGGCCGGGACGTTGACGATCAGCAATTCCCAATCGGGCGGATCTGATTTTTACGGCGGCACGATCGCAGCCCAGGGCACGATTATCACGGGGGATGACGATTACGATGTCACCGGCAACGACACGACCCTCCTTCTGATCGACGGGACAGGCCCACAGACCTGGAC
>Ga0187893_10005845_pt1 | contig 21633 bp, 12 predicted proteins | sample MA1701074metaG_FD_139574 | JGI IMG/M metagenome (GOLD analysis project Ga0187893, IMG submission 139574) | White microbial mat communities from a basaltic lava cave in the Kipuka Kanohina Cave System on the Island of Hawaii, USA - MA170107-4 metaG ...
TACCTTCAGCTTCCACTTTCTCGACCGCATCCGTTTCAAGGACGCAGGCCTCGCTGCAATCGGGTCGCTTACAGGCCTGCGCGAGCTGGTGATCCGGCAAAGCGATGTTCGCGGCCATACGCTCGCTCCTTTTCGAAACCTTCGCGCTTTTGATTGCACGCTTTGCCCTTTCGATGATCAGGGCATGCAATGGATCGCCGGGATGCGCGACTTGCGGCGGCTTCGAATCGGGGACACCGCCATCAGCGGCCGCGGCGTTGTGCACCTGCGCTCGCTTGCGGCGCTCGAAGAGCTCGACATCCACGGCACGCCGCTTAGCGATGAAGACATCGCCGTGCTGACCGGACTCAAGCGGCTGAAAAAACTCAATCTCATGGGGACCGATGTCTCCGATGCCGGCATGGAATCGCTTCGCGCTCTGCCGGAACTCGAAGAGCTGAACCTTTATCGCACCAGAGTCAGCAATGCCGGACTGGCGCCGTTGAGGGGCCTGGCCAAACTCGCTCAGATCGATTTGCGGTACACGCGCGTGAACAACGCAGGCGTTGCGGATCTTACGGCTGCGCTGCCTGCCGCGCGGGTGCTCTTCAACCGGCAGGCGGACACAGCCGCGGTTACCGACGCTGATCTTAGCAAGGTCCCACCCACTACCCGCGCCTTGAATCTGGAAGGCAGCCGCATAAGCGACGCCGGGATCGAGCGCCTTTCCCGGCTGGCCGTCCTTGAGGATTTGAACCTCGCCGGCACTTCGGTGAGCGACGCCGGACTGGCACACCTGGCTTTGCTCGGACGGCTCCGCAAAGTGAATCTGACCAACACCTACGTCGAAGGACCCGGTTTATCACATCTAGCTTCGGTCGAAGACCTTCAGCTTGACGGCGCCCCGGTCGCCAATGACGCCATCGCGCTGCTCGCCCGTCTTCCCAAACTCCGCACTCTCTCGCTCGCCGCCACCGACATCTCCGACGGCGCGCCTCTGGCTCTGCTGGGACAGGTCCGGTCGCTTGATCTTGCCGCAACTGATCTGACCGATGAAGGATTAAAGCCGCTGGCCGCGCTCACGGGCCTGGAGGAATTGATCCTGCGCGACGCCCGCTTCACCGATAAAGGTCTGGCTCACCTGGCCGGGCTCGCCAGTCTGCGACGTCTCGATATCATCCGCACGCGCATCTCGAATGCTGGCATGAAGCACCTTAGCACGCTGGTCAACCTTCGATCGCTGCGACTCGATTACGGGGAGTTGAACGACTCCGCCCTCGATCAACTGGCTCCGCTGGAACAGCTCGAAGAACTAACCCTGGACAGCACTCACATCACCGACCAGGCCGTGTCCCGGCTAAAGCGCTTTTCAAAGCTCAAATTGCTGAACATCTACCACACCCTGATCACCCCCGAAGGGCACAAACAGCTTAAAGCCGCTCTTCCCGGAGCGAAGATCATCTTTGAGGCCGCCTCCAGTCTGCCCAATCGAAGGAGAAGCTGATGACTTCCTTGTTCCTTGCGCTGCTGTTCGCCGTTGACGTGGATTTGACCTCCTCCTGGGTAACCGACGCCGATCTGGAGCGCGTCGGCCGCATGGCCGGCGTCACCAGGCTCGATCTCTCACAAACGAAAATCACCGATGCCGGCCTCGAGCGTCTCAAGAACCTGAAAGAGCTGCGCGAGCTGCGACTCTATTATGCCGAGTTCCTCACTGAGGACGGCCTCGCCATTCTGAAGCATTTCCCGCAGCTTGAGCGCCTGGATCTGCGCGGAACGCGCGTCACCAGCAAAGTCTTCGAGCATATCGCGCATTTGAAAAACCTGCGCGCACTCGATCTCGGGTTCACCGAAATCATCGATGACGGTTTCGACCAGTTGACTGAGCTGCCGCGCCTGGAAAAACTTGTCATTGGCGGCAATCGCCTGAGCGGCGAGTGCCTGTCGCTGTTGCTGCAGATCCCCTCGCTGCGCGATTTGGATGTAGGCGGCACGCAACGCGTCGACTCCGGTCTGTGGGGTCTCGCGCTGACCGAGCAGAACCTGGAGCGGCTCGGCGCATTGACCCAGTTACACCGCCTTAACTTAGCCGCCGCAACCATCTCCGATCGCGGCGTCGACCGTCCGGGTCATCCGGAAGCCGAACGCATCGACCTGCCGGATCTTTCCGCGCTCACCGCCCTTGAGAATCTCGAATACCTGGATTTAACGCGGCAACCCGTGTCGGCGGCAGCGCTCAAGTCTATCGAGCGCCTGCCCCGGTTGACAGAGCTGCGCCTCGGCCTATCGAGGAATCTCGGCGACTCCGCCGCGGATGTGCTGCTGGGAATGAAGAATCTGCGAAAGGTCTACCTGACTGGCTCGCGGATGTCTCCTGAAGGTCTGGAAAAAATCCAGCACTTACTCACACAATCCCGGTGAGCTTGGTTTCCGCGGTCGGGAACTCTTCGATCCGGATTCCCAGCACTTCCCCGGCTATCGTCTGATAGAGATCGCCAAGTGTGCCCGTGGTGCGCGTGTGCAGCCCCGTCTTCATGCCACCGGCGTGGCCCGCCGTGATCACGGCAAGGTTATTGTTCTTGTGCGCATTGGCTTCGGCGTGCTCGTGCACGAACAACAGGACGGTGTTGTCGAGCATCGTGCCCGCGCCTTCCGGCGTGGCGCGCAGCTTGCCCACCAGATAGGCGAACTCCTCGACATGCCAGCGGCAGATGTCGCGCAAGATCCGCATCCCACGCGGAGTCTCCACCTGCCCGTGCGTGTATTCATGGTGGCGCTGCGCGGTGTGCCCAAGCCATGGGAATCGCGACAGACCCTGGCATTTGGTCAGCATGTAGGAAGCAATGCGAGTCTGCCCCGAGGCGAACGCATGCACCAGCAGATCGCTTTGCAGCTTGGCAATCCGCGGCCAGTCGCGGAGATCTCCGCCTTCTTCGGGCCGCTCGATCTCCACGCGGTATTCCGGCGGCAGGCTGGCGACGGATTTCTCCAAGTCGCGTAAAGAACTCAAGTACTCATCGAGGCGCGCTTGATCGGCCTGCCCCAGCGTCCCGCGTACCGCCCGGGCTTCCCCGGTAACCGCATCGAGGATGCTCTTCTGCCGCTCTACCCACTCCCGGTCGCGGAGGCCGAACAGACGGTCAAAGAGCCTGTGCGGCAGCATCTCCGGCGGCAAAGGACGGTCCCGGTCCGCCCAGCTCATGTTGCGCTGGATCGCTTCGCCGAACGATTCCTGGGATACACCGATTTGGATCGAGCGGAAACGGTGCTTATCGGCAAGCCGGCGCGCCAGAATTTGATCGAAGGACGGCCCACCCGCACCGCGTCCGGTATAGGGCTTGCCGCTCAGTAGCGCGCTCATCGACGGGTAGTGCGAGTTGCCTGGCCCCGGCAATCGCGCCGCGGGGCTGTCGAGCCCCGTGATAATATGAATATCTTTTCGAAATGGCGTTAGCGGCGCCAGGCAGGGCGTAATCTCAAAATCCGCGCCCGTCTCCTTCGGAATCCAGTACTTTTCGGGAATCCCGTTTCCGTTGAACCAGAAAACAAACCGCGGCTCTACTGGCTTCGACGTGGCCGCATAGGCCGTCCCGCTCGAGTTGAACATCGCTTCAAGCGGCGGCAGACCGATGCGCACCGCCGCTCCGCCGATTCCGAATCCACGCAGCAAGGTTCGCCGGGATAGTGCTCTTGACGCCATTCAGTTCCCTCCACGAAAACCATCGGATGAAGCTATGGCCATTATAAGATCTTGAAAGCGGAATTGCGAATCCCGGAACCGCCGGAAGGCTTCTTCAATCGCCTGCTGGTCCCTGGGTTCCTCCATGCGTCCGGCCGCGTACCGGAACAACTGCTTCACGACGCATTTCTGGCAATTCGGCTCGCTTGCCAGAATCCGGCCCAGCCCGGCGGGGGTGCGGAATTCGGAGTCCTTCAATCCGCGCACCATGCCGGATGCTTCGATATCGAGCAGGTATTCGGTCGGCTTTGTTTTACGGCGCGTCTTGATTTCATCGGCGGTGGGGTGAATTTCGATCCGTTCCTTCTGGCGGAAACGCCCGATGGCGTCGAAATGCTCGAAGCCGAATCCGATCGGATCCACCAGCGTGTGGCACCCCGCGCAGGCCTGGTTGGACAAATGGATAGCCAGGCGCTCGCGTTGCGTAACTGGCTTTTCGTCGGTGACCGGAGGCAGCGTGACGTTAACGCCCGGCGGCGGCGGCGGAATCTGCTGGCAAAGAAAATGTTCGCGTATGAAAAGCCCGCGCTCGGTGGGTGAGGTCTCAGCGGGCTTGGATGTCAGCGTTAAGAACGTCGCCTGGCCCAGAATCCCTCCCCGCGCGTATCCGGCCGGAAATGCAGTTTTCACCCATGGCTCACCCGGCGCGGTCAAATCGTAGAGCCGGGCCAGGTCCCCGTTGAGAAAGGTATATCCCGCCGTGAAGAACTCGAGAAAGCTGCGGTTCTCCCAAACCACCGAGCGGAACAGCCGCGTCGTTTCCTCGATCATGCCATTTACAAGCTCGGGAGAATACTCCGGAAACAAGCGCCGGTCCCGGAGCGCTCCGCGCAGGCGGTCAAAACGCAGCCATTCGCCAAGAAACTGATCGAGGGCCGCCATGGCGCGCCGGTCCTTGAGCATGCGCCGGATTTGTGCTTTCAAACCAGCTTCCGAGGCAAGCTCTCCGGATTCGGCGGCCTGTAACAGCGCTTCGTCCGGCATCGTGTCCCAGAGGAAATAAGAGAGGCGGCTGGCTACACCGAAAAGCCCCGTTTCCAGATGGAACAGAAAATGGGGGGATTGCAGCATCGTTTCCACCACCAGTTGCGCGCCGCGATGGAAATCGGCCTGGCGCGCAAACAGCGATTCATAGCGCGACGCCTCGGCATCGGAAAGCGGGCGCCGGAACGCGCGCCTTCCGAACGTCCGCACGAATTGCGCCTGGCAGGCGGGCGAGGCAGCGCAGGGAATGAGTTTGCGCGCATCGCCGTTGCGGAACGCATTGCGCGCGATGCGCTCGGCGGCCCGCGCGTAGGCCTCCGCCTGCAACGGCGACACCGACTGGCCATCGGCCTGATTCGTGAAACCGTGTACGAAGTCTTCTTTCGGAAACTGGCCGGCGGGCCGCGTTTCGTCGCCGGCCAGGTCGCGAACCGTGTGGTTGTATTGAGAATGCGTCAGCCGGCGCAGTACCGGCCGGGAGGCGCCTGTGTCATGCCGCGCGCGGTGCGCCGAAACCGGGGGCAGGGTCGCCAGGTGCTCCACCCATTCCCGCAAGATGGCTTCCTCTTTCGATCCCTGTGCAATTCGCTCGCCTCCCCCATGCGGCAGCCGTTGTGTCGGCTTCCTGTAAAGCAGCGACTCGAGCGGCTTTTGCGCATCGACGAAGTTCCGCAGCCAGACGCCGAATTCGCGGATCTCCGCGGCGGGCGCGTTCTCAGCGGGGAATTGCAGACGCGTGGTCGATCCGACGCCGTTGTCGTTGTGACACTGCCGGCACAGCGCCTTTTCCATCACTGTATAGACGCCGCCGAAATCCGGTGGAGCGCCCTGGACTAGCGATGCGAATAGAAGTGTAATGACATTGCGCATGCGCTATTTGGATCTTATCCTATCGCAGTTGGAAAAGGGTGCTCAAAGCGCTTCCACTTTGCCGTCGAGACCGACAAAGAACGACCGGCGCCCTTCGCGTGCAAACGCACGATGCGAAGTAAATGCCTGCGCTTCGTCAAAACGCGGCAAGACCAGCCACTCGCCACCGGTCTTTACGTAACCCCATTTTTCGCCGTGCCTCACCGCGGCAATTCCGCTTGAGAAGCGCTGACCTGCCTGGAAGCGAGGCGGGATCGCCCACTCCCCCGCCCTGTCGATGTAACCGAATAGCCCGAACTGAACCAGAGCGCGTCCCTCACAGAAACGATCCGCCCAGGAAAACCGAAACGATATCACCAGCAGGCCTTCTTCATCCACATAGCCGAAGCTGGAGTCCAGGCCCACCACCGCAAGCCCCTCGGAAAAGGGTTCGGCGCTTTGGTAGGCGGGCGGAATGTGCAGGAAGTTTTTCTGATCCGCGTAACCCCATTTGCCGCCAACCATCACAGGCTCAAGCGGTCCGTGCCTGACGGAGCCTGGTTTGGCGGCCCCAGCCCTGGACGCGGGATCTTGCTTGAATGAATCTCTCGTTACCGTATCCTGGAGCCGGAGCAAGGGCTCCAAAGTGCGATATGCCTCGGTGATCTGCTTGATTTTTTCCTCGCAGCGGCTGCGCTCGGCGGGATTAGACGCGTGAAGATCCGGGTGCCAGGCTCGGACCAACTGCCGAAAAACCTTCTTGATCTGATCCAAACCCGTTCCGGGCCTGCTATTAAGAATCCGGTAACACTGATCGATATCGAGAGACATGGAGCCGCTGTTCACGATATCGTGCTTAACAGGAGCAAGCTTTAGGTAAAACCGGTTTCTTTAGAGCAGCCGGAAGTTGACTTCAATGGTGGCAGCAACCGAAACAGGCTTGCCGTCTTTATAGCCGGGACGGAAGCGCCATTTCATAACCGCTTCAATGGCCTTTTCGTCCAGGCCTAGACCCAACGGGCGGACGACGCGGAGGTCGCGGGGCTGGCCTTTGTCATCGACGACGACATAGAGAACAACGGTGCCTTGAAATTTGGCTTTGCGGGCTTCTTCGGAGTATTCCGGCTCGACTTTGAAGACCAGCGTGGGCGCGGAAACGCCGCCGCCGATCTTGTAGACACCGCCGCCAATGTTGCCGCCTTCACCGGGTCCGAAGCCCGCTCCGCGGCCCGTTCCCACGCCGCCGCCCGTGCCCGCCCCGATCCCGGCGCCCGATCCCGGCCCGCCGGACGGAGGACCGAGCTTGGCGAGAGGGTCGCCGAATTGCGGCAGATTAATGTTGGGAAGTTTGGCGTCGGGCTGAATGATCAGCGTCGGCTCCATGATCAGCTTCGGGTTCTCGTTTTGAATAACAGCCACCGGAGGCGTGAACTGCTTGGGGGCCGGACGCGGGAGTTTTCCCGGCGAGGGAGGGGTCATCGAGCGGTCCCCGCCGCCACCGCCGCCGCCCTGCTTGGCAGGCGCTGCCTTCGGCTTGTAAGGAGCAATGTCTGGCGCGATCAGCGATACGGTCTGTTTCACCTTCTCCTGAACGGCCTTGCTCGTTCCGAGCACCAGCAGCAGGGTAAGGATCACCGTATGCACGATGAAGGACATGGTGCCGGCCTTGCTCTCCTGACCGGCGGTAAGCCCCCAAATATTCTTCACAGCCACGGGCTTTGAAGTTAATTCAAGGGGAGGAAGCTTGGGCGGATTGATGATCTCCTTGATCCGGTCTAGGAACGTGCGGATCCAAGGAACCTGTGTCTCGGCAACCAGCAACCGCCGCAGATGTATGTCCGGGTCGTACTGTTCCTGTCCCGCCGACGTAGCTTTGGGGTTGGTCGTTTCAACTGACATCGATTACGCCACGCTTTTGTTCGCGCCGGCTAGCGCGAACGAAATCATCGCTCCGCTACATAAGGACGCAGCGACTGGCCGGGAAGTTGCGGACTCATGTAGAATCGCACTTCGATTTCTATTGGCAGTTTAACACGTTCCGTCAACCAATAGCAGGTGGTAGTCGCGGGATTCCAAAATTCATAGTTTTTTTTGGGGTTGGGAACGGTGTTGGGAGAGCTCAACGGGCGGCAAAAGTTGATAGCAAGTGACTAATATTATTGCATAGTAATAAGCTAATGTGTTATCCTCTTCCCAAGGAGGCACGTACCCGATCCTATGGACTTCAATCGTTTCACTGAAAAGCTACACGAAGCAATCCGCTCCGCGCAGTCCCGGGCTATCCGATTGTCCCATCAATACTTAGAGTCCGAACACTTGTTGGCTGCTCTGATGGAGCAGGAAGCCGGTCTGGCATCCTCTCTTTATGGGAAGGCAGGCGTCAACGTCACCGGCCTTAGAAGCCGTTTGGATCAGGAACTGGAGCGTTTGCCGAAGGTTTCGACTTCCACGGGCAATCTCGACCAGGTGTACATGGGAAACCGGCTCAACCGAGCTTTCATGGACGCCGAGCAGGAAGCCAAGCGTCTCAAAGACGAATATCTTTCCGTTGAGCACCTACTGCTCGCCATGACCGCCGACACGGGCCTGGCAGGTCGGCTGATGAAAGAATTTTCGATTACGCGTGACCGGCTGCTCGAAGCATTACAAGCGGTACGGGGAAGCCAGCGCGTCACCACGCAGAATCCCGAAGCGACCTACGAAGCATTGGAGCGCTACGGCCGCGATTTAACGGCCATGGCGGCGCAGGGCAAGCTCGATCCGGTGATCGGCCGCGACGAAGAGATCCGGCGCGTGATCCAGGTTCTCAGCCGCCGCACCAAGAACAACCCCGTATTGATCGGCGAGCCGGGTGTGGGAAAAACCGCCATCGTCGAAGGACTGGCGCAGCGCATCATGCGGGGCGATGTACCCGAAGGACTGAAACAGAAGCGGGTAGTTACCCTCGACATGGGCGCGCTGATTGCCGGCGCGAAGTTCCGTGGGGAATTCGAGGAGCGGCTGAAGGCGGTGCTCAAGGAAGTACAGTCCTCCGATGGCGCGATTATCCTTTTTATCGACGAGCTGCACACGGTGGTGGGAGCGGGTAAAGCCGAGGGTGCAATGGATGCGGGCAATCTGCTTAAGCCGATGCTGGCGCGGGGCGAACTGCATTGCATCGGAGCCACCACGCTCGATGAATACCGCAAGCACGTGGAAAAGGACGCCGCGCTCGAACGCCGTTTTCAGCCGGTTTACGTTGACCAGCCAACGGTGGAAGATACCATCTCGATTCTCAGGGGGCTGCGCGAGCGCTATGAAGTGCACCACGGGGTGCGCATTAAGGATGCCGCTCTGGTTGCGGCCGCCGTGCTCTCGAACCGCTACATCTCGGATCGCTTCCTTCCCGACAAAGCGATCGACCTGGTGGATGAATCGGCGGCCAAATTGCGGACCGAGATCGACTCGATGCCCGCCGAACTCGACGAGACGCTACGCCGCATCATGCAGTTGGAAATCGAGCGCGAGGCGCTCAAAAAGGAAACCGATAGCGCGTCCAAGGAGCGGCTGGCGAGACTGGAAAAAGAATTAGCCGATCTCAAGGCGCAATCCGGCGCGCTTAAAGCGCAATGGGAGATGGAAAAGCAGGCCGTCGAGCGGGTTCGCGAGCTGAACGAACAATTGCAGCAAACGCGCGCCGCCATCGATCGCGCCGAGCGGGCCTATGACCTCAACAAAGCCGCCGAGCTCAAATATGGCAAGCAGATCGCTCTGGAAACCAAGCTCAATGAAGAGGAAAAGCGGATGGCGGGTCAAAAAGGCCAGCCGCGCCTGATCAAGGAAGAAGTGAGCGAGGAGGATATCGCGGCCGTGGTCAGCCGCTGGACCGGCGTCCCGGTTTCGCGCTTGCTAGAAGGCGAAATACAAAAACTGCTGCATCTCGAGCAAGAGCTTCACACGCGCGTAGTGGGCCAGGATGAAGCGGTAGCGGCGGTTTCGGAGGCGGTTCTGCGCGCGCGCTCCGGATTGAAGGATCCGCGCCGGCCCATCGGCAGTTTCCTGTTCCTGGGCCCCACCGGCGTGGGAAAGACTGAGCTGGCCAAGGCGCTGGCGGAGTTTCTGTTCGACGACGAGCGGGCGATGATCCGTGTCGATATGTCCGAGTACCAGGAAAAGCACACCGTAGCCCGGCTGGTCGGCGCACCGCCGGGATATGTCGGCTATGAGGAGGGAGGTCAGCTCACCGAAGCCATCCGGCGGCGTCCCTACTCGGTGATCCTGCTCGATGAAATCGAAAAGGCGCACCACGACGTATTCAACGTGCTATTGCAGGTGCTCGACGACGGCCGGCTCACCGACGGGCAGGGGCGTACGGTCGATTTCAAGAACACGATCGTGATCATGACGTCCAATGTGGGCAGTCACCGCATCCTGGACTATCACGGCGAATTCGGCGGCAGCGGCTACGAACGAATGAAAGCCGCCGTGCTTGAGGAGCTGCGCCGCGGCTTCCGCCCGGAGTTTTTGAACCGCATCGATGAGATCACGGTCTTCCACTCGTTGACCGAGCAGCATTTGATGGAGATCGTGGGCATCCAGCTCGGCGGACTCGCCATGCGGCTGGCCGAACGCGACATCGACATTGGGCTTACCGAGGCCGCTAAACTGCACCTGGTGCGGACCGGATATGATACGGCATACGGAGCGCGCCCGCTCAAACGGGCGATTCAGCGGGAGGTGGAAACCCCGCTGGCCCGGCTTTTGCTTAAAGGAGAAGTGCGCGATCACAACAAAGTTGTCGTGGATTGGGACGCCGGCGCCGGCCAACTGCGCTTCACCGCTTCTCCGGCGGAGGCAAAACCGGAGCGGGCGGTCGCCGGCTGATTTCTGTGTCCGCTGCCGCGTGTCCCGCGTCTAAACAGGAGAGGAATTGAAGATGGAGAGCCAAGAAAACGTCCGCGAATTGCCATTAATGCCGTTGAAGAACGTGGTGCTGTTTCCACACCTGGTGCTTCCGCTTACCGTGGGGCGTCCGGCCTCGATGGCGGCCGTGGAGGCGGCATTGGCATCCGAGGAGCAGGAGATCATCCTTGTGTCGCAGCGGACCATTTCGACACAGGATCCGTCGCAGGACGATCTGTACACCATCGGAACGCGGGCGATCATCCGCCGCCACGCCAAGCACGATAACCAGATGGACGTCTTCGTGCTCGGCGTCGAGCGCGTGGTGCTGCTCAAGCTCGACTCCAGCGGGGAGTATCCCGTGGCGCGGTTCACTCCTCTGGCGCAGCCGGAAGACACGGGCCCCGAAGTGGAGGCGCTGGAGCGGACAGTAATCGATCTAACCACCAAGGCGGTCTCGCTGGTGCAGCCGCAATCCTCGGCTGATGCCGGCCGCGTTCTTTCAAGCGCCGAGGATCCGCTGCACATGGTTTACCTGGTCGCCTCCATGATCAGCATCGATCTGCCCAAGGCCCAGGCGGTGCTTGAAGCCGCCTCGCGGCTGGACGCACTGCGGCTGATTCACACCTATCTTTCCTACGAAGTGCAGGTGCTCGAGCTGCGCGCCAAGATCGCCACCGAGGCCCGTACGGAAATCAACAAGGAGCAGCGCGATTATCTGCTGCGCCAGCAGATGCGCGCCATCCAGCAGGAGCTGGGTGAGAAGGACCCCGAGCAGGCCGAGGTCCAGATCCTGCGCGAGCAGATCGCCAAAGCGGATCTGCCCGACGAAGTGCGCAAGGAAGCCGATCGCGAACTGAAGCGGCTGGAGCGGCTGCCCGCCGCGGCCCCCGATCATCATGTTACGCGGACCTATCTGGAATTCATCATCGAGTTGCCCTGGCGCAAGCTGTCCGAAGACAAGCTGGACCTCTCTTTCGCGCGGCAGGTGCTTGACGAAGACCACTACGGCCTGAAGGAAGTGAAGGAACGCATCATCGAGCACCTCGCCGTGCTCAAGCTGAACCCGGCGGCCAAGGCGCCGATCCTTTGCTTCGTCGGACCGCCGGGAGTGGGCAAGACCTCGCTCGGCCAGTCGATCGCCCGGGCCGTGGGCCGTAAGTTCGAGCGCATGAGCCTGGGCGGCATGCACGATGAAGCCGAGCTGCGGGGCCACCGCCGGACTTATATCGGCGCCATGCCCGGCCGCGTGATCCAGGCTCTGCGGCGAGCCGGCGTGGGCAATCCCGTAATGATGCTCGACGAAGTGGACAAGCTGGGCCGCGATTATCGCGGCGATCCGGCGGCGGCGCTGCTTGAGGTTCTCGATCCGGAGCAGAACAGCAAGTTCCGCGACAACTACCTCGATTTGCCGTTTGACCTATCCAAAGTATTGTTCATCACCACCGCCAACGCGCTGGACACGATCCCGCGGCCGCTGCTCGACCGGATGGAAGTACTGCGGCTGGCTGGCTACAGCACCGAGGAAAAACTCGCCATTGCCAAAAAATATCTGACCCCGCGGCAAATCAAAGAGACGGGCCTTGCCGCAGAACAGGTTCAGTTCGAGGATGAAGCGATCAATGGCATCATTGAGGGCTATACGCGCGAAGCGGGACTGCGGCGTCTGGAGCAGAACATTGGCCGCGTGGTGCGCAAGGTGGCTGTCAAGGTGGCTGAAGGGAAAGCCGAACCCATCGTCATTGGCAAGCAGGATCTGGACGAGTTGCTTGGTCCGGAAATCTTCCACATTGAAGAAATGCGCCGTCATTTGCAGCCAGGCGAATCGGTCGGTCTTGCGTGGACCGAAAGCGGCGGCGACGTCCTTTACATCGAGGCCACGCTTCTTCCGCAGGGTAGCGGGCTCACGCTCACCGGCCAGCTTGGCGACGTGATGCAGGAATCGGTCCGCGCCGCGCAAAGCTTCATCTGGTCGCACGCGGGCGAGCTGGGAATCGCGGCGGAAAAGTTCAAGGACGCCGGCCTGCATGTCCATGTTCCCGCCGGAGCCGTGCCCAAGGATGGCCCATCGGCGGGCATTACCACCGCCGTGGCGCTGACCTCGCTTTATACCGGAATTCCGGCGCGCGGGGATACGGCAATGACCGGAGAGATTACCCTCACCGGCCTCGTGCTGCCCGTCGGCGGCCTGAAGGAAAAAGTGCTGGCGGCCTGCCGGTCGGGCTTGAACCGCGTGGTGCTGCCAAAGGCCAACATGAAGGACATCCGCGATTTACCCGAGCATGTCTGCTCAAAGATGGAATTCATTCCGGTGGAGCGCATTGAGCAGGTGCTTGCGGCGACCATTCCATCGCTTGCGGACCGGCTGCGGCTGGTCGCCTGACGTCCGCCATCCGGATTGCTGATAGACTGTGCCCGTGGGATTGCGGTCCAGGCTGCTCAGCAAGACGGGGCCCGCCATTCTTCTCACCGCCACCAGCGTCGGCGCAGGCGACATACTAACGGGAAGCCTGGCCGGAGCCGAAGCCGGCATCGCCGTAGTCTGGGCGGTGCCTGCCGGCGTGTTTCTGAAATGGACTTTGAACGAGGGCATCGCGCGCTGGCAGATGGCCACGGGCGCCACGTTGCTCGAAGGCTGGATGACGCGGCTCGGCTGGATTCAATGGCCGTTCCTTGCCTACCTGCTTTTATTCACGCTGGTGGTGGGCGGCATGTTGTCGAGCGCCTGCGGAGTTGCCGGCGCGGCGGTACTGCCGTTCGGCGATCTGGACCGCTCCCGCTTCCTGTGGGGCGCGATTCATTCCCTGGCTGGGCTGGCTCTGGTCTGGTTGGGCGGTTACGCTTTGCTGAAAAGAGTGCTTGCAATATGTGTCGGCTCCATGTTCTTTACCGTAACGCTAACGGCTTTTCTGCTTGCACCGGACTGGATGGAAGTGGCGCGCGGTCTGGCTCCTTCGATCCCCGCGTCGGGGGCCGGGTGGGTCGCGGCGCTGATAGGCGCGGTCGGCGGCACGGTGGCTCTGATCAGTTACGGTTACTGGATCCGGGAAGAAGGCCGGTCGGGTGAGCAAGGATTGCGGGACTGCCGGTTTGACCTGTTGCTTTCCTATGCCGTGATCGGTTTGTTTGGAATAGCCGTCGTCATCATCGGATCGCGAGTGAGGGTGAGCGGCCAGGGCGCGGGTCTTGCCGTGCTGCTTGCCGATCAATTGGGCGCGTCGCTGGGACCCGCCGGCAGGTGGATCTTCCTGGCCGGGTTCTGGGCGGCGGTCTTCTCCGCTTTGCTCGGCGTATGGCAAAGCATCCCCTATCTGTTCACTGATTTTGTCTGGCTTCGCCAGGGCCGCGGCATCGCACAGCGCGGACAAATCGATGTAGGCCGTTCCCTGCCCTACCGCGCCTGCCTGGTGTTGATGTCTACGATTCCACTGGCGCTGCTGCGCTGGCCCGTACAGCAGCTTCAACTCGCTTTCGGCATTACCGGCGCCATGCTGCTCCCCTTGCTCGCCGCAACGCTCCTCATTATGAATAACCGCCGGGATTGGGTGGGCCGCAAATTCCGCAGCAGCTTGGCGATGAATACAGTTCTGGTGGCGGCGCTGCTCCTGTTCGCGTGGATGGGATGGGGTGAGATGGCGCAGGCTTTTCGAAAGTGGCGTATCGGATGAATTGAATGGAACCAGGTACCTAGCATTATCGTATACTGTGCATAATGGAGTACCAGGAAGAAGCCCGGGAGCGGCGGATCACGCAGTTGCGCAAGGGCATACTGGAGCTCGCTGTCATGGGAGTCCTTTACACCGAGCGGCATTACGGGTATTCGTTGATCCGCGTGTTGGCCGAACGGGGGTCGCTAACACTTAAGGAAGGCACCATTTATCCCATACTGGCGCGGCTAGACCGGGAGGGACTGGTGCGTTCCGAGTGGGTGGAATCCGATCAGGGGCCTCCGCGAAAGTACTATGTGCTGACGCTGTCAGGCCGGAAACTGTTTGACGAGTTGAGCCGGGAGTTCGATTCGTTGGTTTCGTTAGTCGAGAAAGACGGTGGTCTGGAACGAACCGAACCTGTTGGAAGAAAATTGACCGTACGAAGGGGGTAATGAAATGAGCAACTACCCTGATGTAGCCGGAAAAATTGTCAGGGACTACATGGAGCGTGTGGAATCGCACCTGGGCCTGGTACCCGGGCCGGAGCGCGAGGAATTCCTCAGAGAGGTGGATTCTCATTTGTACGAAGCCTATCAGCGCATGCCTGGCGAGGACGACGTGGCGAGGATACTGGCGGTGCTGCGGAATTTCGGAGAACCCGCCGAAGCCGTTTCCGACCGGTTGCCCAAAGCGATGATGAATTCGGGAATGAAGCGAAACCTGCCGCTGCATATTGTGGCTGGAATCCTGATCGCGCTGTTTGGAATTCCTCTCGGATTCGGCGGCGTGGCGGTGCTGGCTGGCATCCTGATGTCATTGGCCGGCATGGTGGTAGCCTACTTTACGGCGACGGCGAGCTTGTTGATGGCGGGTATGTTTTTTTTCCTGTTGGCGCTTGTTCGAATGTATCAGCCGGACTTGTGGGACAGGCTCATCTCGCTGGGAGTCATTCAAATGGACAAGGAGGTGGCCCTGATAGTGGAAGAGATGACTCCGGCCGGGCAGGGTTTTCTGCTGATCCTGTTCGCTTGCGTCTTTATTGGAGCGGGTCTGGGGATGCTGTGGCTGGGAAAGCATTTGATGCGAGGCCTACGATTCTTGCTTGTATTGGCGTTTGACCGGCTTGGGAAGCTTGCCAGGAATACGCGCCGCAAGCTGCGGGCGTCGGGATGGGGTCCGATGCGGCCATGGCGAGCCCATTCGCATGCGGAAAACGCGTTCCGCTGAATTCAGCCGGCGTATCTGAACCAAATCTCAATCCGCATTCATCAGCGGATGATATCTATGCCGAAGTTGTATAATTCCGGCGTGAGCAAACAGAAACTTTTCACGTTATGCGCACTGGCGGGGACGGGGCTGTGGCTGTTCTCGCTCAGGCCGCAGTCCGCCGAATTCGTGTACGCGGCTGAATCGCAGCCGGGCGCGTTCCTGATTCGCTTTGGCCTGGATGGAGCGAAAGACACCGACTGGAGCGGCGAAATTCAACCCGGGCCGTTGCGCGCCTCGGGCTGGCAATTCGATTCCGCCGACCAGGTGGATTCGGGCCGCTGGAAGTGTGTCACGCGCGCGCAGCGCTACTGGGACACGCCCTATGAGCGCAACATGGGGCCCACTTCAAACAGGAACAAAGTCACCGGCAAAGGCGTATATGTCGAGTTCGATCGCAATGCGACTGCCCCCATCGAAGTGCGGACGGCACAAGGAAATGTTCGCTTCGAAGCCGCTGCTATAACGATAGGTGCGCCGCGCCGATTCCTCGATGGACGAGTCGAGGTGAGCGCCGTGCCAGCCATCGCCCGGATCACCGGCGGACCCGATGCCGAAGACGATCCCTCCCTGCTCACAGCCAAAGATGGCACAATGTGGCTCACCTATATCGCTTACAGCGGCCAGGGAGACCAGGTCTTCGCGCGGCGTTGGGCGGGCGCCAAATGGACGGAACCGGAAGCTCTCACCGCCGGCGGGCGCGACTGTTTCCGCACCGCGCTCGCCCAGGATGGAGGCGGCCGCATCTGGGCCGTATGGGCCGAACAGACGCAAGGGAACTTCGACTTGTATGCGAAGATGCACGATGGCAAGCGCTGGTCGGGCGCCGAGAGACTGACTAACGCTCCCGCATCGGACATTTATCACGCCCTCACAACAGATCGCGCCGGCAAGCTTCACATGGTATGGCAAAGCGCCCGTAGCGGCAACTTCGACATCTACTTAAAAACCCACGATGGCAGGCAATGGTCGCAAGATCAGCGCGTTTCGGAATCGCCGGCCAACGATTGGCAGCCCGCACTGGCCGGCGCGCCGGACGGCAGCGTCGCCATACTGTGGGATACCTACGATCAGGGAAACTACGACATCGCCGCTCGCCAGCTTCGTAACGGAAAGCTCGAATCGATCAAACGCATCGCCGCGGGCCCCGGCTTCGAAGCGCGCGTTTCCGCGCAATATGACCAAAGTGGACGCCTGTGGATGGCGTGGGAAGAGGGCGACGCTAATTGGGGCAAGGATTACGGCGCGGGAATCACGGAAAACGGGCGCGGCCTTATGGTACGGCGTCAGACGAGAATCGGCGTTCTCTCCGGCGCCGGGCTCGAAGAGCCCGAGGCGAAGATCCTCGACGCGGTGCCAGTCGAATTCCAGCAGGCCATGGTTGAACCGAGGCTTTTGTTCGACGGAGGCGGCAATCCGTGGGTGTTGTTCCGCTATCGCGTGAACCTGCCGCAGGAACAGCGACGCGGAGAAAGCGCTTCCCGCGCTATGTGGCGGCTGGCCGCGACCAGCTTGCGCAATGGGAAGTGGACTCCGATGATCGAATTCCCCGACGGATTCGGACGCATTGACGCCCCAACCGCGGCGGCAGCCGGGCGTGACGGCAGCCTTCGCGTGGTCTGGGCCGGCGATGGCCGTGCGTGGCCGGAAGGAACGCCGCAACATCAGGATCTGCGAACGGCGGCGATCCCCGCCGGCGCTTCTTCAGCGGATGCGCGGCTTGTGGCTTTCACCCCAAACCAGGAAACGCTCGCGGCCTCTCACAAGAATGAAGCCGCCGACGTCGCCCGCATACGCGGCTACCGCGTTTCGATGGGCGGAAAAGAGTACCGCATCGTGCGTGGCGACGTGCACCGGCACACAGACATATCCTGGGACGGCAACCGCGACGGTTCGCTGCATGACTCTTATCGCTACGCTCTGGATGCGGCCGCGATGGATTATCTGGGCGTCTGCGATCACCAGGCCGGCGGTATGATTGCCTACAACTGGTGGATGATTCAGAAGGCCGTGGATCTGTTCACCATTCCCGGCCGCTTCGCGCCGCTTTATTCCTACGAGCGCAGCCTTCCGTTTCCGAACGGGCATCGCAACGTATTGTTTGCCGAGAGAGGACGGCCCGTGCTTGCCATATCCGATGAAGAGCGCCGTGGCGTCGAAGGTGCGGCAAAGTTATACGAGTATCTCAAGCGTTTCGACGGGATTACCTCGTCGCACACCAGCGCGACCGGCGCGGGCACGGATTGGCGTGACAGCCACGCCGGGCTCGAGCCGGTTGTCGAGATTTACCAGGGCTACCGCAGGAATTATGAAGGACCGGGCACGCCGCGTGCTCCCGGCGAGCGCGAAGAAGCGCGATTCAAAGCTGGTTTCGTATGGAATGCCTGGGCCAAAGGAATCAAGCTAGGCGTGCAATCCAGCTCGGATCATGTCTCGACGCACATCTCCTACGCCGCGTTCTTTGTCGATTCCATCGATCGCCATGCGATACTACGCGCAGCCAAAGCCCGGCGAGCCTTCGCGGCAACCGATAACATCGTGATCGACTTCCGCATGGGGGGCCATTTCATGGGCGAGAGTTTCACGGCTGCCGGCCCCGTCGAGGCGGAGGCGCGCGTTGAGGGCACCGGACCGATCGCCCGCGTTGTGCTGGTCAAGAACAACAATGTCATCTACGCGGCGCCCGGCACTGCTCCACAACTCCGGTTCACATTCACCGACAGGGACGCCGCCAGCGGCGAATCCTATTACTATCTGCGCGTGGAGCAGCAGGATGGCCAGCTCGGGTGGAGCTCGCCTATTTGGGTGACCTATCCGTGACTATCGCGCGGGCCGCGACGGCGCTCAAGCTCGCAACCGCGCGAAACACGATGAGTACGACAGTGTTTGATATGCTGAGCAGAAAGATCGTTTCTGTTATGCACATCCCGTTTCTGGTGCTGTCGGCATCGCTGTTTGCGCAGTCTCCGGCGGATTCGCAGCTTTATGAAAAGCAGATCCGTCCTGTCATCGAGCGTAATTGCCTCGGCTGCCACAATCAAAAGCTGCGGCTGAGCGGGCTGTCGCTGGCCACGCGCGACGATGCGCTGGCCGGCGGCAAGCGCGGTCCCGCGTTTGTTGCGGGAAAACCTCGCGAGAGCCGCCTGATAGAACTCGTGCATCAAACCGGAAACTTGCGCATGCCGCCTGCGTCGCGGCTCGCCGATTCCGAAATCGCAATACTCGAACGATGGATTCAAGCCGGCGCGCCGTGGCCGCAAAGCGCGACTGTGCCGGCTCCGCCCAAGCCGAATCACTGGTCGTTCCACCCACCGCAACGGCCCGCCGAGCCGGCTGTGCGCAACCGAGACTGGATTCGAACTCTCATTGACCGCTTCATCCTCGCGCGGCTGGAAAAAGAAAACGTACGCCCTTCTCCGCAAGCGGCGAATACAACGCTGATCCGGCGGCTTTATCTCGACCTGACCGGCCTGCTGCCCAGCCCCGAAGAAGTGGACGAATTCGCCGCCGATAAGCGGCCCGATGCCTGGCAGCGACAGATTGAAAAACTGCTCGCCTCGCCGCACTACGGCGAGCGCTGGGGCCGGCACTGGCTCGATCAGGCGCGCTACGCCGATTCCGACGGCGGCAGCCGCGACGAGCCACGTCAGATCTGGCGGTATCGGGACTGGGTAATCGGCGCACTGAATGATGACTTGCCGTTTGATCGCTTCGTGATCGACCAGCTTGCAGGCGACCTGTTGCCGGAGCCCACCCAGAAACAGTTGATCGCGACCGGCTTCCATCGCAATTCACCCATTCAAATTGAAGCCGGCACCGACCGCGAGCAGTATCGCACCGAAGCGGTGGTCGACCGCGTGGATACGACAGGCACCGTTCTGCTCGGTTTATCTGTCGGATGCGCGCGCTGCCACGATCACAAATACGATCCGGTTTCGCATCGTGAGTACTACCAGTTGTTCGCTTTTTTCAATAACTCCGATGACTGGGGCAACGACCGGCCCCGGTACAATGCAAAATTCAATAATCTGCATGATGTCCAGGGTCCGCTGCTGGAGTTCGCCAGCGCGGAGGAAATCTCGCGGCGCAACGAGCTGTTCGAGCGTGCCTTGAAGCTTGACGGCGAACTCGACGAGTACCGCCGCGAAAAGAAGCCGAAGCCGGACGATGTCTTTGTTAAGGAAACCGAGGCCGAGATCCGGCGTCTCCAGAAATTATTGCCGCGGCCTGAGGGATCGATGATCATGCGCGAGCTGCCGAAGCCGCGCGAAACGTGCGTCATGCCGGGCGGCGATTACACGCGCCGTGGAGAATGCGTCACCGCGGCGACGCCCGCGTTTTTGCACCCCCTCGCGGGGCGCGGCAACCCCAACCGGCTGGATCTGGCCCGCTGGCTTGTCGAGCCTTCGAATCCTTTGTTGGCCCGAGTCACCGTGAATCGGATCTGGCAGCAGTACTTCGGGCGTGGCATCGTCGAGACGGAAAACGATTTTGGCACGCAAGGATCCGCGCCAACGCATCCCGGGCTGCTCGACTGGCTGGCGACGGAGTTCATTCGCGCGGGATGGAGTCAGAAAGCGATACACCGGCTGATCACGAATTCCTCTGTTTACCGGCAGGCCTCTCAGTCACGGCCGGATCTTGACGAAATCGACCCCCGCAATCTGCTGTTGGCGCGGCAGTCGCGCCTGCGGTTGGACGGCGAGATCGTCCGCGATGTCGCGCTGGCGGCAAGCGGGCTGCTGCACCGGCGAATCGGGGGACCGAGCGTTTTTCCACCGCAGCCCGCCGCCGCCATGACGGCGAGCCAGATCAAGAAAAACTGGACGCCTTCGGAAGGCCCCGACCGGTTCCGGCGCGGCATGTACACCTTCTTCTGGCGCGTCACGCCCCATCCGGCGCTGGTGGTCTTCGACGCTCCTAACGCGATGACGGCTTGCACACGGCGCACACGGTCGAACACGCCGCTTCAAGCGCTGGCTCTGCTGAATGAGACTGCCTTCCACGAATTCGCGCAGGCTTTCGCATTACGATTGTTCCGCGAGCAGCCGCGCGATGTAGACCGCCGCCTGGAGCGGGCGTTTCTGCTGACCGTCTCCCGCGCTCCGAAACCAGCCGAGGCCGCGCGGCTCGCGACTCTACTCGCCACGGAGCGCGATGAGCTGGCCACGCGGCCCACCGAAGCCGAGAAGCTGCTTCCACCCCAAACGCCGCCGGAGATCCATCGCCCCGAGCTGGCGGCCTGGATCAGTTTGGCGCGCGTGCTGCTCAATACCGACGAATTCATCACAAGGGAATAGCGACAATGAAACCGGACGAGCGGAGGCTACTTGAGTCCACACGGCGGCATTTCTTCCGCGAATGCGGCGCCGGCGTGGGACGCGCCGCGCTGGGAGCTCTGCTGGCCCGATCGATGCCCGCGGCCCCGCTGAATCCCATGGCGCCGAAGGCGCCCCATTTCGCCGCAAAAGCGAAAAGCGTCATCTATCTTTTCATGGCGGGAGGCCCCAGCCAGCTTGACCTGTTTGATTACAAACCCAAGCTGAAAGAAATGGACGGCCAAAAGCCGCCGGACTCGCTCATGAAAGGCAAGCGCTTCGCCTTCATGGAGAGGATGGCGAACCAGAAGATGCTTGGCTCGCGGTGGCAGTTCGCGCGCAAGGGCGGCGGTGGAACATGGGTTTCCGAGTTGTTGCCTCACACCGGTTCCATCGCCGATGACGTCGCGGTCATCCTCACGATGAAGACCGAGAATTTTAACCATGCCCCCGCGAAGATCTTCGCCCACACGGGCGCCATCGCACCCGGCCGGCCGAGCATGGGCGCCTGGATCAGCTACGGGCTGGGGAGCGAATCGGAAAACCTGCCCGGTTTCGTGGCCTTGCAGAGCGGCCCGCGCGGCCCGCGCAACGGACCGCTCATCTGGGGCTCTGGATTTCTTCCCAGCGCTTATCAGGGCGTGCCGTTTTTGCCCGGCACAGAGCCGGTATTCAATCTGCAAAGCCAGCCCGGCGTCACCGAGCAGCGGCAGGCCCGCGCCATTGCCGCCTTGCGCGACCTCAACCAGATGCGCTTTGAGGAAACCTTCGACGATGAAATCTCCACGCGTATCGCGTCCTATGAAACCGCCTTTCGCATGCAGACCAGCGGCCCGGAGCTTATGAACCTGGCGGGAGAATCCAAAGCTACTTTGGAGCTGTACGGCGCTGAGCCTGGAAAGAATACCTTCGCCAATAATTGCCTGCTGGCGCGGCGGCTGGTGGAGCGCGGCGTACGCGCCATTCA
>Ga0187893_10005846_pt1 | contig 21633 bp, 12 predicted proteins | sample MA1701074metaG_FD_139574 | JGI IMG/M metagenome (GOLD analysis project Ga0187893, IMG submission 139574) | White microbial mat communities from a basaltic lava cave in the Kipuka Kanohina Cave System on the Island of Hawaii, USA - MA170107-4 metaG ...
ACAGAATATTTTCCGAAGCTGAAAATTGTCATGATGCCAAATAATATAATCATTTGAGTTCATAAAGTCAATTAAAATTTTAAAAATTAACGTATATTTTAATTTTTTATTCATAAGTTCGCATTTATGTTCAAAGTTTTCCTTGCTGACTACAAAAAATACAACCACTTATAAGCGATTGAGTTGAAAAAATTTTTTTTAAATAGGCTCGGCATAAAGAGCATTATCAGAGAGAAAATCGTGCTTGCATCAAAAGAGTTGTTTGCTAAATTGAGTTCAACGCCATGAAAGAGCTGCACGATGCCGAGCCGTGCTTCTTGCACATTGGGCCTTCGGTGTCCGACGCGGTTAAATCCGAAATCGGCGTGATTGAATTTTTGTCGTTTATTCGATTTAAAATAACTACGGCAGCATAGAGCAAATCGAAAGCGATGCAGGGGAAAGCGGCAAAGAATGAAAGCAGAAAAAGGAAGAAATAAAAAACCCCGCTAGACGCCTACATAAGGCACTGACGCATAACGTCAGCATTCGGGTAAGCAGGGTTTCTGGTAAAAAGATACGACCATTTTCGTAGCAAGTCAAGATATATTCAAACCCGAGGCCTCATGAGACCGAGCAAAAAGACCAGCAAAATCATTTCAGCAAAACCCGCAGAGAGTTCTTGCAACAAGTGGGACGGACAACTTCGTGGACGATCGCCAGTCCGATGTTGTCTCGTTTTAACGATAAACCCAATCCAGCGATAGCGCCATTCGAATGGGAAGAGGCCACCATCGCGCAGTTGCAGGAGGGTATGCAGACGGGAAAGCTCACGGCGCGGTCGCTTGTGGAAAATTATCTAGAGTCTGTCTGTAAATTAACTTTCACTGACATCGTTTTGAAGAGACTGAAGGGATATGAATCTGGTGTGCCAACAAAAATGGAAAATAACTTTTTTGTATTTTGCCGTGGTGAAGCCCCGGCGCGCTGCGCTGAAATGGGCCGTAGCGCCCGCCGCCCTTGCTGAGCCATTGGCGAATTTGATACGGGTTTTTGCTGATGGCCTTTTTCTCGTTAAAGCAACTAAAATTGACCGGCCGCTATGCCTATTTGTTCCCCGCAGATCAATGGCATCATAGCGACCGGTCAAAGCATTTCATCACCTTTCTGGTCTGCGACAAGTTACTGATGCGCAAACTCAAGAGGTAAATTCCGCTGGGCACCAATTGACCCCGATCATTCCGGCCATTCCACGCCAGCTGATGCGAGCCAGCGCCGCGTTTTTCGCGCAACAATGTCGCAATCGAACTTCAAATTTATTTTCACCGCACCAGCACCATCTTCCTTGTCTGCACGAAGCTGCCGGCGCGGAGGCGGTACCAATACAGGCCGCTCGCCACTTGCTGGCCGGCGGCGTTTCTTCCATCCCACACCGCGTTGTGCCGCCCGCTTTCAAGATGGCCATTCACCACCTCCCGTACCAACTGCCCTTGCAAATTGTAAATCTTCAAGCTCACGTCCCCCGCCTCGGGCAACGCAAACCGGATCGTCGTGCTGGGATTGAACGGGTTCGGATAATTCTGCTCCAACTGATAACTGATCACTGGCGACTGCTCACTGTCTTCTCCCTCATCTGCAGCAGGCTTCGGCAGCGGCAGAGCGCCGGGCGAAGTGTGATGCAGGAAAATCACGTCTTTTTCGACCGTGATTTTTTTCGCCATGATCGCCCCGCGGAAGCGGACGTCTTTTTCCGTCGCCACCTCCGCGTTCGGCGCGATGATCGTGCCGAGCACGTAACACGCTTTATCCAGCAGGACCTTGCTGGTTTGCAGCGTGATGAAATCCACCGAATTGCTGTTCACCTCGCCGCCGGGCGTGATGGTCACCCGCACCTCGTCGTCGAATTTCAAGTCTTTCGTCACTTTCACCTGCACGCCGCCGTTGCTCACGTCGAAATTCAGGAACGACTTGTTTTGCGTTTCCAATTTCACGAAGCGGTATTCGCCGCTCGTCAAATTCAGCTTGGCGGAGCTGCCGACGGTGACGTTGCCATACGAGCCGGGGTTGAGGTTGCGCACGCCGTTTTTGGGCACGATGATGTTTTGCCCGCCGGCGCCATACCACGTCACACCAGTTACCGGATGATCCTCATGACCCGATTGTACGAGAACGGAATCTTTATTGGACACCAACGACACAAACCTTGAGTCTTGTAGCCGTAAATAAAGCTTGTTTTCCGGTTTGGAATAAAAACCGTCGCCATTGACATTATCGAACATCACTTTACCGAGCTTGATGGCCTGTTCCAGATAGGCTTTATACTCGCGATTGGTCACTTCGTATTTTCCAATATCAAAAGCGCTCACCGCCACCTTGTGGGCGGGTGTTTCTTCCAAGCGCTCGGCAATAGCCTCCTCCGTGCCCATCGTAAACGTGTCACCAGGAATTTTAACAAATTCCACCGGTGAAACCTCGAAACTAAGGGAAGACTCATAGTTATCAAGGAAGCCTGTAATTTCCTGGCGTCCGGCTTTCGTACCGTTCTGCAAATAAAATGGATAACCCGATCCATCGAAAATCACCTTGCCGAGCGTCGTATCTTTACAAATCCATTTGCGTACGCGACTCGTCGCGTCTTGTAAGCCGAATTCACGCGACAGCAAATGCGCTTGCAGATTTCGTGGAATGCCGTTGCGGACGATCTCCGGTGATTCAAACTCTTCCAGATCACGGAATTTGATCTCCAGGCTCGTTTGGCGCACGCTTTGGATCAATTCCTTCTCGTTGTCACAAGCCACCGAAAGGGCGAACATGAGGCTTGCGATGAGCAAATTGGTTTTATGAGTGAATAAAGACAACATGTGCATAACGCTGAAGTGTAAAACAGTTACCATCGCAATGAATATTCGAGATAAGCGCCGAAATAGACCTCTGTGAATTGCGGTTTGGGCTGAATCGCTTCCAGCGCCAACCCCAGCTCGAGGTTTTGCCAAACCAGAGTTTTCAATTCCAGCCATAAATCGACCGTGTTCAAATCCGTCAGCAACAACGCTTCGGCGCCCACCAGTTTAAACACGGACCCGCCAGGCTCCCAGAATCCGAACACGCCGGCGCCATAAGTGGCCAGGTTAAGCGTGGTGTCCAACACGGCTTCGCCAAAAACCGGCGTATTTTGATATCTCACTTCGAGCCGATAATAATTGGCCGCGGCATAAATCCACCCGAGCGATCCCACTTGGGGTTGGCTTTTGAGTCTGAATTTGCCCAGGAAGCGCTCACTGTCAACGGTTTCATTTTGCCGCAGCTCTTCTCCTGCCCATTTCGTGTCACTTTCCAGCGCGCGCGTCGGAATGTCCAGCGAGGCTTCAGCCTGAAAACGCTGATTCCCCAGCGAAAGCTTTGGTGATAAGCTGAAACCGACAAAAGGATGAGAGGCTGCTCCCATCTGTTGCGCGCGCAAAGAGAAGTTGTAATAAATTTGCGCCTCAACCGGAGTCTGTTGGCTCAACGCCAAAAACAACGAAATGGCAAAAGTTGGCCACTTGTGCATAGTTGTCATTTCAAAACCCGCTGCGAATTTTTAATGGCTTGATGCTGGAAACTTCGCCGTCGCGAACGACGATTTTTTCTTTATATTCGTATTCCTTTTTGCCACGAATGCGGACGTGATAAACGTTGGGCAGAAGAATAGTTTTCACATAGCGCTCATCTGCTGCGGCCAATTTGCCGTCGATGTAAAAATTCGCTGCATACGGCGAATCAATTTCGAGCCAGCCGAAAGTGAACGGCGTTTGAGGCACATTCTCGGACCTGGTATCTCTTTCCGCCACTGGCACGGGGAGGGAGTCAGTGGGTCGTGCCACCGGCTCGGGAACTTCGAGAATGAATTCTCCTTTGTCAAAATCCTGGAGATTCAATTTGCCATATTGCGGATGCTGCCGGTCGTTGGATTGTTTCACGACTTCATAATAAACATACTCACCGATTTCCGTGCCGGTGATGAAGCCGTCGCGATTGTGGTCGGCATATCCTTGCAGCGCCGCAATGAATTTCTGCTTGAAAACGCTGACGTCCGGCACCACTTCAGTTTCGTCGCCGGCGGTGATGAATTGCCTGGCCGGATGCCTGGCGCGATGATTGAGACTGGACGGAATCGCGCGCGTGTGCATGAAAACGGCGGGAGCCGTGCTCTCCTTGGCTTCGGTCGTAAGCGCGCGGGTACGGATGAAAACCGTGCCGGAAAAGCAGCTATCAAAAACAAACAAGGCATGCCGCGTTTCGATTCTTTTGGCGTAGATGATCAAATCTGCCATGCTGACCGCGGTTTTCAGAAACCCGCCCTTATCCAGATCCGGCCGGGGCGCATCTACCGGAATGATATATCCCCACGTCGTTTCCTGCACCGTGGTCATGGAATGGCCGTGCCCGGCAAAATAAAACAGCAAGCGATTGTTTTCTTCAATACCATACGTGAAGAAAAAATCTTCCATGGCTTTGAACAATTGCTCCTTGGTGGGATTTTCCACCACCGTGACCGCAAAACCGTGCTTGCCCAGCTCATTCGTCACTTCCTTGGTGTCTCTGACGGCATTCGGTAAGCGATCCAAGCCATTCCGGTACTCGGAAACGCCGACGACCAGCGCGTAGCTCTTGGCATAGAGTTGACGAATGCTGTCTCGGCCTGTTATTACCGGCTTGATATTTCTCTCCTGCGCCCAAGCGCTCCCGCACGGGCCTATCGCCAAACTTAGGACGAGTGCCGGCAGCTTTAAGAGAGCGATCCAAGTCGTTTGTGTAGAGCTCATGAATGCAAAATGGGTCGATGAACAAAGCTTGACAATTCGGCTGGGCGAAGTCAGACTTGGACGGCGAAATTTTTCTAAACTTGAAAAATTTTCCTGTCCAAGTCCGACTTCACTCACAGCGTTCACTCTCCGCGTTCCTTCAATCCATCAACACCGTTGCCAGGGCTTGCCCTTTGTCAGCGCCTTTATCAACGGCAATCGCAAAGATGTAGACACCAGGCTTCCACGTCTGCGTGTTAATGGGAACAACATTGATGAAGTAGAAACCCGGCAATCGCCCGGCCGTGACGCTCGTGATATTCACCAGCGCGCCGCCGGGGCCGACGATCATCGCATCCACTTTGAAGTTAGAGGCGCTCAGTCCGGTGACCGGCGCACCATTGACATCGGTGACCGACGCGACGATGTAATTGGGCTGCCGATTTCCCGGCGCGGCGATGCTGTCTTCGGAGAATGCGGTGACGATTAATCTGGCCATAATATTCCATCCTTAGTGCTTGATTGTTCGCCGGTGACACTCGTTTGCGGCAGAGTCATTCACCAGCGTTAATGACGCTGCCTTCGATTAAACTTTTGGCCTATGACGGCGTGATATTTCTCTTCATAGTAGCCCTCGCTTGCCTCGCAAACGGCTAAAGATTATGCGTCCACACCGACCAGATACACATCGCCCTCGCCAGTGTTGATGTTCACGCTTTGGGTAGCCCATGCTCCAGTAACTGCACTATAAGCGCGGAGCTGGTTCTGTCCTGGCTGCACAACCAGGGCAACATCGCCAGAGGCCCGGTAGACATCGCCTTCACCGGTGTTGACGTTGACGCTCAGATTGGCCCACGTTCCTGTGATCGCACTATAAGCCGAATCTGATTCTGTACCGGTTGTACCACCAGAGCAACGTTAGTATCGACTAGGTATGTATCACCTTCACCGGCGTTGATGTTGACGCTCAGATTGACCCATGTTCCGGTGATCGCACTATAAGCGCGAATCTGATTCTGTACCGGTTGTACCACCAGAGCAACGTTGGTATCGACCAGGTACGTATCACCTTCACCGGCATTGACGTTGACGCTCAGATTGGCCCGCGTTCCCGTGATCGCACTATAAGCGCGAATCTGATTCTGCACCACCAGAGCGACGTTGGTGCCGATCAGATATCCGTCTCCTTCGCCGGTGTTGACGTTAACGTTTTAGTTAGCCCACGTTCCAGTATGTGCCTGTAGGTACGGGAACTGGTTCTGCACCACAAGCGCTACCTTGGTGAGGTGAAAGAGTGGATTGTTTTCTGGCATAATTTTTCTCCTTAAATTTGTTTAACAAACTAATAAGAACCGAGGCGCGAAACCCACTCGCGTACAACAGCTTCTGTAAGATTGAATTCCTTGCCGTCCGGATTGGTCAAGTCCATGGATAACTCAACTGATGGATTTGGCGCATGATAAAGCCGATCCATTTTTCCCAGGCCACCAGCAATCAACATTTCACGGATGAGATAGAACGCTTCCACACCGTCTCGCAAGCGCACGAAATTCGGCTCCGGCATTGCGCCAAATTCATTTTCTGTCGAAATGTTCACACCCAGGCGGTCGGCCATTAGCCGGCGCCGGAAACCCACTAGCGCCGGCGAAGCTCCTCCCAGCAGTTCCGTATCCGTTAGCACGATATCACTTCCACCGTCGAAAGTCAGGCCGCGGCGACGAAACGCGCTGGAACCGATCAACGCCCACACGTCATCGACAATCACCACAGTTGACTCCAGCCGGCTGGGGCGTCCGGGAAAACCGATGGAATGAAAGGCAACCACACGATCTTGCGGCAACAGCGCATCAAAGATTTGCCAGCGGTCAACGGCTTCGTGTTCCGCAATCGACTCATAGCCGCGGCCGTAATCCGGAAATTTTGGCGTGCAGATCATCACATGCAGCCCGGGCATGGCATCCAACCGATTTTTAATTTTTTCGATCAAGTTCACAAAATACGGTTGCGCCGGCGCGGTCCCGGCGGCATAATTTTTTTGCGTTGAAACAAAGCCCGGGCTTTCAATATAAATGAAGCGGCGCGCCTTTTCGATGGCGCCAGCCAGCGCCCATTGCGCATCCCGGCGGCCGTGAATGGAAGACGCCAGCTCGCGCTTGAGCTCGCCATAAAGCCGCTCTTGATTTTGGGGCATGACGCCGATTTCCCTCAACAGTTGATCCAGCTTGGAATTGATCGCGTTGATCAAATCCCGGCGAAATGGCGTGGCGGAAGGAATGAGCTCACCCAGCCGCGCCTTCACCCAGTTGACCAGCTCGGCGAATGTGGCAGGAATGCTTTCCGGGGTTGCCACCGATGCCAAAAAGCTCAATTCCGGAGTTTCGCAAAACGGCGCGATGGTTTGCAGAATGGCGCCGGCAAAGGTTCCGGCGTTGCTGCCGCCAGAAGTTAGCGCCGGCGGCTCCACCCATTGCGTTGGCGCTATGCCCCGCAAGCGGTCAAAGATATTCGTCGTGCGGCGAAAAGCCATCCTGGCCATGTCATAAGCCAACCGGCCATGCTGCGTGGAAACACCAACCACCTGCGTTTCCCGGCCGCCCAAACCGCCGGGAGCGCCCAGCCGGGATTCCGCCGAATGCGTTTCCGGCGTGAGGCGGCCGTCGGCAAGCACCCCGCGCCAAACTCCAGCGGATAATCCCGCGACGAGCAGATCACGCCGCGCCATGGTGGGAAATCGTGACGCGTCACGCGGGTTCGCCTCACCAGCCATGGCAAGAATGGCCTGGATGGGATCATCTGTTGGCAATGAGACGCCCGATCTACCCAACCCCTGAATGCCGGCACGCGATATTCCACGCCGCGACGCCGCGCCAAATCGGTTTGTATCAGTGGGAGTTGGGTTCGTGGTCGTTGCCGGCGACAGGGTCACCGGCACTTCGATGTTGCCGTACAAGCGCGCCACGCGGTTGTTGCTGCGTCGCACCACCATGACATCACAACTCAACTTCGAACGTGGCGGAATCACAAGGCTGGATTCAGCGCCACCCAGTTCTCGAATTGAAAAAGGATCACGCAACAAGAGCGAAAGCGAGCGGCTTGGAGGCACAATGCCGCCGGCGCCGTCTCCGCGTGTTGAGATGGCCTCGGCGGTGAAATGGCGCGGATAAACCCGCACGGCCGCGCCTTCCGGCAAACCGTTCAGCGTGAGCACCACGTCCAAATTGGCAGTACCGGCATTGCCGTCATCGAAGAGCGTGGCCGTGGGGCGAAAATCTTTTCTGAGATTGACCGGCAGCGGCGCGTCATCCATGGTCGCACTGCCGGCCGGAAAATTCGGCCAATGCGCATTCACACCAAATGCGCTTGGCGCGCGAAAGTTGCCCTCAATGGCTGGCGCGACGCAGAGAGATTCCGTGGCGCCGGTGGGAATGGCGCTCGACGCTGCGCCCAAAACATCATTGCCATCGGCGAGGAAATTCAACGACTCGTTGGTTCGTATCGCCGGTTTTTGTTCCAATTTGTTGGCCGCGTCCGGGGCATCCGGATAAGTTGAGGCGCCGAGCAAGTATTTCTCCAGCTCCACCACGCGGAGATGAAAAAAATCTCGCGCCAGCGTGACTCCAGAGGGCAGGGCCAGCGGCGTAAAGGTATCGCCAAGTTTTCCATTGGTGGCCGTGCCAATGAGTAACAAGCGCCGCTGCTCGGCAGTAAATGTGCCAGAAGTGGCTTCGATGCGTATGCTGGTCGCCCCGTCGGCCAAGCGAAACAGCCCGGAAGTTTGCGACGGCAATAAACCGGTTAGGTGCGTTCCGGGATAGGGATTACCGGCGTGATCCGAAAGCCAAACGCGTATACGGGCCGGACTGTCGGCGAGGGCGGCAATTCGGCCAATCTGTGGATCGGTCTCTGCTGGGTCGCCGAGCGCGCGCTTTTGCAGAATCGGATGCGCCGTTATGATCTTGTGAAAAGCTGAAGCCACGGCCAAAGGATCGATGGGCATGCCATTGTTGTCATAAATCGTCAGTTCGCCGCTTCGTCCAACTTCATCTTTTGGGTTGATGCTGCCGCTTCTGTCTGAATCGACCAACGCCCCGGCATAGAAGAAATAACGCGGCACTGGCCGGATCGCCAAGCCTTGCTGTCGTGCTTTTTCCAGCAGCGGATTGCTGCCGGCGGCCGGCGCTCTTTCCAAAACCTCGGCATACAAGCGGCTCAAGCGCAAATAAAGCTGCGGATAAATCGTGATCAGCAACCCCGGGCCGTGCACCGCTTGTCCGGTTGGGCGAATGAGCGTGACGAGCATAGGCGTCACATCCGGGGGATCGCTGTCCGAAGGGGTAGCAGTTATTTTATGGATGGTGCCGGCTAATGGCGCCAACCAGGAACCACTTGGCAGAGTGAGCGTAAGATTGTCGTCATTAAACATTGGCATGGCCGCACTGGCCCAGCTCGGCGAAAGCATCGGCATGGCCAGGCCAAATCCGGACAATTTCAAAGTACTTAATGCATCAGTGACGCGATCGGTCAAAGCCATCAGAGCACCTCAGTGAATTGATCTTCAACACTGCGATTCAAAGGATCAGTAACAATAACCAAAGGTCTCACGTCCGTCAAACCGGCGGTCGCGAGACGTACGCTGTAGATGCAGTTGCCAGCGGCATCCGGGGCATTGCGATTGAATTCCGGCATGGCCGCAAGCTGCGCCGGCGTCGGATTGGGGATAGCGGTGAGTAGCGTGCCTTCTGGCACTTCGTGTGCAAGAATTGGCCGTTCACCTAAATCCCGGTGGGTGCGCCGCACCTGTCGTCCCGTCGTGCTATCAACGTTCATCAGTTGAATTTTCGCCTCGCCTGCCGGCGTCGCTTTAACCGGCAGGTTGGTACGAAAGCGCAACACGCGATTGTTCAAGATCGGCTGAATAGTAGTTACGATATTGGCGCTAAACTGTGCCACAAAAATTTTGTTGAGACCCGGCAAAATATCCATATCCATCGCCGGGCCGGGCAAGATGTGCGTGCGAGTCACCGCGTTTGTAGCGCCGGCAATCACCGCCACGGCGTTGCTATCCAGCAGCGCAAAAATCTCATTTGAGGTCTCATTGACGGTCAAATCCAAGGTGCGTCCGCCGGCAACGATTTCGGCAATAACGGCGCCGGTGGTTTCTGAGAGCACGGCAATTCGATTCGCCGCGGCGCTGCCAGCGTAGATTCGCTTCGTGCTGGAATTGGCCGCGAGGCTATAGGGTTGAAATGGCAACGCAATCAGCCTTTCCACGGCATCAGTCGCGCCGTTTATAACGGCAATGGCAGCGGCGTTAGATTTTGCCACAAAAATTTTATTGGTTGGGGAATTGATCGCTACCGCTAATGGACTGCCGTCGATGGCAATACTTCTCGTCACGCTGTTGGTGGCGCCATTGATGATTGACACCGCATTGCTCGAATAATGCGTGACATAAATTTTGTTGGTGGCGCTATTAACGGCCAGCGCCCATGGGCGCAAATTCAACGCAATCGTGGCAATCACCCGATTAGCAGCACTATCGATAACCGAAACGGAATTTGAACCCTGATTGGCGACATAAATGCGGTTGGTCCTGGGATTGGCAGCGACGGCGATAGGCGAATTTCCCACAGCGAGAGAAGCTCCAATACGATTCGTCGCGCCATCGATCATGGTCACCGTGCCCGGAACCGTGCCAATCACTGCATAACCGGTGACGTAGACCTGGTTGGTATTTGTATTGACCGCCAAGGCGCGCGGCCGGGTAACCGGAAGCGAGGCATTGTTAAATTCCTCCAAAATATCCAAACCTTGCAGCACCGGCGGATCGGGCGGCAAAAAGACCTCGCTGGCTGCCGAGGCCAGCGATTCGCCGCGGAACTCGCCCGTCAAAGAGTTCTCTCGACCCAGTGCGACAATACTATAATAATAAGGTTGCCAGCCCGGAGTGACGCGATCGAAAACTGCCCGGCCATTAATTCTTTCAAAGTCACTGAGCGCGTCAATGAGAGAATGCAGCTTTTTCGCGGTGGCATCGCGGCGCACGGCATCGAGCGTTCGCCAACCCGAATCACTCTCGTTGATCTTTGCCGGGCCCATCATGCCGACGTCGCCGAGCAGAAAGCTGCGGCGAACGCGATGCACGCGATATCCGGCAGGAGCCGGGCCGGGGCCTGGAATAGCAATGATCCAAACGCCGGGAGAGGCGCCGGTTTTTACGGCTCTTAAAATCAATCGCGGCTGCCCCGGCTGGTTGCGATGCGGCACGGCAAACAGCATCACAGCCGCGGAGCGCGTCGATTCTTTGTTGTTTTGGCCAACGGCGGAGATCCGATAGGCATAAATCGAGTCTGCATTGCCGGGCAGCTCCACTTCGTAGCGGTTCGCCGGCGCCAGGGCCGTGTTCAGACGCGAGAACGCATACAGGCTTTTGGCTTGGTTGGCATTAATTAATTGCCGCAAGGCAAGCGCGCGGTCCGATAGGCTGGTTCCAGGCGCCGGATTGGCCAAATCCGGTGCGAGAATATGGCGCAATGCCGCCTCAGTAGCTTCCCAAATCACATAGCCTTTGGCGCCGGCGCTCGCATCCCACGTCAACAGACCGCGAGCGCGATTGGTAGCGTCCGGCAAAGCGGTCCAGCGCAAATCCGGGCGCAACGCCGGTCTGGCGGGCGGGGTTGGATCTTGCACGCGACTGGCAGCCGGCCCGACTACGTCGCTGAACACGGTTGTTCGCACTCTTTCAATGCCGCGCGCGTAAAGTGCATAAGCCAGCTCTCGTTCAGTCGCCGTAAACTGGCACTGAATGCCCCGCAGGATGAGTCGGTATCGCCTCAACTCCGTGCCGGGATCCGCTCCCGGCCGCTCAACAGGCAATGGCAGAACTGAGCCGGAATGTCCGGAGAATATGTAAGGTGCATCTCCGGCGCCGCGAAATTTTATCACCACCCGCGCCGGGGCGATCGATCCGGTGTTGTTGAGTGCAAAGCCGCCAACGAAACCCTCTTCAGCGGTTCTTGAACCCGCCGGAAAAAATTTCCCGGTGAAGGCAATTTGCTCGGGTGAGCGATCTGCCCAATCCCAGGAAAATTCAATTTCCATTTTTGCCGGAACGGTTGGCCCGGTTTCTCCCGCGAGCAGCAGGGTAAAATTGTGTATCGCCGGCTTGATGACCGGAGGCGCTGAAGCGTTGTGGCTGACCTGACGCCAGGCCGACCAACGTCCCATCACGTCGTTTCCCGTCACCAGGTAATTTGCGGTCGTTGTGCCGGATATGGGCAAGGGCGAGACCGGATCTACAAAAGCGACCCGGCCGTCATCGAGACTCTCCCCGGTTTCGCTCATAGGCATGGCGGCAACATAAGGCTCGTAGCCGCCGGCGTGATAGCGCTTGGGATTGAGCACCACCGGCGAAGCCGCGCCGGAGCGCTTGACGACGCCATAACCTTGTGGAAAGCGGAGACGATCCCATTTGAGCTGTACTGATTCGGTTGCGGGTTGGTCGCGGCCCGGCGGCCGGTTTCGGAGCGTTGGCATTTCCTCAGACGGCGGTGGAAAAGGCGCGGCGCTCAAATGTTCCGCTATTTCAGGCATAGGCCGCAATTGCGTCAAGGCCGCGATCTCCTCCGGAGCGGGAAGATCGGGCGTGATATTTTCTCGCGTTACCATGAAATCCACATCCGTGTTCAGCGTGCCGGGAGGCTGAATAGTTGGAATTGGAGTTTGAGTTGTTTCCCTTGAAGCAAACGCAACGGTGCCGTAACCCAGGCCGGTAGCGGCGTAGCTCTCGCTTGCAGCCGCCAACATCGCAACGCCGACCACTCGAATATCGGCACGAGCATCAGGCCCTCTGCCGCCATCAACATCGATCTGGCGCATCCCCGGCATCGTGCGTCGAGCTTTATAGTCTTTCTGCAAAGCGCGCGCATTGCGGTCGTCAGTGCTTTGCAGGCACTCGTGAATCAGCCGGAGCAGGGCAGGCTCTCGCAGTTCTCGCAGCCACTCCAAATAACGGTCCGGATGTGGAGCCGGCCAATCCGGTGTGGGCACGCCGAGGCCGCTTGAGTCAGTTATCGGCAGGTGGAAGGCACGGGCGATTTCCAAGCGCATGCGCGCCGCCTCGACGGCCTGCAACGAAGCTGGCGCCAAACCTTGCAGCTCGCGGTTGTAAACCGGCGGCCGCGCTTCATGATCGTAAAACGGAAAGCCCACGACTTGGGCCAACTCCCAATTCGAGGCATTGGCGTAGGTGAGCTGATGGACGCCTGAAATATCGCTGATGGCGCCTTTACCGATAACCAGCAAGCTGGCGATGCCCGGAGCGCGAAATTGGCACAGGCCGCCGGAGGGCGCAATCAACTCAATGCGTTGCCCGGGGATGTGCCGGCCGCGTCGATCTCGTGCTTGGATCGTCAACCTTTCGCCCGGATCGGGTTGAGCAGAAAATAGAATTTCATACATTTCCTGGTCGCCCCAGTTGAACGTTACCCGGCCATTCACGGTTTGCCGGCCGAGCACGAGTTTTTCGGATGCAAAGGGCTGGCGCGAACGTTGGTAAACTTTGAATGGTTGCCTGGGGAAACCAATGTCCGGCTTAGTTGACCACCGCAAGAACACCGGCAACGAAGGTGATTGTCCCGGCGTGAAAGTTCTGCCGGTAAATCTTCTCATAATGGCGAAAACCTCCGCCACCGCATTCGCCAATGGGCGTCGAAGCGCAGCCTCTTCCAACCTGTAAGCGTAGAGCACGAATTGATCCGGCTTGACGCGTCTACTCATAATCTTCCTCCCACGGTGCTTTTGCGCCGAATTTGATGTTTGCGAGATCCATAACCTCATCCATTAATTGATATAATTCACTGCGCAAGCGATGCAATTGAAGCCGCACGGTCGCACCCGCCGGCATGGTGTTACTCAGAAAAACCAGCGTGCGAGTGCCACTGATGGAACGAACATACTTCGCGACGAACGCGCTGCCGGTTTCGGTTATTTCCATGCTCGGAACTTGCTGCGGCACGACGCGCTGGAAGGAAGGATCGCCACCCTCTGGCACGGTCTCCAAAGCCGGCTCCTGCCTCGTGCGCCAGATCGGTTCAGCCGCGTCAATTAGGATGACGTGAGGCGAGTAGGCTGTGGCGCCGACGCGTTGGGCCCAGTAAATGGTAATGCCGGTGCGCTCGGCTGCCGGTAAGGCCTGCTCGCCGGCATTCTTCAGCTCATCTTGAATTTCCTGATCGGTTGCTGCCGCCACTTTGGTTCCAGTTATAGGGTCCGGCAAACCTGTGACTTGAGCCCTCAATGCCCGGTGCCGAATCCTTTGCGCCTGCAAATCTGCAATGAGATCGCGCGGATGCGCAAACCGCGAGGTGGCAAATGACCTGCGGTAAAGCGGGGTCGTAGCTACATCACCCGGCAGAGCTCCGGGAATGGCCGCAAGATCAAGCGTATAAGCCACCAACGGCTTCAAAGTTACCGGAATTGGCAAGGAGGCATACGGCGGCAAGGGAATCTCTGCCGTGCCCACACAGGGCAAAAGGCCGGCATTGATCAAGGCATTCAAAAGGTCGCGATAAGGCGAGTTGAATTCCGCCGGCACCGGCGTCAATGTCGTAACGCGATCGTTCTCCAATAGCACCGGCACGCCGTCAGCGCCGCGAATGATGATCTTGAGCTGTTTGCCATAGGCGGCGAAGAGGCGCAAAATGGTTGCATCATTAAAGACGATTTTCACCGGATCGTTGTAGAAGTGATATTTGTCTTCGTGGTTCGGCGTCGTGCCAATTACGTAAGGATCGAGGCGCGGCGGCGCCGCCGCATCGGTGTTGAAACGAAAACGATGGGAATTCTCGTCCCTAATCCTGCTCGTTGTGCCATCCGCCTCCATGGTCTGCGATTCATAGCTGACGGTTAGAGTATAAGATTTGTCCGGCGCCAATAAGGGCACGCTGCCATCGTGACGCAAATATCCCGTTAACGTTTCTATCTCGCTGCGTCTGGTCGCTTCTTCGTGCTGCACGCGATCTTGCTCGGCTTGCGAGCAAACTTCGATGGCCGCGACGAGCACCGGTGACAAAACCAAACCGGACTGGCTTGGCAAAACCGCCAATTGGATCTTTTGGCAGGTTGGCAACGGCTCGATGGTGAAAAGGAATCTCCGGAGTTCTTTAAATTCCGCCGCAGCGAGAAAAGTGGCGACGGTAAGCACTGTGCCGCGCCACGGTCCGGCCGAGTCGATCCACTTCGCCGGCAAGCCGGTGGTGACGCCGGTCACGTTCTGCAGCGCGAAAAGAGAAATCGAGCGCTCGCGCAAAACCCGGTTGCTACTGTCCAGCTCGCGCACGAGCAAATCGCCCAACTGTGTTACGTGACCGGTCGGCATGACCATAAAAAACGTGACTTTCTTCGCCGCGCCGGTCACAAAAGTGACCCAGCGCTTGGCTTGTCGCTGATTTGCATGCTGTCTGATGGCATCGGTCGCTGGAACCGGATAAGCGGTTGACAGTGCGAGCCGACTGTTGCGCGGCATCCGCAGGGCCCGGTAACAACGCAACTTGTCGGTGTTGGTCGATCTTGCCTCCTCCGGCCCGATAACTTCCGCCAAGGTTTCGACGAGGCCAAGCATGTCGGGCATTTGCGCATCGTTCAACGCTTCCGCAGTTGACAAGGAAGGCTCTTCCACAACCAAAGTTGTAGGCGGCTGATTTTGGCGTCTCGTGCCTGGCGGGTCCGGCTCCGGTATGCCGTTCAAACGCCAACCGTGGCCGGAGATTCCGAGGCGCTGACCGCAAAACGTGTACAGCACGCAAACCGCCGGCGCAATCGGGCGGCAAACCCTTTCCCAGTGAAAACGCAACATCTTCCACCGCTCGGTCGACCGCTCCAATGCGCGAGGAGCAGTGTCAGGTACACGGCTGAACAGAGCCAGATCGATGTTGGTGTCAACGCCTTCCACTTCTGTAGGGAGATCGCTGCCCGGTTCACTTGGCAAGGGAACATATTTATCTTTGCGCCAGGCTGTGGGCGGACGAACGCCGGCAGGCAAAGGCGGGTTCAGACGAATTTCCTTGAGAAAATATCTGGCTTTACGGTTGCCGCCGATATCGTTCCATCCGTCCAGCGGCAGAGTGGGCGGCGAGGTCAAAAGCGCCGGATCGGTAAAAGTCGTTGTGGTGCGTGGAGTGCCCGCTTGATCTCGTACGCGCGGCGGCATCGCGAATTGAATAACCGGCACAGTGTCGATCGGTACTGTTGGAATTTTGGTAATGTCTTGAACCGACTCCAAAACCGCATCACCCAAACTGGCATCGATCGGACGATCACCGCCCTGGCCGACCACAATGACCGGGGCGAAGCTTTGCAGATAAACGTTGCGGATGAGCGGCGGCGCCGGCAGCGCGGGTTGATCGTTGCCGATGGAGAAGCCGACGCAGCCTTCAATTTCAAAGAAAAACAGATCGATCGAGCCGCAGATTTCGCCGTGGATATATGCCGGTTGATCCCCGCCGACTTTCACCACAAACAATCCCCGCGCGCCGATACTGATGATAAATATTCGCAACTCGCCTTCCAAACCGAGGTGGCCGACAATGAAAAGGTCGGGCGCAAAGCTGACGCCGAGATGCGCGAAAGCCGCCACCCGCAGATACAACCCAATGTCCTCGCTGCCGAAAAGAATAGCGGCATGAACGCCGGTCGCCACCGCGGTTCCGGGAAGTGACCCTCCGGTTCCCGGCGGAAAATTGGTAATATCATGCCCCTGAATCATGAAGTAGCCGCCTCCCCGCACGATATTCAGCACCTTGACGCTAATGGGAACTTGATGGGTGCCGAGCCATAAATGCCAGATACTCGGATCATCCATGTTGAAAAAGATTTCAACCGGAATCTGGATCGCGATCAAGTCGATGATATCGAAATCAATGATGACGCCGATGGTGAGCTGCCGCAGATTGAAGTCGATGTCGATAATTCCCAAAATTCCCACCGTAAGCTCAGAAGGATTCTCTTTGAGCTTTTGGGGCCGCTTCTCGATGATTTGAATTTTGATGAAAATCAAAATGCGCGGCCCGGGCAGCTCCAGCACGAACATACCGCGCAAATTCACCAGAAACCCGCCTTCAAGCGTGCCGAGAATCACACCCACGCCGAAGCTCCAACGGTCAAATTCGGTCACCCACAAAGGCGCGCCGGCACTATCAACAAAATTCGTTGGCTCGCCGCCGGCCCGCTGCAGCCAACGCAACGCCGGACTCACTGGATCATCCGGTGCGCGAGTGCCTTCAGCGCGTTTGTAATGCATCGCAAAAAGCCCGCTCAGGCCGTACAAGCCCAACCCCGTGGCGCCGATCACGATCGGGCTGGGAAATTCGAGCAATAGCGAAGCGTAGATGGCCGTGCCTTTGCGGCCGGTGGCCTCGTCGCGAATCGGCTGAACGCTGAGAACACCGGCGATGCGGAGCTTCAATTGCACCAACGTCAAATCCAACGCGCCGGTGAAGCCGCCATCCTGAATCTTAAGATAGCCTTTGCCCACGATCACTTTGGCGAGATCAACCTTAACGCCGGTAGGCAAAATGGAGGGCGCGCCGAGCGGATCCAGCGGCCATTTGATTTTGAATTGGTCAACGGTGACGACGCCGAGATCAACCTTCAGCGCGATATCCAATTCCAGCGTCAACGGATTGAAGCGGGCAATGCGTGCGGCCAACACTTTGAGCACGTCATCCAACGGCGCCGGCAAAGCGAACAGCCCGGGATCGCTGAGGTTCAGCTCGTAACCTTTGCTGGCGTCGAAGATCGGCTGCAAGGTGCGGCCATCCTGCGAGTAGATCATGAAGCCCGCGGCTTTGTATCGGACTTTCACGGGCCTTTGGGTGGAAATCTCAAGCTGCCTGATCTGCAAAAAGAATTCAACGGCATAATCAAAGACGATACTGGCGTCTTTAAATTCGATTGACCCGTCCGGTATGAACTGCCGCGATTTCAATTCGCCGCCATAAAGCGTGATTTTAGTGGTATCGACAACATTCGCGGCGCCGATCAGAACCGGTATACCCCAATTGACGACCAGCGCCTTCCAATCAGCGGCGCCTTCCGGATCAATAGCGGCCGAGGCCTCGCCGAGAATGGGCGCAAAAACCAGCAAGGCGCCCAGCATGTCCTTCAATTTCGGCGGTGTATTGGTGCGGGCATATTCCCAGGTTACAATGCCGTCGCGATCGCCGGGTGCCGCGCCAAACGTGAGGGTTTCCGTCCACAAATGAATGGCCGGATCGAAGACCACATTGATTTTGAAATCGACCACGCCGTCATCCGGGCGGGCCGCGCGATTGGGATTGATATGATCACTGTCGGCAACCCGCCGGTCGCGATTATTGGCTTCATTGCGCAGCCGTTCTTCCATTGCGGTTTCAAAATCAATCCGTGCGGAAACTTCCATCAAAACCGGAATGTTGCGCTCCAAACGAACGCGGAAACTCAGGCGGCGAAACCATGGCGGTATTTCATTCTGTGATGGCGCGGGCACTTGCGGCGTCTGCTCTTCCGGCGGACGAGGTGCAGCCACGGCTGGCCGGGAAATTTGCGCTGTGATGACGGCTGGCGGAATAGTCACCCGTTCAGTGGGTTGAATAATCACGTTGCGATCAGCCGGATTGCCTTGCCCGTTGGCTCTTGCATGACCATGCGCATCACCACCCATAATAGTAGCCAGATTGCCGATAATCCAAACAGCTACTTCCCGGCGTCGTCTGCTGAGTTCAATATCATGCTCCACACTATCATCTGACTCATTACTGGCATTCGCATCAACGGTGATTCGTTTGGGTGACGCTGCAGTAGAGCGAAGAACATCCCGCAGCCACGCTTGCAGCCCGGCCGCGCCGCCGGTGCCGACGAATTGCGAATCTTCAGTTCGCGCGTTCAACGCCGGATCGACGTAATAACTTCTCACCGCCGGCCAACGCGGGCTTTCCGATGAGTTCGGAGCATAGGGCTTATCAAAATCAAACAACAACCGATACGGCGGGGTAGAAGAAGAATATTCTGGAATGGTAACGCGGATGGTTTCGGCTGGTGCGCCCGGCTGAACCTCAAAAGTCACTTGAAAAGTCCCCGAACCAAGTTGACTCACTGGTGCGGGATTGCCAGCAACTGTAACTTGCGGCGTTTGCGTATTGATGCCGGTCGTGATGGTGAGCGTTTCAGCAATACCCGAGCTTGAGGAAAGCCTCACCTCATAGCCTGCAGGCAACGGGTCCGGATTCCTGCTGGTGATGCGAAATTGTGCCTCTGCCTCGTCGCGTGGCCGGTCCGCCGTCGTGCCATCTTGCGCGGCGTCCGCTCGCGCCGCCGGTGTGATATTGAGCGCAATCGACTGGTTGACGATTTGATGAGTTGCATCCTCAACCCGAACGACTAAGCGGGCGGACACATTGCGGTTGAATGTCCCCGACAATCCGGAAGAAATCACAGCCAGCCTTCTGCTTGCATCCCAAAGATTTCTGTCACTTCGAATGAAGGAATCTGTGCCTGTCAATTGCGCCGAAATATTGAAACCTGGTATTCCCCCGCTGATAATAATCTGCGCCACACCGGTTTCGGGAATGGTGACTGGACTCAACAACCCACCATCCGCTTCATCAGCAGCGGCGCTGCTTAGGCTGTGAATTTCCCTGGCGCCGTCGAAGAGCTTAACCTCGATTTTAAATTCCGCTTCCGGCCCCAACACATCGACCGAGGCCTCCAGCGATATCGACACTTCGGGTTCCCACCCAAGCAACATGTTCTCGACGCCGACGTTGAAGGCGAAATCCTTGTCTTCATCCTGATAAAAAAAGCGAACACTTTTGAACAACAACCCCTCGAAAGATTCATCCGCGCCGAAAAATTCAAGAATTTCCGGCGGCGTGTGATCGGCGCTGCAATCGAGTAGAGCTGGGCCAAGACCGATGCCAATACGGCCATCGCGGGTAACGGCCAATGGCGGCTCCATGCGCACCAGCTCGCCCATCGTCAGATCCGAAGGCGCGTCAAAGCCGGAATTGCCCCAGGACTTGAGGCGAAATTTCGGCGCCTGGCTGAAGTCATCACCCTGCTCGTACTCCAAAACCATTTTCGGCAAAATGATGTCCACGTCCTGGTTTTCGGAATCACGCTTCGGCACCACGCGGCCATCGACTACTTCGGCGGGAACCAAATCCAATGCTTCGCCAAGATGAATGGTCAGCAAGTTAACCAAAAGCTCGAGCCGGTATCGGATGCCGGGAAATTCGGTGGGAATCGCTGCCGCAAAATCCTGGTCGACGGCGCCAAGCTTGGCCATCAGGTCGCGGATGGCTGGCGCCGAAGCTCGGGTGGCCAATTCGTCAGCGGCCTGCCGAATGAGATTCGAGCCGTCACGGGGGAGCGTGAGGCGAAAATCGATGGTCACGTCGTCCCATTCAAGCACGTCGCCGCTTGGCATGCGATGGCGCCGGACCGGCGCGGCATTGCCTTCGCCCACAAAGGCAGCCCGGCCATGGTAAACAATGCCCGACTCGTCAAATGAGGTGCGCAGCTCATTGACGCGCAAAAAGGACAAATAATCGCCGTAATCCAGAAAGCTGAACCCCAGCAAATATTGCGGCGCCAACAGATCGAGGAGACCAAGCTTGTTCTCGTCCATAAATGTCCTCCGGTCTGATTTACTCTTGCTTTTGCAGTTTTGCGAACGCTCTACAACTAATTTAAAAATTAGTAACGCCTCACCTCGGCATCGATGATCTCAATTCTACTGAGAAGCGCCAATTGCCTTCCCGGTCTATGATGTCTTGCGAAAAGCGCCGGCTCATTCCTACGCCAGGAATGTCGTTTTCACTCCAAAGGAAGAATACTGAACCGATCACATCATCTCCATCTAGAATATCGGGGATCGCTTCGTCAAGACGCGTTCTAACCTCAGTGGTGATTTCTTGCCGCAACGCTTCGCGCTGACTATCTATCGATTCAGGTTCGCCCGCGGTCATTTGAGTAATGTCTTGATGTTGCCAAGCACCTCCAGAGCTTACAACACTATGGATGTGACCGTCTTGACCTTTATACACGATGTTATGCACGGGGACACTTACCGTACCCCCACCGGGAATATTGGACAGCACAAGATTGCTTGAGAACGCATCGGGATCACTTGCAGCAAGTGGCGCCCCTGTTTGTGCCGTTATGTCCGTCAACACGGGCGCAGCTCCAGTTGTAGAGAGCGCGAGGTGTTGAATGTGCCGCCGGGTGTCCCGCCACACGACACAATATCGAGTACCGTCCACGACATGCACGACCGGGTTTCCAATTGCCCTTGTAACAGCGGGGTATCCAGACGTTAGATCTGAGAAATGCCACACATTCCAGTCAACATTGTCGTGAACAAGCTGGTGTATGTGGCCGCCTTGAGAAGGTACCTCACGGTCATCCAGCCCAGCAAAAACAACATACTGCTTCGGATCCTCGATCACCACAACTGGGCCACTTCGAGAACGCTCTACCTCGAAGCCAAAGGGGTCGCTCAAGATCTTCCCACCAGTAGGAAGGAAATCTTTGCGCCAGTTATTTGATCTCGGAGGAATCCACAAGTGAATAAGGCCGGGGCTGATGCTGGGGCTGATGCTGGGGCTGATGCTGATGTGTCTAAAGAAAATCTGTGGTTTATAGAACTGGATCCTGACACGTGAACCGGGTGAGGTTTCATCTGACATTCTGGTATACCCCATGGGGTTACCTAGTAGATCGATTCCAAATTAACGTTGCAATAGAGCTTTTTTAGTTGTATATTAGGTTCCGACTCAACCAGAGGAGGAACCGATGCCATTTGTTAGCCAACGCCCTAAGCTCAATTTATCAG
>Ga0187893_10005847_pt1 | contig 21621 bp, 16 predicted proteins | sample MA1701074metaG_FD_139574 | JGI IMG/M metagenome (GOLD analysis project Ga0187893, IMG submission 139574) | White microbial mat communities from a basaltic lava cave in the Kipuka Kanohina Cave System on the Island of Hawaii, USA - MA170107-4 metaG ...
GCCTCCAGCCGAACGATCCACCTTTTCATGCCGATCCTCCTTGTCCGCGGGCAACGTGCCCGCAATCAAGAGGATCGGCTCTTTACCTCCGAAACCCGCAACTTCAGCCGGAACGATCCACTACGGCACTTTGCAATCGGATCTGTTCAAGCACTTCACGGTACGCAGCCGCACGGGTCGATTCCGTTGTAGGCATCGAGCATGACGAGCACATCGCCCAGTTCGATCATTCCGTCGGTGGCGCAGGGTGCGATGTCGCCGTTGGGGCACAGGCAAAAATCCGCGTAGCCGTCGAGCAAACAGAGCACGTCGCTGAGTTCGGCGATGCCGTCGCCGCCCGTGGGGGTGACGTCGCCGAAACCGACGGCCGAAAGCGTGCAGCCCGGCACGGAATCGTCGGCATGTTTGCAGGCGTCACGACCGGCGCATTCGCATTCTCGCGGAACTCCGTTGCCATTGCAATCGCGGCTGGTTTCGTTCGCGATGTCGCACGCATCCCCGATGCCATTAAGTTGGCAGTCGACTTGATTGGCATTGGGAAGGGCACAATTGTCACATCCATCGCCCACACCGTCTCCGTCCGCATCCAATTGATTGCCATTGGGGGTGCTCACGCAATTGTCGCAGGCATCGCCCACCGAATCGCCATCGCCGTCCTCCTGAAGCACGTTCGCGACCGCCGGACAATTGTCACAGGAATCTCCCAGCGTATCCGCGTCGCCGTCCAACTGACTGAAGTTGACCACGCCCGGGCAATTATCGCAGGCGTCGCCGACCGAGTCCCCGTCGGCGTCCGCCTGCCCTGGGTTGAAGACGGCGGGGCAGTTGTCCGCCACGTCGCAAACGCCGTCGCCGTCCTGTTCACCCGTTTCCGGATCGCAGGCATCGCCCTGGCCGTCGCGGTCGCAGTCCGCCTGAGTCGGATTCGCCGCCAGCGGGCAGTTGTCGCAGCCATCGGGGAGGAGATCGGAGTCCGCATCGGGCAGCAATCCCGCGACGATGTCGCAAGAATCCGGCAGCATATTGAAGTTGCAATCCATTGCCCCCGGCATGAAGTCGAATCCCGTCGTCGAAGTCAGGCCGGTGTCGTCGCCAACCACGAAGGAGCGGAGGTACTTTCCGTCCTGGACATCAAACTCCATGATCCGCGCGCTGGTGACGTGCAACGGTTCACCGGTGCCGTCCACGATATCACCGCCGTGGTCATCATCGTGATGCAACTCAAAAAACTCGTCTTCGCCGAACGCCGGCAGGTCTCTCGTGGCGAATACGTTTCCATTGGGTCCGAGCCGTAGCCCCCACGGACCGTCGAGATACAACGCGCTGGAAGTGCCGCCGCTGTTCCATTTGCCCAGGAAAGCGCCGGTCGTCCCATGAAACAGCAGTAGTGCGTCGGTATTGTAGCTGGCGACGAGCAGATTCCCGTCCGGTTTGAACAGAATTCCGCGCGCTCCGGAAAGCCCGCCGTTGCCGCCGACGGAGACAAAGACTCGAACGAAGTTCCCGTCGGCGCCGTCGAATTCGAGAATCTGGTTGCCGCCGCTGGTGACAAAGAGATTCCCATTGGGACCGAACGACAGTCCGAAGGGATTGCTCAATCCGCCCGACCCCGCGGCCACAAAGGCGCGAATGAACGTTCCGCTCACGCCGTCGTATTGCAAAACTCTATGGGTGTTGCGGCTGCTGACCAACAGGTCGCCGTTTGGGCCGATGACCAGTCCCGTCGGGTAATTCAACCCTCCGGCACCGGAAGCAACGAGGTCGCCGAGAAAGGCCCCGGTTGCCGCGTCAAACGCGACGATCTTGTTGGTTCCCGCGCTGCTGACCAGAACCCGGCTCGCCGAAGCCACGATCAAATCCTGCGCCGCGTTGACATGCCCCGCGGCCGATGTCTTGATCCGCACGCCGCTGATCGCGTGGAACTCGCCGACATGGCTGAGCACGTCGCTGGCCACCCATGCGTTTCGGGCGCCCGCCAATTCCGCCAGGTCGCTGATTCCGTCACCGTCGCAATCCTGACAGGAATCGAGAACCGCGTTGCGATCGATGTCCAGCGTGAGGTCGGCCTGAATCTCGTCATAATCGGGCGTTCCGTCGCCGTCGCAATCCGGGTCGCATTCGTCCGGGATGCCGTTGCCCCACAAGTCCGGGCTGGTTCCCAGCGCGATGTCGCGGTCGTCGGGCGAGGCGTTCCCATTGCAATCCGGCTGGCAGTCGTCCGGGATGGAGTCGGCATTGAGGTCCGGACTGGTTCCCGCGACGATATCCGCGGGGTCCAAAACACCGTTCGCGTTGCAATCCTCGCACTCATCCGGGACGCCGTTGCCGTTTGCGTCCAGGCTCGCGCCGCCGGAAATGTCCGACGTATCGTCCTGCCCGTTTTGATTGCAATCGTAAGACACGCACGCGGCGCCGTTCTCGATGAAATCGCGCATCACCCTTCGCAAACGGGTATGATACCAAAGGTCGTTGATGAGCTGACCGCCGCTGACCGTCTGGCTGCAATAGCTCATCAGCGTGCCGCGCTGCGGAAACACTGGCGGCGGATAACAAAGGTCGATGAATGGGCAGTAATCGGGCGTGTGACATGCGGCGAAGTTGTGGCCCAGCTCGTGTGCCACGACTTCCACGTCGTAGTCGCCGCGAAAGGGCTCTGCCGGGTCCGGCAATCCGCGGAGGTAACCGGCCACGCAATAGCCGGACGTCGTGCACACGCCGCCCAGCATTGCCACGCCGCCGTAGGGTAGGTTCCGCCGTCCACTCGCGAAGATCCCCGTGTCCCGCGCGACCGCACCCATGTTCGCGTTCCAGAAGTTGACGTATCCGTTGAAGGGATCGGAATTGTTCATGAACGACGGTTCCGCAAAGGCGGATTGGAAAAAGCGGACGAACACCACTTCAAACCGAACGTCGAGGTCCCGGAGAAAGATCGCGTTGACCCGCGCGAAAACTTCGACAATGTAATCCGCGGCGACGGTCAGATCATTGAAGTTCTCGTACAAGTCGTAGTCGGTTTCCACCGCGATTTCGACCGTTCTCAGCCGGCGGGTCAGAAACACACCCGGAGGAGGTTCGGGGCAGCAGCCGAGCGTCGAAGCGGCATCTCTTCCGCATAGCGGTACGTCCGGCAACGGATCGGCCCGCGGAACCGTGGGGAGTACCAAGGCCCATCCGGGGTCGAGCCTCCGCCCCGTCGAATCCGTCGTGCCCAGCGTATACTTTTGATCGTGGGTCCCCAGGTCGATATGTCCCTTGATTCCCCGCGGAGAAAAGAAAAGAAACACGCTGGAGTTCGGGTGTCCTTGGACATTGCCGTGAAACAATTGGATCTGTGAATAGTCGTAGGCGAAAGGCACATCCGGGCCGTCGGGCTGACCCACCACAAACTTCGTTTTCGAACCTACGACGCGCGACGGTTTGACCTCCAGGGTGATCGAACGCCCTCCGCCCAGCGGCAGTCGGCCCATTACCACGCGGGCATCGCGCAAGGAGGCGTCGCGGAGCGCCGATTCGTTTACCCTGACGATCTGCGCCCGTCCGCCCAAATCGAGATTCTCCGTGAATTCGAACACCTCGAGCACCGCGTCCATCGGCCGCCGGGCAGCTTGTGCCGGTATTGCAGTCTCCGCGGCCGCGTTCGCGCTGGTTTCGATTTCGGGTTCGATGTCGTTGCGAGGTGGGACTGACGCGGAAAAGGGCATCTCCAACGAGAGAATCAACCAAACCGCCGCGATCAGAGCATTCATGGACGAACTCCTCGGTCATCGAGCTACGACGGGAACCCCCCTGGTGAGCAGGCCATTTCAACCCGTCCCCCTATGACCTGCATTGTACCGCAATCGAAGAATCCGCAAGCATGGCGGTTCCGCATTCACTCCGCCGCATCGTTTCGGCAACTTGGACAGGACAATGGGCTGGGCCGCGAATCGTACCTCGCAAAAACACCGGCGGCACGCCCGAATCCTGCAAGAGCAAGATCCGGCCGTGCCGCCGGGGAATGTCATGCTTAGGCCGAGCGCGAAAGCAAATCGACAATCAATCGCCGACCGACCGCGCTGGGCCGAAATCGCTTATTCGCGCATCAATACTCCCCACGACCGCCACCACGGCGACCGCCGCCTCCACCGCCGCCGTAGCCACCACCCCCGCCGCCGTAGCCTCCACGGCCACCCCGGCCACCACCCCCGCCTCCACCGCCACCGACACGGTTCTCACGTGGTCTCGCTTCGTTGACCGTCAATGCACGCCCGTCGTGCTGTCTGCCATTGAGCGAGGCAATCGCCGCTTGTGCTTCGGTGTCGCTGGCCATTTCCACAAAGCCAAAGCCCTTGCTTCGCCCGGTGACCCGGTCGCTGATCACCTCCGCGCTTTGTACAGTACCGAACTCCGCCAGAAGCTCTTGCAGATCCCCACTCGTTACGTTGTAACCCAAATTCCCCACGTACAGCTTTTTACCCATCGTCCTAACTCTCCGATCTGGGGTAAGCGCAACCCATTCTTTCACTTTCCGGGTTGCTAACGAAAGTGGCCGAGCGACCGGCCTATATAGGTACGTTGACGATTCAGGCGAAGCGAACTGGACTTGTCCTAACAAGGTCACAAACGCGCGCTCGAAACGACAAACCTAACCAAGCAAAGTGTAGCCCTTGGCGGGAAAAAAGCAAACGGCATTTTTTTGGCCCTGCCGGCAGCTACGCGACCCCGGTTTCTCTCGGACCAAACCCCGTTCCGCGCCCCGCCGCTGGAATGTCCGCCTGGCAAACGCCTCAACCATCCGAGCCGGTATTCAGCGCCCGCGTCCCGAACCGGGCTACGCCCTATCGGGATGCGGGGGTGACCTTGCATCGCGGAACGCTTTCCGTATGATTTCGGCCATTGGACGATTGACGAAGGAGGCACGGATGGCCAGGCCAAGACACGGACCGTCGCTATTTGAGGTCTTGAGGGTTTCGGAGCCGGAGAATGCGCCGCCGGACACGCAGAAGGTCAAGGGATTGCGGCGTTGGTTCCGGCGCGATACGGCCGAATGGGAACGGGAAACTCCTGCCGATCGGGAGCGAATCGAAGCGGAGACGCACCCGGTCTTATCGGCGGCGGATTCAGGCGACGAGATCGTCGAGTCCGCCCCGTTGGCTTCGATTCAAGGAAGCCGGCTGACGATTTCGCTGACTTGCCGTCACGCGGCCGTTGCGGCATTCGCGGCTCTGGTGTTTGTCTTCGTCGTCTTCGCCGCAGGCGATCGGTTTGGGCAGCGCGACTTCCAGCGGGGTTATGCCGAGGGGCGTGCGTCGTCGGCGTCCGAGCGAAAGGATGAGATCGCCAGACTTCGTCACGAGCCGCCCACTCCGGGATTGGTGGATGGATTGCTGGTGGCCGCCCCCGGCGTGCCCCCAGCCAAAGCGGGTTCGACTCCGCAATCGGCTCCTCTGCCGCGTTCGGGAGCAGCGAATTGGGTGCGGGGGTGGTCCTATGTGGTGGTGCAGGAATTCCAGGCGGAGAAACTCGACGACGCCCAAAAGGCCCGGGCCTTCCTACAAGGCCGCGGTGTAAATGGGGAAGTGGTGACCTTGACAAACGGAAAACATCAGTTGATCGCCACCCAAGGATTTCAATCGAAGAACCCGGCGGAAAAGCAATCGGCGGAGGCGTTGTTAAAACAAATTCACGACTTGGGGGCCCAATATTTCGCGACCGGCGGGGGATATCGGTTGCAAGGGTATTACCGAACGTTCAAAGGTGAACGATGGTAGCTTGAGATCGCCGGCTCGGTTCCAAACCTGCGCGAAACGCAGGGCAGAGCACGGCGTTTGCCGAATCGGAGGAATCTTTCATGTCGATGGACCGTTCATTAAAATCGAAGGCGACGCTCGCTCGGCACCGCAACGTGCTTACACGAGCCGAACGGATCGCTCACCTTGCGGACATTGGGCGCTGGTCCGATTCCTCCCGTCCCCACGGGTTGGCCAAGGTCGCGCATCGCAAGCTTGCGGTGGGCAAGAAGGCGAAAGCCGGGAAGAAAGCCGCCGAGGGTGAAGCCGCGGCAGCCGCGGCACCCGCCGCGGACAAGAAAGAAGCGCCCGCCAAGAAGGAGGCTCCCTCTAAGAAAGAAGCTCCCTCGAAGAAGTAGCGGGGGAAGGGCTGATTCCTGGATCGGATGCGGCGGGAGGCCTGTTTCGGTGGAGCAGCGTGGGCCTTGGTTGTGCGATCGGGGTTGCAGCGCGACATTCGCCGCCCGTCTGCGTCCGGGTCGCGTACCGCGGCGAACAATGTGTGGCCGTTTCCCGTAATAACCACGTATGGCCCTTCGCAATCTGATCGCCGAACGTGTGCGGATCATGGGTTCTTCCGGAATCCGCCGGGCGTTCGACCTCGCCGCCTCCTTGAAAGACCCGATCAATTTCTCGATCGGTCAGCCGGATTTTCCCGTCCCGGCCAATGTCAAACGCGCCATCGCCCGCGCCGTCGAGGAAGACCGCAACGGCTATACGGTCACGCGCGGCCTGCCCGTGTTGCGCGAGCGAATCAAAGAGGGTCTGGCCCGTGAGTTTCCCGGTTGGGAGCCGGACCTTTTCGTGACCGGCGGCGTTTCCGGCGGGCTATTGCTCTCTCTGTTTGCGCTGTTGAATCCCGGCGATGAAGTCCTCTTCGGTGATCCCTATTTCGTTTCCTATCCGCATCTGGTTCGATTGGCGGGCGGGGTGCCGATTGCTGTAGACTTGTACGACGATTTTCAACTTCTCCCCGATCGTTTCGCCGCCGCGGTCACCGAGCGCACCCGGGCGATCATTCTGACGTCGCCGGGCAATCCCAGCGGCGTCGTCTATCGTCCGAACGACGTGAAAGCCATCGCCGAGCTCGCCCGCCATCGCGACTTGCTGATCATCTCCGACGAGATTTACGGCATGTTGAGCTACGACGGACCCAGCCCCAATGCCGTTCTTTTCGCCCCGGAGCGCACGCTCATTCTTCGCGGTTTCGGCAAGTCCCACGCCATGACCGGCTTGCGCATCGGCTACGCGGCCGGGCCGTCTGAATTGATCACGGCCATGGCCAAGCTTCAGCAATACACTTACGTCTGCGCCCCGCATCCCATCCAATACGGGGCGATCGAAGCCCTCGGCACGGACATGTCCCGGCACGTTTCCGACTACCGCGCCAAGCGGGATCTCGTCTGCCGGGAGTTGGAACGCGCGTTCCAGTTCATTCGTCCGTCCGGCGGGTTCTACGTTTTTCCCAAAGTTCCCCCGCGGTTTGCTTCAGGCGCGGCCTTCATCGAGGAAGCCGTTCGCAGGAACCTCCTGCTGGTCGCCGGCGAAGTCTTCAGCCGCCGCGACACGCATTTCCGACTCAGCTACGCCGTCCCCGACGACAAGATCCGAGCGGGTTGCGAAATCCTCCGCTCCCTCGCCCAGGCGTGATGGGTTGTTTTGGCGCTGCGATTCCCCTGAATACGTGGGTTGGGTCGGGAGGGTGATCCCAGCGCGCCGGGATCGGCTTGGCCCCAGCTCTTCGGCCTCAGCGCCACTGCGAGAAACATTTCCCGCCGCGCAGCTCATTCGGGTATCATCCGATGGAGACACAAGCGCGGGAATCGAACCATCATCGCTCGAATCAGGCTGCGAGCGAGCAAAAGAAGCGAAGAGGCACGATTGCGGTCCAACGCTTCAAGAATCGGCGTTTATTCGGAGGCCACCTGAAGCCGTGGGATGCGTTCGGGCTCGTTGCCGTCGAGCTTAGGAAGGTCGGCAACCGAATTGAGGCCGAAGACCTCGAGAAACTTCGAGGTTGTTCCGTACAACAGGGGCCGCCCGACCTCTTCGGCCCGCCCGACGATGCGGACCAGGTTCATTTCGCGAAGACGGACGAGCATGTCGCCGACCGAGACGCCGCGAACGACCTCCACGTCGGCGCGAAGGACGGGTTGCTTGTAGGCGATGATGGCGAGAGTTTCGAGGGCGGCCTGCGAAAGCCGGGAGTCCGCCCGCTCCTTGTGCAGCTTGGCCAGCCAATGGTTGTACACCGGCAGGGTCATCATGCGAAAGCCCTTGGCGATGGCTTCAATTCGGAAAGAGCAGCCTGCGGACTCGTATCGGGCATTAAGGGATTCGACATGGCGGGCGGTATCGGCGGGCTTGCCGACTCCTACGATTTCCGCCAATCGGTTCGCGGGCAGTGGGATATCGGTGGAGAACAAGAGGGCCTCGACCACCGATTCGGGCGAAACGTCCGTGGGCAAGGAACCGGTGTGCGGTGGAGCGTCCACCACGGTAGGGCCGTTTGAAGAGTCGGTCATTGTCGATCATCGCTCCAGCGTTGCGTTTCCCCGCGTCCGTCGCTATAGACACGCGCGTCAGGATGCGTGGAGAGTAGCATGAGGGCGGACGTAAACAAGATTCGCAATTCCGTTTTTTCCCTGGGTAGAGCCATCCCAACCGGGTGGGGTTGGGAGGGCGACCGGGGCCGCAGCCGCTGGCGTCGGGCACGTGGCGACTCGGCCGAATCGGCAGTCATGACGGTTGAAGTTACGAGGCCCCCCGGAACAGCCGTTTGGCGGCAGACCGTTCCGTGCAAACCGGGCGAATTCTATCGGGTCGAGGCGGAGTTCACATGTGATCTGGAGGGGGATGGGGTGCGAAGGGGCGAGCGTTCCGGTTTCATCTTGACGGTTCGGCCGTTTTCGGGAGAGCCAAAGCCGCGAAATCACCGCGCGGATTCCTCCCGTGAATCTCAAAGGACACCTGGGGTTCGAAAGGCGTCGAACCCCACGATCGTCCGCGCTTATTTTGAAGCGCCGGAGGGCGTTCGCCGAATCGAAATCTGCGTGGGAATCGTGGATGCCGTGGGCGCGGCGTCGATCCACGTGGTTCGGATGATGCACATTCTCGAACCCGATGAAGTGAGCCATCCCCTGGCCTTTCCGCCTCCGCCGGTCTCGCTTTCCGTACCTCGATCCGTGGAACGCATAATGATTTGTTCCAAGTCCGTGGAAACGCGGCCGCTGACCTCGCGGATGAGGGCATGCTTCGGAGCGCGCAAGGTGATGACCGTTTCGCCGGAGGAGTTTCTCGCCGACGTCGAGCCGACCGCTGCGTTGATCCTTCCCGACGCCGTCCCGCCTCCGGCGGTGAAGACCCTCAAAGCACTCTTTTCGCTGGCCTCGACGCGAACGGTCATCGTCTCGTTGCCCGCGTTTGCTCAATGGGCGAAGTCCGGTGTCCGACTGCGGCGCGTCGAACAACCCGACGATCCCATGCACGCCAAGGTGCACTTTTCCAACGAGTACACTTGTGGATTCGCATTGGCGGACAACTTCCCCTTCGCATGTACGGGAAAGCGGCCGGGGTGGTTCGCGCAGAATCATTTTTGGAAAACACCGCAACTGAAATCGTTCCTGAAGCGGCACGGCATGGAGGTGCTCTTGGTCTCGATGGCCGCCCACGATGCCATGTCGGAAAGGCCCATGGTGTTGTTCAAACGATTCGAGCGCGGTGCTTTGTTTGTGTGCGATGTCGAACCGGCGGAGGGTTCGGGGTGGATGGGTGGAGAGCCGGTCGCGGGAATGTACTTTCTGCTCAATCTCTTGGGACGCCGTCAAACCGGACTCGGACAGTTCAGTTCGCCCTTTCGGCGGGAAGCCGGATTTCGCGAGGCCATTCGCGAACTGGGTCGTCGGGTGGCGCCGTTTGTGGTTCACGATGGCGATGTGCCCACCGAAGAAGTCAAGGAACAACTGGTCACCATCGGCCGCGAAGACATGACCTACGGTCTGCCGCTCGCAAAGCGCCCGCTGATTCTTGTGCGCACCGGGCTGGAATCGGGCGACGTGGAAAGTGTGTATGGTGCCTGGGTTTGGTTCAAACAGCTTGTGCGAATGCCGCCTCACGAATGCCCCTACGCCAACGAGCTGGCCTCGCGTTTCCGACTGGGTTGGATGCCGCACGCCGCATCGTGGGAGTGGGGAGACGGATTCCTGCGCACACGGAAACCGCCCGCCCGTACCGTGGAATTGGATCTCGAATCGGGCCAGATTGCGGCGCTGATCGATGTCGAGTCGCGGCCTCGAAACGAAGCGCGAGTGGTGGTCCCCGATTTCGAGGGAGATCATGCCGGGCTTTTCCGGTGGCTTCCGTTGCTTTGGCGAGCCTTTCCATGTGCGACGCCGTTTACGTGGGCGCCGCCCGAGGGCGCGGATTTCGAGGATCGAGATCTTTTTTCGTGGCGGCACAACCAACTCACGCCGAAGATCATTGCCGACCCCAGGGCCTTCTCCGGCATTCACGATGCCGTTCGGCAGGCCGGGGGAAAAGTCGTGAGGCTAGAGGTGCCCGGTTGCGATCACGATTTCGCCGTACAATCCATTCACCGGACCGACTTGGTGGCCACGCTGCTCGAACACGTGATCGGGCTTCAATATGGCCTGATTGCGGTCAATCGCGGAGCCGGACCCGCCGTCTTTGACGCCATGCCGCCGGTCGCTTCGGGGGCGGCACTGGTTGTCGATCCGTCGGATGACGGGTTCCAGGCCGTCTCCGAAACCGCGGGTTAGGCTCGGCGGGCGAAGCGTAGTGCCTGCTTCAATGACGTCACCTCAGTTTCACCCAGCACCCCAAAGTGCTCAAAACTGACGGATCGGATGTCCCGTTGCATCGCTTCCACCAACCACGCGACCAGATTCGGCCCCGCCACAGTTCGGAAAAAAGCCGGAGTCACGGCCACGCGGTGAGTGGTGTTCTTGTCGGGGATGGAATCCCGCAAGTCTGTGGGATGATCGATCCGGATCACATCCGCCGCTGCGTGTACCCGGAACGGGTCTTTTTCGTTCTTTGCGTGGTCGAGCACCCAAACCGGACATTGCGCCGCGGCGCGGAGTCGGCGGAGGAAAGAACCGAGCTCCGCCGATTGCCATCGAGTCAACCTTTCCACGACTTCGATGGCGAGCGGTCGGCGAAGCCGGCTTGCGCCCAGCGGCTCCGAGTCCTGTCCGCCTTGCAAGGCGGTTCGCACCATTCGCAAAGCGACGGGCGCGTCCACCGAGGAGGCGCCCGCTCGTTGATGGCACGATTCGCAGAAACAGATTTTCAAAAGCTGACGATGAAGGTCGTCCAGGGGAATGGGCGTCTCCAACTCCGCGGAATCCGCCTCGCTCCATGCCAGGGAAAAGTCCTCGAGCAGGACTGCGGCCACGCTACCGCGAGAACTCAAATCGGCGACCGCGCCCAGCAAAAGCCCTTGTACCTCGGGGTTGATCAGGCAGAGAGACGCGGCCGACGCCATGCCAAAAGCATTCTTGGTCGACAGCTCAGGATGCCGGGCGGCCAACGGTCCGCAATGCGCGGCCGACAGTTGGAAACAGAGACTCAACCCAATCCTGGCACAAAGGTCCACGGCCGCTTCCACTGCCCGCCGGGCATCGGAAAGGTCTCCCGGCAGGGGGCGGGCACGCGTGGCCGCGTAATGGGACTCGGAAGGAGTGAAGAACCAGCCTCCCGCCGTCCGAATTCCCCGGCCGGCCTCGGGACCGCTGCGCACGTGCAGGCAGGGAGGCGTTCCGACAATCAATGACACTCCGTTGACACCTATTTCGCCTCGCAACCGGTCGAGCACGGCTTGCGGCCCACCGTCGGCGAGATCCCAAGGGTACATCGTCATTCGGGCATCGAGCACGTCGGATCCTCCCGGTCGCATGAGGCCATTAACCACCATCCGCGCGGCGAATTCAAGTCGTCGAGCTTTTCCAGGCGTCCGAATCCGCCGCTTTGCTCCGCCTTCGAACCTCTCGTTTTCGCAAGAAAGGACTCACCCGGCACAGCGAACCCTTGACGCAACGGCCGGCGTGTCGAGGTCGCTTCGCTCGGCGGGTGCGATCCCGGCGAGCCGAGTCGCGCGGATTCTCGCATGAACCGCCGTGAAACCCGCTGGTGCAGCCATCGTGAGACCCTGTGGCGCTCAAAGCGCGGGGATTCTCTTGATTATTTCGCGTCCAGGGAAACGACGGACCGGCACACCCGGTCGAACATTCGGTAGTCGGCCTCGCCAAGCTTGGCACGATTTGCGGTAAGCGTCACCACCACGGCTGAATCCGGCGACGGCGTCGCCGCGCGGATCAAGACCTGATTGCGTTGTTCGAAAACTTGCACGCCCATCCAGGGACCAAGAAGTTCCTCCGAGGCGGGGACGGTCACGCGGCCGAGAGGTCTGAACCAAAACGGGGTTACTTCGGCGAGCATTCGACGACAGACTTGAGCTGCCGACTCATCGGCAATTCTCGGCAATCGTCGGACGACCATTTCACAGTCCGTTCCCGCCGAGCAGACCCCATGAAATGGCAGCGCGGGGCCGAGTCGGGTCATCACCGGGTCCCCCCCCATGAACCCACGAGGCGGGCGGAACCGGAGGTCCAATTCGGGCGAATCCACGGCCGCGGCCAGCAACCGACCGGAGCGCGTTTGGGCCATCTGCCACGCCAACAGCAGGGCCACGCCGAAGAGAACGGAAGCCACAATCAGTCCGCGCCGTGGAACCGCCGGCCTCGAAGTGACCCACAATTCAGCCATGAAACCGACTTATTCTAATCCAGCCCTGGCGGGGACTCAACCGCCGGACCGCTTCTACTTCGGGCCATCGCGGAATGAGTCGCGTGACTGAGGAGCATCCGGCGCTTTATCCGGGGCGGTTGACGGCGAACATAGTCACCCCTATAGAAGGGCCATCGCTTCCGGGCCCCCCATGCAGCCCGGCGGCAGCGGCATTGATCCGCCCCGAAACCGCGGCGCGTCGGGTGCAGGTTTCCGCCGCGAACCGGGTGGGGAGAAGGTTGGGAGTAGCGGGGAAGGCGCGCCAGCTTGCGCCGACATTGGTTTTGGGCGCCGGGAGCGCGCACCGCAGTGTGGGACGGCAGGTTGCATCCGGTTGCCTCACGCGCGAAGCCGGCAACGTCGATAGGGAGAATGGGTCGTGCAGATTCGAGTCACCGGGCGGCACGTCGAGGTCACGGACGAGGTTCGAGAGTATGTCGAGGAAAAGTGCAACAGGCTGCCGCGCTTTTACGATCGGATTCACGGCATCGAAGCGATTCTTGACCACGAATCGGACCAGTTCAGCGCGGAGATCGTGGTTCACGCCGATCGCCGGCAGACGTTTGTGGCGCGAGGTACCGGCCCGGATACGTTTGTATTGATCGACGAAGTGATCGAAAAGCTGGAGCGCCAGCTCAACAAACACAAGGAACGACGGCGGGAGCACAAGGTGGATGGGTACACGGATCCCGCGACGGAAGCCGGGACCGCCGCCGAAGAAGTAGACGAAGAAGAGGACTAGGAATGGGCAAAGCGGTACGGCGCACCCAACTCACAGGGCAGCGGGAGTTGGTCCGCGGGGCGGCGGAATGCGATTAAGCGATGTGATACGGGCGGAAACGATTGTGCCCGAACTGAAAGCCACGGACCGCAACAGCGCCATCCGCGAGCTGGTTCAGACCCTCGCGGAACAGGGAGCGATTGCGGACGACAAAGTGGAAATCCTGTCGCGGGCCGCGATCGCCCGGGAGAACGCGGGGAGCACGGGCTTCGGCAAGGGCGTGGCCGTTCCCCACGTAAAACACGAGGCCGTGACGCACATGGCGGCGGCGATCGGGCGTTCAGGGCACGGAATCGACTTTGCGGCCCTCGACCGGGCACCGGTCTTTACGGTGTTTCTGCTCATGAGTCCGGCGCATGCCCCCGAGCAACACCTGGCGGCCATGGAGCGGATCTTTCGATATCTTCAGCGTGATAATTTTCGCCGCTTTTTGCGCCAGGCTGAAACACGGGAAGCCGTCGTCGATCTCCTGCGCGAGGCGGATGATTTGCGGGATGAGTAGGACCGTTCGACGCGGGACAAGCGATCAAGCGACCGATTGAGCCCCGAAAGGCCGGTGACGTTTGTCCGAAGCGGCGCACGAAGCTCGGCGGGACGCGGTCGTCGTCAATGCCCAGGGAGTACACGCCCGGCCCGTGATGCAATTCATCGCGCTGGCCTCGAGGTTTCGGTCGGAGATCGCGGTCAGAAATCTGTCGCGCCGGTCCGAACCGCTCGATGGAAAAAGTGCCCTGCAGATGATCCTCCTGGAGGCGACCCGCGGCAACGTTTTGAGAATCGAAGCGGTCGGCGACGACGCGAACGATGCGGTGACGGCGCTGGCCGATCTCGTCGCCCGCGGGTTCACGGGCGATTCGGAATCCGAAGACGGTGCCGACACCGCCGCGGCGGACACGGAGATTGATTGACCCAATGCCGGCGCGTCGGAATCGGAAACAAGAGTGGGGCGGTGGAACGGTTTGAGCCGCCGCCCGACCGGGACGAAAGCTAAGCAAGCGTCATGGAGATACTTCGAGGGATCGCGGTCGGACCCGGGGTGGCCATTGCCGAGGCCGTGATCCTCGAGGCCGAAGAGTATCGAATCCCTTACCGAACCGTTCCCGCCGCCGAAGTGGAAGGGGAGATTTCCCGATTGGATCGGGCGGTTGCGCAATCGGTTAAGGAACTCAAGGATCAGGAAGAATGGCTCAGCGCCCACCTGGGGCGCGATGCGGCCAATGTGTTTGAATGGCACATCGGCGTCCTTCACGATGAGCGCCTGCGCAAGAGCATCGAGCGGCTGATCCAGGAGAAGCAGGCCTCGGCCGCCTACGCCACCAGTTCCGTCATGCGCAACTATCAGCGGCGCTTCCTGCAAATGAGCGATCCCCTGCTGGTCGAGAGAATTCGTGACGTGCAGGACATCGAAAAGCGTTTGTTGAGGCACATTCTCGGCGAACGTCGGGAAGACCTGGTGCACCTCAGCCAGCCGGCCGTGCTCGTGGCCCACGATCTGACCCCGTCGCAGACGGCGCGCTTGCCGGAAACCAAGATTGTCGGAGTGGCCCTGGACGCGGGAGCGGCCACCTCGCACACGGCCATTCTGCTTCGTTCCTGGGGCAAGCCGGGGGTCATCGGTCTCAATGACATTTCCACTCGAGTCAGCGGCGGCGACGTGGTCATTGTCGATGGAACCAACCAGCTTGTCATCGTGAATCCCAATGAGGCGACCCGCCAGGAATACCAGACCCGTCAGGCCGCATACGTTCGACTGACCGATGAACTGGACGAGTTGAAGGATCTCCCCGCGGTCACGCGTGATGATCAGCGGATTTGCCTGTTTGGCAACATCGAGTTTCCACAGGAAGCGGCAGTCGGGGTTCAAAAGGGGGCGGACGGAGTCGGACTCTATCGCACCGAGTTTCTCTTCCTTCGCCCGGAAGGAGCGCCGACGGAAAACGAACAGTACGAGGCCTACAAGCAGGCCATCCTGGGCACCGAAGGCCGCCCCGTGACCATTCGCAGCTTCGACCTCGGCGCCGACAAGTACACGCAGGAGAAAAGCTACGAGCAGGAGCGCAACCCCATGCTCGGGCTGAGATCGATCCGGTATAGCCTGCGCAATTTGGACATGTTCAAGGTGCAGTTGCGCGCCATTCTGCGTGCGTCGGTTCACGGTCAGGTTCGTCTGATGTTTCCGCTGCTGGTCAGTTTGATGGAATTTCGACAGGCGAAGATGGCCCTCTACGATGCCATGGAGGACTTGGAAGACGCAGGCGTTCCCTTTCAGCGGGACATTCGCGTCGGCATCATGCTCGAGACGCCGGCGGCCGCGATCCAAGTCAAGGAGTTTTGCCGCGAGGTGGACTTTGTCAGCGTGGGGACCAACGACCTGATTCAATACCTGTTGGCCGTGGACCGCAGCAACGAGCGCGTTTCGCAGTTCTACAGTGCGTCCCACCCGGCCGTGTTGCAAGCCCTTCGCGACGTGGTTCGCGCTTGCAACCGAGCTGAAGTTGACGTCAGCCTGTGCGGAGAAATGGCCGGACAACCCCTTTACACGATGTTTCTGCTGGGAATCGGCTTGCGCTCGTTGTCCATGGCTCCCGCGAACATTCCGGAAATCAAGAAGCTGACCCGCCTGGTGACGATCGCTCATACCCAGCGCGTGGCGAGAAAGGCGCTCAGCTTTGAAACGGATCGACAGGTGAACAATTATTTGCGTGACGAAGCGAGACGGCTATTGCCGGAGGATCCGCTTTGATTCGAGCCTTGTGGGGAGCCGCCGTCTTTGACGCGGCTCCCGTGGAATTCCTGCGAGGGGAGCAAGATTGAAACCGGACGTGGAAGGCGCCGTGGCCGACACGGCGCGGCATCGCTGGGTGATTCGATTCAGTGTGGACGGTGATGTCCGGTTCATTTCCCACCATGACACTCTGCGGCTCTTTCGTCGCGCCTTGGCCCGGGCGGAACTGCCCGTTCGGTTTTCCGAAGGGTTCAGCCCCCACCCGCGATTGTCGATTCCGCTCCCGCGTTCGGTCGGGTTGGCCTCGGACGATGAGGCGGTCGTGGTCGAGTTTGAAAGAGCCATCGAGCCGGGCGACGCGCTGAGACGTTTGCAGCGGGAGATGCCGGAAGGGTTTCGAATTTTCGAGGGTCGGCCTTTGCAAACCGGGGAGAACCTGCACCCCCAGCGTGTTCATTACACACTCGAGCTATCCGAACCGCCGGGAGAGGAAATTGCGGCGAGAGCCGGCTATCTCCTGGATCAATCAACCCTGCCGGTCGCGCGCCCCGATCCGCGTGGAGGTCGAGCGAAGTCCGTTGACTTGCGCCCCTATCTGGCGGCCCTTCGGGTTACAGGGGCGCGAATTGATTTTGTATTGAATGTGACCGGTGAGGGGACGGCGAAACCGGCGGAGATCGCTGGACTCCTGGGCCTGGATGGGTCCACGCTCCTCCACCGGATACGCCGAACGAAAGTGAATTGGAAAGAGGATGATCAGGTGAGTTCATGAGTGCCAAAGAAGCCCAAGATAACCCGTCCCCGGGCCGCCGCCGCGCGGTACGTTCCGCCCGTGGAACCAAGCGAAGTGAACCGGCGCGGCCGCGTCGAGGCGCAACCCGCGGCCCCGCGCCGGCCTGGGCGGAACCCGGTTCTGCGGCCCCCGCCGGCCAAGTGGATCTCGCGGACGTCGCCCGGGAGGATTTGCCGGCCATCGGCAGTGCGAAAGGGGATTCGGCTCCCGTCGTGGTGGAAACCAAGCCCGCCGCCCGAAAGACGCCCGGTCGTCGAAAGCGAACGGAAACGTCCGCCCCTCCGGCTGCTGCCACGATCGGTCCCCGCGTGGCCGTGGCTCAGGAGCGAGTCGCCGTTTCCGATCGGGCGCGCGCGAATGTTTCCTTGGCCGCGGAGTCCGTACCCAAGGCCCGAACGACGGAGGGGCCGGCGCAGCGCCGCGGCACGAATCGCGGACGCGGACGCGGTCGCGGCAAGACAACGCAGGACGCACCCAATCTTCCAACGCGTTCGCACCGCCCCCCGGGGGTCCTTCCCCGTCACGTCGAGGATCTTCCGGAACCGCCACTGCCACAAGACGAGGGGGATGCGGGCGTCGATTGGGATGAGCATGACCTCGAATCCGGAGCTTCGGCACGCAGCCGTCGATTCGCCGCCGACTCCGCGGAATGGGTCGAGGAGGTCGACGAAGGAGAGCGGGAAGAATTCCTCGACGACGAACCGGGCGGTGAACGGCGCGGATCGTCGCGTCGCGCGACAAAGCAAATGCTCATCAACGTGTCGGGGGGCGACGAATGCCGGGTGGCGGTTCTGGCCGACAATCGGCTGGAGGAGCTGTTCATCGAGCGCGCCTCCGCGCAATCGCACGTGGGCAACATTTACAAGGGCCGCGTGACCAACGTCGAGCCGAGCATCCAGGCCGTGTTCGTCGACTTCGGATTGAAGAAGAACGGGTTCCTGCACATTTCCGACGTCCAGCCCCAGTACTTCCCCAACCACGACGGTCGTCCCGAGGAAGTGGGCCGAAAAATCCCCCGTCACGAACGGCCGCCGATTCAAAAATGCTTTCGACGCGGGCAGGAACTCATCGTGCAGGTCACCAAGGAGGGCGTGGGAACCAAGGGCCCCACGCTGACCACGTATTTGTCCATTCCCGGAAGGTTTCTGGTGATGATGCCCGGCATGCACCGCCACGGGGTTTCTCGAAAGATCGAGGATGACGCCGCGCGGCGCCGCATGCGCGACGTGATGAATGAGCTGGACCTGCCGGCCGGGATGGGCTTCATTCTTCGCACGGCGGGCATGGAGCGAACCAAGCGAGAGCTTCAACGGGATCTACACTATCTCATGCGTTTGTGGCGGACGGTCGTGGATCGCATCCGCCGCTTGCCCACTCCGGCCGAGCTGTACAAAGAATCCGACCTCGTCACGCGGGCCATCCGTGACATTTACACTCCCGAATTCGAGCGTGTGATCCTGGACGATGCCGAAACCGCCCGCCGTGCCCAGGAATTCCTGCAGATCGCCATGCCTCGGGCGAAGACCACGGTCGAACTCTATTCCGCTCGCGAGCCGCTCTTCCACCGTTACGGAATCGAAGACGAAATTGAGCGGATCAATTCGCGCCATGTTCCGCTGCCTTCGGGCGGATCGCTGGTCATCGATTCCACCGAGGCCCTCGTGGCCATCGACGTCAACAGCGGTAAGTTCCGAAGCATTGCCGACGCCGAGGAAACGGCCTATCGCATCAATATCGAGGCCGCGGAGGAGATTGCCCGGCAATTGCGGCTCCGGGACCTGGGTGGATTGATCCTCTGCGATTTCATCGACATGCGGCAGGAGCGTCACAAGCGCGCCGTGGAACGCGCCTTGCGCGACGCGCTCAAGAAACACAAGGAGCGCGCCCGCATTCTGCGCATGAGCGCGTTCGGGATCATCGAAATGACCCGTCAACGCCAGGGTCCCTCCATCAAGCGAAACATTTACTACGATTGTCCGCATTGCAAGGGTTCGGGTCTCGTCAAGATGCCGGAATCGGTCATGCTCGACGTCATGCGCATGATTCAGTTGGCCACTCACCATGAGCCCGTGCAAAAAGTGACCATCGTCTGCGCCGCCGATGTGGCGATGCATATCCTCAACGGCAAGCGCGCGTTGCTAAGCCAGATTGAGACGGAAACCGGCAAGGCAGTCCTGATTCGCGGCGATTCCTCGTATCGGAGCGACCAGGTCGTGTGTCAGACGGAAGATGCCGCGGGCCGGCCCGTGGTCATCGAAGCGATGTCCACCGACGGGATCCTGACCAAGCCGGTCCGCGAACGGCTGGCGACGTGAGATGGAGGACGGCGAGGATTGCTCACGCGGGATAACTGGTGAACCGATGAGGCCATCATGAGGACTCGCACGGCGGAGATCGATTCTTTGGAAACCGCGGGATGCACATCACTTGAACGCAGCGGCCCGGTGTCAACCTGGGAACTGGCGGACACGCCGTTAAACCGCTCCGCCGACGCACTCACCCGCTCGACGTCGGAAAACCTCGCCCGGGCCAAGGCGTACCGCGAGCGCCTTGGGGAGGTTTCCGGACCGCGAACAATTGAGAACACCCTTGTGCCGTACAACGAATTGGTGATGCACCTGGATGCGGCCGCCGCCGAATGCCATCTCTTCCGTCAAGTCCATCCGGACGAAGGCGTTCGCGAGGCCGGACGATTGGGTGAACAACAAGTCGCCGTATACGCCACGGAGTTGAGCCTCGATCGTGGCCTCTTTGAGGCCTTTCAGGCCGTCGAAGTTTCGGAGGAGGAAGCCGACACCCGATTCTTCGTCGAGAAACGATTGCGAGATTTCCGCCGCGCCGGCGTGGACAAGCCCGACGAGGTTCGCAAGCGCATTGCCGAGCTGAACGAAGAGCTCGTTCGGATCGGGCAGGAGTTTTCGAAGAACATCGTGGACGACGATGGTCGGCGCGGCATCGAACTCTCCGCCGTTTCCGACCTCGACGGGTTGCCCGCCGATTGGGTGGAAAAACACCGACCCGACTCCGACGGGCGCATCCGCGTCGGCGTGCGAACTCCGGACTACGTTCCCTTCATGACCTATGCGCGAAACGCCCAGGCAAGACAAAACCTCTATCGCGAATCCAGGAACAAAGGGTTTCCGAAAAACCTCGACGTGTTGGGGCGATTGCTGGCTCGGCGCCATGAACTCGCCCGAACGCTGGGGTATTCCCATTACGCCGATTACGTTACGGAAGACAAAATGATCGGCTCGGCCGCCCAAGCCGCAGCCTTTATCGACCGCGTCAGCACGCTCGGGTCCGCCGCCGCGAAACGGGATTATTCCGTCCTACTGAAGAGAAAGCGAAACGACTTCCCCGACACTGAGCAGGTCCACGATTGGGAAAAGAGCTACTACGATCAACTTGTCAAAGCGGAGCAATACGCCTTCGATCCTCAGTCCGTTCGCCCGTATTTCAACTTTGTGAGTGTGCAACGCGGGCTGTTTGACCTGACCCAAAAACTTTTCGGTGTCCGCTACCGGAAAATCGAGGGTCTCGATCTTTGGCACGACACGGTGACGGCCTGGGATGTCGAGGAAGGCGCGGACTGCATCGGCCGGTTCTATCTGGACCTGCATCCCCGCGAAAACAAGCATGGGCACGCTGCGCAGTTCGACTTTCGCACCGGCGTCGGCGGGCGCCGGATTCCGCAAGCCGTTTTGGTCTGCAACTTTCCCAACCCACGCGATTCCAAGGATGGCTCGGCCCTGATGGAACACGACGAAGTCGTCACGTTTTTCCACGAATTCGGGCACCTGCTCCACTCCATCTTTGCCGGCCGGCAGCGATGGATCGGCAACGCGGGGATTTCCACGGAGTGGGATTTCGTGGAGGCCCCTTCGCAAATGCTGGAGGAATGGTGCTTCCAATACGATTCGCTGAAACTCTTCGCGAAACACTACCGGACGGGCGAACCGATCCCACGGCAGCTTGTCGAGAATCTGCGCCGGGCGAGCGATTTCGGAAAGGGCCTCGCCGCCAGGCATCAGATGTTTTTTGCGTCCCTGTCCCTCAACTTCTACAACCGCGATCCGGTGGGAATCGACTCCACGGCGCTGGTGATCGAACTGCAAAATCGCTACAGCGCATTCGGCCACGAACCGGAGACGCACTTTCAATGCGGCTTCGGGCATCTCGACGGATATTCCGCCATTTACTACACGTATATGTGGTCCAAAGTCATCTCCAAGGACCTCTTCAGCCGCTTCGAAACGGACGGAATCATGAACCCCATAGTCGCCGGACATTATCGCAGTGCCATCCTCGATCGGGGCGGCTCACGCAAGGCGGTCGATCTGGTGCATGATTTCCTCGGCCGGGCGCATTGCTTCGATGCGTTCGAGTTGTGGCTCAACCGCACCTGATGGATCGCCGAATGGCGTCCATCGTCCAGCCGCGGACGGGGCGCTGGGATGGGCGAGTCGCAACCGATGATCGTCGAAAGGCTCGGCGGTCCCGGCGCGCCGGGCTCGCCCTCCCGGGCGGTCCGGTGTGATTCGTGAAAATCGGTAAAAACGTCTCTCCTATGCCTTCGTGTTTCCTTTCGCCTCGCCTTGCTGTCGGCACGAACACGGGCACGTCAAAAAAAAGGCAGAGACCCGGGTCTACTGGGCAAGCGGAATGAATCCGTCTCCGTCGGCGCCCGAGGGCGTCGGCGGAGTTACGCAAGTGGCCACTTCACGACTGCGGAAACTGCATCGCTTCC
>Ga0187893_10005849_pt1 | contig 21613 bp, 17 predicted proteins | sample MA1701074metaG_FD_139574 | JGI IMG/M metagenome (GOLD analysis project Ga0187893, IMG submission 139574) | White microbial mat communities from a basaltic lava cave in the Kipuka Kanohina Cave System on the Island of Hawaii, USA - MA170107-4 metaG ...
AATGTTGAGCCCCAAGCCCAATCCCACTGCAGACGGGGGCTCGAATCACAAGAGGCACTGAGACCATCCCATCTGTCATATAGCGAAGCTTCGCCGCATGATTCACGATTTGATCCATTGCGATCGTAATGAAATCAAGGAACTGAAATTCAATGATCGGACGCGCGCCCACTAGTGCTGATCCTACACCAGCACCAGCGATCGCCGCTTCCGATATGGGCATGTCGATGACTCGGTGTGAGCCGAATTCCGCCAACAGACCCTGGCTAACCTTAAAAAGTCCCTCCATCCGACCCACGTCTTCGCCCATGAGGAATACCATAGGATCTCGGCGCATTTCTTCCCTCAGAGCTGTGTTGAGGGCTTCAACGTAGGAGATAGTTCTCATAAGCCAGTTTGGGTGTACACGTTCCTTCCGGCGACTTCCGGATTAGGTACTGGACTGCTCTTTGCAAATGCGACCGCTCGAGTAACCTGTGCCTCAACCTCAGAGTCAATTTGTTCGAACCTCTCCGAGCCAACTATTTTCAGGTCTATCAATCGCGAACGATAACTCGCAATTGGATCCTTTTGTTTCCACTGCTCGATTTCCTCCTTGGGACGTATGTCCTGGCGAGTAAAGACAGAGTGAGCTTCCCAACGATAAGCGATACATTCAATGAGGGACGGTCCTAGGCCGGAACGCGCCCTCGTGGTCGATCTACGTACCGTCTGGAAGACAGCCTCCACATCATTCCCGTCGACCCTTTCTCCTGGCATTCCATAAGCTGCTGCTCGATTGGCGATACTTTTTCCCGCGGTCATTTCATCGAAAGGTGCACTGAGTGCCCATAAGTTATTTTCACAGATGAAGACAACTGCGAGGCGGTGGATAGCAGCGAGGTTGACAGCTTCGTGAAAAGTTCCCTGGTTGCCTGCCCCATCGCCAAAGAAACATAGAACACATGCACGGGAAGCCTTCAGACGGAGACCGAAAGCAGCTCCCACTGCGATAGGGATCCCACCTCCAACGATACCATCGGCACCCAGCATGCCCTGCGAAATGTCGGTAATGTGCATGCTGCCACCTTTACCACCACAATAGCCATCAGCCCTGCCCAGAATCTCAGCCATCATTCGGCCGACGTCTAATGATCGTGCAATACAGTGGCCGTGGCCTCGATGGGTGCTTGTTAGAAAATCGGTCTCCTCCAGAGCCGAGCAAGCACCTACCGCGATCCCTTCCATCCCGATATAAAGATGAGCCGTCCCTGGGACCAATCCCTCGTGGTTCAGATTGAAGACCGCGCGCTCGAAAGATCGAATGAGGGACATTTGACGGTACCATGCCAGTCGCCTCTCGGGAGAAAGTGACAAAGCTTCGGTGGCTGGCAAAGCGTCTGCCTGACTGGTTGTAGTGGTTGTCATGATTGAAGTTACTAAAGGTGGAAACCTTTCTTGCGGAAGGTCTCCAGCCATTCGGACTAAATTAGACAATCCAAGGCTCGCGGTTCTTCCGACTTAAGTATTGGACCGCTTCAGCGTCATCCTGGATTTGTTCCTTGGCAGAGTCCCATTGTATGGTACGGCCCGTCCGAAAGGCGATATTGGCCAGATGAGTAGTGGCTGTAGAATAGTGGCCTATTTCGACGTCGGAAGCAGGCCTTTTACGACTCTCGACGCATTCGAGAAAATTCTTCACATGGGTTAGATGTTGCTCCGAGCCCTCTCCTCGAACCATTGGAATCCTACCGACCCAAATATCTTGCTCGCTGCCAAATGGGTTTGGAAACTTGCCTTGTTTGGCTGCCTCAATGTCACGTTGATAGAATGGCTCGGGTTTTTCAAGAGTTCCACGGCTTTCAGTAAGATACCGTAACCACCTCGGTCTACCACCAGCGTTGCATCGGTTCCATAAAATGCAATCCCGTAAGGCCCAATCTGTCGCATATCCACCGGCATAGTCCCCAAAGTACCGGAAATACACGATAAAACGATTGGCATTAAACGAACGCTTGGGGGCTGGACCAAGCCACATCGTAGTCGAGGCCCCGTGGCGGCTCGCTGTCAGGGAAGTTTCCCATTCCAAAGGGAGATTCGTTGTGATAGTTCCACGCGGCAACACGGCTGATTTCCCGAGTTTTCCAGAACGCACCGTGTCCACAACTTCCTTGTAGTGTCTGCCTGAGCGCTGCTGAGTGCCTACCTGAACTATCCGAGTACTTACGGGCTGCTTCCACCATTTGTCTTCCCTCGGGTATGCTGTGAGCGAGAGGCTTTTCGACGTAAACATCCTTCCCCGCCATGCAGGCTTGAATCATCATGTAAGCGTGCCAGTGATCAGGAGTAGAGATGACGCCTGCATCAATATCTTGGCGCTCTAATACTTTCCGAAAATCTTTGTAAGTGGCTGCTTTGCGCAAAACGATTTCAGAAGCGCGCTCAACATTAGGCTGCCAGACGTCACTGACTGCAACAACCTCGACATTTTCACATTTCAAGAAGTCTCTTAGATTACCTCTTCCCATACCGCCCACCCCAATAAACCCAACCCGGAGCCGGTTGTTTGCTCCCATAATCCGATCACTTCTTAGACTGGAGCTCGCCATCGTACCGATTATTCCCAAGCCGCCCCAACGAAACTCCTACGGTTCATCTTTTCTGCCTCCCTTCCAAGGACGATGCCGGACCGGCCTGTGAGCGAAGGAGATTTTCGTACAAGAACAGCCCTTTTTTTCCGACAGCAACTAAATCAAAGTCTCCATCCTTATCTACGTCCACAACGGGCAGTTGCATTCCCACCCCGATATCTACGTTGAAGTCGATAACCCTTTTGATCCAAGCAACATTCGACCCTCGTTGCAGTTCATACCAAGCGATGATCCCTGGATCCAGAGATCCGGGATCAGAAACGCCATGCCCCCAGAATCGTTTGCCAGTAATTAGATCAAGGTCGCCATCGGCATCCATGTCGATAAGTGCTGCCGAGTGAGACTGCGACCAGCTCTCATCAATAAGGTGAGAATGCCAATGCTTCTGGTCAGCGCTCTCCGTCACTTGTTCCCACCAATAGACGCCGTAATCGTGACCTGCTCCCGTTACGAGATCTGCATCGCCGTCACCGTCAACATCGTAGACAAAGATGTTTCCCGGCGCATTAGTCCTTGTGCCGGGAATGATCCGGAATTCGAGATGGGGCTGCCACTCTCCTTTCCGGATATCCTTAGGGGCTTCATACCAGCCCGTCGGTGTGACTACATCGATCTTGCCGTCACTGTTGACGTCGCCGAATCCCATTCCATGGCCATTCCCTCCAGGCGAAATTTGGTATTTCGTCCACACAGCATTGCCATTCGCATGGCGGTAGTCAAACCAAACAATCGGGCCTCCCGGTGTGTTAGGGAAGAGTGCATGAGGCCTCCCTCGATTCTCCAAATCGACAAAGAAAAGAAACTCAATTGAGCCATCCGTCGGCGCGATCCTATGCTCTTTCCAATGACCTGCATCCCAATGGCTTTTTGGATTTTCAAACCAGGCAACGCGCTTGTCCAGGTAGAAGCACGTAAGGATGTCAATGAAGCCATCTTGGTTAACATCGAAAGCAATGTCGCTCAAACTGTCGAAGTGAATGTCAAATTTGGGAATATTGCGTATGAAGTGGGTCTTCCAAGTCGGACCTTGATACCACTTGGCTCCAGCAATGATATCCAGGACCCCATCATTGTTGACGTCGCCTACTGCAGCCGTCTCGTAAGCGCCTCCATCGAGTTTATGCTTAGCAAAAGGTATAGGAATAGCAGGCTGAAACTGTCCTGCCATGAGGTTGACCACTAAGCTGACCAAAAGGACGAGGGCCGACAATCTATTCATGGCTTCGGTTCGGAACCAGGGACCCGACTATCCTCTGCGGGTCGAGCAACTTTTCGAACTGGACCTTTGTGGCCCCAACGGGGCGGCCGGGAAATGGGCCAAGTAAACGAGATACTTTCAAGCTGGCTCTTCGAAGATCATAGCCAATGTCGAGGAGCTTGGACGCCATTCGTACTGAAGGTCCCACAATACTTAGACCCGCGATCACTCTAATATGATGGTCAAAGACCGGAGAAGCAATAGAGACCACATCATCGACGTTTTCACCAAGATCGAAAGCAATTCTCTGCTTGCGTACTAAAGCCAATTCCTCCAGAAACTGATTCTGGCGTGTAATAGTTTTGGAAGTTATTTTTGTTAGAGGGTGTGCCTTTAGAAGGGCCTTAACCTCCGCTTCGGGCAGATAGGCCAAGATAACCTTTCCCAAAGAAGTACTGTGGATTGGATTTCGATCATTTGGACTTGCAGAAACCCGCAGAACTCTCGGACTTTGCACCACTTCTAAATAAGCCACTTCTCCGCAATCAATAAAGCCAAGGTTAACTGTTTCCGAATGGCCCATCAGCAAATCAAGCATGACCTCCTTTGCGACCTTTTGTAGACCCCGGAGTTGCACTGCAGGCCCGATCAACGCGTGAAACTTTGTTCCCAGATGATAAGCTCTGGATTCTCTTTCTAGATAGCCCAACTTTTCCAAGGAATACAGAATTCGATGCACCGTAGTGTTGGCATATGGCAGCACCTTAGAAAGCTCTTGAAATGAGATGGTGTATCGATGATCACCTTCCTGGACAAAATACTCCAATACGCAAAAAATTTTTGCGGTCACTTCGATATAGTCTTTGTCGACCTGACCTCCGCCGTTTGTCCGCATTATAACTATCTCTCCGCAATGCGGTATAGTTTGAGCTCTTATAACTTGATCAAAGCGTCGAAGTCAAGGCGTCTTTAGGGTGAAGCGATCGTGTATTCACTTAAAGTATTTGTTTTATAATATTTAAGAACCAATAACTTCTTTGATCCTAGGGAGCGGCCTATCATCCCCAGACTTGGGGAGGCGAAATGATCCGTCAGAAATGTCCGCAAGGCAGTTTTTTAACCGTTGTGCAGAAAAGTACTTGACAGGCTCTCGTTGAACTGTATAGAAGATCACTTCGAAGAGTCCTAACTATTCGGAGTGACCTGGGGAGAGTAATGATGTCAAAAGGCGTGGAAGATTTCGGTCGCATTTCCGGAATGTTTGCACCAACCATCACCGGTTACAAGTCGGATGGCTCGATCAGCTTGGAAGGCACGCGGCAATTTGTGCGATTCCTTTTGGATCAGGGAGTGGACGGCCTTACACCTTTGGGTAGCGCGGGAGAATCTGTTGCTCTGTCGCTCCGAGAGCGCAAGAGTTTGTTAGAAGCAGTTGTGATGGAGAATGCTGGGCAAGTTCCGATTTTCGCCGGCACTGGTGATTATGGCACGGCCGCGACTATCGACCTAAGTCTCCATGCAAAATCGTTGGGGTGCGAGGGACTTATGCTCGTCACGCCATTTTTCCTCCGTCCCCCCAAGGAGGATGTGCTTGCTCATCTGAGGACAGTCCGGGAGCGGGTGGGGTTGCCCATTATGCTCTACAATGTTCCAATTCTAACGGGCATCGAGATCACCCCTCGAGAAATTCAAACGCTTTCTGAGCAGGATGTGATCCATAGTGTTAAATGGTCCCATCTCGAGGTTAGCCGTATTCATGACACGCGGCTCTTGTGCGGACCCGATTTCCCGATATTCGCCGGAATTGACTTAATCGCCTTTGGTGCACTGGCGGTCGGCGCAGATGGCTGGATAAGTGGATTGCCGATGATGGTGCCGGCCCTTGCAAAAAGACTCTTCCGTTTGCTTAAAGTGGACAGAAGTATAGACTTGGCGCGGGAACTTTGGTATCGCCTCTTGCCACTGATCCAATTGGAGTACCGCGCCCTCGGCACCGACAGTGGCAGCCCACACTGGCTTGCGGTTTGCCGTGAAGCGGCCAGCTTACGAGGAATCGATCTCGGCGTCTCCCGTGCTCCCTTGGCTCGGGTTCAGCCGGCGGTTAGGCAAGAGCTGAAATCAATCCTAGAGAATTTGGGACAACTATGAAAGTTGCGAAAGTCGAAGTGTTTCTGACGGCCGCCGTTAGGCGAAATTTTCTCTTCGTGAAACTTACTACCGATGACGGTGTGATCGGGTGGAGAGATGGAACACTGGAATGGAAGGAGAGCGCAGTTCGGGATTTGATTTTGGATCTTGGACGACGGTATGTGATTGGCCTTGACCCTTTTGACATCGAGTCACTCTGGTTTCCGCTCTACAGGTAGAGCAAGAAGCTCACAAAGGCGCATCCCGAAAACCCCATGCGAAGCTCAACATGTTTCGAGGCGGCTGGGAAGAGCAAATGTGCAATTAGAGTTGTCCGCTTAACCGATTTACTTAAGCTCCTCCTCATGCCAAAATGACTGCCAACAATGAATTGCAAGCCGAGACAAAGTTATTAAGAGGATTAGGCTTGATGGCTTAGCGTGAATACTCAGTGTTTCAAGGGACGGGCCAGGTAGCAAGTTTTTATGAGTCCTCCTCGGAAAAACATAGAATTAGCCGCAGGTCGAAAGATCTTGGCGGTAATGCTTTGTTTTCTTACCTGGGTTTCTCAGCTTGATGCACTTGAAAATGCGGGCGTTCGACGAGCACCAGAAGCTCAACCCGAGGATTCTCGATCGGCTTATGAATATTCCAGATCAGAAAGTCCCGACGCACTTCACAATCGTGGTTTGAGTCTCATTGGGAGCGAAAACGAACACTTAGCAGAAGTCGAGTTGCGGAGGGCATGGGAACTCAATCCTACAGTTGAAGAATATGTGCGGAATCTGACCTCTTTCTACATCAACAGCCGTCGCTATGATAAGGCCCAAGAGATCATTAAAGACTATACCCGTAGGCAAGGGGAAACTGGCCTAAGCTGGTTGCTTCAGGGCGAAGTGCTTTTTGCTAAAAAAGAATTCGCGAGAGCCTATCAGTCACTACGGCGTTCTCTTGAATTTTCAAGCGACAATTATCGAGCCCATCAACTAATGGGCTTGATTTATGTTCTGGCTCAACGCGAATTAAATGCTCTAGAAGAACTCCAAATCGCGGCTCAACAAAACCCTTACAGCGCGCAAACACGATTCTTCCTGGGCAGAACTTACTACAGAACTGGGAACTACGCCAAGGCGCGCGACGAGTTCCTGGCTTGCCTCAAGATCCAGCCATCATATCCTAAGGCGACCGAGAATCTCGGGTTGTGCTTCGAAGCGTTGCAGGAGATTCCGAATGCCATTGATGCGTATGAAAGGGCGATTCAGCTGGAAAAGGACGGAAAGACACCGCCCTCCGAGGACCCGTACGTCGAGTACGCTCTACTGCTGGCGAAACAAGCCGACTTGGCGAAAAGTATCGATTTGCTGAGAGAGGGATTACGAAGGAACCCGAGATCTACGCGGGCAAATTTCGAGTTAGGGAGAGTTCTCTTCAAGGCTGACCAGATCGCCGAAGCAGAGCCTTTTCTCTTAGCCTCATCTAAGTTAGATCCTAGATTCTCTCGACCCCACTTTTTTCTAGGTAAAATCTACCTGAAAATGAAGCGGATCAAAGATGCCGAAATGCATTTTTCGCTGTTTCAAGATCTGGACAAGGATATAGGAAATCGAGAGGCACAAATCACACGGTAGACACAACGAAAGCTAACCCAAGAAGTCTTTTGACACTGATAAGGAAGCCGATTTGGATACTCGATGTGCTTTAGGTGATAAGGTTGCAAGCTTTCTTCTGGAGGTTTGCTGGTGGTTTTTTGCGCCTTCCTGCATTTTGGAACGGAGACCGATCAGTCTCGAAATTTTTATCCCGGCAGCCTGAATTCCCTCTCTGAGAGCGAGTATCTTGGCCTCCATGCGGGTCGACGGTCCCGACACACTAATAGCCGCTACCACCCGTCCGCGTTGGTCAAAGATTGGCGATGCAACGCAAGTGACCCCTTCCACATTTTCCTCAAGGTCGAAAGCGACACCTTGTTCACGCACTGAAGCCAAATGCTCTATCAAATGCTTTTTCTGAGTAATAGTTTTGGGAGTCATCTTCACCATTGGATTGTTCTCGAGAATCATTTCGACTTCGTCATCGGGAAGGAATGCAAGAAGAGCCTTTCCGAGCGAGGTGCTATGCAGTGGGTTTCGATCACCCGCGTTGGCTGCAGTACGCAGAGAACTGGGGCTTTCGAGCACGTCGATGTACGAAACCTGGTCTTCATCTAAGACGCCGAGGTTCACGGTTTCCGAAAATCTCACCATGAGATCCACCATCACCGCCTTTGCAACCGACAGCAATCTTCGATAGTGAGTGGCTGGCTCGGTCAGTTCGTAGAACTTATGCCCCAAACGATAGTGAGACTTTTCTGCCGCTTTTTCGATATACCCAATTCTCTCAAGGGTATGGAGAATCCGATGCAGTGTGGTTCGTGCAAAGGGGAGGGCCACAGTCATATCGCGAACCGAAAGTGCGTGCTGGGTCGCATCTTCTCTTACAAAATATTCAAGCACCGCAAACAGCTTAGGTCCAACTTCGATGTTGTTTCTGTCCTTTCGCTGGCTTTCTGCATTACGAGATCGTGTTTTCACAGTGTGGCTGTCCCCTTTCAGTTCAACGAAAATACTTTGAGTTGACACGAAAGTCAATCACTTAACCATCGGCGGACTCTCCTCCGCAATGTGGAAAATCTGCGCCGCGTTGGCTCCAAATTATGGTTGGACACTCCTCACGTGAGAATGTCCGCAATGCGGATTAATCTCCGCATTGCGAAAAAAGTCTTGACTTAGAATTTTCAGCTGACTATTCTGCATTTATTCCGGACGGCAAACATGACCTATTCCAGTATCAGGAAAGAGGAGAGCGTATGAGAGTCTTCAGGCACGCAACCTTGTTGCTTTGGGTTTTGGCTTTCAGGGCAGTGGGTTTTGGCCAATTGGATCGCGCTAGTTTGAGTGGCGTTGTTACTGATTCCAGTGGCGGAGTTGTCCCTGATGCTAAGATAACAGCCGTCCAAACGGCTACGCAAGCCAAGTTTGAAGCCGTTTCCAATGAAAGCGGTATCTACAATGCTGTTGGTTTACCGATAGGGGAGTACAGCGTCAGTGTGGAAAAAAGCGGCTTCAAAAAAACCGTCCGATCCGGCGTCTTGCTCTCCGCTAATTCCGCCCTTCGGGTAGACCTTACTATCGCGCCTGGGGAGTTAACCGAATCAGTCGAGGTTACCGCACCGTCTCCTTTGGTGGAGGAAAGGAGTTCTGCGATCGGCGTGTCTCTGAAAAAGGGGACACTAGAAAACCTGCCGGTTAGCCAGGGTGCTGGTCAGGGCAGGCGCGACCTTTACTCCATTCTTGCATTTACTCCGGGTGTCACAAACGCGGGCTTTCAAAACAACATCAATGGTGGGGTTGGTTTGGGAGTCAGATCATGATGGATGGGATTTCAGCCGAATACGATATGGCTGTAGCGGGCATTGCCCAAATTCGAAGTTCGGTTGAGATCATAGACGAGTTCAAGCTTGTGAATAGTGTCGCACCAGAATACGGCCTTGCTGCTGGAGCTTTCATGAATGTTGTCACCAAATCGGGCACCAATGATTTCCACGGCAATGCTTATTACTTCCTCGGCAATGACGCCCTGAACGCCCGTAACTTCTTTTCATCTACAGTGCCGATTCGAAAGGACAACGAGTGGGGCGTCATCCTGGGAGGACCAATCAAGCGAAACAAGACTTTTTTCTTTTTTAACCGAGACGATTTCGAACGCCGCGACCAAGTAGCCTCGCAACTTTTGAGCCTTCCCACCAATGCGTTCAAAGGTGGTGATTTCTCAGGACTCTTGGGTGCAACAATTGGGACAGACGCTTTAGGTCGCCCTGTTCGGCAGGGGCAAATCTATGATCCGAGAACTTCCCGCGCTGACGGTCGAGGTGGGGTTATTCGAGATCCATTTCCAGGGAACATCATTCCCACTGACCGAATTAGCTCTGTCTCCTCAAAGTACCAGGCGTTTTATCCAGCACCAACATTTTCAAACCTCCTGACAAACAACTACGTGGTGAACAGCGGTGTATCTAAGACCGAGCAGCCGGGTATTTTTGTGAAGCTGGATCACAATCTTGGAGCCAGTGACAGAATCTCTGGTAGTTATCGGAAGTATTGGCACAGCGGTCGAAGCTCGGTTGCATTGCCTGATTTCTTCGGTGCAGGTGCCAGCAAAAACCCGCAATGGAGTCTTAGGCTGAATTACAACAGGATCCTGAGCCCTCAAGTAATTAATGATGTCACTTTCGGCATTGATCGACTCTTTGCTAGGCAGGGAGTTGTTGGAGATGCGACGGATGGTGGTACAAAGATTGGTTTGACGGGTACCTTCCGCCCTTGCACCCCAGCTGTGGGCATAGCTGGCATCTCCCAAGGCAGTGCTTCAAGTCAACTTAGTCCTCAGAATTGCGATGGAGAAAACAGGACCTTCAACTGGAAACTGAATGAGTCCCTATCTTTTTTCAAAGGTAAGCACAACATAAAGCTTGGAGGAACCTATCATTTCTGGAGTAGCAACAATGCAGTTTCTACCCAGAGTAACGGCCAGTTTTCCTTTAGTCCCTTAGAGACTAGTCTTCCTGGTCTAGGTGGAACAGGCTTTGCCTATGCTAGTTTTTTGCTTGGCGAGGTTGATTCTGCCATCTTGAGGAGACCCCAGACGCCGGGACAGGAAGCATGGGCGATGGGCTTCTTTCTCCAGGACGAATACAGAGTGAGACCCAAGCTGACACTAAGTTACGGGTTGCGCTATGACTATCAACCACAGTGGAGAATTACGGACGATTTTCTTTCGAGTTTTGATCCGACTGTTCCCAACCCAGCAGCTGGCGGGATCTTGGGTGCGATGACATTTCTCGGAGAGGGGCCAGGCCGCCTCGGCACGAGACGTCTTGGCGAGACCTACAAAAAGGCGTTTGCTCCGAGGTTCGGGTTTGCGTATTCGATGACTACGAACACCGTCATTCGAGGATCTTATGGCTTGTTCTACGCACCCGTCAGTCAAACATCCCCCCAAGGAGGAGCTCTCAATCAACAGGGCTTTTTCCCGCAAGCCAGTTTGACTTCACCAGATTCGGGTATTACCCCTGCTTTCAACTGGTCAAACGGATTCCCGAGCCGCGATCTAAGCCCGACTCGAGACATCGGTCCCTCAATTAGCAATGGCCAAGCGACATCCTTTGTTGGCCGAGACTCCGCCCGTCCTGGGCAAGTGCAACAGTTCAATTTTGGAATACAGCATCAATTCCGTGGAAAGACTTTGTTGGAGACAAACTATATCGGTAACTTGTCTCATCATATTTCGAGTGTTAATGGAGTCGATATCAACCAGTTGGACTATGGAAGATACGGTAGCCTTGGCTCTCTGTTACTTGCAAGTGTCTCTTCGCCTGAAGCCGTTGCGGCCGGAATTCGGCTCCCCTATCCTGGGTTCAGTGGCAGCGTTGCCCAAGCTTTGAGGCCCTTCCCACAGTTCCAAGGTATCAACGAAGTGAACGCTCCGATAGGTAATTCTACGTACCACGCGGTCCAATTCAAAGTTCAACAACAACTAACCAGCGGGTTCAGCTTCCTTGTCGGATATACCATCAGCAAAACGCTGACCGACATAGGTGCAACGCCCGGATTTTTTGCTGCTCTTCCACAAGACTCCTATAACCGCCGAGCTGAAAAAGCTCTGAGCGATGCAGATATCCCTCAAGCCCTGCTCTTCAGTTACACTTACGACTTGCCCGTTGGGCCGGGTAAGAAACTCCTAAATCGGCAGGATATCATTAGTAAACATATACTAGGAGGATGGACCATTGCTGGGAACCATACATATCTTTCTGGTCGTCCTCTCTCAATCATTACTAATCAGCGGCTCCCCGCTTCCCAGGACAGCACCGCAAACGGAACCAGAGCCGTTCGCCCTAACCGGGTAGCAGATGCGGCACTGAATACTGCTGTTGGTTGCGCGGATTTGGACCCCGCCACAGATCTCTTCTTGAATCGGGCCGCGCTTTCCAGCCCGGCACCATTTACCTTTGGAAACGCATCCCGTTTTTTGGGAGATGTTCGAAGCTGTGGAAGCAAGAACGAAGATTTCTCGATTTCCAAATACTTTCCGGTGACCGAAAGGGTGAGAATTCGTTTTGGGACCGAACTCTTCAACGCCTTCAATCGACATAACTTCAGCGCACCGGCTACAAACTTTGACAATCTGAATTTCGGAAGGATCGCGGCGGCGAGCGCTGGACGTGCGATACGCTTTAATCTCAAGATCTATTGGTGATGACCTATGGATATCTGAGCAGTAGATTGGTCCGGCCCAACAGGACGGCAACCATCCAGCAAATCCTCTTTTCACTGAGGCCCTAGTTTGCCTCGGACGATCAGAGCCTGAATCCGTAGTCCATCACTTTAGTCTGAAATAGCTTCCTTCGGCTTGAGATTCTAAACTCAGCCCGAAGGGACCACTTAGACCTTGAGATGTCTAATTTAGAATCGCGTTCAGCTGGTGACCGACAATTCTGAAGAAGATAAAACCTCCGTACCTTGAGATTGCTTTCAGCTTGCGTTTTCTTGGAGGAATGAGAAAAGTGAAGTGGCTCAAACCAGCTTATTGTTGGATAGCAGCCCTCGGGTTGGCTAGCATCTCTAATAACGTTGTTGGTTCGCTGAGAGATGGGGACGAGTTTTTCGAAAATCGAATTCGTCCGTTGCTTGTGAAAAATTGTTATTCCTGCCACACAGGTGCTCGGATGGGGGGGCTCGAGTTGACCTCTCGACAAGCGCTCTTAAAAGGTGGGAATTCTGGTCCCGCAGTCGTCCCTGGCGAGCCTGAAAAGAGTCTGTTACTGCGCGCCGTCGCGTTTACGCATGATCAACTGAAGATGCCCCCGCAAGGGAAGTTGAGTGGCGAAGAGATTGAGGATTTGACGTCTTGGATCAAGATGGGAGTAGTGTGGCCAGAAACTGGCCCTCCGGTAATTGCACCAAAGAAGGCGCCCTTTACAATCACTCCAGAGCATAGGGATTTCTGGGCTTTCAGGCCGGTTCAGAAGCCGCTTGTGCCGAAAGTGAGGAATACCAGCTGGCCGCAATCTCCACTGGACTCTTTCATTCTTGCTAAACTGGAAGCTGAGAGACTGAAGCCAGTTGGAGCGGCCAAGAAGCGCGTTCTAATTCGTCGCGCCTATTTTGATTTGATCGGCTTGCCACCAAAGCCAGAGGATGTCGATGCATTCCTGAGAGATTCTTCTGCTGGATCGTTTGCGAAAGTCGTCGACAACCTACTTGCGTCTCCCCACTACGGAGAACGTTGGGGTCGATACTGGCTGGATATTGCCCGTTACTCAGATGACGCCTTTCCATCAGGAATACCTTATCCAACCTCCTTTCGATACAGAGACTGGGTAGTTCAAGCTTTCAATGAAGACATGCCATACGATCTCTTTATCAAAGCACAGCTTGCTGGAGATCTCTTAGAGCAGCAGGGCAAGAAAAATCTCGCTGGAGGATTGGGGTTTTACGCGCTGAGTCAAAATCCGATTCTTCAGGATGATCGTGTCGACGTCACAACGCGCGGGTTGCTTGGCCTCACTGTGGCATGTGCCCAGTGTCACGACCACAAGTATGATCCAATTCCGACGAAGGACTACTACGGTCTCCAAGGCGTTTTTTCCAGTACCGAAAATTGCGAGTACCCTTTTGGACCGGAAGAACAGGTGGCGCAATACCAAGAGATCAAAGGTCGACTGGATGATCGAGACAAAGTTCTTAGAGAGTTTTCGCGATCCAAAAGCCAAACAATGGCTCAGATCCTGGCGTCGCAATCATCGCAATATCTGATGGCGGCCAAGAAGGTGCTGGTTGAGCCTAAACAGGCCAGCGATCTGGTTGCCCGAGAGGACAAACTCGATCAGGAGACGCTCAATCGATGGGTAGCTTATCTCCAGTTACCCTTGAAAGATCATGGATACTTGAGGACTTGGGATGACTTGATCAAGGCCGGTGGCACTGAGGCAGAGTTCAAACAGGAAGCGGATAAGTTTCAGACTGTGGTGTTTGGTGTCATGCAAGAAAAAAGAGAGATCGATGAGAAAAACCTGATTGCGCGTGGTGGAAAGAAGGAGGGAAACGCGATTAGTGGAAAAACTCTTGTCGCCATCGACCGAGACAAGTATATGCTATGGTCAAATCTTTTGGCCCCTAACTCAAAGGACTCTAGTGACTTTCTCAAGCGCGGTGGTGGAATCCTGTATTACGCCGACCGCCCCGTAGATGATTCCTCCGGGAAGAAGCATGATTGTGAAATAGATCGATTCCTCAGCGGCGAATGGAAAGCTTATGTCGAGTATCTCCGGGCCGAAGTAGAAACTCTAAAGCAGCGTATTCCTAAGCAACCCGCCTTCCTTCAAGCTATTAAGGACGTAGATAAGCCCGCAAATGTGCGGGTGCAACTCGGAGGGAACCCACAGAGTCTCGGCGAAGAGGTCCCTCGCAGATTCCTTGCCATTCTGTGTGACGGCGAATGCGTGCCATTTTCCCGAGGAAGTGGTCGCCTTGAACTTGCCGAAGCCATTGCGAGTTCGAAGAACCCTCTTACGGCTCGGGTTCTGGTCAATCGTCTCTGGGAGCATCACTTTGGGCGAGGGATCGTGGGGACGCCCAGCAACTTTGGAAAACTTGGAGAACCTCCAACACATCCAGAGCTCTTGGATTACTTAACCAGTCGCTTCTTGGAAAAGAGCTGGTCGATAAAAGCCATGCATCGAGAGATCATGTTGTCCGCGACTTATGCCCTTAGCAGCGAAAGCTCAGACACAAACTCTTCGATAGATCCAGACAACCGACTGCTCTGGCGAGCCAACCGCCGACGGCTGGACGCAGAATCCTTACGGGATTCCATTTTGCTGGTTTCCGGCAAACTGGATAGATCAATTGGAGGACCGCCAGCCGGTGCTAGCAATGAACATGTACGACGCACTCTCTACACGTTTGTCAGCCGAATGACCCTGGACGAGGCTTTGGATCTGTTTGATTTCCCCAATCCTAACATCACGAGCGAACACAGATTTGTGACTTCGTCGCCACTACAGCAACTATTTCTCTTGAATAGTGGCTTTGTCATGAGTGCCTCTAAGGCTCTTGCTGACCGTCTGAGCAGTGAATCTGGCAGGAACGACGCGTCGAAGATCCGGAGGGCCTATGACCTGCTCTACGGTCGGGAGCCTAGCCATTTGGAATTGAGGCTTGGACTGGAATTCTTGAACAAGAAGCAGGAGGCGTGGCCCAGCTATGCACAAGCCCTATTAGGTTCGCCGGAGTTTCTGTTCATAAACTAATCTTACTTTGTGGAGCAATCATGAATCGTCGTGAGGCACTGAGAACCTTAGGTAATGGTTTCGGTATGCTTGGCCTGGCTCATCTGCTGGCGGAGACTGCTCCAGCTGCCGCTTCCTTGAGCGCAAAGAGCCCCCATTTTCCGGCTAGGGCGAAGCATGTCTTGTTCTTGTTTCTGAATGGCGGTCCCTCTCAAGTGGATACGTTTGACCCGAAACCGATGTTGACAAAGCATCATGGAAAGCCCGTGCCACAAGGGCTGAGCATAATGGACGTTCCCACAGGGCATTTGTTCGGCTCGCCCTTCAAGTTTAAGAGGTATGGTCAAAGCGGAATTGAAGTGAGCGAACTTTTTCCTGAGGTGGGTAACGTAATTGACGACATCTGCGTCATTCGTTCAATGTACACAGATAACCCTGTGCATGAAACCGGTCTTTTCCGCATGAACACTGGACACCTGCAGCCTGGACACCCGTCGATGGGCTCTTGGATTACCTATGGATTGGGAACTGAAAACCAGAACTTGCCAGGCTACGTGGTTTTGTGTCCAGGTCAGCCCGCAGGGGGCGGAGCACAATTATACACTGCAAGTTACTTACCAGGCATTTACCAGGGGACTCACATTTCGAATCAAGACGAGAAGGAAACTTCGAAATTGATCCCACACATTCGCAATGGGCAGCTTAGCCTTGGGGAACAGCGAAAGCAACTCGATCTGGTTGGGAAGCTAACCCAAATGCGTGGGCGCGACCAATCATCCGATCTTCAGGTAGAGGCGACCATCCAATCCATGGAGATGGCCTATCGGATGCAAACAGAAGCAATCGATGTGTTCGACATAAAAAATGAGAGCGAGACTACCCGTGCCCGTTATGGTGATGGAGACTTTGCCCGAGGTTGTTTGATGGCGAAACGGCTGCTCGAAAGTGGAGTGCGGATGGTACAGCTCTACTATGGTGAGGGCATTCCGTGGGACAGCCACTATGACATCCTTGCGCACCACAAACTTAGTTTTCTCGCAGACCGACCTATTGCGGCACTGCTTCAGGACCTTAAGACCACAGGCCTGCTCAAAGAAACCGTTGTCCTGATCGGCGGAGAATTCGGACGAGCGCCAGCCAACGAACCAGGCGCTGGATTGGCTTATGGTCGAGGTCATGACCATAATGGGTTTACGACGTTGGTAGCTGGTGGTGGATTTAAAGGAGGATTGGCTTATGGAGCCACTGACGAGTTAGGCTTTCAGGCCGTTGAAAAGCGAGTCCATGTCAATGATTTGCATGCAACGGTGCTTCACCAGCTCGGCCTAGATCACGAGAAGCTGACCTTTCGATACGGCGGACGTGATTTTCGCCTAACGGATCTTGGTGGAAAGGTTGTCGAGGATATTATCGCCTAAATCGGTAGGGTTCTGCTTCGCGCATCACTTTCTGTCGTTCTTCCCTGCTCCCTACGGTGTCTCGAGTCCTTAAGTCCGATAGTACCCATAGACCGAGAGATCGGGCTCTACGTTGCGTTGCGCTCAGCAGCAAAAGTCTGCTACACGTTCTTCAATGCATTCCGAGTTGTCCGGGTTTGGCTTCGTACGATCCAGATTGCTTCCGCGAGATCAGCGCCAAGCGCATTTTAATGCGCCACTGTTCATTAGAGGAGAACCTATGAAATCAAGAGATTCGCTCAGCCGTCGCAAGTTCCTTGCTGCGAGTGGCGTCGGAGCATTGGCCACCTTGATGCCTGCCAATGTCGAGGGGAACACACGCACCAGCTCTCCAAGAGAGAAGCTCAACGTGGCCGGAATTGGAGTTGGCGGAATGGGAGTCGGTGACCTTCGAGCGATCTCAAGCGAGAACGTGGTTGCTTTGTGCGACGTCGATCAGCGAACACTCCAAAAAAACGCACAGCACTTTCCGAAGGCAAAGCTCTACACGGATTACCGGAAGCTATTAGAGGCGGAGAAGGGTGTTGATGCAGTCATGGTCGCCACGCCGGATCACACGCATGCTGTAATTAGCGTCCTGGCGATGAAAATGGGTAAGCACGTCCATTGTCAAAAGCCCCTCACCCATTCCGTCTATGAAGCTCGTATGATGGCCAAGGTGGCCAAGGAGATGAAGGTCGCTACCCAAATGGGAAACCAGGGGCAAGCCAGCGAGAAAGCGCGCCTGATATGCGAGACTATTTGGTCAGGAGCGATAGGGACTGTTCGCGAAGTGCACGCGGGGTCCAATCGCTATCCCCCTATCTCCACCCGAGGGATTCGGCGTCCTCAGGAGACCGCTCCAGTTCCTCAGGAGTTGGATTGGAATCTGTGGCTGGGCCCTGCAGCTGAGCGACCATATCATCCAACTTATCATCCGTTCGCCTGGCGCAGCTGGTGGGACTTCGGAACGGCTGTTCTGGGCGATGTCGGTTGCCACCAGCTTTCCGCCGTTTTCAAGGCCTTGAAACTTGGCCATCCAGCATGGGTGGAAGGTTCCTCTTCAAATCACGAGATGCCGCCCGAAGTGGCTCAAGACGCAACGCCACTCTCGTCAATTACGCGATGGTTTTTCCCGGCTGAAGGGGACCGAGGGCCCGTCACCATCACTTGGTGGGACGGGGGGCTCAAGCCGCCTCGTCCTGATGAATTGGAACCGGAGAGAAAATTCGGTGAGGGTGATTGGTTGTTGATCGTCGGTGACAAGGGGAAACTATATGATCATAGGATCATTCCGGAAGCGCGAGCGAAGGAAGTAGGCGTACCCCCTCAAGTCTTGCCCCGTTCGCCAGGCCACTACGTGGAATGGATCCAGGCCTGCAAAGGGGAGCTTCCCGCAGGATCCAACTTCGTTGAGCATGCGGCTCATTTGACAGAAGTAGTCCTGCTCGGAAACATTGCCGTCCGGACCCATGAGAAGCTGATTTGGGACGGACCCAATCTGCGATTCACAAATTCTGAATCAGCCAACCAGCTGATCAATCCACCGTATCGTTCCGGTTGGACGCTGGACGTCTAATCTTATGCACATCAGACGTCAGATGATCGCAGAGCTCCGAGAATCGGGTGATCGTATCAAGAGGAAGAGACTACTATGAGAAAGAAGGTTGCTTTGATAGCACTGTTCTGCTCGGCAATTGCTGTTCTAGCAATGGCCTCGGACAACGCATTGACGCCCACTGAGAAGGCTGAGGGTTGGATACTCCTTTTCGATGGCAAGACATTGAACGGTTGGAAAACTAGCAGTGAAGCGCCTGGCCAGAGACCCGTCGAGTACGAGAGTATCAACCCTCACAGATGCGGCGGTTACATGATGATTCACGAAAGACAATGGGCTGATTTTATGTTGTCCTTGGAGTTCAAGATCAGCAAGAAATGCAACAGCGGAATTTTCATTCGAACTTTTCCACTCAAACCAAGCAGTGGAAAAGACGTGGGATACAACGGCATAGAAATCGCTATCGATGATACCACTGGCACGGGATATCACGACACCGGAGCAATCTACGATCTTGTCAAACCTGTCAAAAACGTCATGAAGTCTGCGGGAAAGTGGAACCAAATTCAAATAACTTGCCGCAAGAATCTGATCACGGTAGTTCTCAATGGAGAGAAGGTATCACAAATGGATCTCGATCAGTGGGACGCTCCGAATAAGCGGCCTGACGGGACTAGTCATAAGTTCGATGTAGCCTACAAGGAACACCCGAGGAAGGGCTATATAGGTCTCCAAGACCACGGCTCGGATTGTTGGTACAAGAGCATTAAGCTAAAGCCGCTCTAAATGTCGAAGCAACGGAGCAGCAGGACAGTTAGTAGGAAGACGCATCGCTCGTGGTTGACCGGCTCACGGCAAAAACGTGTGACATCTAGATCAACTTGGGATTGTCGGAGTTCTCATTACGCGTTCAGTCTGGGCCGGCTGATGGGACTGAAGCGCAATACTAAAGACTTGAGCGTTAGCCAACCCGGCAGCGAAATGAAGGGCGGAGTCGTGCGAGCGAACTAAGAGGCTTCTTTCGACCGAAGAACAAGCGGGCCGGCCTCCGTTGAGGTGATGTCTGGCAGAGTGACGTTGGTCGCTAAAAAGGGGTAGCTCAAAAACGATCCGGAATCACAGAAGCATATCTCCAGAAAGTATCGCAAGGCATGGAACCTACTAGCCCAATGCGGTGCGATGCAACGACTGACGTTGTTCGATGATTGCCGCTGGCTTTTCGCTCAAGTTCGGGTTTCTCGCGTATTGGATTTCCAGGCAGCACGAGAAGCGATGAACCCATCGCCCATCTCGATTCACTCCTCAATACTCTGGTATGTTTAGATTAGCTGTTCCCCTAGCCCTAATACTATTCTTCAGTGAAATACCAAAACCCGAACACGCTGATCTGAATGAATGGACCGTTGAACATTTCAAACTAGCTAGGCAAGCACAACTGAATAGCAACCTGCCGGTGGCGGCGGCGGAGTATGAATTAGTCGTCGCCAGGAACCCAAACTTTGCCGAGGCACACCTCAATCTGGGGATTGTTTACCATCAACAGAAGAAATATCGCGAAGCGATCCAGCGGCTGCAAACTGCTTCATCGTTGAAACCCAGCCTGATCGGGGCACAGCTTTTCTTAGGCATCGATTTGTACATGATCCAGGAATTCCAAAGAGCTCTTGAACCACTACAAAAAGCTTTGGCTCTGGATGGGAAAGATAGGCAGGCTGCCATATACCTGGCCTTAGTTTATATAGCCCTGGATCAGCCAACGAGAGCAATTCAGCAGTTGCGCAAAGCGGCTCGTGACTTTCCGGATGACACGGAACTGTCCTACCATTTGGCCGAAGCATTCACTGAGGCACTCAGGCAAAGTTCTCTCCAGTTGAAGGAAACCGCTGCTGATTCAGGTCCATATCATTGGGCAGCAGCTCTGTCTGCTGAACGAAAGTATGACAGCTTGGCTGCCAGTGAGTCGTACCTTAAAGCGCTAGCGGCGGCTCCTAACGTAGCAGAGCTTTATCTCAAGCTGGGCTTGTCTCTTGAAAAAACCGGCATCAGCGATCTGGCCTCGGCTGCCTTTCACAACTATTCCCTCTTAAACCCAAACCTCGATTTAACGACGGTACTTTCTGCCGAGTACGCGAGGACTGGACCAAGAGTTGAGGCTGCTTCATTGGAACAACGGCAGAGATTCAAGACTTTGTGGGATGCGCTGCCCCCGATTAGTGCCCGGCCCTCCGTATGGAACGTTGCTGATGATCAAGTTAACAGTAAGCTCGCAACACTCCTGGCTTCGCCCAGGCAGGCAAATCTGAAGACAGCCCTTTCCCTTTATGCAAAAGGCGACTATCGATCCGCCGCAGAAAAGATACGTAACACCGTGCTGGCGCATTCGAAGGATTGGGCCCCTGCTTATGTCTTGGCCAGGGCATACCTGCTGGCTTCTAACTACGAATCGGCTCAAAACGTTTTGGAAGATTTACTCGTACCATACATGAATTCGCCTTCCGTCGCCCTACTCAGAGTTGAGATCAGCAGCCGGTTGGCCACTAAGTACTTCGAATTGGTCAGTTCCAAACAACCTGATTCCTTTCGTGCGAGAACTTTGCTCGCGAAGTACTATGCTGCTTCAAACCAAACCGAAGATGCCATTCGCGAGTACCAAGAAATCCTGAAACTGGCTCCGAATCGGCTCGGCCTTCACCTAGCTTTGGGAAATTTGTTCAGTGACAAACTAGACTGGTCGTCTGCCATAGAGTCCTATCGACTCGAATTGGCTTTGAGTCCTGAGAATGGCTTAGCTTTGTCTCAACTGGGTCATGTCTATGTTGAGAACGGAGATGCTGATCTAGCAATCGAAATCTTGGAGAAGCTGATAAGGACTCGTACCACCGATGCCAGAGCCTATGCTGATCTTGGCAACGCTTGGAGAATGAAAGGCAACGCAACCAAGGCAATTAGTGCTTACGAGCACGCTTTGACACTTAACGGAAGCTTATATGATCTGCATTATCGACTTTTCCAGCTTTACAAGAAGACAGGTGATGGTCAACAAGCCCAGATTCATATGAATAAATTCCAGCAGGGGTCGGCTAACAAGAGGACAACGACGAAGTCAGTCACAGAGTGATAGCTCGTCGTACGCTCCCCGGTGCAGGCTCACTGCGGGCTCGTGCAGACGACATCTTCGAACTCTGTTCAAGAGGGGGATAGCATTTATCACGATTGGTGCTTCCGTCATCAATTGTTGTTAGGCTGCCAGAGCCACTCCTCGAGCAGCGAGGGTGACCGCTCGGGTCGAGCAACAGACCCCGAATATGACATTCTTCAACGCCAGAAAAACGATCT
>Ga0187893_10005850_pt1 | contig 21609 bp, 20 predicted proteins | sample MA1701074metaG_FD_139574 | JGI IMG/M metagenome (GOLD analysis project Ga0187893, IMG submission 139574) | White microbial mat communities from a basaltic lava cave in the Kipuka Kanohina Cave System on the Island of Hawaii, USA - MA170107-4 metaG ...
AACTGGGGGCTGATCTTCGGGAACTTCGGCCTGCCGGAGCTGGGCGTGATCGGCGCCTCGATCTCGACCTGCGCCACGCGCATCCTGAACTTCCTCGCGCTGGTCGCGCTGGTGCGCTGGCTCGGGCTGCAGCACGGAGCGTGGCGGCCGTGGTCGCGCGCGGCGTTGGCCTGGCAGGGCCTGCGCCGGCCGCTCGCGCTCGGACTCCCGTTCGGGCTGCAGATCGGGCTCGAGGTCTGGGCGTTCTCGGGTGCGACGCTGCTCGCGGGCTGGATCTCGGTCGACGCCGTCGCCAGCCACCAGGTGGTTCTGAACATGGCGTCGCTCTCGTTCATGGTGCCGCTCGGGCTCGCGATCGCGGCCGGCTCGCGGATCGGCAACCTGGTCGGCGCGGGCGACGCCGACGGCGTGCGCCGCGCCGCGCGCGTGGCGATCGCGCTCGCGGCCTGCGTGATGGCGGGCTTCGCGCTCCTGTTCGTGCTGCTGCGCAACGAGCTGCCGGCGCTCTACACGTCCGAGCGTCACCTGGTCGCGGCCTGCGCTCTCATCCTGCCGATCGCCGCCGCGTTCCAGATCTTCGACGGCGTGCAGGTGGTGAGCGCGGGCATCCTGCGCGGGATGGGACGCACGCAGGCGCCCGCGGTCGCGAACGCGCTCGGCTACTACGCGTTCGGCCTGCCGATCGGCGCCTGGCTCGCGTTCGGCCTGGGCATGGGGCTGCCCGGCCTGTGGTGGGGGCTCGCGCTCGGCCTGGCGGCGGTCGCGGGCGCGCTCGCGATCCACGCGCTGCGCAGCGGCGGCGTGCGCGTGTGAGCGGGCCTGCAGCGACGTAGACTCCGCGTCGCGATGGCCGAGGCGGGGCTCCACTACGATCCGAAGTTCGTCTCGGGCGAGGAGCGCGCGGAGATCGCGCGCTGGCTCGCCGCGATCCAGCCGATCTGGGAGAACCGTTTCAGCGCGCGGCGCGCCGCGGCGGCCGGCGGACAGCGGCGGCTGCTGCGGCCCGTTTACTGGCTGGGCAGCTGGCAGTTCGCGTGCCTGGACTACTACCGCCCGCCGCACGTCGCCAATCGCTGCGTCGAGGCCGAGCCCTACCCGCCGGTGCTGGCGCGGCTGGTCGCGCGGATCGAGCAGCTCGCGCGCCGGCTCTACCGCGGCGCCGCAATGCCGGAGCGCTGGCACCTGTCGACGTGCCTGGTGAACCTGTACGGCAGCCGGATCGAGCACGGCCGGCGCGTCGACTGCGCGCGGCTCGGCGAGCACCGCGACTTCGAGCCGGGTCCGGTCGCGTCGATCTCGCTCGGCGAGCGCGCGCTGTTCGAGTTCGTGAGGCGCGGCGCGGCGGACGCACCGGCGCGCGTGGTCGCGAGACAATGGCTCGACGACGGTTCGCTGCAGCTGTTCGGCGGCGACGCCTGGAAGAAGCACGCGCTGCACCGCGTGCCGCGCGTCGACCGGCGCGCGGGCTGTGCGTTCTCCGTGCGCGTGCCCGACTTCGAGACGCGGCGCGTGAACCTGACCTTCCGCTACGTGCCCGACGAGCACGTGGTGCCGTTCGCGCGCCTCGCGCCGCAGGCGCGCGAGGACGTGCGCGCGAACGTCGCCGAGCTCGCGCGCGGGTCGGCGTTCTTCGCCCGGGCGCTGGCGGCCGAGGGGTCCTCCGTGGCCTGATTGGCCCAGATGGCCTGGTCGTAGTTGGCCGGATCCTGGCCGGATCCGATGGGATTTGAACCGGCCAATCCCCACGCGTACCCTGCGCGGAATGCTGATCCCGATCGAACGCAAGGCGCGCGTGCCGGTGGCCGCGCAGATCGTGGCCTACCTGCGCCGGGCGATCGAAGCCGGCCGGCTCGCGCCGGGCGCGAAGCTCGAGCCGATCCGCGTGCTCGCCAAGGAGCTGGGCCTGAATCGCGAGACGGTCGCGACCGCCTACCGCGAGCTCGAGACGCTCGGGCTGACCGAGTCGACGGTCGGACGCGGCACGTTCGTGCTCGGTCCGCGGGGCGCGACACCGCAGGGTGTGGGCTGGGCCGCGGGCGGGGACGAGCGGCCCTTCGTGCCGGTGTTCTCGCGCTCGAGCGAGGCCGCGCGCGCGTTCCCGGTGGCGCGCGTCGACTACACCGCGCCCGCGGACGCGGTGCGCTTCGAACGCCTGATTCCGGACGCCGCGCTCTACCCGCACGAGCCGTTCCGCAAGGCGCTGAACTCCGCGCTCGCGAAGGGCGGCGCCGCGCTCTACGACTACGGCGACCGGCGCGGCCACGAGGGCCTGCGGCGCGCGCTGGTCGAGCGCATGGCGCGCTCGGGCATCGAGGCCGACGCCGACGACGTGGTGATCACCGCCGGCGCGACGCAGGGCTTCGCGATCGTCGCGCGCATGTTCTGCGACGCGGGCGACACGGTCGCGATCGAGTCGCCGACCTATCCCTGGGCGTTCGCGACGCTGGCGGCGCTCGGGCTGCGCGCGGCGCCGGTGCCGCTCGGCCCCGACGGGATCGACCTCGAGCGGCTCGACGCCACGCTCGCGCGCGGCGGCGTGCGCTTCCTGTACACGATGCCGAGCTTCCACAACCCGACCGGCATCTCCACCTCGATCGCGCACCGCAGGCGCGTGCTCGAGATCGCCAGCCGCTACGACGTGCCTTTCCTCGAAGACGACTTCGAGAAGGACCTGCGCGTGCGCGGCCGCGGCGCGCCGCCGCTGCGCGCGCTCGACCGGCGCGGCCTGGTCTCGTACCTCGGCACGTTCTCGAAGTCGCTCTTCCCCGCCGCGCGGGTCGGCTGGCTGTTCACGCCGCCCGCGATCACGCCCGCGGCGCTGCTCGCCAAGCGCACGATGGATCTGACGACCACGCCGCTCTTGCAAGCGGGTCTCGCGCAGTTCCTGCGCGAGGGCGGCTACGACCGCCACCTGCGGCGCGTGGTGAAGGAACTCGGCGCGCGGCTCGACTGCGCGGAGCGCGCGCTCGCGCGCCACCTGCCCGAGGGCTCGAGCGTCGCTCCGTGCGAGGGCGGTTTCCTGCTCTGGGTGACGCTGCCCGAGGCGATCGACAGCGCCGCGCTCCTGCCGCGCGCGAAGGCCGCCGGCGTGGTGTACGCGCCGGGCGAGCACTTCCACCCGGACGGCCGGCGCAGCTCGAGCCTGCGCATCTCGGTCGCGCAGCCCGGCACGGCCGAGATCGAGCGCGGCGCGCGGCTGCTCGGCGAGGTCGCGCGCGAGGCGCTGCCGCGCGGCAAGAAGCGCGCGCGCGCGCCGGAGGTGGTCCATGCCTGAGTCGAAGGGTCTCTCGTACGAGGTGGTCGACGTGTTCGCCGAGGCGCCGTACGCGGGCAATCCGCTCGCGGTCTTCCACGGCGGCGACGGGCTCGAGAGCGCGCAGCTGCAGGCGATCGCGCGCGAGCTGAACTTGTCGGAGACCACCTTCGTGCTGCACGCCGCGGCGCGCGACGGCGCGTTCGACGTGCGCATCTTCACACCCGCGAAGGAGCTGCCGTACGCGGGCCACCCGACGCTCGGCACCGCGTTCGTGATCCGCGAGCGGCTGCTCGCGGGCGCAGCCGACGAGCTCGTGCTGCGGCTCGGCGTCGGGCTGGTACGCGTGCGCTTCGCCGCCGACGGGATCGTCTGGCTCACCACGCCGCGCGCGGGCTTCGCGCCGGGACCGGATCCCGGCGCGGTGGCGGCCGCGCTCGGCCTGCCTCGAAACGCGCTGCACGCGCAGCTCCCGCTCGAGGTCGCGACCACCGGGCACAATCAGCTGCTCGTGCCGCTGCGCGACGTGGACGCACTGCGCGCGTGTGCGATCGAGTCGGGCGCGTACCAGAAGCTGCTCGCGTCGGGGGCGCCTGGCTCGCTCTACCCGTTCGCGCTCGGCGCGCGCGATCCGCAGAACCAGCTCTCGGTGCGGCTGTTCGCGCCGCACGCGGGCGTGCCCGAGGATCCGGCGACCGGCAGCGCGGCGGGCTGGCTCGGCGCGTACCTCGCGCGCCACCGCGTGCTCGGCGCCGGCGATTTCGAGGCGCGCATCGAGCAGGGCCACCAGATCGCGCGGCCGTCGCTCTTGCGCGTGCGCGTGCGCGGCGCGGGCGACGCGCTCGATGTGTCCGTCGGCGGGCGCGTGATCCCGGTCGCGCGCGGGGAGCTCGTGGCGTGAAGATCGAGATCTGCACCGACCCCGCGCGGCTCGACGTCGACGCGATCCACGCCTTCCTCACGCGCTCCTACTGGGCCGCGGGCGTGACCCGCGAGCGTGTCGCGCGCGCGCTCGCGCGCGCGCTCTGCTTCGGGCTGTACGCCGACGGCGCGCAGATCGGGTTCGCGCGCGTGGTCACCGACGGCGTGACCTTCGGCTATCTGTGCGACGTGTACGTGCTCGAGGCGCACCGCGGCCTCGGGCTCGGCAAGCGCCTGGTCGAGGCGGTGCGCGCGCACCCGGACCTGCAAGGCCTGCGGCGCCTGCTGCTGAAGACGCTCGACGCGCACGGGCTGTACGAGCAGTTCGGCTTCGCGCGCGTCGAGGACGGACGGAATTTCATGCAGATCAGAGGAGAAGCCCCATGAACCAAGAGCTGTATCGCCTGAAGGTCGGACTGGCCGAGATGCTGAAGGGCGGCGTCATCCTAGACGTCACGAACGCCGAGCAGGCGCGCATCGCCGAGGACGCGGGCGCCGCGGCCGTGATGGCGCTCGAGCGCGTGCCCGCCGACATCCGGCGCGAGGGCGGCGTGGCGCGCATGGCCGCGGTCGAGGTGATCGAGGCCGTGCGGCGCGCGGTGTCGATCCCGGTGATGGCGAAGTGCCGGATCGGCCACACCCTCGAGGCGCGGCTGCTCGAGGCGCTGGGCGTCGACTTCATCGACGAGAGCGAGGTGCTGACGCCGGCCGACGACGAACACCACGTCGACAAGTCCGCGTTCCGCGCGCCGTTCGTGTGCGGCGCGCGCGACCTGGGCGAGGCGCTGCGCCGGATCGGCGAGGGCGCGGCGATGATCCGCACGAAGGGCGAGGCGGGCAGCGGCAACATCGTCGAAGCGGTGCGCCACCTGCGGCGCGTGGGCCGCGAGATCCGCGCGCTCGCGCAGGCGCCGCGCGACGAGCTGATGGCGCGCGCCAAGGAGTACGGCGCGCCCTACGAGCTGGTCTTGCGCGTGGCGGAGCTCGGCTCGCTGCCGGTGCCGAACTTCGCGGCCGGCGGGATCGCGACGCCCGCCGACGCGGCGCTGTGCATGTCGCTCGGCGCGCAGGCCGTGTTCGTGGGCTCGGGCATCTTCAAGTCGGCCGACCCCGCGGCGCGCGCGCACGCGATCGTGCGCGCGACCACGCACTGGCAGGAGCCGAAGGAGGTGCTCGAGGCCTCGCGCGGGCTCGGCCCGGCCATGCCCGGCCTCGCGCTCGAGGCGATTCCGGAGGCGGAGCGGCTGGCGAGGCGCGGCTTGTGAAGGTCGGCGTGCTCGCGCTGCAGGGCGACTTCGCGGCCCACGTCCGGGCTCTTTCCGGCGTGGGCGCGGAGCCGATCCTCGTGCGCGCGAGCGGCGAGCTCGCGGGGCTCGACGCGCTGGTCCTGCCCGGCGGCGAGTCGACCGCCATGCTGCACGGGCTCGCGCGCGACGGGCTCGAGCCCGCGTTGCGCGCGTTCATCGCATCGGGCCGGCCGCTGCTCGGCACCTGCGCGGGCGCGATCCTGCTCGCGCGCGAGGTGATCGATTCACGGCAGCGCGCGCTCGGCGCGCTCGACGTCGCGATCGAGCGCAACGCCTACGGCACGCAGGTCGACTCGTTCGTGTGTCGGGCGGAGACCGACGATCCGGCGTCGGAGTTCGCGGGGCTCGAGTGCGTGCTGATCCGCGCGCCGCGCATCGCGCGCGTCGGTGCGGGCGTGCGCGTGCTCGCGCGCGTCGCGGGCGCGCCCGCGCTGGTCGCGTCGGGCCCGGTCTGGGCCGCGACCTTCCACCCGGAGCTGACGGGCGACGCGCGCGTGCAGCGCGCCTGGCTCAGAAGCGCGGCTGCTCGAGCTTGATGTCGGCCGCGGTCCAGGCGGTCTCGAAGCGCTTCTGCTCCGCGCCGGCGTCCTTGCCCTGCGCGCGCAGGCTCTCGTAGAGGCCGAACAGCGCCCAGCCGTTCTCCGGGTAGATCACCAGGTCCTCGCGGAACGCGGCCTCGGCCTGCGCCGGCTCGTTCAGCGCGAGCAGCGCCGAGCCCTGGATCTGGCGCACCGGGAAGTACCAGGGCGGCGGCTCCACGTAGTTGAGCGAGTACTCGATCTGCTTCGCCGCCTCGAGCGCGGCGAGCGCGTCGGCAGCCTTGCCGTCGCGCGCGGCGATCTCGGCCGTGAGCACGAGGTCGCCGAGCTCGAGCAGCTGCTTCGCCGGCCCGGCCTGGAACACGAGCGCTTCGAGCCCCGGCTCGGCCGCGATCGCCTCGAGCTTGGCGAGCTCCGCGCGCGCGTCGTCGAGCTGTCCCTTGCCCGCGTAAGCCATGCCGCGCGCGTGGTGCCACATGCCGTTCGCGTAGCGCTGCTCGGCGACGGGCGCGGGCTCGGCCAGCAGCTCGTCGAACTTTCCGAAGCGCGCCAGCGCGTAGTAGACGACCGGCACCTGCTCCTCCGCGGGCGGGAACTCGACGACCGCCTGCGGCGTGAGCAGCCCGCGCAGCTTACGCGCGCTCGCGATCGCGTCGGCGCTGCGTCCCTCGAAGCTCTGGGACGCCCACAGGAAGTGCAGGTTGTGCGGGTAGTAGGCCGCCGGGTAGATCCCGCCCGAGCGGCACCAGGCCAGATACTCCTCGTCGGATTTCGCGCCGCGCTCGTTCGCGAGCGACGCCGCCGCGTAGTCGCCGACGCGCATGTAGGTGTGCGCGGACATGTGCACGAGGTGGCCCGCCGCGCTCGCGAGCGACTCGAGCTTCTTCGCGCTCGGCAGCGCCTTGCCCGGCTCGTTCGACGCCTCGACCGCGTGGATGTAGTAGTGGTTCGCGCCCGGGTGGTTCGGATCGCGCGCCAGCACGCCCTCGAGCAGCGCGACGATCTCGCCGGTGGTCGCCTTCGGCTCCCCGTCCTTGGTCCAGTAGTCCCAGGGCGAGAGGTCCATCACCGCCTCGGCGGTGAGCGTCTGCGCGTCGAGATCGTCGGGATACTGCTTGGCGAGCGCGCGCATCTGGTTTGCGTAGGCGCGGTCGAGCGCGGCGCGGTCGGCGTCCTGCGCCGCGGAGTAGCGCGTGGCGAGCGCCGCGATGTACGCCTGCTCGCGCGGCGTCGCCTTGCCCGCGCGCGCCTGCGCGCTCTCGATCGCCGCGACCGCCGGCTCCACCGCGTTCGGCTCCATCGGCGCGTTGATGTTCGGGCCGAGCGCGAGCGCGACGCCCCAGAAGCACATCGCGCAGTCGGGATCGACCTTGGCGGCGGTCTCGAAGGCGCGGATCGCCTCGGGGTGGTTGAACGCGTAGGTGAGCCGCAGGCCCTGGTCGAAGTACTTCTGCGCGACCGGCGCCTGGGTCGTGATCGGCATGGTGTGCGCGGAGAGGCCCTCGAGCAGCGGCCGGCCGTTCTCGACCACCGACTCGGTCTTCTGGCCCTTGCACGCGCCGAGGCCCAAGCCGAGCGAGACGCTCGCCACCACCGCGCAGACCCGGATCGCTCGCATCGCCGTCATGCGGACCTCCTGCTCGGGTTCGAGCGTCCGATTCTATCCGGCACGACCGCGAGGTCTAGCAGAGCGACGCGACATCGCGACGAAGGGCGAGCGAGGGCCGCCCCGAGCGAGCCCTGCAAGCGCCGTAGGCGCGCGCAGCGAGCCGCAGGCGAGCGTAGTCAAGCCCGTATCGACGCCCAGGCGGCGCGGATGGCGGCGGGCTCGACGTCGTCGCGCAGCTCGACCGCGCCGAGGCGCCTGGGCAGCACGAAGCGGATGCGCGCGCGCGCGACCTTCTTGTCGAGCGCCATCGCGCCGAGCAGGCGCTCGTCGTCCGGCAGGTTCGCGCGCACCGGAAGCCCGGCCGCGGCGACCAGCGCCTCGATCTCCGCGCGCAGCTCGTGCGGGCAGAGCCCGAGCGACGCCGCGAGCGTGCTCGCGGCCAGCATGCCGAGCCCGACCGCCTCGCCGTGCAGGATCACGCCGTAGCCGGTCACCGCTTCGATCGCGTGCGCGAAGGTGTGGCCGAAGTTCAGGTGCGCGCGCACGCCGGTCTCCTTCTCGTCCTCCATCACGACCGCGGCCTTGATCGCGACGTTGCGCGCGACCAGCTGCGCGAGCGCGTCGGGGTCGAGCGCGACCAGCGCGGGCATGTTCGCGCGCGTCCAGGCGAACAGCTCGGGATCGCGGATCGCGGCGTGCTTGATGCACTCCGCCAGCCCGCAGCGCAGCTCGCGCGCGGGCAGCGTGCCGAGCGCGCGCGTGTCGGCCAGCACGGCGATCGGCTGGTGGAACGCGCCGATCAGGTTCTTGCCCTGCGGCACGTTCACGCCCGTCTTGCCGCCCACGCTCGAGTCGACCATCGCGAGCAGCGTGGTCGGGCACTGCACGAACGGCACGCCGCGCAGGTAGCTCGCGGCCACGAAGCCGACGAGGTCGCCGGTGACTCCGCCGCCGAGCGCGATCAGCGGCGCGCTGCGCTCGAGCCGCCGGTCGAGCAAGAGGTCGTAGAGCGACCGCACCGTGTCGAGGCTCTTGCTGGCCTCGCCGCCCGGCAGCACGTGCTCGAGCACCGCGTAGCCCGACGCCTCGAGCGACGCGCGGGCGATCGGCGCGAGCGTGTCGCGCACGCCGGGGTCGACGAACAGCCCCGCGCCCGCGCTCGGCGCGAGCTCGCGCAGGCACGCGCCCAGCCCTTCGAGCGCGCGGGCCTCGATCGTCACCGAGTAGCGGTGGTGCGGCAGCTGGATGGGGACGGACGGCATGTGCCGCGTGAGACTATCGCGCGCGACGCGCCGCGACGAGCGGGCTAGTGTCGCGCGCGTGCGGATGGCGCTCCTCACCGCGGGCTTCGTCCTGGCGCTGGCGCTCGGAGCCGCGGCCGAGCCGCCGCGCGAGCCGGTCGAGCGCGTGCGCGGCGCGCTCGCGAGCGTGCGCTTCGTCGCCTATACACCGCGCGGGTTCGATCCGGAAGCCGGCGCGGGGCCGGTCGATCCGGCCGCGATCCGCGCCGATCTCGCGCTCCTGCGCCGCTGGTTCGACGGGCTCGTGACCTACTCGAGCGCGCGCGGGCTCGACGCGGTGCCGCGCTTGGCGCGCGAGCTCGGCTTCCGCGCGGTGGTGCTCGGCGTTTGGGATCCCGCGAACGACGCGGAGCTCGCGCTCGCCACCGCGGCCGCGCGCGCCGAGCCGGACACCGTGATCGCGCTCGCGCTCGGCAACGAGGGCCTGTTCTTCGCGCGCTACCCGGCGGGCGCGCTGGCGGCCGCGTTCGCGCGCGCGCGCCGCGACGCGCCCGGGGTCGCGGTCACCACCAGCGAGCCGTTCGCGAGCTATCTCGACGCGCGGCGCGCGGCGGAGCTGCCGGCGCAGGATTTCCTGCTCCCGGTCGTCCACCCGCTCGACCAGCCGTGGTTCGCGAATGCGACGCGCGCCACGCGCGTCGACTTCGTGGTGAACGTGGCCGGCGAGCTCGCAGCGCGCTTCCCGCTGCCCGTTCTGATCAAGGAGACCGGCGTGCCGAGCGGACCCGCGAGTCAGGGCGTCGACGAAGCGGACCAGGCCGAGTTCTGGTCCGGGCTCGCCGCCGCGCTGCCGCCCACGCGCGAGCGCGCCTTCGTCTGGTTCGAGGCCTTCGACGCGCCGTGGAAGATCGCCTCGGTCGCGGCGCAGACCGGACACGTGCGCGAGACCGAGGCGCACTGGGGCCTGCTGCGCGCCGACGGCACGCCGAAGCCCGCGCTGCGAGCGCTCGCGCGGTGAACCTCGCGGACCGCGCCTACGTCGCCGAGCAGTATCGCGACAGCTCGCGCTTCGACGCGCGCGTTCAGATCTACGCGCTGTTCGACCAGAGCCCCGAGCCGTGGATGCGCTGGCTGTTCGAGCGCTTGTCGCTCAGCCCCCGCGAACGCGTGCTCGAGGTCGGCTGCGGCACGGGCAATCTGTGGCGCGAGAACGCGGAGCGCGTGCCGCACGGCGCGACGCTCGTGCTGACCGACGCCGCGCCCGGGATGCTCGAGCAGGCGCGCGCGCGGCTCGCGGGTCTCTCGCTCGCACCCGAGTTCCGCCAGGCCGACGCGCAGGCGCTGCCGTTCCCGGACGCGAGCTTCGAGCTCGTGCTCGCGAACCACATGCTCTACCACGTGCCCGATCGCGCGCGGGCGCTCGCCGAGCTCGCGCGCGTGCTGCGGCCCGGCGGGCGGCTGGTCGTGGGCACGAACCACTGGACGCACCTGCTCGAGCTGCGCGAGCTGCTCGAGCGCTTCGGTCTGGCCGGGCTCCTGCTCGCGCCGCTGCGCGACAGGAGCGAGTTCGACCTCGAGACCGCGGCCGAGGAGATCGCCGCAGTGCTCGACGTGCAGCGCGTGGAGCGCCGGCGCAGCGCGCTCGCGATCCGGGCGGTCGAGCCGCTGCTCGCCTACGTGCGCTCGATGGCGCCGAGCGGCGCGCTCTCGGAGAGCGCCCTCGACGCGCTCGCCCGCCACGCCGCGCGCCAGATCGAGCTCGCGGGCGCGCTCCACGTCGGCATCGAGGCCGGCGTGGTGCTGGCCCGGAAGCCGGTCAGCGCCGCGTGAGCAGCGAGAGGAGCTCCTCGAGCGCGCCGTCGGCGAGCGCGACCAGCTCGGCGTCGGTGCGGTCCTGGATCGGGTGCGCGATGAAGACCGCGGCGACGTCGGCGCCGAGCGACTTCGCCTGCGCGAGCCCGCCGTCTTCGAACTCGACCGTCGCGACGTAGACCGAGGGCACGCCGCGCGCCTCGAGGTCGGCCATGTCGTGCACACTGCACGACGTGCAGCTGCCTCAATCGGCGAGAGCTTCGATCACCGCGTCGCAGCGCGTCGCGATCTCGTGGCGCAGGTCGACCGGCGCGGGTTTGGTGAAGGTCGGCTTCGCGAAGCGCAGCACAGCGGCGCCGCGCTCGCTCAAGCGCGCCTCGACGCGGTCGAGGAACACGCTGCCGCGGGGCTTGCTGATGTCGAGCAGGCCGATCGTGCGGCCCTCGAGCGAGTCGATCCGCGCCGCGCGCGGGCGGATCGCGAGCCTGCGCTCGCTGGTCGGGTCGAGCAGGATGCGGCTCACGCTGTGATCTCCCGGCACACGATCTGACTGCCCTCCGCGCCTCGCACCCAGCCGCCGATGATGACCGAGAACAGGCCGGCGCCGCCACCGGCGTGCACGACGTGCAGGGCGCCGGTGCGGAACTTCGGGATCGGCGCATCCTTCGCCGCCGGCGGCAGCGGCAGGCCCTCGGCGATGCCGCCCGCGCCGCGCGTCACCTCGCCGCCCGGCGCGGAGGAGAGCTCGATCAGGCGCGCGACGAGCTGTGGCTTGGTCCAGCCCGCCTCGCGGAACACGCGCGCGTGCTCGGGGCCGATCACGAGCATGGCGTCGAAGGCGAGCATGAGCTTGGGGTGGTGCACCGCGCGCAGGCCCGCGGCCAGGCTGCGCGCCAGCGACTCGGGCTCGCGCGAAAGCTGGTCGACCACGGTGCGCGGACCCTCGCCCGCGAACACCGTCACGGCGTTCCTGCCGCGCGCGACGCCGAAGTCGGTCGCGAGCGGCGCCCAGGGCGAGTGCTCCTCGTCCTCGGCGAACGCGAGCCCGAGCTTGCCGGGGTTGCCGTAGGTCGCGCGGTCGACCTCGCCCGGGCGGCCGCCGCCGACGTTGCGCACCACGAGCTGCAGCGCGCGCCCGATCGTCGAGTTCGCGCGGTTGCCCTGACCGAGCGCGTTGATGCCCGAGTTCATGCCGAGCGCGCGCCGGAGCGGGCCGTTCACCACCACGATCGGACCGACGCCCATCGTGGTCGCGAGCACGCCGTGGATGTTGAAGGTGTCGTTGCAGACCGCCTCGACCGCGGCGAGCACGACCGGCAGGTACTCCGGCTTGCAGCCCGCCATCACCGCGTTGATCGCGACCTTCTCGACGCTGCACGGGACGAGGTCCGGCGGAACGGTCGCGACGATCTCGTCCGGCGCGCGCTTCGTGCCGTCGAGCATGGCGAGCACGCGCGCCTCGGTCGGCGGCACGACCGGCAGCCCGTCGCTCCAGCCGCGCGCGAAGATCGCCTCGTGCTCGTCCTCCGCGTCCGCGAGCTCCACGCGCCGCGCGCGCAAGAGCTCCCCCTCGAAGCGCACGCGCAGCTCGAGCTCGCGGTCCGGGTCGACCGAGAGCGACCCGCAGCCCGGCCGCTCCGCGGGCAGCCCGGGCGCGAGCCCGGACACGCCCGAGAGCGCCTCCCACTCGCCGCGGTGCCAGCCGAACACGCGGCCGGTCTCCTGGCCGCCCTCGACACGCAGGAGTGTCGGAACCGCTTCGATCTTGGCGCGCCAGGAGTGCTCGAGCGCGCTGTCGTCGCGCGGCTCGAGGCCGGCCGGGAACGACGGGTCGTCCTGCGTGTAGACCACGAACTCGGCCGCCTTGGCGAGCTGCGCCAGCGCCGGCACGACGAGCACGCAGGTCGGACAGTCGCGCTTCACGAACGCCACGAGCTTCACGGCTGCTCCGCCGCCAGCGCGTTCACGAGCCGCCACAGGAACTCCTGGCCCTCGTAGAACTGCTTCACGCCCAGGCGCTCGTCGCGGCCGTGCGCGCGCACGTCGTCCATGTCGACGAACAGCCCGGAGATGCCGTAGGCGGGGATGCCCGCGAGCCGGAAGTACTTCGAGTCGGTCGCGCCGCTGCTCATCATCGGGATCACGGGCACGCCCGGGAAGACCTCCTCGCTGACGCGTTCGACCACGGCGAGGAAGTCGGGATCGACCGTGACCGCGGGCGCGGCGATCTCGCGTTCGGCGAGCGAGACCTCGATCGCGGGATCCGCCAGCGCGCTCACGATCGCCTTCCTGACCGAGGCCGCGCTGTGGCCGGGGAGGATGCGGCAGTTCACGTTGGCGCTGGCGCGCTGCGGCAGCGCGTTGGGCGCGTGACCGGCGGCGAGCTGGGTGGCGACGCAGGTCGTGCGCAGCATCGCGTTGTAGCTCGGCTGCGCGGCGAGCCGCGCGATCGCGGCCTTGTCGGGCGGCTGCTTCGCGACCGCGCGCAGATCCTTGGCCACCTCGGCGGACTCGACCGACGCCGTGCGCTCGAAGTAGGCGCGCGTCACGGCGTTCAGCTCGATCGGAAACTCGAGCTTCTCCAGCCGCGCGAGGCCGTTCGCGAGCCGGTAGATCGCGTTCTCCTTCACCGGCAGCGAGCTGTGCCCGCCCTTGTTCGTGACCACGAGCTCGTAGTCCATGTAGGTCTTCTCGGCGGCCTGCAGCCCGTTCGCCAGATACTTGCCGCCGCGCATGCGACCGCCGCCGCCCTCGTTCAGCACCAGCGCCGCGTCGACCAGGCCGCGGTGCTCCGCGATCAGCCAATCCACGCCGTTCTCGTCGCCGCCCTCCTCGTCGGCGGTGAGCGCCAGGATCACGTCGCGCCTGAGCGCGGTGTTCTCGGCCCGGAGGCGGATCAGCGCCTGCGTGAAGATCGCGGCCATCGCCTTGTCGTCGAGCGTGCCGCGCGCGTAGAAGAAGCCGTCCTTCTCGAGCAGCGTGAACGGGTCGACGGTCCAGTCCTCGCGCCGCGCGTCGACCACGTCCAGGTGCGCGAGCAGGAGCAGCGGCTTCTCCGCGCCGCTGCCGCGCAAGCGCGCGACCAGGTTGCCGCGCTTCGCGGAGGGCCCGAGCACCGCGATGTCCTCGGCCGGGATGCCTGCGGCGAGCAGACGCGCGGCGACCGCCTCGGCCGCCACGGTAGTGCTGCCGGTCGACTGAGTCGTGTCGATCTCGATCAGCTCCTCGTAGATCGCGCGCACCGCCTCGCGCTCGGAGTCGGGCAGGCTGGCCGCGCCGGCCGACGGCGCCAAGACGAGGCAGGAACACAGGAACGCGACGCGGGCTCTGCTCATGGGGGCGAGTATAGTCAGGGACGTCGTGGTTCGCGGAGGACGCATACGCGCGCTCGTGCCGTGCGCGCTGGCCCTGCTCGCGCTGGGCGTCGCGTCGCTCCCCGCCGCGCGCGCGCAGGCCGACGCGCCCAGCGACGACGAGCTGATGGCCGAGCTCGACGCCGCGGACGCGGTCGACTCCTACCCGGATCCGATCGAGCCGGTGAACCGGGCGACGCTCGACTTCAACGAGGCGCTCGACCGCTGGCTGATCGGGCCGGTCTCGCGCGGCTATCAGAAGGTGATGCCCGACCAAGCCGAGCTCGCGGTGCGGCGCGTGTTCCGCAACCTGGGCGAGCCGATCTCGTTCCTGAATCACGCGCTGCGGCTCGAGCCGCGCCTGGCCGGCGAGACGCTCGGCCGCTTCGTGCTGAACTCGGTGGGCGGGATCGGGGGGCTCGTCGACGTCGCCACGCCCGCCGGGCTGCCCGAGCGGCCGGCGGACTTCGGCGGCACCCTACACCACTACGGATCGCCGAGCGGACCGTACGTGGTGGTGCCGGTGATGGGGCCGAGCACGGCGCGCGACGCGATGGGGGACCTGGTCGACGCCGTGGTCGGGCCGCAGCGCTACTTGCTGTCTGCGCCGACGCAGCTCGTGCTCGGCACCGGCGACGGGATCTCCGCGCGCACCGAGCACGGCGCGTCGCTCGAGGCGCTGCGCGCGCAGTCACTCGACCTCTACGTCGCGCTGCGCACCGCCTACTACTTCAGCCGCGAGTCGGAGTTGGCGGGAACCGACTCCGGCCCCTCGGCGACCTTCTTCTCGAGCCCCGACACCAGGGCGTCGAATCCGTCTCGCTCCAGCACCGACGTGTACTCCGCGCGCCGCAGCGCGAGCTCCGACACCGTCCCGCCCAGGTAGACGTCGATCACCCGCCAGCCCGCCGGCGTCTCGCGCATGCGGTAGTCGAGCTGCACGATCTGTTTGGGGGAGTGCAGGGCCGTGCGCACGATCTCGGTGCCGGCGATCGAGGCCTCGGTGCCGCGCAGCTCGAAGCGCTCCGAGGTGTAGCCGTCGAAGCGGGTCGCGTAGGTGCGCAGGATCAGCCCGCGAAACACCTGCTCGAAGCGCGTGCGCTGCGCCGCATCGAGCTTGCTCCAGGCCGGGCCGAGCGAGCGCTGGGCCATGGCCGGGAAGTCGTAGGTCTCGGCCATGACCGGCTCGAGCTTGGCGCGCCGGCCCTCTACACCGAGCCGTTGCGCATTCTTCATCACCTCGAGCAGGGTCGCGTGGAAGCGTTCGATCACCGCCGCGGCAGGCGCCGGCCCGGCGCGCGCGGTCCGTGGGGCGAAGGCAAAGGCGAAGGCGAGCGCGGCGGCGAGCGTGGCGACGCGCGCGATGCGATTTGGAACCATCCCGGCCGAGGATAGCCGATGGCGACCGGGGCGAGCATGGACGAGCGGATCGGGCGTGCGCTCGCGGCCTGGGTGGACGGAGTGCGCCGCCGGCCCTGGCTCACGCTCGCGCTGGCCCTGCTCGGCACCTGCGCGGCGGGGCTCTACTCCTCCCGCAACCTGGGCGTGAACACCGACCTGCAGGCGATGATGTCCAAGCGCCTGCCGCAGAACCGCCAGTGGGTCGAGGTGCGGAAGAGCTTCCCGCTCTCGCTCGATCCGCTGCTGGTCGTGATCGACACGCCGACGCCCGAGGGCGCGCGCGAGTCCGCGCTGCGCATGCGCGACCTGCTGGCGCGCGACACCGAACGGTTTCGCACCGTCGAGGTCCCGGGCGAGGATCCGTTCTTCGCGCGCAATGGCCTGCTCTACCGCTCGACCGACGAGCTCGTGGAGCTGTCGAACCAGCTCGCGCGCGTGCAGCCGTACATCGCCGAGCTGCGCCGCGACCCGAGCCTGCGCGGGCTGTTCTCGCTGCTCGAGCGCGGCGCCGAGGCGCTCGAGCGCGGCGACTCGACGGTGGTCGACCTCGGCCCGGTGTTCTCCGGGCTCGCGCGCGGCGTGTCCGCGGCCGCGAGCGGCCAGAGCGCCCCGGTGTCGTGGCAGGGACTCCTGCTCGGCGACGCGGTGCCCGAGACCACGCGCCGCGTGGTGATCGCGCAGCCGATCGTCGACTACTCGCAGATGGTGCCCGCGCGCCCGAACATCGACGCGATCCACGGCGCCGCGGCGGCGCTCGGGCTCGCCGACGCCGGCGTGCGCGTGCGCGTGACCGGCGAGCTCGCGCTGTCCTCCGACGAGCTCGACACGGTAACGACCGGCACCACCTGGTCGGGCGTGATCTCGCTGGTCGCGGTCACGACCATTCTCGTGTTCGGCCTGCGCTCCTGGCGGCTCGCGCTGGCGAACTCGCTGTCGCTGTCGATTGGACTGGTGTGGACGTTCGCGTTCGCGGCCGCGGCGATCGGCAGCCTGAACCTGATCTCGGTCGCGTTCTCGGTGCTGTTCATCGGGCTCGCGGACGACTTCGGCGTGCACTTCTGCATGCGCTGGCAGGACCTGTGCATGAAGGGCAGCTCGTCGGCCGAGGCGATGCGCTCGACCGCGTCCGACGTCGGCTTCTCGCTCCTGATCTGCGCCGCGACCTGCGTGATCGGGTTCCTCGCCTTCGCGCCGACCGACTTCCGCGGCGTCGCCGAGCTCGGCGTGATCTCGGCCGCGGGCATCGTCATCTCGCTGGTCTCGAGCCTGACCGTGCTGCCGGCGCTGGTGGTCGTGCTGAACCCGCCGCTCCCGACCGGGCACCCGCGCATCTTCGACAGCACCTGGTTCGCGCGCCTGGTGTCGTTTCCGGTGCGCCGCGCGCGCGTGGTGCGGGCCGGCGCACTGGCGCTCGGCGCGGCCTGCCTGCCGTTCGTGCTCGGCGTGCGCTTCGACTACAACCCGCTGAACCTGCGCGTGCCGGACTCGGACTCGGTGACCGCGTTCAACGACCTGCTCGACACCGAGGGCGCGTCGCCCTGGAGCGCGATCGTGCTGGCGCCCGACGAGGCGGCCGCCGAGGCCACCGCGCGCACGCTCGGCGCGCTCGACGTAGTCGCGAACACGGTCACGCTCTCCGACTACATCCCGAAGGACCAGGAGGCAAAGCTCGCGATCCTCGAGGACACGGCGCTCTTGATGGCGCCGCCGCCCGCACAAGGCGGGCTTCCGCCCGCGTCCGACGCCGAGGACGTCGCCGCGCTGCGCCGCTTCGTGGACGGCGCCGGCGCCGCGAGCGCGCCGCCCGCGCTCGCGGGCCTGCGCGAGTCGGTCGCGCGCTTCCTCGCCCGGCTCGACGCGCAGGACGAGGCCGGCCGCACCGCCTCACTCGCGCGGCTCGAGCGCAACGTGCTCGACACGCTGCCCGCGCAGCTCGCGCGCATCGAGACGGCGCTCGGCGCCGCGCCCGTCGACGCGGAGGCGCTGCCCGACGAGCTCGTGCGCCGCGCGGTCGCGCCCGACGGCCGCGTGCGCGTCGACGCGTTCCCGCGCGAGGACATCTCGCGCGACGAAGCCGCGCTGCTGCGCTTCGCCGACACCACGGTCGCCCACGCCCCGACCGCGACCGGCATCGCGCTCACCAACGTCGAGTCCGCGCGCGCGGTGATGGGCGCGTTCCGCGAAGCCATGTTCGGCGCCGCGCTCGCGATCACGCTGCTCCTGCTCGTGCTCTGGCGCCGCGTCTCCGACACGCTGGTCGCGCTCGCACCGCTCGCGCTCGCCTCGCTCGCGCTGACCGCGATCGTCGTGCTGCTCGACATGCGCTTCAACTTCGCGAACGTGCTGGTGCTGCCGGTGCTGCTCGGGATCGGCGTCGACAGCGGCATCCACCTGGTGCACCGCTGGCGCCACGCCGACCACGAGGGCGACGAGCTGCTCCACACCAGCACCGCGCGCGGCGTGATCCAGAGCACGCTCACCACGATCGCGAGCTTCGGCGCGCTCGCGCTCTCGATCCACCCCGGCCTCGCGAGCCTCGGCCTGCTGCTCACGATCGGCCTCGTGCTGATCCTGATCGCGAACCTCACGCTCATCCCGGCGCTGCTCGCGGGCCGGAGCGCGAGCCCGGCTACTGCAGCCCGTAGCGCCTGAGCTTCTTGTACAGGCACTCGCGCGTGATGCCGAGCTCGCGCGCGGTGACGATGCGGCGGTTCTGGTTGCGTTCGAGCGTGCGCGAGAGGTACCAGGACTCGAAGCGCGACACGGCCTCGCGCAGCGTCTCGCTCTGGGCGTCGCCCGGCAGTCCGGGCGCGACGCCGCGCAGCTGAGGCGAGAGCATGCGCGCGGTGATCTCGCTGCCGCCCTCGGCGTGCGTGACGATGCGCGCGACCTCGTTCTCGAGCTCGCGCACGTTGCCGGGCCAGGCGTAGGTCTCGAGCAGGCGGCGCGCGTCGGCGGCGACCTCGCGCAGGGAGGTCGGCTCCGGGCTCGCGGCCAGGAACTGCAGCACGAGCGGGACCACATCCTCGCTGCGCGAGCGCAGCGGCGGCAGCGAGATCGGGAACACGTTCAGCCGGAAGAACAGGTCGCGGCGGAAGCGGCCGAGGTCGACCTCGCGCGCGAGGTCGCGGTTGGTGGCGGCGACGATCCGCACGTCGACGCGCGTCTCGCGCTGCGCGCCGAGCGCGCGCACCACGCCCTCCTGCAGCACGCGCAGGAGCTTCACCTGGAAGCCGAGCGAGGTCTCGCCGATCTCGTCCAGGAACAGCGTGCCGCCGCTCGCCGCCACGAAGTGGCCCGGGCGCGTGCGGCTCGCGCCGGTGAAGGCGCCGCGGTCGTGGCCGAACAGCTCGCTCTCGAGCAGCGTCTCGGGGAACGCCGCGCAGTTGATCGCCACGAACGGCCCGCGCGCGCGCCGGCCGCCGTCGTGGAGCGCGCGCGCGACCACCTCCTTGCCGGTGCCGGTCTCGCCGAGCAGGAGCACGGTCGCGTCGCTCGCCTGCGCCTTGCGCACCAGCTCGAGGCACGCGCGCATGCTCGCGCTGCGTGCGACGATGCCGCTCGCGGCGCGCAGCGGAGGCGCCGGCTCGCGCGGCCGCACCAGGCCCTCGACGCGCGCGCGCAGGCTGGCGTGGGTCGAGGCGTCGCGCACCACGATCTCCTGCACGCCGCACGCGAACAGCTCGGGCGCGCGCTCGACCTCGGCCGTATCGACCACCGCGATCACCGGCAGCCGGTTGCGCCGCTTGCGCAGCCAGCGCGCGTCGGCGAGCGTCGACTCGACGCTGCCGCGGTCGAGACAGATCGCGCGGTACGGGCTCGCGCCGAGCGCAGCCGCGGCCTGAGCGCGGTCGGCGACCAGCTCGGTGTGGCGCTCCAGCGCTGCCGGCTCCGCCTCCATGCGGTCCGCGAGAATCAGGATGCCTTCGTCCATGACTGACTCCTCTCTCCAAAGACCCGGCGAGAGAGCAAGTCACGTGCCCGGCGCTTCGACGCGGCGGCGAACGCGCGGCGAACCGCCGCGGCGCCGCGTCACTCGCGTGGTCGCCAGTCCCGGCGCGCGCGATTCAGGAGACGGAGGTGCGCACGAGCTCGACCAGCTCCGCCAGGCCGTGCGACGCGAAGAAGTGATCCGCCTTCGGGATCACGTCGAGGTTCGCGTTGGGCAGGCCGTCGAGCAGCGCGGACAGCTCGTCGAGCGGCGCGTAGGCGTCGCGTCCGCCGACGATCACGTGCACCGGCCCGCGGAAATCGGCCAGCGCGAGCGAGCCGATCATCGCGACCGGCGGCGCGATCAGGATCAGCTCCGCCACGCGCGGGTCGCGCAAGCCCACGCGCAACGCCGTCGCCGCGCCGAACGAGTAGCCGGCCGCGATCACCGGCGCGCCGGTCGTCTCGGCCACCTGGTCGACGGCGGCGAGATAGTCCTCTTCGGCCGCCTCCGCGTCGCCGGTGATGCGTCCCTGGCTCGCACCGACGCCGCGCCAGTTGAAGCGCAGCGAGGCGATGCCCGCGTTGTAGAGCGCGTAGGCGAGCTCGGACAGCACCGGATGCTCGAGGCTGCCGCCGAACTCGGGATGTGGCGGCGCGATCACGGCCCCGCGCCGGTCGCCCTTCTGCCACACGCCTTCCAGCATCAGGCCGGTGCCGGCGACCGAGATCGGAACCGTCTGCTCCTTCCACGACATGCGTTGCTCAGACTAGCGCGTCGACGAGCGGCTCCGCCCCGGGGGCAGCCAGGCCGAGCTCGCGCGCCAGCGCTTCGGGCGCGTAGGTGGTGCCGGTGTGCATCAGCTCCTGGACGAGCGCCCCGGCCGCGCGCACGGTCCAGAAGCCGCGGCCGAAGCGCTCGCGCAGGTGGCGCACCAGCTCGGCCGCGACCGCCATCGCACGCAGCTCGTCGACCGAGCGCAGCCGCGCCGAGCACTCGACGAGGAATGCGGACTCGTCGGGCGCACGGCCGAGCGCGGCCTCGACGCGTTCCGCGTACAGGCTCTCGAGCCCGTGCGGATCGCTGCCGGGCGCGAGGTCCGCGAGCGCGAGCTCGCACGCGACCAGCGCCGCGCGCCGCCGAGCCGCTTCGAGCCGGCGCGCGCGCAGGTAGGCCCCGAGCTCGGCCGCACGCCCGCCGCCCGGGCCCGCTTCGAGGAAGCTCGGCTCGGCGAGCAGCGCGAGCAGGACGTGGCGCCAGACCAGCGCGGCCGCCGGATCGCCGAGCGCGCGCCGCTCGAACGGCAGCGACGCGGCCGTGAAGGCCGCGTGCAGCGCCGAGCCGGTCGCGGCGAACAGCGCTTCGAGCGGCGCGAGACCCGAGGCCGGGGCGTAGACCAGCCAGACCTCACGCGGAACGAGTGGCGCGCAGGCGAACGCGGGCTCGCGCCGGCTCGCGCCAGCCGCATCGTCGACGCGCAGGGTCTGCGCGCGCGCGAGCCCGAGCGAGAGACCGTCGAGCGCGAAGTCGAGCGTCGGGCGCAGGCGCGCCGCGGGCAGCAGCTCCCCCCGGTCGAGCGGCCCGAGCCGGGCCCGCGCGTCGTGGAAGGCGCCGCGCGTGGCCTCGAGCAGCGCGTCGGCCTGCGCCGGCCAGCCCTCGTAGTCGACGCCCGGGCGCTGCGCCTCCGCGAACGCACGCGCCGACGCGAAGCCGAGCGCGGCCATGGCCTCGGCCTCGCGCGCGACGCCCTCCTCGCGCAGCGCGACCGCATCGGGCCGGGCGCGCGCGCGGGCGGCGAGCGCGCGCGTGGCGCGCGCGACCACGGCCGACTGCACGGCGGCGACCAGCCGCGCCAGGCGCTCGCGCGTGTCCGCGAAGCTCGCCTGCTCGAGCTCGAGCCGCAGCGCGCTGAGCGCGTCGCCGCTGGTCACGTCGAGGTGCTCCTCGTCGGCCTTCTCGAAGTCGGGCTCGGCCGTCTCGCCGGCGAGCCACGCCAGCTGCACCCGCACGCGCGCCTCGCGCCAGGACTCGAGCCGCGCGCGCAGGTCCGTCATGGTGCGCGCATTCTAGGCTAGCCTCGCGGGCGCATGAGCGAAGGGGACGGCGAGGGGCGGCTGATCAGCCGGCAGGTGATCTGGGAGGGCAGCGTCGGCTCCTTCGGCGTGGACACGGTGGTGCTGCCGGGCGGCCAGCGAGCGGAGCTCGCGCTGCTCCACCATCCGGGCGCCGCGGGGGTGGTGCC
>Ga0187893_10005851_pt1 | contig 21607 bp, 17 predicted proteins | sample MA1701074metaG_FD_139574 | JGI IMG/M metagenome (GOLD analysis project Ga0187893, IMG submission 139574) | White microbial mat communities from a basaltic lava cave in the Kipuka Kanohina Cave System on the Island of Hawaii, USA - MA170107-4 metaG ...
AAGCCGGACTCACCTACCATGGCTCCCGTCCCGGTCGCGCGGGAGGGGGACGAGGATGCTCGCGCACCGGGGCTAACCCGCACCGGCCCGGCGCCTCGCGTCGTAGGCCGGTAAACAAAGACTCGAGCGCTTCCTCAAACACGTTCAGCAATTTGGCCTTAGGCACAACCGTGTCGCGCAGCTAGCAGTCGCCATTGCCGAATCTGGCGAGACTCCGCTTGCCATTGAGCGTGGGGTTCCGCGAGCAAACGTCCATTCGACGGGCGCCCCGGGTTCCCTCACCACGTTGCTTTCGCCCGTGCTTGTCGCAGCGGCCGGCTTCTGTGTTCCCACACTATCGGTTGCCGGAGGCGTCGCCGGAGCGATCGATTCGCTCGCAACCCTCTCGGGTTTCCGCGCTGATCTTAGTTCACAAGAGATCAGGGGCGTCTTGGCAAAGGCTAATCTCGCGTACGTCGGGCACCGGCCAGGGGGATGGGCCGCAGCAGACGCCGTTCTCTGGAAGCTGCGGGAGCGAACGGGAACCAAGCCGGTCGCGGACCTCATAGCGGCGAGCCTTCTTTCGAAGAAGCTCGCAATGGGCGTCCTGCACGGTGTAGTGGACGTGCGCGTGGGACCAGCAGGAAACGCCGGTTCGGACTTCAGAACATCATTGGAAACAGCCTACGAGGTCATCGGCGTGGCGGGTTTCCTGGGCATGAGAGTAGGTTGTGTCCTATCTGACGCTCGCGAGCTGGGTTGGCCGAGTATCGGCCGGATCGACGCAATTCTGTCGATGTTGGACGTTCTCGCATCGCCAGCAAAGTACTCCAGTCATGAGCACATTCAGCTTTGCGTCGCCGTTGCGGCAGCTGCGTGTGAAGCCGCGCAGCCGTCCGTGCCGTTCGACACGTGGCGGCAGCAGGTCGAGAGAGGACTTAGCGATTTGACGGCAGAGAAGATGTTCAAGTCCGCATGCATTGCGCAAGGTGCCTCGAAGGACGCCTTTGACCGTCTGCGAGAGCTGGCGATGTCACGAACGACCATCGCGGTCGACTTACCCCCGGGAGCACTACTTGATGTCAGCAAGCTATCAGAAGCGATAAAGCTCATTCGCAGTAGGATGCCCAAGGAAGATCATGCCTTCCTTGGAGTAAACGCCGCAGAACCGCGAAGCATCTCCGTCTTACTTCCTCCAAGCTCCTCTCATCTTGTGGATACGGCACGGGACGCGCTCTCGTCTGCCGTTCGAAGAGAACCAGCGCACGCCACGATGCCTCCCCTCCTGGCGAAGTGGGATTGGCAACTTCAGCCGATCAATTGAGACGAGGCTTGTCTCTGGTCGTGAGCACAGTGCGCAGCCGGTTGGACAGCGACCCGCCCTTGTTGCCAATGACCTCTCGCAGCCCGAGGTGCCGGTCGGTGTAGCCGTACGCCGTCTTGCCGATCGCGCCGCGCACCTCGTCGAGACGTAGCCGCTGGTCTTTGTTTACCGACCTGTACCCAGCCACCAGTCTTAGGCGCGTGCGGCCGATAACTATGCTGTGGGCGACGCACCGAGCAGGAAGCAGACCTACGAGGAGCTCGAGGCCGAGAACGCCGATCTGCGTAGGCGTGTGACCACGCTCGAGGAGCAGCTGAAGCGCGCGCTCGGCCGGATCGAGGATCTCGAGCGGGCGAAGAAGCGCCAGGCGGCGCCATTCTCCAAGGGCGACCCGAAGGCCGAGCCGAAGCGTCCCGGGCGCAAGCCCGGGGACGACTATGGGAAGTGGTACTGCCGGCCGCCGCCCACGCGTATCGACGAGACGATCGACGTCCCGCTTCCCGGCACCTGTCCCGAGTGCGGCGGGCACCATCTCAAGGAGCTCTCCGTCGAGGACCAGTTCCAGACGGAGCTGCCGCAGGTCCGGCCGATCAGCCGCCGGTTCCGGGTCCACGTCGGGATGTGCAGGAGCTGCGGGAGCCCCGTGCAGGGGCGGCACCGGTTGCAGACGTCGGATGCGCTTGGCGCGGCCGCCGTGCAGCTCGGGCCGAACGTGCTCTCGCTCGGCACGACGCTCAACAAGGCGTTCGGCCTGTCCTTCGGCAAGGTCTCGTCGTTTCTGGAGCGCGCGTTCGGCCTGCATGCTTCGCGCGCAGCCTTCTGCCGCGCGGCCGAGCGACTTGCCAAGCGGGTTCAGCCGACCTACGAGAGCATGGTGACGGCGGCTCGGACGAGCACTGCCGTGAACGTTGCGCGACCGGGCCGAGGCGGCGGACGTCCTCGCACGGGCCGGATGGTTCCGGCCCCGCTTCCAGCCCATGAGGGCGCGAGCCTGCTCCTCGATCTTCTTCGCCTCGGCCTCGGCCTCGTCGAGCCGCGCCTTCGCGTCGCGGGCCTGCCGCACGAGCATGACACGAGCATGGCGCACTTCGGAGTTCGCCCGCGTGGTTGAAGTCGCCTCGCACCCGCCGACTCCACCGTCGCGCAATCTGGTGGTTTCGTGACGCCCAACCGCCCCTCGCCCCACCGCAGAACGACGCGTCGGATTCGTCTCACGGGTAGAGGGGTTTCGCGACGTCATTGCCCCTGGACAGTCCAAACCCCGACGACCGCGTCACGTGCTCAGTCCGGACGCTTTACCGGTGCCAACAGTTCGCCGTAGCCCTTTGCCGGGCGACCGGTAGGGGCGGTTCTTCCATCTCCTTGCCCCGCTCGGACCCACCGCTGTACGATTGGATACCACGATCTTCCGAGAGGTGATGCGCATGGACTCGCTCCTTGGCGGTCGGTTTCGGCTCGGGCGCGAGCTCGGGCGGGGCGGGTTCGGGGCGGTGTACGAGGCCGAGGACGTGGGCGTACCGGGTCGGCTGGTCGCGCTCAAGGTCCTCGAGCGGCCCGCGCACGACGCCGCGTCGTTCGAGGCGCGGTTCATGCGGGAGGTGAAGAACGCTCAGCGCCTCGACCACCCGCACGCCGTGCGGATCTACGAGTACGGTGCGCTGCCCGACGGCCGGCTCTTCTACGCGATGGAGCTCTGTCGGGGTCGGTCGCTCCGGGCCGTGTTCTCGGGCGGTCCGGCCGAACCCGCCCGACTCGTGAGGCTCGTGCGCGAGGCGCTCTCGGCCCTCGGCGCGGCGCACGCGCTGGGCATGGTCCACCGCGACGTCAAGCCCGACAACATCCAGGTCGTCGCCGGCGAGGACGGCTACGAGCACGCGAAGCTCCTCGACTTCGGGCTGGCCAAGGTGGGCGGCGGGCGGGCCTCGCAGGACCTCACCCGCGACGGGATCGTCTTCGGAACGGTCGAGTACATGCCGCCCGAGCAGCTCGCGGGGAGGCCCGTCGACGCGCGCGCCGACCTCTACGCCATGTCCGTGGTCCTGTACGAGTTGCTCGCAGGCCGGCGGCCCTTTGCGGATGCCGACGAGCGAAGCCTCGTCCGCTCGATCCTGAGCCAGGCGCCTCCCGACCTGTCGACGCTCACGGGCGCCCGCGTTCCGCCGGCACTCGCGGCCGCGATCGGGAAGGGGCTCGCGAAGCGACCGGAAGACCGCCACGCGAACGCCGAGGCCTTCTCGGCCGCGCTCAGCGCAGCGGTGCCGGGCTCGGCGCACCAAGACGTCGGGCGAGCCGTGCGGGCTGCACCGGGCGGGACCGTCGCAACGCCCGCCGTCCCGCCCACGCGCGTCGCCGCCCCGGCGCTACCGCCGACGCGCGTCGCCGCCCCGACGCTGCCCCCCACGCGCGTCGCCGCCCCGGCGCTGCCCCCCACGCGCGCCGCCGCGCCGTCAGCGACCGTGCCGCCGACCCGGATGGGCGCGCCCGCCGTTCCCGAGACGCGGCTCGCAGCCGCCTCGCCCTCCCTCCCGGCGACGCGCGACCAGAGCGCCGTCGTTGTTCCGGAGACGCGCGTGAGCCGGGGCCCGACCTGGCTGCCCGAGACGCGTGCGGCGCCGACGCCGACGCCGATGCCGGTCCCGGCGACGCGCGTTGCCGGGACCGCCCAGGTTCCCCCGACGGCCGTCCGTGGGGTCTCCGACGAAGACATCCCCACGCTCAAGCGCCCGCGAGTCGAGACGGGGCCGCCCGGGCCCCCTTCGCCTTCGCTTGACGCCGCTCCGCCCACGGAGAAGGCCGCAGCCGACAACCTCGCCGCGCTCGCGCCAACCGAGCCCCTGCGGGCCCCGCCCGGCGGTCCCGTGCCCGCCCCGCCCGACACGTCCCCCGACATCCCCCGCGAGGCCGCGCGCGACGCGGCGGCCGGCGACGTCGCCGCCGCGACGCCCACGCGGGGGCTCGGGCCCGCACCGGGCGCCGCCGAGCCGAGCTTCGACGGCTCGCTTCCGCTCGGCAACCGCTACGTCCTCCGCCGCCAGCACAGCGCCTCCGCGCACGGCCGCCTCTTCGAGGCGCTCGACCTCGAGACCGGGGCGGCCGTCGCCGTGAAGGTCCTCGAGGGGAAGGGCTCGATCCCGGACGAGGACTGGAAGCGCTACCTGCGCGGCGTCGAGGCGCTCGGGCGCGTCGCGCACCGGCACGTCGTGCGGCTCCTCGACGCCGGCCTGACGCCGGCCGGGGCGCCCTACTTCGTCCTCGAGTGGGTCCCCGGCGCCCCGCTCGAGCGCTTCCTCGCGCGCGGGCAGGTCCCGCTCCCGGAGGCCGCCGGGGCGCTCTGCCAGGTCCTCGAAGGCCTCCAGGCGGCGCACGACGCGGGCGTCGTCCACCGGGATGTGACCGTGAAGCACATCCTCGTCGTCCCGACCGACGAGGGCGCCGTCGTCAAGCTCTTCGGGTTCGGGATCGCGAAGGCGGTGATCGGTGCGGACGGGACGGTCACGCGCTACGGCCGCGCCGTCGGCACGCCCCGCTCCATGGCGCCCGAACAGCTCAAGGGCCAGCCGATCGACGGCCGGGCCGACGTCTTCTCGGCCGGGATCGTCCTCTTCGAGATGCTCGCGGGCCGTCCGCCCTACACGGGCGAAAGCCTGAACGAGGTGACGCGCGCGATCCTCTTCGATCCGCCGCCGGTCCTGCCCGACGACGTGCCCGCCGCGACCCGCGCCGCCGTCGGGCCGGCGCTCGCTCGCGCGCTTGCCAAGGACCGGAAGGACCGCTTCCCGACGGCCCGGGCCTTCCGCGACGCCATCGCGCCGCTCGCCGGCCGCTTCGCCGCCGGCGACTTCGCCGCTCTGGAGGGCCAGGCAACGTGAGCACCTTCCAGACGGGCTCCGTGATCGCCGACCGCTACCGCGTCGTGAAGCGCCTCGGCAAGGGCGGCTTCGCCGAGGTCTACCTGGTCGAGCACCTCCACCTCGATGGCGAGCAGTACGCGCTCAAGGTCCTGCGCTCGGACTTCGAGGGCACGGAGCAGAAGGCCCGCTTCGCCCGCGAGATGAAGACGGCGCGGAAGCTCGTCCACCCGAGCATCGTCGTCGTCCGCGAGTTCAGCCAGGTGGGCGACCTCCTCTGCTACGCGATGGACTACGTCGAGGGGCCGACCCTCATCGAGGTCCTCAGGCGCGAGCAGGCCGCCGGCCGGCCGGCCCTCTCGGTCGAGCGCGCCGTCGCCCGCATTCGCGAGGTCCTCGAAGCCCTCGCCTTCGCCCACGAGCAAGGCGTCGTCCACCGCGACATCAAGCCCGAGAACGTCCTCGTCGAGGCCGAGGGCACGCCGAAGGAGCGGGCGAAGGTGCTCGACTTCGGGATCGCGAAGATCCTCTCCGACGGGACGAAGACGCTCTCGCAGGGCGGGATCGGCACCCCCGCGTACATGCCGGCCGAGCAGGCCGAGGGGAAGAAGGGCGCGATCGGCCCGTGGTCCGACATCTACGCGACCGGCTGCACGCTCTTCGAGCTCTTGACGGGCCGGACGCCGTTCGTGTCCGAGAGCTCGCTCGGCTACGTGGTCCAGCACATGCACGAGCCGGTCCCGCCCTTCGCCGATGTTGCGCCCGCGCTCGAGTTCCCGGCCGGGCTCGAGGACATCGTGCGCCGCGCGCTGGCGAAGGACCCGAAGGCGCGCTACGGCTCGGCCGAGGACATGCTGGAGGCGATCGAGGCGCTCGGGATCGCGTCGGGGCGTCGACCGCAGCGAAGCCGCGTGGAGGTCCAGGTCCCGGTTGCGCCTCTGCCTCCACGCCCGCCACTTCCGGCTCCGTCGCCGCCCCCCGGCCTCGACTGGTCGGCGCCGTTCGAGGGCCAGGTCGTCGACCGCTACGAGATCGTCCGCCTCGTCGGCGAGGGCGGCTTCGGGATCGTGTGCGAGGCCGTCGACCGGACGCTCGGCCGCCGCGTCGCCCTCAAGGCCTTGCGCCCGGAGCTCACGAACACCGCCGCCTTCCGCGAGCGCTTCCAGCAGGAGGGCCGGCTCCTCGCCCGCCTCGAGCACCCGGCGATCGTGACCGTCTACGCGGCCGGCGTCGTCGGCGCCACGTGCTACCTCGCGATGGAGTTCTGCGAGGGCGAGACGCTCGACGCGCGCATCGTTCGCGAGGGCGCGCTCGCGCCGTCCGTCCTCGCCGATCTCCTGCGACCGATCTGCGGCGCGCTGAGGCAGGCGCACGCCCAGGGCATCGTCCACCGCGATCTCAAGCCCGAGAACATCTTCCTGCTCCGGGACGGCCGCGCGAAGATCCTCGACTTCGGCATCGCCAAGGTCGCCCGCGGCGACAGCGACCTCCGGATCACGGCCGGGCAGCAGCTCGTCGGCTCGCTCGCCTACGTCTCGCCCGAGCAGGCGCGCGGCGAGCCGCTCGACGGGCGAAGCGACCTCTACTCGCTCGGGGCGCTCCTCTTCGAAGCCCTCACCGGCCGGCTCCCGTTCGAGCACGACGATGCAAGGGAGCTCGTCCGCGCCCACCTCAACGAGCCGCCGCCGCGCCTGCGCGATGCTCGCCCGGACCTCGCGGCATCGTTCCCCGACGCTCTCGAGGACGTGATCGTTCGCGCCCTCGCGAAGGACCGTCAGGCCCGCTTCCCCGACGCGCTGAGCGTCGCCGCGGCTCTCGAAGCGGCCGTGCGGCCCGTGCCACCACCGTTCCTCCCACCGCCCACGGCGACTTCCACGCCTGCCCCCGCGCGCCCCTCCGGCTACCGCTCCGTCCCGGTTGTACCGGCGCCCGCACTCGCGAGCGCGCCGTCGATCCGGGTGCCCGCGCCCACGTCCGGCCGGCTCGCGACCGCGGCGTCGCTCGCGTCCGTCGGCGCACCGTCGTCACCCGCGCAGACGCCTGCGCACGTCTTCAAGGGCCGAGCACGCCTGGACCTGCCGGCCGAGGCCTCGCCCGACGGCCTTCGCACGCTCTTCGTGATCGCCGCCCCGCGCCTCCGCTTCGGCCGTTCGCGCCCGGACCAGGACCCGGCCGCCGCCGGGAACACGCTCGTGCTCCGCGTCCTCCCCTGCCGCAACGCCGTCGTCGACCACGCGAACTTTGTCGCGACGAAGGAGATCAGCGGCGGCCACGCGACCATCGAGGAGCGCGACGGCGCGGCCTTCCTCACGGACCACTCCGCCCGGGGGACGACGATCGACGACGTGAGGGTCCCGAAGGGCACGCCGGCGCGCCTGCCCTCGCGGTTCCGTCTCGGCGTCGCGGGCGTCCTCACGTTCGAGGGGCGCGTCCTGCCCGAGCACCCGGGACCCGATCGCCCGCTCGAGGCCGTCTACCTGCGACGCGCCGACAACCACTCGCACCACGGGTACCTCTGGGTCGTCCGGCGCGCGGCGCTCGGACCCGCGGAAGACGCCGCCGTCCACGTCGCCGCGCCGCTTGCGGGCCAGGTCGTAGTCGATGGACAGGACATTCGCCTCGAGATCCCGCCCGGCCTCGACGTGCGGCCGGCCGAGGTCGGAGACGAGGCGCGCGAGGGCTGACGCCATGACACCCCCTCCCCCCGCCACGCCGGCGACGCCGCCCCCGGGCGGGCCCATTCCGAGCGGCCGCCTGGACGTGAACCCCCACCTCGACCTCTCCGTCGGCTTCGGCGGCACGGGTTATCGCTCGCCGCTTCCCGCCGACGTCCCTTCGAACCTCGACCTCTCCGCCGGCGTCGGCCGCACCGGCGAGACCCCCGGCGGCCGTGCGGCTCCGAGCGACGGCGCCGCCCGCGGCCTCCCCACGGGCTTCGTCCTCGCCGACCGCTACGAGGTCCGCACGCTCCTCGGCATGGGCGGCATGGGGGCCGTCTATCGCGTCTTCGACACCGTGCGGAAGACCGAGGTCGCCCTCAAGGTCATGCTCCCCTCGCTCCTCGCGCGCGAGAAGGCGGTCGAGCGCTTCGTCCAGGAGGCGGAGACGTCCCTCAAGCTCAGCCACGAGGGCATCGTCCGCGTCTTCGACGTGAACGCGGACAAGGCGACGGGCCTCCGCTTCTTCACGATGGAGCTGCTCGAGGGCATGACGCTCCGGCAATGGCTCGAGGAGAAGAAGAAGCTCCGCGAGGCCGTGAGGCCCGAGGAGGCGCTCGAGGTCGTCCGCCAGCTCCTCGAAGCCTTGAAGTACGCGCACGAGACGACCGTCCATCGCGACCTCAAGCCGGAGAACGTCTTCGTCCTCGCGGGCGAGCGGCTCCGCGTGAAGATCCTCGACTTCGGGATCGCCAAGCTCCAGACGGCGTCGCAGTTCACGTCCACGTCGATGGCGCTCGGGACCGCGTACTACATGGCCCCGGAGCAGCAGCTCGACGCCGCCAAGGTCGACCGGCGGGCCGACCTCTACTCCGTCTCCGTGATCCTCTACGAGATGCTGACGGGCGAGCTGCCGGTCGGGGCCTTCCGCAAGGCGAGCGAGGAGCGGAAGGGCCTGCCCCCCGCGCTCGACGACGTGATCCTGCGCGGCCTCCAGCGGAAGCCGGAGGGACGTCCTCCCTCGGCGGACGCGCTCCTCGCCGAGGTCCGCAAGATCCGCGATGTCCTCGAGCGCGGCGGCGGAGCGCGCGTCGGCCGCCGCACGCTCGCGATCGCCGGCGCGGCGGTCGTCCTGCTCCTTGCCGCCGCGCTCATCTACGTGAAGTCCGGAAACCCGGGGTCTCCCTCCGTTCGCCCTTCGCTGAGGGCGAGCGGAGGCGAGCGCGGAGTCGAAGGGTCGCAAGCGCCCGCCCCGCGCATCCGCTTCGCCGACCTCAGCCCCGCGACCCGCGAGGTCCTGCGGGACGACCCGGTCCGCGTGAAGGGCCGCATCGAGGGCGAGGCCGTCCGCTACGTCGAGGTCGATGGCGTTCAGGCGGCGGTCGCCAGGGACGGGACCTTCGAGGTGCCGCTGAAGCTCCGCGAGGGAACGATCCCGCTGAAGCTCGTGGCGTTCGGGTCCACCGACGAGCGGCTCGGCGAGGCCGAGCACGTCGTCGCGATCGACCGCACCGCGCCCGTCCTCGACGTCGAGCCCGCGGACGGACACGTCACGCGCGCCGCGACCATCGCTCTCCGCGGCACCGTGACCGACGCGAGCGCCCTCACGGTGCTCGTCGACGGGGCGGGCGTGGCCGTTCGCGACGGGCGCTTCGAGGACGAGCGGCCCCTCGCGGGAAGCGAGGCGACCTTCGAGATCGTGGCCCGGGACCTCGCCGGGAACGAGACGCGCCTGCGGCGGCGGATCATCGTCGATCGGACGCCCCCCGTGATCCAGGTCGAGTCGCCCGCCGACGGCGCCGCGACGAACGAGGCCACGGCCCGCATCCAGGGTCGGGTCGAGGACGCGAACCCCGCGCACGTCGCGATCCGAGGGCAGCGCGTCGAAATCGCGGCGGGCGGCGGTTTCGAGGCGACCGTCCCGCTCGTCGAGGGCGCGAACGAGATCGCCATCGTGGCCCACGACGAGTCGGGGAACGCGTCGACGCCGCGGACCCTGCGTGTCGAGCGGGACTCGCGGGCGCCGGTCGTGAACCTCGCGTCCCCTCCCGCGCAGGCGCCCGAGAGCGGCCGTCTGACGGTCGCGGGCGACGTCGACGAGGACGGCTGCCGCGTGACGGTGAACGGCGCTTCCGCGACCGTGCGGGGCAAGCGGTTCGAGGTCGAGATTGCGCTCCAGAGGGGTGAGAACGCCATCGCGGTCGTCGCGATCGACCGCGCCGGAAACGAGTCGCGGGCGACCGGCAAGACACGGTACGGCGAACTTGGCTGGTCGGACGAGCCGCTGCCGAAAGGCATGCGGCGCGGGCGCGAGAAGCCCGTGCTCGTCTACGACACCGGCAAGGGCCTCGAGATCGAGATGGTGTACGTGCCGCCGGGCGAGTTCGTCATGGGGGCGGAGGATGGCGACAGCGATGAGAAGCCACGGCACACGCACCCGATGGCGAAGGGGTACTTCATCGGCCGGTACGAGACGACCTGGAAGGAGTATCGCGCGTTCTGCAAAGCAGCGGGGCGCGCGGAGCCGAGTGCGCCCCGTTGGGGCGCGAGGACGACCACCCTGTCGTGAACGTGTCGTGGGACGATGCCAAGGCTTTCTGCGAATGGGCGGGGCTGCGCCTGCCAACCGAGGCAGAATGGGAGAAGGCGGCGCGCAGCGCCGATGGGCTCAAGTACCCTTGGGGCGCTCAGGACCCGACCGCCGATCTCTGCGTTTACGGGCAGGACTACAGCAGCGGAAGCACGACACGGGTCGGCAGCGTGCCGCGGGGAGCGTCTGCCTACGGCGCGCTCGACATGGCAGGCAACGTCTGGGAGTGGTGCGAGGACTGGAAGGACGACGGCGCCTACGCCCGCTACGCGCGCGGGGACACTGCGCCTCCCCAGGCTGGCTCGGTCCGGGTGAACCGGGGCGGCTCGTGGAGGAACACCGCGGGGAACTGCCGGGCGTCGAACCGCAACAGGAACGACCCGGGCTACCGCAGCGCCAACCTCGGCTTCCGCCCCCTGAGGTCTTACCCTTGAACCCTTGGACCCTTGGACCCTTGGTTCCCGTCACTCCTGACCGTTCCTCGCGTCTCGCTCGTTCCGACCGACATGGCGAGGCCGGGCGCCGCGGCGCCGGGGGCGTGGCCTGAGCTTGTCGAAGGCCCGCCCCGGCCCGCGCGCCCCGGCCGTCGTGAGGGGCGTTGCCGGTCGCGGACCCCGCCCGGGGGAGTCCAGAGGGGGCGTTAGCCCCCTCTGGTCGCCACCTAGCTGCGCATCTCGATGTTCGCGCTCCAGCCACGCGCGAACGGCGTGGGCGGCAGCGCTCGACCGATCCGAGCCGTTGCTGCGCCCGGTCCGGCCTACGAGCCGCCGCCCTCGCCTCCTTCTTCGGCCCCGTTCCGGGGCCGCGGAGCCGGCCTGGTCCACGCCTGTGCACGGGGACGGAATCCGTGGACGCCGTCCATCGGGCCATGCGGCGGCCGCTCATCGCGGTCGCCACGCCTGGAGCTCAGGGGGCGGAAGCCGAGGTTGTCGTTGCGGTTGCCCGGGTCGTTCCTGTTGCGGTTCGACGCCCGGCAGTTCCTCGCGGTGTTGTTCCACGAGCCGCCCCGGTTCACCCGGTTCGAGCCAGCCTCCGGCCGACTCCGCCACAGCCTGGAGCAGCCTACCACGCGGGTCTGACATCCGCTCCGCCGCACAAGGCGAGGCCTCCCAGAGCCGCGAGGAAGGCATCGCCCGTCCCGGACGTTGATCGTCGTACCACGCCGCGGCGGCCCGGAGCTCCGCCAGGGCCTGCTGGCCGATCCGCAGGGGCCTCGGCTTCAACGGCGGCGCCGCTTCAGCCCCCGACTGATCTGCCCGAGCGCGCTCTTCCAGGGGACGCCCTTCCAGTCGGCTCGGGCGGCCGCTTCGGCGCGCCTCCGCATCTCGGTCGCCCAGGCCGCGTCATCGAGGTCGGGCTGCAGGTCGGGTGGACCGAGCGAGGTGGGGAGGAGGTGCGCGAGCTGGGCACGCTTGCGCCTGGACAGCGTCCTCGCGGACTGGAAGAGGTCGTCGACCTTCGCCATTTGGCGTTCAGGCTATCGGAAGTCGCTCCCGCCCGACTAGGCCACCGCGCCTCCAGGCCGGCCGGGACATCGGTCGCGCTTCGGGTTGCAACGCCGGGTTCGGCGCGCGTCGCCTGGCATGTGGGTCGCTATAATGGAAGCGATGCGTGGATCTCCTGGAACCCGCCTGCGCCGGCCTGCGATCGAGCTTCCGCGCGCAGCGGTCGCGGACTTCTGCCGGCGCCACCGCGTGCGCGAGCTCGCCCTCTTCGGGTCCGTCCTGCGATCGGACTTCGATGCGGCGAGCGATGTGGATGTCCTGATCGAGCTCGACCCGGAGGCGCGCCTGGGGTTCGGGTTCGTGAGGCTCGAAGACGAGCTCGCCGCGATCATCGGGCGTCGCGTGGATCTTCGGACCCGCGGCGATCTGAGCCGTCACTTCCGCGAACAGGTCCTTCAGGATCGGCATGTCGTCTATTCCGCTCCCTGACAGGGCCCGGCTCCTCGACATGCTCGACGCGGCCCGCGAGGCCAAGAGCTTCGTCGCCGCCGTGACTCGAGACGCGATCGAGGACGATCGCAAGACTTTCCTCGCGATCTGAAAGCTCATCGAGGTTGTCGGCGAGGCGGCAAAGCAGGTGTCTGCGGAGACGCGCGCCCTCGCACCCGAGATCCCATGGCGCGAGGTCGGCCGGACCCGCGACCGCATCACGCACGGCTATGCCAGCGTGGATGCGCGCCTGCTGTGGGACATTGGCACGCACGACCTCGCACCGCTGATCGCCGCTGTCGAGAGGTTGCTGCCGGACGCGGCGACGTCGAGCGCTCCACCGCCTGCCGATCCCGCCTGACCTGAGCGGTCGACCGAGCGCGCAGGGCCTCACGCGGCTCCGAACACGGCTCGGCGGAACCCTTGCGTGTCGGCCGCCGCCACGTGGGCGACGAGGCTCTGGGCCTCGCGGGCGAGCGCGGCCTCGTCGATCTCGCCGCGCGCAAAGGCGCCCTCCTTGGCGGCGAGGCGGCGCCTGAACCGGAGGCGAGCCGCCCGTCCGAGCCGCACCGTCGCCGGGAACACGCGGAAGCCGAGGAACGAGATGCCGTCGGTGACGGGCGCGATGCGCGTCGCTCGCTCCTTGAGGGCGAGGCGCAACTCGTCCCGGGCGAACACGCGGAGCGCGGCGAGCGCCTCGTGGAGCGTCTCCTTGCGGTCGGCGAAGGCGAGGATGTCGTCCATGTAGCGGACGTAGCGCCCGAGCCCGAGCCGCTCCTTCGCGAAGCGGTCGAGGAAGCCGAGCGTGTAGTTCGCGAGGTGCTGGCTCGTGAGGCTGCCGATCGGCAGGCCCCTCCCGGGGGCGGCGCCCTCGATGGGCGCGCGCACGATCCGCTCGAGCAGAGCGAGCGCGCGCCGGTCCTTCACCTTGCGGGCGACGAGCGCGAGGACGACGTCGTGGTCGAGCGTCTCGAAGCAGTGCTCGATGTCCGTCTTCAGGAAGAAGCCGCCGGCCCGCGCGAAGGCCTGGGCTCGGCGGACGGCGCGGTGGCCGCCCTTGCCGTCGCGGCAAGCGTAGCTGTCGAAGATGAGCGTCGCGTCGAGGACGGGGGCGAGCGCGGCCATGAGGGCGTGGTGAACGACGCGGTCGCGGAACGGCACCGCCGAGATGCGCCGGACCTTCGGCTCGGCGATCAGGAACGTGCGGAACGGGCTCGGCTGCCAGATGCCGGCGACCAGCTCCTCGCGAAGTCGGAGGACCTCGGACTCGAGGTCGACGAGGAACCGCCCGACCGGGCGCTTGCGGCGCTTCCCGCGCGAGGCACGGCGGGCGGCGGCGACGAGCGCCTCGAACGAGACGACGCGGCCGAAGAGGTCCCCGGTCCGCCTCACGGGGCTCGGCGGCTACTCGACGTGGCGCGCGGCATGAAGCGTCGCCTCGCGGAGCCGCTCGACGAACGCCTCGGCAATGACGGGCGAATCCCGGGCGATGTAAGAGTACACCGCGTCGAGAATCCTGGATCGCCTCGGGGCCAAAGACGACTTCGCCCACTTGGCCCTCAGGCGCCTGAAGACTTCCTCCTGAGGGACGCCCCGGCCGGCGTCGAGCTGTAGCCGACGGCGCCCCTGCGTCCCACGGTCGCCGGTTCGCCTCATCCGCGGCGCCCGGCCTGGTGCTTGATCCAGCCGCCGAGCATGCGGCCCGCCTCGTCGACCCGCTCGCTCCCGTGACGGTAGGCGGCCGCGGAGAGGACCTTCAGGGAGTGCGCGACGCGAAGGAGCGTGCGGAGGCGCTCGAGGCAGAGGCTCACCTCGGTGAGCGTCTTGAGCCGCTCGCGCCGGAACCGCGCCTCGACGAGGCCGTCGAGGATGTCGAGCGCGATGTCCTCCATGCGCCGGGCCAGCGTGAACCGGACCGTCTTCGGCATCTTCTCGAGCGCCGGGAAGAGCCAGCCGAGGAGCTCCTCCCAGAGGACGAGGAGCGGGAGATCGGGCGTGACGTCGCCGGCGCGGCGCGGCGCATGGGGCCGCGGGCGCTCCGCGGCCGCCGCGCCCGGTGGTTGTGCCGGCTCCGGGGTGGCGGTCACGGGGTCGCGTCCGAAGCGGCGACGGGCGTCGCCGCGGCCGTCGCCGGCTCGATCGTCCGCTCGACGCCGGGGCCCGGTCCGCGCGGGAGGAGGGCGAGGATCGCCTCCGCGTAGCGGGCGACCTTCGCCTCGCCGAAGCCCTGGATCGCCCCCAGCGCCGCCCGCGATTGCGGGCGCTGGACGGCGATCTCGGCAAGGACCTTGTTCGTGGCAATGACGTAGGGCGGGACGCCGTCGCTGCGCGCCCGTTCCGCCCGCCAGGCCTTGAGCGCCTTGAAGACGGGCCAGTCCGATTCCTTGAGGAGCGAGCGGAAGTCGTCCTCGGCCGGAGCAGCCGGAATGCTGCCGCCGGCAGAAGCGGCGGCGGCGGCCGCGATGGACGCGGGCCGGGACGTTCCCGCCGCATCCGCGTCCGCGTACCAGAGGACGAGGGCGAGATGCGGCAGGCCGTCGCGCTCGAAGAAGTGGTCGGTCATCTTCAGGACGCGCTTCCCGACGAGGAAGCGGCGGACGGCCTCGTCCGGGAAGCCGCCCAGCGCCTCCGAGAAGGGGAGCGTGAACACCTTCAACTGGGTCATCATCCCTCCACGATGCCTCAGCTCCATCCGGCCAGGTGGCGACCAGAGGGGGCTAACGCCCCCTCTGGACTCCCCCGGGCCGGGGTCCGCGACCGGCAACGCCCCTCACGATGGCCGGGGCGCGCGGGCCGGGGCGGGCTTCGCCACGCCCCCGGCGCCGCGGCGCCCGGCCTCGCCACGTCGGTCGGAACGAGCGAGACGCGAGGAACGGTCAAGAGTGACGGGAACCAAGGGTCCAAGGGTCCAAGGGTTCAAGGGTAGGACCTCAGGGGGCGGAAGCCGAGGAAGTCGTTGCGGATGCCCGGGTCGTTCCTGAGGCGGTTCGACGCCCGGAAGTTCCTCGCGGTGGGGTTCCACGAGCCGCCCCGGATCACCCGGCCCGAGCCAGCCACATCGGGGGGCGTTGTGTTCCCCGCCTTGTACCGCGCGTACACGCCGGCATCCCACGAATCAGCGCACCACTCCCAGACGTTGCCCGCCATGTCGTGGGCGCCGTAAGGCGAAGCGCCCCGCGCAACACTCCCGACCGGCGCCGTCGACTTGTCCCCGTACGTCGGGTGGCCGTCCCAGATGCACCGGTCGGCCGTCGGGTCCTCGTTCCCCCACGGGTACTTCCGCCCGTCGGCGCCGCGCGCCGCCTTCTCCCATTCTGCCTCGGTTGGCAGGCGCAGCCCCGCCCATTCGCAGAAAGCCCTGGCATCGTCCCACGACACGTTCACGACAGGGTGGTCGTCCTTCGCGCCCCAACGGGGCGCACTCGGCTCCGCGCGCCCCGTTGCTTTGCAGAACGCGCGATACTCCCTCCAGGTCGTCTCGTACCGACCGATGAAGTACCCCTTCGGCATCGGGTGCGTGTGCCGTGGCCTCTCATCGCTGTCGCCATCCTCCGCCCCCATGACGAAGTCGCCCGAGGGCACATACACCATCTCGATCTCGAGGCCCTTCCCCGTGTCGTAGACGAGCACGGGCTTCTCGCGCCCGCGCCGCATGCCCTTCGGCAGCGGCTCGTCCGACCAGCCGACGGCGACGGCGGGTGCGGCCGGGGCCGTCCGCCGGATGCGCGCCTCGGCGCGGGCCTCGTTGCCGGCGACGTCGCGGGCGACCACGGCCAGCGTTCCCCCGCCCTCGGGGACGTTCAGCGACACGCTGAAGGGACCGGTCTTCGGTCCGTTCGGGCCGACTTGCTCGGCGCTTCCCACGACGAGCGTGGCGAGAGGCTCATCCGTCCCCACCGTCACGGTCGCGCTGCCGTCGGCGCGCGCTTCCGCGGGAGCGTCAACCGTGAGCCTGGGCGGGGTCCGGTCGACGCTGAACGCGGCCGAGGCCCGGCCGGAATTGCCCGCGCGGTCCGCGCTGCGGATCTCGAGGCGGACGGTCCCGTCGCGCGAGGGCAGGTCGAGCCGGCCGTCATGGCGCCCGCTCGCGAGCGGGAGACGCCGCTCGCTCGCGGCCCCGGACGCGTCGGTCAGGGAGAGGACCGCCTCGGCGCCCGGGTGGTCGTCCTCGACCCGGATCTTGAGCGGCACCGAGGCGGCGTTCGTGACCACGCCGTCGGCTGGCGCTTCGATGAGCACGCGCGGCGGGGCTCGGTCGATCGTGAGGTCGCGACGCGCCGTGCCCGTGCGGCCGACGGCATCCGAGGCCTCGAGCACGAGCGTCGCCGTGGGCGCACTCGACGGGACGTCGATGCGGCCCTGCACGCGGCCGCCCTCCTGGCGAAGGCGGAGCGGCGCGCCGGTCGGCTTGCCGCCGACCTCGACGCGGAGCGTCGCCTCGGTCCCGGGGTGCGCATCTTCGACGCGGGCATCGACGTCGACCACCCCGCCGGCGGTGACGAAGCCGGCGGCGGGCTGGACGAGCGTCACCACGGGCGGCGTCTCGTCGATCTCGACGGCGATGCGGGCGAGGTCCGCGGGCGGGTTCCCCGCCCGGATCAGGACGTCGCGGTCGCCCGGCCGGAGCCCGAGCGTCACCTCGAAGCGGCCGTCGGGGCCGACGGGTTGCTTGAGCCCGCCGACATCGACCGGGCCGGCCGCCGGATCGGAAAGCCGGCCCGCGACGGTGATGGCGTAGCCGGGGAGGACGGCGGGAGAGGCGGGGGAGAGGTCGAGGATGGAGAGCGCCGGTGTGATCGCGGGCCGTTCGACTCCGGGCTCGCCTTCGCTCGCCCTCCGCTCAGGGCGAACGGAAGGAGGAGGCTCGGGGCGAACGGTTGCGGAAGGCCCCACCTTGAAGTAAGCCATGGTCCCCGCCACAAGGGCGACGAGAGCGACCCCCGCGATCGCAACGCGGAAGCCACGCGCCTGTGCGGGCGCCCTTGTGAGCAACGCCCGGATCGCCCGCACCTCGTCGAGCAGGGCGTCCGCGGACGGCTGGCGCGCCTCGGGCTTGCGCTCGAGGCCGCGGAGGACCACCTCGTCGACGGCGAGCGGGAGGCCCTTGCGCTCCTGGCTCGGTGTCTTGAACCGCCCCACCGGGAGCTCGCCGGTGAGCATCTCGTAGAGGATCACGGAGACCGAGTAGAGGTCGGCGCGCGCGTCGACCTTCGCGGCGTCGAGCTGCTGCTCGGGAGCCATGTAGTACGCGGTGCCCAGGGCCATCGAGGTCGACGTGAACTGCGAGGCCGACTGGAGCTTCGCGATCCCGAAGTCGAGCACCTTCACCTTGAGCTTGTCGCCCGCGAGGACGAACACGTTCTCGGGCTTGAGGTCGCGGTGGATCGTCTTCTCGTGGGCGACGCGGAGCGCTTCGAGGAGCTGGCGCGTGATCTCGAGCGCTTCCTCCGGCTTCACGCTCTCGCGAAGCTTCTTCTTCTCCTCGAGCCACGCGCGGAGCGACAGGCCCTCGAGCAGCTCCATCGTGAAGAAGCGGAGCCCGCTCGCGGGGTCGAGCCCGACGTCGAAGACCCGGACGATGTTCTCGTGCGACAGCTCGAGGGCGACCTCGGCCTCGTGCTGGAAGCGCTCCGCGGCCTTCTCGCGGGCGAGGAGCGACGGGAGCATCACCTTGAGAGCGACGTCCTTCCCGCGCACGCGGTCGCGCACGCGGTAGACGGCGCCCATGCCCCCGACACCGAGGAGCGCGAGAACCTCGTAGCGCGACGCGAGGACGGCCCCCGACTGGAGCCCGCGGGCGGCGGCGTCGCCGCCCGCCTCGCCCGTGCGCCCGACGCCGACCGAGAGATCGAGCCCGGAGCCGACGTCGCCCGGGAGCGGCGAGGGACGCACCCCCGTCCGGCCGACGCCGGCGGAGAGATCCAGGTTCAAGTCGACGTCGCCGCTCGGTCTCGGCGATGCTCCGGACCCGGGTCCGGGCCTGGCCCCAGGCGGCGGCGTCTGTCCCGGTGCCCCGACCGGCCCGCCCCACGGCCCCTTCCCGGGCGCCGCACCGCTCGCCCCTGACGGTCCGCTCATTCCCGCCCTCCACCTCTCGTCGAGCGTTGCTCCGGATGCGGAAGCGCCTCCATCGTACTGCCCTGGGCCGGGGTGCGGCAAGGCGACCGGCGCGGGAACGGTTCCCGGCACGCACCCGCGGATGTGGCCCGGAGACGGTTCCGGGCGAAGCTGCGCGGTCGAGAGACGACCGCGATGCTCGCCAGGAGAGTGTAAACAGAAACTCGTTGTCAGCCACCGGAGATCCCTGTAATCTTGCGGTGGCCGATCGACCACCTTGGGCGGTGCAGCGGTGCCGGCATGAGCGACGACATCTCGCGGCGCCTCGATCCCTCGCTCGGGGGCGGGCAGACGGGCCTCTTCTCCGACGCGGAGGCCCTCGATCTTGCGGGCGCGCTCGTCGCGTCGCGCTACGAGGTGCGGGCGCGGATCGGCGCGGGCGGCATGGGCGCGGTCTACCGGGCCCTCGATCGCAACCGCGGCAAGGAGATCGCCCTCAAGGTCATGCTCCCGTCGCTGCTCGCCCGCCCGAGGGCGATCGAGCGCTTCCGGCACGAGGCCGAGCTCATGCTCGGCTTCAGCCACCCGGGGATCGTCAAGGTCCTCGACGTCGGCGAGGATCCGGCGCGGGAGATCCGCTACTACACCATGGAGCTGCTCGAGGGCCACACGCTCCGCGCCCTCATCGACAAGAAGAAGGGCATGGACCCGGCCCTCGCGGTCGAGATCGCACGCCAGCTCCTCGAGGCCCTCCGCTACGCGCACGACGTGACCGTCCATCGCGACCTCAAGCCCGAGAACGTCTACGTCCTCCCGCCCGCCGCGCGCGGCGGGCCGCCCCGCGTGAAGGTCCTCGACTTCGGGATCGCGAAGCTCCTCGACGTCACCCAGCTCACGCAGCGCTCGGTCGCGATCGGGACGGCCTTCTACATGGCGCCCGAGCAGCAGGACGACGCGGCCACGGTCGATGCCCGCGCGGACCTCTACGCGCTCTCGGTCGTCCTCTACGAGATGCTCGTCGGGCGGCGGCCGACGGGCGTCTTCCGGCCGCCGAGCGCGGAGCGACCCGGCCTTCCCGCCGCCCTCGACGCGCTGATCCTCAAGGGGCTCGAGTCCGACGTCGAGCGGCGCCCGTCCTCGGCCGCGGCCTACCTCCGGGACCTCGAGGCGATCCGCCCGCTCCTCGGGCCGCTCCCGGCGACGGCCGCGCGCCCTGCCGAGCCGCCGCTCGCGCCCTCCGTGGCCTCGCCGCCGCCCCGCTCGCCGCTTCCCGCGCGCGCCGGCGGGTGCCCCGCCTGTGGGGCGACGAACGCCGAGGACGCGCGCTACTGCGAGGGCTGCGGCGCGGCGCTCTTCGCCGACTGCCCGAAGTGCGGGAAGGAGATCCGGGCAGGCGCCGCCCACTGCAAGCACTGCGGCGTGAGGGTCCAGGAGTTCCGGGAGGAGCAGCGGCGACGCGCCGAGGAGGAAGCGCGGCAGAAGGCGGAAGAGGAGGAACGACGCCGGTGCGAGGAGGCCGAGCGACGGGAGCGGGAGGAGCGCGAGGCGCCGCGCCCTGTCGAGAAGAAGGCCCCTTCGCGGGCGGGACTGCTGGGCTGTCTATCCATCCCCGCGCTCGGGCTCATCTGGGGCGTTTGGGTCATCTGGAGCGTTGCCACGCACTCGACGGCGAAGCGCGATCCGGTAGACTCGGGCGGCAACGAGGGCGTGGCCGAAGCACCGATTGCGCGCGAGACATCTGTCCCGAAAGTTGCGTCGCCGCCGCCGCCGCCGCCGGACCTGCCGCCGCCACCCGCGCCGGCGGTGGCAACGGGCTGGTTCGGCGAGCGACTGCCGAAGGGCCTGCGCAAGGGGAGGGAGAAGCCGGTCTACGTCTGGGACACAGGGAAGGGGCTGGAGATCGAGATGGTATACGTGCCGCCGGGGGACTTCCTCATGGGGGCGCACGACGGCGACGCGTACGACGACGAGAAGCCCCGGCACACGCACCCGATGCCGGAGGGGTACTGGATCGGACGCTACGAGACGACGTGGCGGGAGTATCGCGCCTTCTGCAAGGCGATGGGGCGGGCCGAGCCGAGCGCGCCGGGCTGGGGCGCGAAAGACGATCACCCGGTCGTGAACGTGTCGTGGGACGATGCGAAGGCGTTCTGCGACTGGGCGGGGTTGTGGCTGCCGAGCGAGGCCGAGTGGGAGAAGGCGGCGCGGGGGACGGACGGGTGGAAGTACCCCTGGGGGAACGAAGAGGCGGACAAGGACCGGCTCAACTTCTCGGATAGCGGGCTCGGCAGGACGGCGGCCGTCGGCAGCTATCCGCGCGGCGCGTCTCCCTACGGTGCGCTCGACCTGGCCGGGAACGTCTGGGAGTGGTGCGAGGACTGGTACGACTCCAAGGCGTACGCGCGCTACGCGCGCGAGGACACGGCGCCACGCGGGGCTGGCGAGGTCCGGGTGACCCGGGGCGGCTCGTGGTGGAGCACCGCGAGGCTCTGCCGGGCGTCGTCCCGCGACAGGCTCGTCCCCGGCGACCGCTTCGGCATCCTCGGCTTCCGCCCCCTGAGGTCCTCCCCTTGAACCCTTGGATCCCTTGGACCCTTGGTTCCCGTCGCTCCCGCCCGGTCTCGCCCGGGCCGTCCCGGAGGATGCCCTGGGATGTGCCGGTCCTGGGGGAGTCCAGAGGGGGCGTAAGCCCCCCTCTGGTCGCCATGCACCTTCGCCAGCCTACGGGAGGATGACCTCCACCCGTCAGCGACGCGATCCATTGGCGCTCGGCCTCGATCACGTACGGTCGCCCCCTGTGCAGGTGGGCGCGGCTCGACGACCGCAGGGCGGGGAGCGATCCAAGCGCCGATCGAGTCCACGAGCGCGAGCGAACGCCGTGTCGCGTCGCCCACGGCCTGTCGTGTGCACCGCGAGCTTGATACACTTTCGTGGTCCCTTCCTCGGGCTTGGGTGGTTCGGCGAACGAGGCGGACGTGTTCTGGCCCCTGAAGACGCTCAAGGCTTTCTGGCACGCGGTCCTGCGCGCCCCCGGCGTGAAGGCGGCGGCGAAGGGCGTCGCCACCCATGTGGGCGGGGGCGCGGCCGTCGATGTTGCGGTGGACGTCGGGCGCGCGGTCCTCGAGCACTTCGGGGGCTCGACGCGCGAGATCAGGAACGCGATCGAGGAGAGCTTCGAGCGGGCGGTGAAGGCGCTCGAGGTCGCGCTCCTCGGCCCG
>Ga0187893_10005852_pt1 | contig 21594 bp, 17 predicted proteins | sample MA1701074metaG_FD_139574 | JGI IMG/M metagenome (GOLD analysis project Ga0187893, IMG submission 139574) | White microbial mat communities from a basaltic lava cave in the Kipuka Kanohina Cave System on the Island of Hawaii, USA - MA170107-4 metaG ...
AGCGCGCCGGCGCGCTCGGGCTCGGCCCCGCGCGCCGTGAGCGCGCCGTGCACCAGCAGCGCGAGCAGCCCGGCGAGCGGCGCCATCACCAGGACCGACGTGATCGCCGCCGACGCGCCGAGCCGCAGGTGCAGACCGCGCCGGCGCACCTCTTCCATGAAGCGCAGCCGCAGCGGATAGGCGCTCTCGAACGGGGCGCGGGCGCGGCCGCTCGCCGCCTCGCGCCTCCCGATCTCGTCGAGCCGCCCGAGCAGCGGCTCGAACAGGAAGAGCGCCGGCGCCGCCACCAGCGCGGCGCCCACGTTGTTGTTGGCGTACCAGTGGCCGTCGCGGTGGCGGAAGAGGTCGGGGTGGAGCGGTTCCTGGCGGACGCCGTCCGGCTCCGACGGGTCGGGGCGTCCCGCCACCCAGTCGTCGCAGCGCAGGTTCCCGTGCGCCGCCAGCGCGAAGGCGGGGTAGTGCTCCCTCGTGATGTTCGTGGCGAAGTGGAGCGCGCACGCCGCCCAGACCACGAGGAAGAGCCGGAGGCGCAGCGACCGCAGCAGCCTCATGGGCCTGCGCCCTCCCCCCCCGGTCCGCGCGGAGCGCGCCGCTTCACCGTCGCGCGGCGGGACCGGCGGCGGTCGCCTCGGCGGGACGGACGATCTCCCCGCCGAGCCCCGACTGCACCAGGTTGCTCTCGCAGTACTCGAGGTCGGTGTTCACGTCGAGCACGACCGCCTTGCTCACCTCGCCGTTGATCATCTGCGCGGTGACGAGTCCCATCTCGATGGAGTGGTCGGCGTTGTTGTACCGGAAGGTGCCGCCGCGGCCGACGATCGCCACCCGATCGAGGCCCTCGATGTGCCGGCGCATGGCCTTGATCTTCTCGAGGTAGCCGAGCGAGTAGACCGGGTAGGCGTTGCCGGCGCGCTCGGTGAAGCCGCCGAGGATCTGCTCCGGGCGGACGAATCCGAGCCGGCAGAGGTCCTTGCGGCCCCACTCCACCATCTCCTGCTCCGACTTGCGCCAGACGGCGTCGTCCTTGCCGCAGAAGTACTCGAGAACGACCGAGCTCTTCCCGGGGGGCGCCATCGCGGGCGACCAGTTGCGCGGCTCGTGCAGCCGGGCGAACCCGAGCCCCTCGTCGTGGCAGTAGATCCAGGTGTCGCGCGTCATCTGCGGCACGTCGAGCATCAGGTTGACCGTGATGACCGAGCGGAACTCCAGGCTCTTCGCCGCCTCGATCACGTCGGGCGGCGGGCGCGGCTGCAGCGCGTGCACGAGCAGCGAGGTGAGCGGCACCGTCGAGACCACGTAGTCCCCGGTCACCTGCTCGGTGCGGCCGCCGCGGTCGTAGCTCACGACCACCCGCGACGGATCGCCGACGTCGACCCGCTTCACGAAGCACTCGAGCAGAACGCGGTGGCCGGCCTGCTCGACCACCCGCCGCATGGTCTCGCAGATCTCCTGGTACCCCAGGCGCGGGTAGACGAAGGTCTCGATCAGCGTCTTCGCCTGCTTCTCGCGCGGCTTGAGCAGCGCGTTGGTGACCGCGGTCCAGATCGAGAGCCCCTTGCTGCGCTGCGAGACCCAGTCGGCCGACATCTCCGAGCACGGCCTGCCCCACACCTTCTCGCTGTAGCGGCGGAAGAACATGTCGAACAGCCGCCGGCCGAACTGCGCGACGAAGGCGTCCTGCATGGTGGCGATGCGCCGAGGCCGCAGCGCCGTCGAGATCGTGTTCCACGCGTAGTCGACCACGCAGAGGAACGAGGTCCACAGCCCCGCGGTCTGGAGCACGTTCTTGATCGAGATCGGGTAGTCGAAGTACTTCCCGTTGAAGAGGATGCGGCTGACGCGCTCGACCTCGACCAGCTGCCCGTCCATCAGGCGCAGGAACCAGTCGTGGAGCGCCTTGTTCTTGGTGAACCAGCGATGGCCGCCGAAGTCGAAGCGGAACCCGTCCCGGTGCAGCGTGCGCGCCAGCCCGCCGACGTAGCTCTCCTTCTCGAGGACGGTGACACGGTAGCCGTACTCGACCAGCTTGTGCGCGCAGGCCAGTCCTCCCGGACCGGCTCCGAGCACGATCACGTGGCGGTTGCGGTCAGCCATGGACTTCACAGGCCCCCTGACGGCCCGCTCACGGGACGGGCGACCCAGTTGTAGATGCGCGAGACGAGATAGCCCGCCGCGAACCCCGTGACGAACCCGTAGGGGAGCGCCAGGAGCAGCCCGCCCCAGGTCACGTCGTAGCCCCAGAAGAAATGACCGAGGAGCTTGAGGTGCTCCCCCACCCTCTTGCCGCCCTTCAACAGCAGCCAGAGCGTGGCGACGAAGAGGCCGGAGGCGCCGAGGAACCCGCAGGTCAGCCCGAGCACGCGCGCGCTCATGCGCGTGAGCGTCACCTCGAGGAGGCGCTCCGACTCGACCTGTTCGTGGATGGCGTCGATCGGCGACTTCACCGGCGGGGCTCCTTCATCGCTCAGATCTCGTCGAGCAGGTGGCGGCGGCGCCACCGCTCCGCCGACCACCGCGACCAGGCGAGCACCAGATGCAGCGCAAGGTTGCGGAACGCGGCGAGCGCGTAGCCGGTCAGGAAGCCGCCGGCGAAGGCGTAGGCCCCGCCGAGGAAGGCCCCCGGCACGTCGACCCGGTAGCCGGGGAAATAGCTCGCCAGCGCCCGGAGGTTGGCGCCCACCATCGCCCCCCCCCGCAGCACCAGCACCAGCGTCGCGAGCGTCACCCCCAGCGCCGCCACCGCCCCGACGCCGCAGCCCAGCGCGAGCGGGTGGAGACGGGTGAAGGCGCGCCGGATCGCCTCGCGGCGGCGCGCAGCGAGCGCCGCGAGCTTCGCGGCGAGCTCGTCGGTCGCGCCCGCCCGGATTCTCTCGGTGACCTGCTCCATCGATCGCGCGGCTCGTTCGGACCCGGGACTTGCGGGCATGCTACCCGTCGCAATGGCGTCGCCGGGGCGGGGATCGGCCGGAACCACCGGCGATCCTTCGGCCCACCGCCGGGCCGCGCCTCGATGGGACGAAGTTGCCCGACGCGCGCGCCGCCGGGGCCGGGCTATCGTGAGATGCCCCGTTCGGTCCCGATCCGCCGAGGTCCGGCATCCGTGACGCTCCCGACCCGAATCTCCCGCCACCTCCGCCTGGTGCGCCGCGCCGCCGCGCGGCAGCCGGACGAGACTCCGCCCTTCCTCATCCTCTTCATCAACAGCATCTGCAACCTGGCCTGCGACCACTGCTTCTACTGGAAGGAGCTCAACCAGCGCGACGACCTCACGAAGGACGAGATCTTCGCGCTCGCGCGCAGCCTCGGCCCGGTCGAGAACCTGAACCTCTCGGGCGGGGAGCCGTTCCTGCGCCGCGAGTTCGCCGAGATCTGCGACTTCTTCGTGCGCAACAACGGCGTCAAGCAGATCTACTGCCCCACCAACGCCTACTACACCGAGAAGACGGTCGCGCAGCTCACCGAGCTGTTCAGGAACCCCGCGCTGCAGCTCTTCGCCGCCGAGATCTCGCTCGACGGCATGCCGCCCTACCACAACTGGTTCCGCCGCGACCGCCGTTCGTTCGAGAAGGCGATGGAGACCTACGACGCCCTGGCGGAGCTGCGCCGGCGCGAGCCGAGGCTGCAGATCCACTCGATCTCCACCGTCACCGGCGAGAACGTCGAGGAGATCCGCCGGCTCACGACCTACCTGTTCGAGCGCTGCCCGGAGATGACGCACCACAATCTCGCCATGATCCGCGGCGAGCGCAAGCGACCCACGCTCACCGGCCCCGGGCTCAAGGCCTACGCCGAGCTCGCCGACTACTCGCGCCGGCTATGGAGCGCCCGCGAGCAGGACCGCACCGGAAGCGTCGTCGACCCGATGCTGCACTGGACCAAGGTGAAGATCGCGGAGACGCAGACGCAATACGTGCCCTGCAAGGCCGGGGTCCTCTCCGGCGTCGTCTACGCCAACGGCGACGTCTCGGTGTGCGAGCAGCACGCGCCGATCGGCAACCTGCGCCGGCAGACCTTCCCCGAGATCTGGAACTCGGAGACGGCGCGCCGGCTGCGCGAGTCGATCGCCTGCAAGGAGTGCTTCTGCACCAACGAGGTCTTCCTGTGGCCGAGCATCGCCTTCCAGCCGGGTCCGCTGGCGAAGGCCTTCGTCGGCGCGCGCGCCTGGCACTACCCGCGGCCGCTCGAGCCCTTCGAGCGCGCGCCGGTCGGCGACCCCTACGACCGCAGCGGGCTGCCGCCCGAGGCGATCGCCTACCTCGACGACCCGAAGGGAAGGCGGCTCCCGGTCGCGACCTGAGCCCGGCGGCGGACGATCTCCCGCGCGACATGACCCCTCCGCTCCCGACGGTCTCCGTCGTCATCGCCTCCGGCGCCGGCGGGGAGTTCCTGTTCCGCCTGCTCGACGCGCTCGCTCCGCAGGCGCGCGCCGAGGAGGCCGAGGTCCTGATCGCCGATCGCGTCGGCGGCGAGACGGCGCGGCGGCTGGCCGCCGAGCACCCGTGGGCGGTCGTGATCCCGGTGGCGCGCGGCGCCGACGGCCGCAAGCCCGCCGTCCCGGCGCTGCGCGCGGCCGCCGCCGCGCGCGCGCGCGGCGACGTGGTCGCCGTGATCGAGGAGCACTGCCGCCCGCCCGCCGGCTGGCTGCGCGCGATCCGCGAGTCGTTCCGGCGGGAGGACGCGGCGATCGGCGGCCCGATCCTCGACGACGGCTGGCGCCGGCGGCGCGACTGGGTGGTGCTCTTCAGCGAGTACCACAACTACCTGCCGCCCTGGCCGGAGGGCGAGCGGGAGCTGCTCAACGGCGCCAACATCGCCTACCGGCGCGAGCTCCTCGAGCGCCACCGCGAGGCGCTCGCGTCGGGCTACTGGGAGGTCGTGCTCCATCCGCGGCTGGCGCGCGACGGGCGCATGCGCGGACTGCAGCGGCTCGGCGTCCACCACACCGGGCCGTTCGATTACGGCTACTACCTGCGGCAGCGCTTCCTGCTCTCGCGGGTCTGGGGCGCGATGCAGCGCGGAAGGGCGCCGGCGGCGAAGCGCGCGCTCTACCTCGTGGCGGCGCCGCTCTTCCCCTTCCTGCTGCTCGCCCGCATCACCTTGCGCGTCGTGAAGAGCCCCTATCTCGTTCCCTACCTGCTCACGCTCCCGCTCCTGGTCCCGGTCGCCTTCGCCTACGTGCTGGGCGAGTGGACCGGCTACGCCTTCGGTTTCGGCGACGCCCTCGAAGAGGTGGAGTGAACCGGCCCGATCGACGGCTCGGGCTACGATCCCCCCATGGCCGAGTCCGCCCCCGAGCTCTCCGTCGTCGTCGCCCTCATCTCGGGGAGCAGCTCCGACCTCGAGCGCTGCCTCGCGGCGCTGCGCGCGCAGGAGGGAGCGCCGCCGTTCGAGATCCTCGTCCCCTACGACGCGCCGTGCGCCGGCAGCCTGGCGCTGCGCGAGCGCTTCCCGGAGGCGCGCTTCCTCGAGCTCGCGGGGGTCGACACGCGCGCCGCGCGCGCCGGCGCGAGCCGCGAGCACCACGACGCGCTGCGCACGCTGGGGCTGCGCGCCGCGCGCGGGCGCCGCATCATCCTCACCGAGGATCACGCGCACGCCGAGCCGCGCTGGTGCGCCGGGCTGCTGCAGGCGCTCGCCGACCACCCGCGCGCCGGCTGCCTGGGAGGCGCGGTGGAGTGCGGCGCGCCCGGCCTGCTCGCCTACGCGGTCTACCTGTGCGACTTCGGGCGCTACCAGAACCCTCTCCCCGAGTCGCGCGCCTGGTACGTGAGCGACAGCAACGTCTGCTACCGGCGCGAGGCGCTCGAGGAGGTGGCCGACGCCTGGCGGCGCGACGGGACCGACTACCACGAGACGATCGTGCACGGCGCGCTCGCGGCCCGGGGGTGGGAGCTGCGACTCACGCCGCGCGTCGTGGTCTGGCAGGCGCGCGGCGGGCTGACGCTGCGCCGGGCCCTGAAGGAGCGCTTGGTCTGGGGGCGGTCGTTCGCGGCCAGCCGCGTCGCCGGCGCCCCGCTCGCGCGCCGGCTCTTCCGCGCGGCGCTCACGCCGCTGCTGCCCTTCGTGCTCACGGCGCGCCTGCTGCGCGGCGCGCTCGCGAGGCGCCGGTCGGCCGGCCGCGCGCTGCTCGCCGCGCCGCTGCTGCTCCTGCTCAACACCGTCTGGTCGCTCGGGGAGCTCGCCGGCTACGTCACGGGGCGCGCGCAGTGAAGCTCGCTCCGCTCGCCGCGCTGCTGCTCGCGCCGGCCGCCGCCGCGCAGGAGCCGCGGGAATCCGCGCCCGCGCGCGAGAGCGTGCTGCTGGTCACGCTCGACACGACGCGGCGCGACTACATGGGATTCCTCGGCCGGCGGCCGTCGCCCACGCCCGCGCTCGACGCGCTGGCGGCGCGGTCGGTGGTCTTCACCGACGCGGTGACCACCGCGCCGCTCACGCTGCCGGCGCACGCCTCGCTGCACACCGGCGCTTGGCCGGCGACGCTCGGCGTGCACGACAACTCGCTCTACCGCGTCCCGGCCGCGGCGCGCACGCTCGCGGAGATCCTGCGCGAGCAGGGCTACGCCACCGGAGCGGCGGTGGCGGCCTTCGTGCTCGACCCGATCTTCGGGCTCGACCAGGGGTTCGAGCGCTACTCGGCGCCGCCGCGCCGGGTCTCGAGCGCGCGCTCCCTCCAGTTCCCCGAGCTGCGCGCCGCCGAGATGGTGGATCGCGCGCTCGAGGACCTGGCCGGGCTCGCGCCGCGCGCTCCGCTCTTCTACTGGCTCCACCTGTTCGACCCCCACAATCCCTACGACCCGCCGGCGCCGCCCGCCCTCTCGCCGCTCCACGCGCTCGACCCGGCGGCGGTGACCCGCACGCTCTACGAGGCGGAGATCGCCGGGATGGACGCGCAGCTCGGCCGCCTCTTCGGCGAGCTCGAGCGCCGCGGGCTGCTCGACCGCATGGTCGTCGTCGTCGCCTCCGACCACGGCGAGGGGCTCGGCGAGGGGCTCGAGGCGACGCACGGCCACTTCCTCTTCGATCCCACCGTGCGGGTGCCGCTGCTGCTCTTCGACCCGCGCCGCGCCGCCGCGCGCGTGGACGTCCCGGTCTCGCTGGTGGACGTCGTCCCGACGCTGCTCGCGCGGCTCGGGATCGACGCGGCGGGCGAGCGGTTCGACGGGATCGACCTCTCGCCGTGGATCGCCGATCCCGACCGGCCGCACCCCGACCGCGTCCTCGCTCTCGAGTCGTGGTACGTCTGGCTGCACTACGGCTGGGCGCCCTTCGAGGGGTGCACGAGCGGGCCGCTCAAGTACGTGCGGTCGCAGCGCGAGGAGCTGTTCGACCGCGCCGCCGACCCCTCGGAGCGCACCAACCTCTTCGCGCCCGACGACCCGCGCGCGCTCGGCCTGCGCGGGCGGCTCGCGCGGCTGCGCGCCGAGACGGCGGCGCTCTCGCGGGAGTCGCCCGGCCTCTCCGAGGCCGATCGCGGCGCGCTGCGGGCGCTCGGATACGCGACCGGGGGCGCCGGCGCCGAGCTGCCCCTCGGCGACTGGTCGGTGCTGCCGGACGGTTACGCGCGGCTCGACGTGATCCGGGGATTCGACGAGGTGGCCGCCGCGGTCGAGGAGAGGGCGATCGGCCGCGCGATCGAGCTGCTGCGCGGTCTGGTCGCGCGCGAGCCGGGGAGCGCCATCTTCCACGAGCAGCTCGGCTACCTGCTGGTGAACGTCGGCGGCGCGGGGCTCGCCGAGGCGGAGCGCGAGCTGCGGCGCGCGCTCGAGCTCGATCCGCGCTGCGCCCGCGCCTGGTTCGCGCTCGCCCGCTGCGCGCTGGCGCGTCGCGACGCGGCGCGGCTGCAGGCGCGCACCGCGCGCGGGAAGGGCGACCTGCCGGGCGCACGCGCGGCCGCGAAGGACGAGCACGAGGCCGCCGAGGAGGCCGGGCGGTCGCTGCGCGAGTGCCTGCGCCTCGAGCCCGACTACCCCGAGGGGCTGGTCGAGCTGGGCAAGCTCCTCCTCGAGGAGGCGGAGCGCGCCGCCCGCCAGGAGCAGCGGGAGCGCGCCCGCGCCCTCTACGCCGAGACGGAGGAGATCGCCACGCGGCTGCTCGCCACCGTTCCCGAGGACGCGCCGGAGGCGCGCGACGCCGAGTCGGTCCGCCGCCTCGCGCGCGCGCGCCGCGAGGCGCTCGGCGGTTGAGGGCGCGGCGCCGGCCGGGAGCCGGGCTCGGTCGAGGCTTGCGAACCCGCTTCTACTCGAAGGTCAGCGAGGCGAGGTTCGTGAGCGCTCCGGCCGGCGGGAGCCAGCTCTCGACGATGAGCGACTGCACGTGCACGGTCACGCCGACCAGCGACGCGTCGTCGGGGAGGTCGGCGGTGAACGAGTGGGCCCCGGTGGCGTCGACCACGCCGCTCCCGATCAGGGCGAAGGTGGCGAGGTCGAGCTCCAGCACGCCCCACGGCGGCACCGGGACGTGGCCGGTGCCGGCGCTGATGAAGATCAGGTCGGCGGCCCCTTCGGGGCCGGTGGCGTCGAACTGGATGGTCTGGCCGATCACCGGTCGTCCGCGCAGCAGCAGCCGGTAGGGCGGCACGCCATAGAGGTCGATCGACGCCACGTCCCACTCGAGATCGAAGGGGTCGGCGGAGCCGACGGCCTCGCCCTTCACGCGCACCGCGAGCGTCGCGAGATCGTGCCAGGCGAGCGTCGGGGCGCCGTCGCCGGCGGAGCCCTTCGTGACCAGCGCCGAGACCTCGCGCCACTCCGGCTGATCGGAGAAGGCGAGCACCGGCACGCCGTTGCCGGCGCCGCCCACGATCGGGACGATCGTGTTCCACGAGGCGGCGTCGCCGCCCGGCGCCACGAAGGAGCCGTCCACCGAGGCCTCGAAGCGGTAGACGTCGTCCCCCGGCGCGGAGCGGGTCCGGTAGCGCACGTTCACGACCACCTGCGAGAGCAGTCCGCGCGGCGTCGCGTCGAAGCCGAGGAGTTGAAGCTCCTGGTCGCCGCCCGGAACGAGCGCGCCGCTCCCGTCCTCGGCGAACGCGTCCGCCTCCTGGCTGGCGCCGCCGCCCACGTCGAGCGCCCGGGTCGGGAAGCGGGACTCCATGCGGCGCAGGAAGCCGAAGTCGCGGCGGGAGGTCCCGCTCACGACGTTCAATCCGCCCACCCCCTGCCAGAGCTTCTCCTCGTGCAGGTCGTAGCCTCGCCGCGTGGGATGGATGGCGTCGAGCCCGAAGAACCAGCAGATGAGGCCGTCCTCGCCCAGCTTCGTGCCGGTGGCGGGGTCGAGGTGCTCGTAGTCGGGCCAGACCTCGGCGATGCCGACCCGGCGGCGCTGGCCCCACGCGACGTCGCGCAGCGCCTGGTTCCAGATCGGGCCCCACGTGTTGTGGAACGCGTCGTCGCCTCCCTCGTTGTCGTAGACGGTGTTGAGCACGACGTCGCAGTCGGGGAGCTCGGTGACGAGCGTCGAGAGGATCTCCTGCAGGTTCCGGCGCGCGTTGACCAGGTTGGCGGCGGTGCGCGCCGTGTCGCCGTCGTCGGCGAGGAAGTCGTTGCCGCCGATCGAGATGGTGACGAGCTGCGCGCCCGCGGCGATGGCGTCGAAGATCGTGCCGGCGCCGGCCGGGTCGAGCAGGTCGCGCGTCTCGTGGCCGAGCACCGCGAGCTTGGAGAGCAGGGCCTCGTTCACGGCGTCGAGGCGGGCGGTGAACGGCGTGACGTAGTCGTTCGCACCGCCCGGCGAGTCGCAGAGGTTGAAGCCGTAGGCGATCGAGTCGCCCAGCGCGACGTGGAGCAGCGGCGCGGCCGTGCTCGACGCGCGCAGGTTGGACGCGAGCCGGTCGAGCTCGCCCGGCCGCCGGCGGCCCTGCGGCCAGTCGGGGATCGGGTCGGGGTCGGCCCCCGGGTCCTGGAAGGAGAGGCGAAGCCCGCCGCCCGGATCGAGGTCGAGCACGTAGCGCCGGCCGGTGGTCACCGTGAAGGTGAAGCTTCCGTCCGCGGCCGTGGTCACCGTGGTGTCGTCGGCGCCGTTGTTCCCGTAGATCGTGACCGCCAGCCCCTCGATCGGCGGCTCGCCGACGTCGCGCACGCCGTCGCGGTCGACGTCCTCGAAGACGAATCCGGTGACGGTCTGGGCCTGCGCGCCGCAGGCGAGCCACGCGGAAGCGAACGCACCGATGAATGCCCTGCCCACGGCGCTCTCCCATCGCCGATCCCGGAGACTCGGGGATCGCGGAGGGGCGATCTTCGCGGCGCGGGCCGCGGAGCGCCAGCGGGCGGCGCCGCTCAGCCGGGCGGATCGCGGGCGGCGTCGATCACCGCTTCCTCCGCGGCGAGGCGGTCGGGCCGCAGCCAGCGATACCCGAGCGCCGGGAGCTGGCGCAGCCGCCGGCGCAGCGCCGCGGCGGCCGCCTGCGTCCGGGCGCGCAGCCGGAGCGCCGCGCCCGCGGGCGGCGCGGCCGCGACGTAGCCGTAGCGCGCGAGCCGCTCGCCGGCGACCCACTCGACCACCGCGACGTCGTCGGGGGAGAGCTCGCTCCGCCAGCGCTCGACCCGCGTCGTCTCCACCCCGCCCTGCGCGCGCTCGAACCACCAGCGGTCGCTCCGGCGCCCCGGCTCGCCCTCCAGCATCGCCGGCGCGAACTCCTCGCCGAGCGCCGCGCAGACGCGCGCGAGCTCCGCCCCGGGCCGCTCGATCAGCGTCTCGTAGCGCACGAGCAGGAAGCGCGGATCGCGCTCGCACGCCTCGGCGCCCGCGACGCAGTCGCGCCAGAGCGCCGCATCGGCGCAGGGACTGCCCGAGCCCCACGGCATGCGCCGGAGCGAGGCGACGACGTCGCGGGGATCGCGCACCAGGTGGATCAGCGTCGCGTCGGGGTACCAGTCGAGCAGCGTGGCGGCCACCTGCGCGTGCTGCGGCGTCTTCTCGCCGCCGCGCGGCTTCCCCTGCGCGCGCGCGTAGAACGCGATCAGCTCGCGCAGGAAGCGCGGGTAGCTGGTCGCCTCGCGGTGCAGGTGGGCGCGCAGGGCCTCGAGGTCGAGCCCGAGCCGGCCGATCCGGCGGGTCTCGAGGAAGCGGTCGACGGCGCGCGCCCGGCGCGCCGAGTCGGCGAGGTCGCCGAAGACGCGCCGCCGCTGCGCCACCCAGTAGAAGAAGAACGTCTCGTCGCACAGCGCGAGGCGCGGGTGGCGGTTGAGCATCGCCCGCAGGAGCGTGGTGCCGCTGCGCGGCGCGCCCACCACGAAGACGGGGCCGTCCGGGCGCCCGGCTGCGGCGGCGCCGCTCACGGCAGCGGCTCCGGCGGATCGATCCGGTGCGGCAGGCTGCTCGCGCGCAGGGCGCGGCGCAGCGCCGCCAGCGTGAGCAGCGTCGCGAATCCCTCGGCCGCGAGGAGCGCCAGCGCTGCGCCGCTCGCGCCGCGCGCCGCCCCCCACCACGTCACCAGCAGCGCGAGCAGGAGCGTGCCGGCCACCGAGCAGGCCAGCTCCGCGCGCCCGCGGCCGAGCGCCAGCAGCGTCATGCGCGAGTGGCCGCGCAGGGCGAGCAGCGGGATCACGAAGGCGAGCAGCGCGAGGCACTCCACCGCCTCGGGATGGTCGAAGACGGCGCCGAAGCAGAGCCCGAGCAGCGGGCCGGCCCGGTAGGCCACCGCCAGCGCGAGCAGGAGCGTCCCGCCAGCCGCGATCGCCGTCGACTGCAGCAGCAGCCGCCGCAGGTCGGCGCGCGGCCCGTGCACCGCGCGCGAGAGCGCCGGGAAGAGGTTGGTGAAGTACATGGTGAGCAGGGCCTGCAGCACCATCATGATCTTGTGCGCGACGCCGTAGCGCGCGAGCGCCTCCCTCTCGACCAGGTGCCACAGGAGCAGGGTCGGCAGGTACATGCGCAGAGCCCAGAGGAACTGCGAGCCGCCGATCGGGAGCGCCTCGCGCAGGAGCCGCGGGTCGAAGGCGGGGCGCGGCGCCAGCGCGAGGCGCCCGCGCCGGCGCAGCGCCAGCAGCGCGACGGCCGCCGCGCTCGCCACCGCGAGCAGCTCGGCCCACGCCAGGCGCGACCGGTCGGCGACGCCGCTCACGAGCGCCGCCGACGCCACCAGGAAGACCGCCTGGCGCACCACCTGCGGCGCGGCGACCCAGACCATCTCTCCGCGCCCCTGGAAGATCCACGACAGCACGAAGGGAAGGAGCAGAAGGCTCGCTCCGTAGCCGGGCAGCAGCTCCCCCACCTCCGCGTCGACCAGCCCGGCGCGCGCGGCGGCGAGAGCCCCCAGCGCGAGCGCGGCCGCGATCGCGAGCTGCGTCGGCAGCACGCGCGGGAGCAGGCGCCCGGCGGCGGCCGGGTCGCGCGCGACCTCGCGCGCGCCCAGCAGCGGGAAGCCCATCTCGACGAACAGCGCGCCGAACTGCAGCGCGGCGAGCGACACCTCGACCGGCGCCCAGCCGCGGTCGCCGAGCCGGCGGGTGAGCAGGCTCACCGCCAGGAACGAGAGGAGGCGGGTCAGCCCCTCTCCCGTGACCAGGACGAGGAGCCCCCGGAACGACGGGACGCGGATGCGCAGCCTCGCCATCGGCCGCGTCAGCGCCGCAGCGGCCGTCCGAGCAGGAGCTCGGCCGCCGCCGGCGCCTCCGCGAGCCGAGCCTGGAGCCGCTCGAGCAGCCTTCCGCAGCCGGCCTCGTTGGGGTGGTGGTCGACCCGGCTCACGCGCAGCGCCGCGAGATCCTGCACGCCGGCGAAGGTGTCGAGCAGGTCGAGCGCGGGGATCTCGAGCTCCGAAAGGATCGCCCGCGTTTCGACGAAGCGCTCCTGCTGGGTCGCGGCGTCGTTCACCGTGGGCAGGAGCACGGCCACGAGCGCGATGGAGCGCTCCCGCATGCCGGCGACGATCGCCTGCAGGCAGCCGCGGACGATCTCGGCGCGCACCCGGGTGAGCTTCGACTCCGCCTCGCCGATCTCGTCGTCCGGAGCCACCCCGGCCCGCCGCACCAGGTCGCGCAGGAACGGGTACTCGAGGTCGATCCCCTCGTGCACCAGCCTCGCGAGGTGGTTGCCGAAGTTGCGCCAGACTCCGAGCTCGGAGAGCCCGAGCAGGAGGACGTCGGGCTGGAACGCGGGCGCGCGGCCGAGGGCGACGTCGAGGAGCTGCGTGAGTCGGTAGCCCTCCACGCCGAAGTTCAGGACCTCGAAGCGCGCGATCGCCGGATCGGTCTGCGTCGCGTTCAGCCACTCCTCGAAGCGCGGCTCGAGCGCGCGGCCGAAGGGCGCGCCGAGCCCGCGCACGAGCGAGTCGCCGACGAAGGCGATGCGCCGCGTGCCGGCCGGCTTCGCCAGCTCGTACTCGCGGTCGGCGAGGCCGTGCGCGCTGGTCACGACCCGCGTGCCGGCCGCGGTGACGAGGTCGAGTCCGGCCCGGGGTCGGTACCAGAGGAACCCGGCCACGCGCTCGTGCGTCTCGTCGAGCCGGATCGAGCCGCGCCACCCCTCCTCCGGATCGCGCTTTGCGGTGGCGTCGTTGCTCGCGTTCAGCAGGTCCTCGTAGTAGCCGGCCAGCAGATCGAGGTCGTCCTCGGCATTGAGGCCGTGGTGGGTGAGGTCGCGCGCGAAGGATCCGAGCCACCCGGGAACGGCGGTCCACCCGTGCGACGGGTGGGCCCGCTCGAGGGCGAGCGCGCCGCCGAGCAGCGCAAGCGTCGCGGCCACGCTCCTCCAGAACGGGGTCACGGCGTCACGCCCCCGGCCGCAGCAGCGCCTGGTAGTCGACCTTGTCGGTCGACGTGCGCGGCAGCGCGTCGTGGAACGCGAACAGGTCGGGGCTCATGTAGGGGGGCAGCGCCGTCGCGCAGAAGCGTTTGAGCTCGACCAGCGAGGGGCGCGCGCCGTCGCACGCCACGTGGGCGCGGATCCTCACTCCCGCCTCGGGGTCGGGGAGCGCCACCACCGCGGCCTCGCGCAGCCGCGGGTGGCTCTGCAGCGCGGCCTCGATCTCGCCGAGCTCGATGCGATAGCCGCGGCGCTTCACCATGCGGTCCCTGCGGCCGAGGTAGACGAACCCCTCCCCGGGCTCCTCGCGCACGACGTCGCCGGTGTTGTACCAGCGCCGTCCGTGGCGGACGAGGAAGACCTTCGCGTCGAGCTCGGGGCGGCCCCAGTAGCCGCGGAAGACCGACGGCCCCGAGATCCAGAGCAGTCCCTCCGATCCGCGCGGCTGCTCGACCTGCTGCTCGTCGAGGACGAGCCCCTCGCAGTGCGCGCAGAGCGGGCCGATCGGATGGGGCTGCGTCCGTTCCGGCGGCACCGGCAGCGGGATCGCGGCGCAGTTGCAGACGTTGGTCTCGGTGGGGCCGTAGAGGTTCCAGTAGGCCGCGTGCGGGACGAGCTGCGTCAGCCGCCGCAGGTGCTTGACGGGAAAGACCTCGCCGGCGAAGAGCACGTGGCGCAGCGCCCGCAGATCGAGCCCGTCGAGCCCGCCGAACTCGGCCAGGAGGGCGAGCACCGACGGCGTCGAGTACCAGATCGTGAGCCGCCGCTCGGCCGCGAAGCGGGCGAGCCGGCGCGGGTCCTTGCCGAGCTCCTCCCCGATCACGAAGAGCGCCGCGCCGTGCTTCAGCGCGACGTACAGGTCGAAGATCGAGAGATCGAAGTGGAAGGGCGAGTGGCTGGAGAAGCGATCCTCCTCGCGCGGGGCGAACTGCGCGCTGCACCAGTCGACGAAGGCGAGCGCATTCCCGTGGGTGAGCGTGACCCCCTTGGGGACGCCGGTCGTTCCCGAGGTGTAGAGGATGTAGGCGACGTCGTCGGTGCGCCGCCCGGACGCCGGCTCGTCGTGCGGCGCGTGCGCGAGCGCCGTCGCGAACGGGACGGCGGAGGCGGGCCACGCCGCGCCGGAGGGCGGCGCCGCCGGCCCGTCCGCGCCGGTCTCGGCCGTCGCCACGCGCACCAGCGTCCGGGGCGGGGTCGTCCCCCACGCCGCGAGCAGGTCGGCGCGCCCCTCGCCGAGGAAGAGCGCCGACACCTCGCAGTCGCGATGGATGGTGACGTTGCGCGCCGCCGGCCCGTGCCAGTCGACCGGCACGTAGGCGGCGCGCGCCTTCAGCGCGCCGAAGATCGCCACCACGCTCGCCGGCCCCTTCGGCAGGCAGAAGCCGACGCGGTCGCCCGGACGCACGCCGCTCCCGCGCAGGAAGCCGGCCACGCGGCTCGCGCGCCCGTCGAGCTCGCGGTAGGTCAGAGCGGTCCCGTCGGGGGCCACCAGCGCCGTGCGCTCCGGCGACCGGGCCGCCGAGCGCTCGAGGAGGTCGGCGAGGCTGCTCGCCGAGGAAGCGACGCCCGCCACGGCGCGCTCACCCGCCCTTCCCGGGAGCCTGCTTGCGGGCGACCAGCGCCGCGATGTCGGCGATGCGGTCGAAGTGCTCGACGCCCGCCTCGTGGGCGTCGATCTCGATCCCGAAGCGCTGCTCGACGAACGAGACCAGCTCGAGCGTTCCCACCGAGTCGAGGATCCCGCCGGTGCGCAGCGGCGTGTCGTCGCGCAGGTTCCCCTCCTCCTCGCCCGGGAGGAACTTCGAGAGGACGAACTCCCGGATCGCCTGCCTGATCGGATCCATGCCGCGATTCTGCCCTCCCTCGGCGCGCCGCGTCCAGCGCGCCGCCCCCCGCGCTCCGTTCAGTCGCCGATGCGCCACCACGTCAGGAGATCGAACCACCGGTCGAACGACTTCGAGCTCCACATCGACCACAGCGTGGCGAGCAGCAGGAAGGTCCCGGCGACCTTGAGCGCGCGGACGCCGCGCCGCGGCGCCGGAGCCGCGACGCCCGGCCGGCGCGCGCGCAGCTCGAGCAGCAGGTTCACCATCACGAGCAGCCCGAGCACGCCCCAGAACGCCGCGTCGGGGCCGGAGAGGTGGAGGCGGCCGGTGAGCCAGAAGGTCTGCCAGACGTGGAGCGACCAGGTGACCGCGAACACGATCGCCGTGGCCACGAGCTGCGCCGCCGTCTCGCCGCGCCGCCGCAGCCGGAAGTAGACCGGGAACCAGACCAGCTTCACCATGAAGTCCTTCCAGTAGATGTTGATGCGCCGCCAGAAGTCGGTGAGCGAGCTGGCGAGCAGGTAGCGCCGGTGGGTCTCCGGCAGGTCGTAGCCGAAGAGGTGCAGCATCCCGATCACGAAGTGGAACGTGCCGGACAGCCGGAGGTAGAGCAGGTAGGTGCAGACGACGAAGGCGAACAGCATCCCGAACGAGTCGATGTCGGCCGGATCGCCGATCGGCTTGCGGTAGTAGACGAAGTCGTAGAGCAGGAGCTGCACCGCGCCGCGCGCCATCCACTGCACTCCGCGCTGCGCGACGTCGTGCACGTCGCGCGCGAGGTAGCTGCGCCGCTGCGTGTGGAAGTCGACGACCGGGAAGAGCAGGCAGCCCCAGTTGGGCAGCAGGAAGAAGTACGCCAGGAACTCTCGCAGCGACGGACGCCCCTTCATGTGGCGCAGGTCGTAGGTCCAGACGATGAGCCGGAACATGAAGATCGAGCCGAGCACCGCCCAGAGCTGGGCCGGGAGCGCGGAGACGCCCGTCGCGCGGCCGAGCGTGCAGGCGGCGCCCGCCGCCGCGATGAGCGCCGCGCGGACCGCGTGCGGCGCCGGCAGCGCGGAGATGGCGAAGAAGAGCAGCCCCGCCCCGATCACGAGCGCGGCGGTCGCCGGCTCGAGGATCCAGAACGCGCCGCCGAGCGAGAGCGCGATCGTGAACCACTCCTTGGCGCGCAGCGGCACCCAATAGTGCACGGCGAAGCCGGCGAACCCCAGCGCGCACGCGCGCAGGAACGAGGTCCCCACCACGCCGTCGAGCCGGAAGAGCTTCACGACCAGGAAGAGCGCCGCGAGCTCGGCCAGCAGCGCCGCGTAGCGCTTCGGGTCGGGCGCGCACCGCGCCGCGCGCGGATCGGCCGTCGTGGCGGGCGGCTCGCTCACAGTCCCAGGCAGCGCGCGACGATGTTGCGCTGGATCTCGGAGGTGCCGGAGTAGAGCGTGCTCCCCACCGCATCGCGCAGCTCGCGCTCGAGCTCGTACTCGGCGGTGTAGCCGTAGCCGCCGAAGACCTGGACGGCGTCGAGCCCGCTCTTCACGAAGCAGTCGGCCACGTGCAGCTTGGCGAGGGCCGCCTCCAGCGTGGCGTCGCGTCCGCCGTCCTTGAGCGCGCCGATCCGGTAGACCAGCGGGCGGCAGGTGTCGAGGCGCAGCTTCATGTCGACCAGCTTGTTCGCCACCGACTGGAACTTCCCGATCGGCCGGCCGAACTGGCGGCGCGAGCGCGCGTGGTCGATGCAGCGCTCGAGCTGCCGCCGCATGACCCCGAGGCAGCTGGCCAGGATGCAGCCGCGCTCCCACTCCATCGAGCACTCGAAGACCTCGACGCCGCGCCCCTCGCGGCCGAGCCGGTCCTCCGCCGGCACCTCCACGTCCTCGAAGACGACCTCGGCCATCGGCGAGGTGCGCAGCCCCATCTTCTCGATGGGCCGGCCGACGGCGACTCCCTTCGCCGCGCGCTCCACCACGAATCCGGTGACGCCGAGCGCGCCGAGCGCCGGATCGATCGTGGCGTAGGCCACGATCAGGTCGGCCACCGGCGCGTTGGTGACGAAGGTCTTGGTGCCGTTCAGCACGTAGCGGTCGCCCCGCCGCTCCGCGCGCGTGCGCATCGCGAAGACGTCGGAGCCGGAATCGGGCTCGCTGGCGCCGTTGGCGCCGACCCGGGATCCGTCGCACAGCCCGGGCAGCCAGCGCCGCTTCTGCTCGTCGCTGCCGTAGCGCAGGATCGGGATGGTGTTGGTCCAGAGGTGCGCGTTCAGGCTGAAGAGCAGCCCGGCGTCCTTCCCGCCGTACCCGAGCCCCTCCATCACCGCGATCACCTCGGAGAGTCCCAGCCCCAGCCCGCCGTACTCCCTGGGCACCGGCATCCCCAGCACGCCGAACTCGGCGCAGCGCTTCCACGCCTCCCGGTCGAAGCGCTCCGCGCGATCGCGGGCGGCGACGTCGCGGCAGAGCTCCTTGCGCGCGAACTCGATCGCTGCCTGCTGCCAGGAGCGCTGCTCGTCGGTCAGTTCGAGGTCCAAGTTCGGTCCCCGGGCCGCGCGCGGTCGCGCCGCCAAGCCGCCGGGTCCGGGCGCCGGCGATCCCGTCGCCGCGCGTCCGCACGCGAGGAGGCGGGAAGGGTATGAATGTGCGCCGTTCCGGGAAAGGCGGACTCCTCCCGATGGCCGGCCCCCTGCTCCCCATCGCGGCGATCGAGCGCGCGTGACGGCGCCCGCGACCGCCGCCGCGCTCGACGCCGCCGACCGGCGCCTCGCCTGGAAGGTCGGAGCGCTCGCGCTGCTCCTCCTCGCCGCCGGGGCCCCCTTCGGCGTGCCCTTCTCGGCCGGAGTCGCCGGCGCGCTCGAGATCCTGGAGGGCGGCTGGCCGTGCCGCGACTTCTGGACCCTCTACGCGCCGGGCCACTTCTTCCTGCTGGCCGGCCTCTTCGCCGCGTTCGGACGCCACCTCCTGGTGGCGGCGCTCGCGGCGGTCGTGCTCGAGGCGGTCGCCTGCGCGCTCTTCTTCCGGCTGCTGCGGAGACTCGACGTCGAGCGGCGCGTCGCGGCGGCGGCGGCGCTGGTGCTGGCCGGGGTCCTGTTCCGGATCCAGCCGACGCTCACCACCTACGCCCCGGTCCTCGTCTGCGGGATGGCCGGCCTCGAGCGCACTCTCGCCGCGGCCGCCGCGCCGACCGCGCGCGGCGCCCTCCTCGCGGGCGCCTGCTTCGGCCTCGCCGCGTGGTTCAAGCACGACGTCGCCTTCTACCTGTGCGCCGCGGCCGCGGCGGCGCTCGCGACGGCGGCGCTCGCGCAGGGATCGCCGCTGCGCTGCGCCGGGCGGCGGGCGGCGGCCCTGCTCGCGGGGGCCGCGGCCGGCGTGCTGCCGATGGCGGCGCTGGTGGCGATCACCGGCGGCCGCGACGCCTGGCGCGACCTCGTCGTCTTCCCGCTCACCGACTTTCCGCTCACCCGGCCGGAGAAGTACCCGTCGCTCCTCGACGGCTGGGTCGCGGCGCGCAGCCCCCGCGAGCGCGCCTCGGCCGTCCTGCAGTGGATCCGCCACGGGGTCCCGATCTGGCTCTGGGTCGTGCTGCTGGTGCAGACGTTCCGGCGACGGCGCGCGTGGCCGCCGGTCCGGAGGGCGGGCGCCGCGGCGGCGCTCGTCGCGATCCCGCTCCTCTTCGCCGCCGCGCACGTGCAGATCAACACGCACATCCTCTCGATGAGCGCCGTCGTGATCGCGCTGCTCGCGGCCGCCTGGTCGGACGCGCGGGCGAGGGCGGCGCCGCACCGCGGAGGACGCGTCGCGCTCGCGGGAGCGACGCTGCTCCTGCTCGCGGCGCTGGCGGAGCAGCCGGCGCGATCGGCGGCGCGCGGCCTCGACCTGCTGCGGAGCGGCCGCCCGATCGACGCTCCCGCAGCGGCCGGGATCGTGGCCGCGCCTCGCACGGCGGCGGAGATCGAGTGGGCGTCGCGCCGCGTGCGCGAGCTCACCGCCCCCGGCGAGCCGGTCTACGTGGGCGTCGCCCGCCACGACGCCGTCGTGATCTCGCGGCCGGAGCTCCACCTGTTCCTCGATCGCCCCGGCTCGACGCGGTACCGCGAGCTTCACCCCGGCATCGTCGACCGCGAGGAGGTGCAGCGCGAGATGGCCGCCGACCTCGACCGCGGGCCGGTGCGGGTGATCGTGCTCTGGCACGTCGGATTCCCGGCGGCTCACTTCGACGCTCTGCGGGAGCGGCGGCGCGAGCTGCTCCCGGGCACCGGCTCGACCTGGCTCGACGAGTGGATCGCTCGACGCTTCGAGAGCCTCGGCCGGGAAGGCGAGCTCGAGCTGCTGCAGCGGCGCGCCGCCGAGTGAGCGCGCGGACCCCGCGCGCCGGAGCCGCCGAGGGGATGGCGGCCGGACGTCGCGACGCGAGAATCGGGCCGCTCTCCAGGAGGAAACGCGATGCCTTCGACGCGCATGCGGGCCCCGCTGCTGCCCTGCCTCCTCGTCTCCGCCGGCGCGGCCGCCGCGGTCGCCGCCGCGTTCCAGCTCGCCGGCTCCGCCGCGCCGGCGCTCCCCGCGGCCGACACGCCCGCGGCGATCGCGCGGCTCGAGCGGCGCCTCCACGACCTCGAGCGCGGGCTGGCGCTCGCGGCCGAGTCGCGGCCGCTGCCGGCGGCGGTGACGCGGGTGGCGGAGGAGCGCGGCCTCGAGTTCGACGAGGCGTGGAACGCCTACTTCGACTCGATCGTGTCGCGGCTCGACCGCATCGAGGAGCGGCTCGAGATGATCACGTCCGGATCGATCGTGGAGCCTGCCGAGGCGCTGCTCGCGCAGCTCGGAATGTCGCAGCCGGGGACGGTGACGTTCGGTCCGCGCGTCTCCCTCCAGGTCGCCGGCGGAGATCCCGGATCGCTCCTCGCGTGGAATCTGCCGCAGACCGGAGGCGCCGCCCCGTGGCTCTACTTCGTGAACCAGGGCTCCGGGAGGTTCAGCGCCGTCGCCCGCTCGCAGTGGCTCGAGTCCGCGCTCGCGCAGCGGCAGCAGGCGGTCCTGCGCGACCTCTTCCGCGGCGCCGCCGCGCAGCAGCCGGAGCCGGGGCCGGAGCCGGAGGAGGATCCGACGGCCGGCGACCGGTGACCGCCGCTCAACCGTGCGGCGCGCCGGCGGGCGGAGCGCTGCCGGGCGCGGCCGGCGCGAGTCCGAGCTTCGACTCGGCGACGCACCAGACGTAGGTGAGCGCGCTGTAGACGAAGTAGAGCTGGTGCAGGAAGACCGCCGCGACGGCCGTGACCGGTCCGGCGGCCCGCAGCACGAGCTCGTAGAACGGCCAGCTCACGAGCGCGGCGATCGCGAGGAGGCCGGCGGCCGCCCCGAAGAAGGGGGGGTGCGCGAAGCCGAGCGCCGTCGTCAGGAAGAAGGCGCCCGCGATGAGGGCCCGCAGGCGCTCGGCGTTGCTGACGTTGAGGACGGCGCCCGGGTTGCCCGGCTGCTGCAGCAGCCGCCCCCACGGCAGCGCGCGCCGGAAGACGTCGGTCCGGATCATCCCGGGCAGCGTCCAGCGCTTGAGGTGCGCGCCCTGGATCTGCGGCACGAGGAGGATGGTGCCGCCCGCCCGGCGCAGACGGTAGCCGAGCTCGATGTCCTCGACCGACGGCTCCGTGTAGTGGCGGGCGTCGAAGCCGCCGATCGCCAGGAACGCCTCGCGTCGCACCGCGCCGCAGCCGGCCCAGAAGGTCGATGCCTCCCCCCGGTGGGTGACGTGCACGTAGTGGTGCAGGAGGTTGCGGAAGCGGGAGACGATCCCCGGCGCCGCGGGGCGGTCGTCGTAGGCGCCGAAGACGGCGACCACGTCGGCGCGCGCCGCGAGCACGCGCTCGACCAGCTCCGGCACGTCGTCATGGATGACGACGTCGGAGTCGACGAAGAGCAGCGTCGCGCCCTTCGCGGCGCGCGCCCCGAGGTTGCGGCAGAAGGCCGGGCCGTGACGGCCGCCCGACGGAAGCACGGTGAAGCCCGCCTCGCGGCAGCGCCGCGGCCCGTCGTCGGTGGAGCCG
>Ga0187893_10005853_pt1 | contig 21592 bp, 13 predicted proteins | sample MA1701074metaG_FD_139574 | JGI IMG/M metagenome (GOLD analysis project Ga0187893, IMG submission 139574) | White microbial mat communities from a basaltic lava cave in the Kipuka Kanohina Cave System on the Island of Hawaii, USA - MA170107-4 metaG ...
AGCGCATTCCCCCGTGTCTTTCCGATGGCGACAAACGTGACGAAGCCACCATCCTCGCTCCACGCTGGCGTCGTGAGGAAATGGTTCGCCGGGTTCTCATAGTCCCGCAAAACCGCACCGCTCTGCGCGTTCAGCAGCATGAGCCGCGATCGGCGCGCGGTAGACTTTTCCAGCGCAGCGATTCGCGCGCCGTCAGGCGACAGCGCGACCGCGTACATGCGCGTGCCACCGCGCACGGTGCGCACGCGCCGCGTGCGCAGGTTCAGCTCTTTGATCGTTAGGTAGTCGAGTAAGCCCCATCGCGGATGCACGTCGTATTCCAGCCATGTCACGCGATCGGCCGCGACGTGAAACGGGAACTCTCCGCGTCCGGGAAAGTGCCGCAGCAGCACCTCTTCCTGTCCCGTGCTGTCGATACGCACGAGCGGCGTGATGTTGTCCAGGTCCGTGTAGGCGGCGATGATTGAGCCGTCACTCGCATACTGCGGCCAGTGCCAAACATGGTACACGCCTCGCGGCCTCGTGCGCGGAGTCGCCGCCGTTTCGCGCACCTGAGCCGCTTGCGCCCGCCACATCGAATCGGCTTCTGCCAGCGCATCTCGATGCAGCTCACCTAACGACTTTCCTGTCTCCGCCGATAGCGCCATGGAGAGCGCGTACGGCGTGAGCGGATTGATTGACGCACGACGGATCACGTTAGCCCAAACGTTGGGGCCATAGACTCTACGTGCATGCGTGGTGAGCAGATACCCCAATTCATAGGAGCCCGGATAGAACGTGCGATAGGATCGCAGCCACGCCGGATAGTACTTGTACTCCTGTCCCGTTAGGCGCATCGCACGCACGCGATTCATGAATGACGGCTGCCTCCCGCGTCCGCCCGGAGTGAGCGCCGTTTCGGTGCCAACCGCATCGCCTTCCCAGAGCCAGTCCGGAAAGTACAGGCGAGCCGCGAGGAGTGACGTCGCCTCGTCCCCGAAGATGCGCGCCGCGAACCCGATGATCCCGCTGCGCATCAGGCGCTCCTGCGCGATGTGCCGCCCTTCGTGCACGGCGAGGATGTTGTACCACTCGACAGGGCCGGCGAAATCCGCCGATGTCTTCGGTAACGGATGCCAGATCGTGCGCCGCGGGAACCAGGAGACGAAGGCGTTTGGAACGAGCGATTGAGCCGCGAGCAAGACAGGGATGCGCTCGGGACGCTTGCCAAACGTACGGAGCAGCGGGTCGTACGCGCGTTCCAACAACGTTGCGGCACGCTGCGCATCCGTTGTCATTGAATCGCTGAAGATCACTGTGAAGTGCGGCGTCACGATCTGCCGCCATTTCACGCTGCGCGAATGCTGCTGCGCACTGAGCTGCGTGAGCAACGGCGCTTGCGCGCCGAGATGCGTTGCTACGCCGCACGTCGCGGCAGCGAGAGCGAACGTGATTACGCGCGTGCGTGAGCGCATCAAAAGACGGATCGAAACGCCTCGCCCAGATCGCTGGAGAACGTCCAGCGCACGGCATCACCGCGCAGACCGCGCGCCGTCTCGACGCGAATCAGATCGAAAAAGAACTCCAGAGCGATTCCTAACGAAGGATAAAAGCCGCTCGAAGCTACGCTCGTCCTAGCCGGCTGCGCGATCCCTATCGCGTGTACGTAAGGCAATAGACGCGCGCTCCCGGGTGACCTGCCGTATCGCGCCAGCGGCAGCGACGGGAATGGGACATGAAAGCCATACTCGGCGTGCAGCGCCGCGCCGCGTTCCGCCCGCAATCCATGATATGGATAGCCAGGACCGCTCACCGGACCGCCGATGTACACGAGCGCTTGCGGCGGCAGTTCGTCTGACGATCCAGCTGCAGCAGCGAACGCGCTGAGACGAAGAACCTGATGCGCACGCTCCCGCGTGTATCGTACGAGAGCTGTCCCGCGCACGAAGCGGGTGTCGCTTATAGCCGCATCGCTCACGCCCGCTTCGAGGTCGGCAGCACGAAGCGTTCCCTGCATGCGCAGGTCGCCTCCGCCAAGTGACAACGCGCGTGACGCGCGAAGCTCCAACTCCGGACCTTCGAGCTCCCACGCTGGAATCGTCGGCTCGAAGCGTCCATGTGCCGAGCTTGCGTGCACGGGCAGCGCGAGGTGCCGCACGAACGCAGTTTGCAGATCCCAGCGAATGCCTAACGTTCCAGTGGAGAGCCTCAGGCCGGTGCGGCGCACTTCGTATGGATCCGTGTAATCGCTGCCGAATTCCTGCGCCGCGAGGCTGTTCTTGAGCGAGCTCCCTTCAGAGAAGTCGCCGGCGTCGAGGTAATCGCGCTCGCCGAAAGCGACCAGCTCCAAATTGTGCAGCGTCACGCCTAACGCCGCTCGACCTTTGATTTGCTCGTCATCCTGTCCGTAGCGCGCCCTTAGCGCCGCGGTCCAGCTGCCGGCCCACTGCCGCCGGTATCCAATTCCTAACGCGAGTCCTTCAACGCGGTTGAAGCGCACGAAGTCGCTTATCGATCGCGCCGAAAGCGCGCTGCCGCGTGCTCGTGCCAGCATCGAGCGCGAGACGAGACCCTGCGCGACGGCCTGCACCTTGGCAACGTCCTCCTCTGTGACAGTCGCAATGTCGGAGGGCAGAACTCCCGACAGCGGTTCGTTCCATTGGAATCCTTGCCGCCGAGCGAATGGCGCGCGGGAAATCGGCGGACCGGTGAACACTGCCGCCTCGATCGGCAGGTTGATCTGATAACAGCAGATCTGCCAGGAGCCGCGAATGATCCCGCGCACCGGCATGTCAAGCCACGTTCCCGCGCGAGCGACTTCCAGCTCCTGACGCCTCGGAAGCCAGAAGCGCCCCTCGATGAGCGCGTTTTCAAGCACCACGCTGAGACGCTCGATTCTCCGGTCGAGAATCGCGGCGTCAGTGAAGGTGAGGGACATGCGCACGATGTCCGCGCTCCCCTGATCCAGAAAAAGGGATCCGACAACGCGCGCGGCGCGTGGTTCGCGCGGCCTAACGGCGACCTCATACACGTCGATCCTGCGATCCGGAAGCGTGATCGTCAACGAATCGCGCAACGCAAACTCGTAAATGGTCTCCGCGTTAGGCGCCAGCGGATGCGGCACGTCGCGCACGTCGCGCCCTTCACCGAGCCGGATCAGGTTCGGGAAGTTGCTCTGCACAATACCGTAGCGATCCTGGTAGTAACCGATGTCGCCCGGCAGCAGCAGCGTGTCGCGCATGCCGACGATCAACTGCTTGCTCGACGCGGGAGCCTTCCAGAAGACGTCCACCGCGATCTGATCGGCCTTCACAACGCGCGGCGTCATGAAGGACGTGTCGCCAAGTTGCGCGAGGAACAGCAAGCGTCCGGTAGCGCGGGATTGATAGCCGGCCAACGCTGTGTCGGAGATCTGCGCGCTTCGCCGCACGATTGCGCGGCGCACAAGGCCGAGCGTCGCGTTGTCGTCCCACGTTTGCGCGCCGAGCGGTGCCGCGCTTACAGCCGCGCCGGCAAGCAACAGGCAACTCCTAACGAGCTGTTTGAGTGTGCCCAAAATGCCTCGGCTGTTTGCGAATGACAGGGCAGTCATCCCCGAATCAAAGGGGTCAGACCCCTTTTGAATCAAAGGGGTCAGACCCCTTTGATTCAGCATTATAGGCGGCCCCATCGTAAGCCTCTCACGGGCGGCTTGCCCTTCCCTAGCAGGCACGGCCTATTATCCCTCATCTCGCGCCTTTGCACCTGCAGGAGGGTGCCATGAAGACCTTGACCGTCATTCGCTCCTTCGCCAAAGCAGCTACTTGGTGTGCCGGCCTAACTGCACAAGTGGCCATCGCACAACCCGTTGCGGCACAAGGAGGGGCCGGCAAGCGCCCGATGACGTTCCTCGACGTACAGCTCATGAAGCAGGTCGGCGCAACAACGCTGAGCCCGGACGGACGCCAAATGCTGTACACGCTGTCCACCATGAACTGGAAGGAAGCAAGAAGGTCGACCGACATCTGGGTCGTTTCAACGGAGCGCGGAGTCGCTTCGGCGCGCCAGCTCACTTTCACTGCCGACAAGAGCGAAAACTCGCCGCGCTGGTCCCCCGACGGCTCGTTCTTCGTCTTCAGCTCGAACCGCGACACGCCAAACAACGGCTCGGCGCAGCAACTATATGTGATGCACGCCGACGGCGGAGAGGCGCGCAAAATCACCGCCGCCACTGACGGCGTCGGCCAGTTCGAATTCACACGCGACGGCCGCTGGTTGGTCTATGCCGCCGGCAAGAATGACGAACAGCAGCTCTGGCTCCTGCCGGTCGCTGGAATTGACGGCGCTACGCCGGTCCAGCTCACCAAGCACGCTACGCCGGTGCGCAATTGGCAGCTCACGCGCGACGGCCGCACGGTCGTGTTCGCGTCGCCCGACAGCGTCGACAAGGACAACAAGGCGCGCATGGAGAAGAAGTTCGACGTGCGCGTACGCAACGAACCTCAGCCTGTCGATCACCTCTGGTCCATCGACATCGCCGGCAAGGCTGAGAAGCGCCTAACGTCTGGCCTCGATTACAGTGTGCGCGGGTACGCGCTCTCTGACGACGGCAAGTGGCTCGGTTTCTCCGCGACGAAGAACGATCGCTATGCGCGCAACATCACCGAGGAAGGGATCAACGCAGATCTGTATCTGTTGGATCTGTCGAATAATTCAATCGAACGCCTGACAACAAACGTCGACATCGGCGAGAGCGGCCTCTCCTTCTCGCCAGACGGTCAGTGGATCGCGTTCTCGGCCGCGAACGACTTCAGCTACTTCCGCGACAGCAAGCTCTACATGCGCCGCACCGCCGAAAAAGGCGGTCAGTGGAAGAAGTACGGTGCCTCGTACGACGGCGACGTCGGCGTGCAATGGTGGGGCGCCGACGGCAAGACGATCTACTTCGGCGACGGCGTCCGAGCGACGCAGCAACTGATGGCGCTCGACGTCGTGAGCGACAAGGTCACGCAAATCACGCAGGAAAAGGCGACGACGAACGTGCAGTTCGACAAGGAATCCAAGCGCTATCTCATCAATTACGCGGATCCCAAGCATCCAGCGTCACAGTACGTCGCGGGCAGCATCGACGACGTGAAAGACAAGTCGAAGTGGATGCAGGTTACGAATGCGAATCCACAGGCGGCTGATTGGGCGTTAGGCGACGCTGAAGAGGTCACGTGGAAGTCCAAGGACGGCAAGATGGTCGGCGGCGTGCTGCTCAAGCCGTTCAACTACCAGGCAGGGCGCAAGTATCCGCTCATCGTTGCGATTCACGGTGGCCCCGCCGGTGCCGACGTCCTTGGCTTCAACGGCGGGTATGGTTCGCAGATCTACGCAGGCCAGGGATTCGCGGTGCTCATGCCTAACTACCGCGGCTCGACAAACTACGGCGAAGCGCACAAGACAGCCATCGTCGGTGACTACTTCAAAAAAGGCTACGAAGACATCATCACCGGCGTGGATTACCTGATCGCCGAAGGAATCGTGCATCCAGACAGCATGGGCGCGTTAGGCTGGAGCGCCGGCGGTCACTGGTCCAACTGGATCCTGGTCAACACGCCGCGCTTCAAGGCGATCTCGTCGGGCGCCGGCACGTCCAACTGGATCTCCATGTACGCCCAGAGCGACGTGCAGCGAAATCGGCAGAACTACCTCGGTGGCAAACTGCCGTACGACGACTTCGAGGCGTATTGGAAGCAGTCGCCGCTCAAGTACATCAAGAACGCGAAGACGCCGACCATGATCCACGTCGTCGACGGCGATCCGCGCGTGCCGCGGCCGCAGAGCGATGAGCTGCACATGGCGCTCAAGAAGCTGGGCGTTCCCACCGAGTACTATGTGTATCCAGGCATGACCCACGGCATCCCCGATCCGCGCAACCAGCTGCTCAAGGGGGTGGCGGAGATGATGTGGATGGAGCAATGGATCCGCGGCAAGCGCAAGTTCGAGTGGAAGGACGTGCTCAAGACGCTGGAGGAAGCAGAACAGCGCCAGGGCGTGGCGGCAACCACCTCGGATTCACGTTAGGCAGCGTTTCCTCGCTCGTTCAACGGCCCGCGCTCCCATGGCGCGGGCCGTTTGCTTACTGCGTCTGTGACGTCCGGACTTTCGCGCGGTCCCGGCTCCACGCCACATTACGCCGTTCTTCTGCAATCGAGGCTGCCTTGTCGGATCTGCAGTACCGCCCCAGATCGATCACGGAAATCATCGACGCGGCCTTTCAGCTGTATCGACAGGATGCGCTGCGCTACATCCTGGTCACTGCAGTGGCGTACGCGCCGATGCTCCTCTTTCAGCTTGTCTTCCTCGATCCGACGAACGTCTCCCTGACATCTGGGCTGTTCGGCTTTGCGAGCTACGTCGTCGGCTTCTTCGCCTTCGCACTCATGTCGGCGTCGCTGGTTAGGCTTTCCGCCGAGGCGTACCTGGGCCGCGACATGGAGATAGGCGCCGCGATCAGGGAAGTTCTGCCGCGCGTTCCTTCGATTCTCGCCGGCACGCTCATCCGGATCATCCTGATCTTCATATCTGCCCTGGCGCTCATTATTCCAGCATTCTGGATGTTCGCACGCACATTCGCCGTCACGCCGATCATCGTACTCGAGCGCGCGGATGTCGCACGTGCTCTCAACCGTTCGGCGCAGCTCTCTAATAACAGGAAGCTCGCCATCCTCGGCTGCTATGCGCTGACGTTCCTCATCTTCTACGTCGTGACGCTGGCCTTCGGATTTGTCGCGGCGCTCGTTGGCGGTGGAATCCTCTTCACGCTCATAACCACGCTTGCGACCGTCGTGATTTACCCGGTCATCGGGATCATGGAGATGGTGCTGTACTACGACTCGCGGATCCGTGCGGAGGGGTACGACGTCGAGCTGATGGCGAACGCGTTAGGCACTTCGACTCACTGATAGCGCTCGTGCTCACCCAGACCGCGGATTCGCTCGCGCAGTGGCCTTCCACCGCTGTGCACGACACGGTGAGCGCGATCGTCCGACAAACAATCTTCCAGCAGCGCCTCGGCCGCTCCCTCGCCGAGCGTTTCTGGGCGTGGTTCTGGGATCAGATAGCCGCGCTGTTCAACACCGTGGCCGGGACACCAACGGCTCGTACGATCACGCTGTTCGCGGCCGCGTTACTCGTCGGCGCACTCCTCGTTCGCTTCGCGTACTCGACGCGCTTCGAGCGCAGGATTCCTCGCGAAGTCAAACGCGGCACCGATTTCGGTGCGCTCTCGCTCCCAACGCTGGACGAGGCTCGACGTCTGGCCCGAGAAGCTCGTTATGCGGAAGCGATGCACGTGCTCTACGCGGCGCTTCTCGATACTCTAGCGCAGCGCCGGCTCATCCGGCTGCACTCGTCAAAGACGAGCGGCGACTTCGCGCGCGAGCTGTACGCGCGTGGGCATCCAGCGCACGACCCCTTTCGCTCCTTTGCGCGTCGCTTCGATCGTCTCTTCTACGGATACGATTCGTGCGACGCCACGTCGTTCGATGCGCTGTGGGGTGATGCCGAGCGCGTCCTGCGCAGCTCGGCTCAAAGCGGGGCAGCGTGAAAGACGTCACGCCGAAACAGAGTAGACGGCGGCGCGAGCTCATACTGCTGGCGGCAGTGCTGCTCTTCTTCATGGTCCTCGCCCTGTTCACGCCGCAGCAGACTTTGCGTCGAGATTGGCGCGCGTCGTCATTGTCCGCCGAGCCTCGCGGCGCGCGCATCGCCTACGAACTGGGCGATCGGCTCGGTTGGACGAGTGCACGAAATTACAGCGACTCGATCGTGCCTGACGAGCACACAGTCGCAGTCGTACTCGATCCGGTGCTGACGTTCCGCGCGAAGGAAGTACACGCGCTGCTCCAAGGCGTGCGCAGCGGCGGTGCGCTGCTTTATACGATGGGCGACGAGGCGCTCAACGATTCGCTGCGAGTTCGCCCAGGGCCGGCAGGATACGAAGTCATCCCGGACACGCCGGAGCCAACGCGCGAGGCGTGCACAGTTCCCAATCCCTTCTCCGAGAGAGTCATCACCTCGTTCCAGGGGCGCAGTCTCTTTCTCCGAGCCGTGGAAGACTCCAGCCGTATCAGCGCGCCAGTCGACACGCTCGTTACAGTACGCATCGACGCGGCCGAGCGCGACAGCCTAACGCCATCGCTGCGGCCGGCTGTCATCGGATTCAATCTCGGCCGCGGGCAGGTGATCGTTGTCGGCGACGTCGATCTCTTTCGCAATGAAAACTTGCGTATCTGCGCCTGGGATGCCGCCGTGCAAGTCGTGCGCATGTTCGAGTACTTGCGCGGACCAGCGGGGCCAAAGGCGCGTACGACCCTCGTGTTCGATGAGTACCATCAGGGGAATGGCGTTAGGCCGGGCACCACACGCGCGATCACGCGTTACTTGCGAAACACCTCGTCCGGCAAGGCGCTGGCGCAGCTTGGCGTCGCCGGTGTCGTGCTCCTTCTCGCGCTAGGTCCTCGCGCGCTCGCGCCGCGCGATCCTGAGCGCATCGAGCGTCGCTCGCCTCTGGAGCACGTCGACGCGCTCGCCCGCGCGTACTGGCAAGTTCACGCGACCCGCACCGCCACCCGTCGTTTGCTGCGCGGTGTTCGGCGCCGCACGGAGCATCGCTTCGGCGGGGCGCGGCGCGAACTCTCGGACGAGGACTTCCTCGTGTGGGTCCACGAGCGACTGCCTGACCGACGCGAGGACACAGCGCTCGTCAAGAACGCCCTTGAAGTGCAAATGCTGCGCAAAGATCTCATGCGTGTTGGCGAAGCCCTACGACGGATCGAGCACGATCTTCTCACGCACCGCTCATGACTTCAGAACTGTCTATTGAAGCCGGTGCCGACCTGCTGCGGCGAATCCATCAGGCCGTGTCTTCGCGCATCATCGGTCAAGCCGCCGCGATCGACGACGCACTCGTCGTCTTTTTGGCTCGTGGCCATCTGTTGATCGAAGGCGTTCCGGGCACCGCCAAGACCCTGCTTGTGCGCGCTATCGGCGCCGCGTTAGGCATAAAAGCCTCACGCATTCAGTTTACGCCCGACCTCATGCCGTCCGACGTCACGGGTGTGAGCCTGCTGCGCGATCCGGCGCGTGGCTTCGAGTTCCAGCCCGGGCCGATCTTCACTGCCATCCTCGTGGCGGATGAGATCAATCGCGCGCCAGCCAAGACACAGGCCGCTCTGCTCGAAGGAATGGCCGAGCGCCAGGTTACTGTCGACGGCGTCACACGTGCGCTCGATCCGCTGTTCACTGTCTACGCCACACAGAATCCAGTCGAGCACGAGGGCACGTATCCGCTCCCAGAGGCACAGCTCGATCGCTTCCTCCTCAAGGCCGTCGTCCCCTATCCGTCCGTCGAAGCCGAGCTGGAGATGCTCGCCCTGCACGAGGGCGGCTTCGATCCCGAGCGCGATCCCACTTTAGGTATCCAGCCCGTTGTATCGCACGCGGAGGCGCTGGCGCTGCGTCGACTTGTCGACGCCGTGCGCGTCGCTCCAGAGCTACGCGCCTACGTCGCAGACATCACGCGCGCGACGCGATCAGATCCAGCAATCTCGTTAGGTGCGTCGCCACGCGCCACGGTCGCCCTCATGCGCGCCGCGCGCGCCGCCGCCGTCCTCGACGGCCGCAATTACGCGGTCCCTGATGACGCGAAGAGTCGCGCACCAGCCGCCCTTCGCCACCGCATTACCCTCGCGCCGGAGGTGGAGGTTGAGGGTCGCTCGGTGGACGACGTTCTCGCCGCAATCCTAACGCGCGTCGTCGCTCCCAAATGACGGACGACGAGCCGCGCGCAGTCGCACCGCGGATTCGCATCGTCCCGCGCCCGCGGCTGGCATGGGTGGTCGCGGCGCTCGCGCTCCTCTGGTTTCTCCCAGAAGCGATTGCCGCGATCGTAGTTATCGCGACTGCTGGCATCGTGCTTGTGGTGCTCGCGGCCGACTTCCTCATGCTCCCTACGCGGCGCTCACTCTCGGTGACTCGCGTTTTCCCCGTTCGCGCTGGACTGGGTGAGCCGGTCGCAGGCTCCTACGAACTGACGTCACGCTGGCGCTGGCCGGCGCGCGCGACTCTACGCGACGAGCTTCCGACCGCGCTTTCATCCCAGCAGCCGAGTACGCCCTTTCAGCTACCGGCTGGCAGCAGGCTGGAGATCCCGCGGCAAGTCATTCCAATGGCTCGTGGTGAACACACGCTCGGCCGCGTAGCGCTCGTCAGCGAATCCCGGCTCGGCCTGTTAGGCGCGCGCGACGTCTTTGCGCCTGACGACCGTCTCCTCGTTGTTCCATCCATCGCACATGTCAGTCGCTTTCGCCTGCTCGCGATTCAACACCGCCTGCAAAGCGCCGGCGTGCGCGTGCTCAAGCGGCGCGGCGACGGACGCGCATTTGCTGGTCTGCGCGACTATGTCCCCGGTGACGATCCTCGGCACATGGACTGGAAAGCGACAGGCCGCCGCGGCAAGCACATCGTGCGCGAGTTTTCCGTAGAGCAATCGCAGAGTGTCTTTGCCCTGATCGAAGCGGGCCGTTCCATGACGCAGCTCGCCGGCGACTTCTCACGCTTCGAGCACGCGTTGTCAGCGGCGCTGGTGCTGACCGACGTCGCCGCGACGACGGGTGACCGCGTCGGCGCTCTTGTCTTTGACGATCGCGTACGCGCCTTTGTCGGCGCACAGCGAGGCAAGGCTGCGCTAGGAGCAATTCGCACAGCGCTCATACCCGTTAGGCCCACTCTCACGGAGCCTGACTACGCCGGCGCCTTCCGGCACCTCGCGACGCACCAACGCCGCCGAGCACTGATTGTGTTTTTCACCGACGTGATCGACACGCGTGCGTCGCGCGCGCTCATTGCCTACGTCACGCGCAGCTCCGCGCGACACCTCGTCGTGGTCGTCGCACTGCGTAACGACGCGCTCTTCGAAGCAGCCGCGCTGCGTCCTCAAGCTGCTGCACGTGCCAAGGAGCTTGGCCTCTTCGAGAGCGCTGCCGCCGAAGAGCTGATCTCCGCTCGGCGTGAGGCATTGGAGCGAATGCGTCGAGCCGGCGTTACGGTTTTGGATGTCTCGCCGCAGGTAATGACGGCGGCGGTGATCAACCGCTACCTGGAGATCAAGGCGCGGGGCTCGTTGTAGCACCCGGCTGCAGCGCTAGCAGGTCCGCCGATTGGTCCGCCGCGACAGTCTCCGGTGTTTTGCTCGCGCGGTTCGCGCTGAGATAAAGAACGAGCAGCACGGCGGTTGCCGCCGAGACAGCGAGTTTGGTGCCTAACGACCACGTTGGGATGGGGGAGACGAATCCCTCGAGCGCGCCCGCAACCACGAGCAGCACCGATGACACGCCAATGAGCTGAATCGCTCGACGCCCGTTCTCCACGAGCGCGCGACGGCGCGTGCGCTCGCCCGGAATCAGGAGCGCCGCGGCGAGCAGTAGCCCGGCACCGCCCGCGATGCAGATGGCCGTCAATTCGAGCACGCCGTGGGGGGCCACGAACTTGATCAGCAGCGAGGCGATCCCCTTCGACGCGTAGAGTCCCATCACGCCGCCAAGCGACACTCCGTTCGTCAGAAGCAGGATGAGCGTCCCGATTCCGGCCGTTAGGCCGAAGGCGAACGCGGCGAACGTGACCTGCACATTGTTCGCGATGATGTTGCTCGCCACGACGGGACGAAAGAGCTGCGGATCCTCGATGTACCCCGTTCCCTGTTTCGCGCGTTCGAGTCCCGCCTCGGCGCGGTCCAGCATGCCCGATGGGAGGAATGTTTCGGCCACGGTCGGGTCACGCACGACGGCGACATGTGCGACTACTGCCGGTCCGAAGAATACGAATGCGGCAAGCAGAATCGGCCGCCAGGAACGACGCACTTCGCGGGGACCATCCAGCGCCAGTGCTCGTAGCGCGCTGCCTAACGTCATAGCCGTGCCGCGATACAGCAGATTGTGCGCGGCCGCAACTAGTCGCGTGAGAAAGAAGACGTCGGCGTCCTGGCGTCCGCGCGACGCGGTCTGCAGGCGGGCCAGGTCGTTGGCAGCGTCGCGATACTGCTCGACGAACTCGCGCACTTCAGTCTCGTTGAGACGCTTGAGCCCTCCGCTCTGCGCAGCCTGCAGCCTCGCCGCGAACCGGCTCCATGCTTTGGAACCCGCTGCCACGATTGCGTTGCGCTCGCGCGCAGCTCCAGTCTCACGAATCGCCACCGCTCCTCGCGCGCGAGCCGATCGCTCGGACTCGTACAGCGTCACGAGCCGACTGAGCGCGGTTGCACCCGCCACGTCCGCCAGCGCCGGGCCAAGGCGTGTCGCGATTTGTTCAGCCAGTACTGCGCGGCGATCAGCAGTCAGCTCTGCTCTCCGCTCGGCGAAGCGCTCCAGAACGCTGTACTCCGCGTTCGTTAGGCGCGCCACAGATGCGACGGCGCCTTCCGGCGTTGGACCCGCTTTCCGTCGCGTCGGCGCGGGTATCGCTCGCAATGCCAGCCCTTCGCGCACGACGATCGTGCCGGCAGCCAAGTCGCCCAGCCGTTTGCCACGCCTCGTGAGCATCACGCTGGCGATCGCCACGCCGTACGTGAATACCGGCTGCATGTCGAGCAGGCGAACGAGGTTTCGCACGGCCGAGGCACCGAACGTCACCGAATAGCCGCCGTCACGCACAGCCCGCAGTCGCAGCAACCGCTTGCCGGGCGTCTGTCCGTCGGCGAGGCCCTCGAACAACACATAGTAGCCCCACAGAATCGTGAATAGGAGCAGGTACAGCAGCGCGCCAGCCCACGCGGCGCTACCTGCCCACGCACCGAGCATGCGGCGCCCGCCTAACGAAGAGATCCCAATGAGTACCGCTGCGTATCCGAGCAGGCAGATGCCATAGTCGATGAGCGCCGCGGCGACGCGCGATCCAACGCCCGCGACTGTATACGTCAGAACGACCAGCTCCGGGGTCTCGACGTCGACTGTTTGGGCAAACGTCGTTGTCAGGGACTCACTCATTCCATCACCCGAAAGACCCAGCCCCTTGGATCCAGGCGTACCTGCGAGCCATCGGTCACTCGTTCTGACGCGCGCGTCGGGTAGAGGAAACGCCGCAAGATCGTGAAGAAGGTCGAATCGCCGAGCAGGTAACGCCGCGGGCTGATGCTCGGGCCTGGGCGCGGAGGCTGGCCAGCGCGATCGCGCAAAATGCGGCACTGACCGTCCTATGCACGAGCCCGGCTCGCGCGCCAGTTCGCATCATGATTGCTCGTTATGCCTTACGAGCGGCTTCAACAGCCGAGCCGTCCTAAACAAGTCTGTGACTATCGACTGAAGAGGCGCGGGCGGGAATCGAACCCGCGAATAACGGTTTTGCAGACCGCTGCCTTACCACTTGGCTACCGCGCCGTTCCGGGAAAACTCGCACGTCACCGATCCGCGAAGCAAGGGAAGCGTGATGCGTCTCTCCAACTCTCTGGTGCAACATGCGTTGGAAGAATTTTCCTCTGGCGCATAACCGTTCCCATTTTACTTTGCCACCCTACGTTCAACGAAGGCACGCATGCGTTTGGATCGTAAGGCACTGGTTTTTTCCCTCACCATCCCCATGGCGTTAGGCGCTCAGCCCACGCCGGGCAGTCTCGTGCCCACGCTCTACAACGTCGGATGGAGGGCCCGCAACACGCTCGTCACGGCATCCAACCCGTTTGACCGCCAGTATTTTGCGCCGCCCGGCGGCCGCCTCGACGGCGTTGCCGCCCTGCTCATCTATCAGCCATCCGGCACGTTCCTGTGCACCGGAGCCTTGTTCGCGGACAACAACATCCTCACCGCAGCTCACTGCGTGACCAATGGGTCTAACGTCGCGCAATTCGATTCGGTGCAGGCGATTTTCTTCCCGCCGGACAACGGCGGACTGCCTGAAGTTTACAACGTCGAATTCGCTCGAATCGCCCCCGGATACACGGGCCAAGTGATCGACGAGAATGACATCGCCGTGCTTCGCCTCGCGACCACCCCGTCCGCTAGCATCACTCGATACCAGCTCTACACGGGCTCGCCCGCTGGCCAAGCCTTCGAGGTCTCTGGCTTCGGCGCATCCGGCCGCGGTCGAACCGGCTTCACTTTCGCCGATGGCACTCGCCGCGTCGGACAAAACGTCTACGACTTCTCCTTCGCGGACGCGGCCTGGAGCGGTTTCTGGAACGGCTTCTTCGGCACGGCCGGCGTTAACGTCCTCGTCTCCGACTTCGACGGCCCCCGAGGCGCCAATAACTCTTCTTGCATCATCGAGTTCGCCGTACTCGGCACGCAGAATTTTTGCGGTCTCATGCTGGGCGAGTTCGAATCGAACCTGGGACCGGGCGACTCGGGCGGTCCGAACTTCATCAACGGTCGGCTCGCAGCTGTGAATTCATTCATCCTGAGCTTCGGGTCCGGGTTCGGTGACCAGGATGACTTCCTCAATGGAAGCTTCGGTGAGTTCAGCGGGTTCGCTCGCGTCGACGCCAACCTGCAGTGGATCGGCGCAGTCAGTCCCGAGCCTGGCTCCCTCGCCCTACTGACGACAGGATTAGTCGGACTGGTTGGCGCCGGCGTTCGTCGCCGGCGTCGCTAGCCTAGCCGCAGAAAAACAGTTCAGTGTCCCCGCGCTCCCTTACCGGGAGCGCGTGCCTTTTGTACCCTGATCCATGGCCGCTTCGGTCGCTCCGGCCCCCCTCGTCACACTCGGCGATATCGACGCCGCCCGCTCAGTCATCGAGGGTCGCCTTCATCGTACCCCGACAGTCGGCTCTACCTATTTGAGCCAGCAGGTCGGCACGCGGGTCTCACTCAAGCTCGAGCTCTTTCAGAAGACGGGCTCTTTCAAGCCGCGCGGCGTGCTGAACGCGCTGTCCGCGCTCGACGAAAACGCGCGCAAACGTGGTGTCATCTCCTTTTCGGCCGGGAATCACGCGCAAGCGCTTGCCTGGGGTGCGTCGGCCCTGGGCATCAAGTCGACAATCGTCATGCCGCGTACGGCGCAACAGAGCAAGATCGACGCGACGCGTGGCTACAGTGGCGAAGTAGTGCTGACGGAAGCGGATCTGCTCGAGGCATGCCTAACACTGCAACGTGAGCGCAACCTCACGCTGATTCACCCGTTCGACGATGCGCGGGTCATCGCGGGCCAGGGAACAGTTGGACTGGAGCTCGTCGAAGACCTGCCTGACGTCGATATAGTTGTCGTTGCGTGCGGAGGCGGCGGACTCATCTCCGGCGTTTCTGCCGCTATCAAGCAGAGTCGTCCATCAGCTCGAGTGATTGGCGTTGAGCCAGAAGGCGCCAGCGCAATGTCGCAAAGCCTCGAGCGCGGCGAGCCTGTTCGACTCAGCCGGCTGGACACCATAGCTGACGGGCTTGCCGCTCCCTTTGCCGGTCGCCTCAACCTCGCCCACGTTCAAGCATTCGTGGATCGCATGCTAATCGTGTCCGATCGCGACATCGTGCGCGCGTTAGGCGTACTGCTGGAGCGCTGTAAGATCGTTCCCGAGCCCGCGGGTGCCGCAGCCGTAGCGCCTCTCTTGACCGGCGCCCTAACAATTGAGCCAGGAACTCACGTCGCCTGCATCGTCTGCGGCGGCAACATCGACAGCACGCGCCTCAAGTCCCTCCTTTGACCTCTGACCTCTGACCTCTGGCCTGCGGCCTTTGACCTATTTTTTGTCCTTCTTCCACCACGCCGATTCCCAACGGGCACTCGTTCCACGTACGTCGATATGCGCAAACGGCCCACGCGGCCCCATCGCCGCGTAACGACCAAGCCCTCCAGCCAACTGAGGGAACTTTCTCTCAACCTCGCTCACCGCACGGTTGACGACCTCGGTGTCGCGTAAGTCGATGCGACCATCGCCCGACAGGTCGTCCATACGCCCGTCGCCGTTGCTGTCGATGATCAGGTCCGCTGCATCCCCGTACTGATGTCTGCTCGCGCGCGCCATTCCCTCGCCCACACCGCGGTCGTTGTAATACGGCGCGCGAAAGCCTGACAACACGACAGCATGCGTCGCGCGTACACCGCGTGCGGTGAGCGCTTGCATAACGAGCTCCAGCTTGTCGATCAACTTTTCTTCGAGAACTACGTACTTGGGCCACTTGTCGGTCTGATCCTGCGTGATGAAGGCGCCTAACACGAAGTGCTCTGAGAGATGCACTCCGGCATTCGCCGCCGTCACTTCAACGAACCCATCGGGATTGAAGTAGTTCTTCGCCATTAGCCATCGCTCGGCGGGCCAGCGGCCGAGTCGGTAGCCGTTGAGCACTTCACCGCGCTTGGCTCCGAATGGCCGCATAACGAGTAGTGTGAAGAGGCCGCCACGCGACATTACTTCAATGGCGGCCGGCGTGTGGATTGCGCGCTCGCCGAAGCGCGACACGAATCCTCGAAGCGCCAGTGCTTCGGCCGCCGTCAGCGTGCGAAATCGCAGTGCTCCGCTCCAGCCAAAAAGAGAATCGGAGATCTCGACCTTGGCGCTCGAATCACCTACTACCGTTGGCGCGCCTTCCATTTCAGTCGCCGTGGCGCCGGCCGCCGTATCCACGGGCGCAACGAGCCCATGATCGCTGCTGCTGACAATTCGGAAAACAACGACCAGCACGACCGCGGCTGCCAACCACCAGGTCAGCCGTTTGATCAGGTCAATCCAGCGTGGGCGCGGTTGCACGCTCTAGCTACCCCGCACGGACCGATTGGGAGCCCCTGGACTCTTACCCAATAGTGTCGCGAAACAAGCGATAGAAGTTGCCGCCCATAACGCGGTCGATATCGGCGCCAGGTCGACGGCGCGCCTCCAACGCTCGATGAATCGTTTCCATGCGGCGCGGATGGTTCAGCTCGGAGATGAAAAACGGCCAGCGGAACGTCGCGGCAGTCACTGGCCTCAGCCGTGACAGTTCGTCGATGAGCTTCTGCTTTTCTTCCGGCGTGTCCGGGATTGTGCGATGCTCGCGATCGCTGCCGATACCCACGTGTTCGATACCGGCCACGTTGATTGCGTGCTCGATATGCGCAATGTATGTGTCGAGTGTGTTTCGCTCGTTAGGGCCAAGATACGGATTGATCTGATAGATCCCAATCACTCCGCCGCCATTCGCCATCGCGCGCAGCACGACGTCTGACTTGTTACGCGGATGATCGAAGACGCTTTTGCATCCCGCATGCGTGATGGCGACGGGAACGCCGGCCAGCCAGATCGCATCGAGCGACGTCGCTTCCCCACTGTGGGAGACGTCGATCAGCATTCGGCGACTCTTCATCCCCTCTAGAACGGCGAGACCGAACGTCGAAAGGCCTGCATTGGTGCGCTCCAGGCAGCCATCGCCTAACAAGTTGCGCGTGTTGTAGGTGAGCTGCACGATGCGCACACCCAGCTGCTGCAGTGCATCGAGCCGCGTGACGTCATCGCCGATTGGAGTCGCGTTTTGTGTGTAGTAGATGAGCGCGATGCTCCTGTCCTGCACCGCGCGATCGATATCCGCGGTCGCCACGGCCTTCGACAACCGGCTCCGGGTCCGAGCCACGTGCGCGTCGTACGCGAGCGCCTCTTCGCGCATATCGTCGAACGCCGAGGCGCCTTGCAGCGCCGGGTTTCCGACGGTGACAACGCAGGCTCGCATTCCAGTAGCGCGCATCTCGTCCAAGAGTGCCGTCGAGTAGTCGAGATGGATTTCGCCGAGGCCGTCAATGACGACGGACCGGCTTGGCTGCGCCTGGCTGGTCAGGACGCGCGGAGCCAGTGCGGCGGCGCCGATAGCGGACACAAAGTGGCGGCGGTCCATAGAGGTCGGCACCAAAGGTAGCAGCCACCGCCAGCCAGGCGCACCTTCGGGCATGGGTTTTGAGGAAGTGCACCGAAAACTGAGCGTCTGCTGCAGGAAAAGCAGAGACGGCTGACTATTTTGTCGGCGAAACGTGCAGAATGCTGCTTCAACCTTGCAGGCTGTGCACAGATTCAGCTACACTTCGCCCCTTGTTCCTTTGACCTTTGACCTCTGGCCTTTGACCTCGAATGACCTACGCCGCCTCGCCATCTGCCTCACGCCGCACAGCCCTTCAGGCGATAGCCGCGCGTGATCCACGGGCTCACGTCCACCTCAACGGCACGGTTCCCAGCCCTGTCTCGGAATGGTTCGGCATCAACACCTTTGGGGTACGACAGATGCGCGCGAAGCTGCCTGCCGATGTGGTGGAGAAGCTCATCGCGGCGATTCGCATGGGCAAAAAGCTCGACATCGAGGTCGCACCCACAGTGGCACAGGTCATCAAGGAGTGGGCGACGTCGCGCGGCGCGACCCACTTCACGCACTGGTTCCAGCCGCAGACCGGCCTAACGGCAGAGAAGCACGACTCCTTCCTCGACTTCGACGAGAACAAACATCCTATCGAGGCGTTCTCCGGTTCGCAGCTGATTCAGTCGGAGCCCGACGCGTCGTCCTTTCCGTCGGGCGGTCTCCGCTCGACATGGGAAGCGCGTGGTTACACGGCGTGGAACCCTGCATCACCGGTTTTCATCATGGAGATCGGTGGCGCACGCACGTTATGCATCCCGTCGGTCTTCATCGGCTACAACGGAGAAGCGCTCGATGAGATGACGCCGCTCCTTCGCTCGAGCGACGTTCTTTCCGAAAAGGCGATCGCCTTGCTCGAGCTGCTCGGCGACAAGGGCGTCTATCGTGTGTTCACCACGTTAGGCCCCGAGCAGGAGTACTTCCTCATCGACCGCGGACTCTTCGCGCTGCGCCCCGATCTCGTGATGGGCGGCCGCACGCTCATCGGCGCTCCACCGCCTCGTGGCCAGCAGCTCGAAGATCATTACTTCGTCGGCATTCCTGAGCGCGTGCAGGCCTGCATCCTCGAAGTGGAGCAGGAGCTGTACAAGCTCGGCATTCCGATCCGCACGCGGCACAACGAAGTCGCCCCATCGCAATTCGAAATGGCTCCTGTCTTCGAGGAGTCCGACATCGCCGTCGACCACAATCAGCTCGCGATGGCAACGTTTCGCCGCGTCGCGATGCGACACGGCCTAACGGCGCTGCTGCACGAAAAGCCGTTTGCCGGCATCAATGGCTCGGGGAAGCACTGCAACTGGTCGATGTCGATCGCGTCCGATAACGCGCTCGATGGCGCGAACCTTCTCAAGCCGGGCAAGACGCCGCATCAGAACATCCGCTTCCTGGTTTTCCTCGCTGCGGTGCTCAAGGCGGTGCACAAATACGCGGGCGTGCTCCGCGCTGGCATAGCTACGTCAGGCAACGAGCATCGGTTAGGCGCCAACGAAGCGCCGCCTGCAATCATCTCGGTCTTCATGGGTGAGATGCTCACGCGGCTGATCGAGAACATCGCCGCGGGCAAAGCCGCCGGTCACGGCGCCGAACAGGAGTTAATCAAGCTTGGCGTCAACAAGCTGCCAGAGATCGAGAAGGACAACACGGACAGGAACCGCACGTCGCCCTTCGCCTTCACCGGCAACAAGTTCGAGTACCGCGCCGTCGGCTCTTCGCAGTCGATTGCCTTCCCGATCATGATCCTCAACGCGACGGTCGCGGCCGCGATCGACGAAATCACGGAACGTGTGAAGGCCGCGAAGAAGAAGACAAAGAACGTCGACGACGCCGTCATGGTCGTCGTCCGCGAGGTATTCCGCGAAACGAAGAATGTCCGGTTCGAGGGCAACAACTACGCCGAGTCGTGGGTGAAGGAAGCGTCGAAACGTGGCTTGCCGAATTACCGCCGCACGCCTGAATCGTTAGGCCAGCTCGTGACCAAACAGTCGCGCGACCTGTTCGAAGGCCTCGGCATCCTCACGAAGGAAGAGCTCGAGTCCCGCTATCACGTGCGTGTCGAGCGATACGTGAAGGACATGCTCATCGAGTGCCAGACACTCATGGAGATCGTCGACACGATGGTCCTCCCGGCCGCGTTCGAGTACGCCAACAAACTCGCGGATGGTGCGGCGCTCGCGAAATCGGCAGGAATCAAGAAGATCCCCCAGATCAGCGCGGCGAACGACCTCGGCGCGACGATCACGGCGCTGCAGGACGCGCGCAAGGAGCTCGGCGCGATGAGCGGCAAGGCAAACCACACGCATGACGATCCGGAAGCGGCGGCGAAGCTTCTCACGAGCCGCGGCGCCGACGCGATGGCTACTGTCCGCTCGTTATGCGATGAGTTGGAGCTCAAAGTCGCGGACGATCTCTGGCCGCTGCCGAAATATCGTGAGATCCTCTTCCCCGTTTAGTTAGGCACCCCCCACCACCATCGGGCCGCGGCGATGACCGACGGTCTCGCAGGCGCTAGCAAGCGCGACATCCTCGAACTGGTGACGCAGCAGAACGTCAAGTTCCTGCGTCTCCAGTTCACCGACATCCTTGGCATCAACAAGAATGTAGAGGTACCGCGCTCACAGTTCGACAAGGCGCTCGACGGCGACATCATGTTCGACGGCTCCTCGATCGAAGGCTTCGTCCGGATCGAGGAGTCCGACATGTTGCTCAAGCCGGATCTAACGACATTTCGCGTCTTCCCGTGGGGCGCGGAGAATCGTGTCGCGCGCTTGATCTGCGACATATCGCATCCGGATGGCCGTCCCTTCGACGGCGACCCGCGCGGCGTCCTCCGACGTCAGATCGAGCGCGCGAAACAGGCCGGCTTCACGATGAACGCCGGCATGGAGGCCGAGTTTTTCATGTTCCGCCCGGGTCGCGAGGGCGAGGCCGCCACAGCGACGCATGATGTCGGAGGTTACTTCGATCTCGCTCCAGCCGATCTCGGGGAAGACGCGCGGCGCGCGATCGTCGCGACACTCGAGCAGATGGGATTCGAAGTCGAAGCGGCGCATCACGAAGTCGCGCACGGTCAGCACGAAATCGATTTTCGATATGCCGATGCCCTAACGACTGCCGACAACATCGCGACGTTCCGCTTCGTCGTGAAATACGTCGCGCAGCAGTTCGGCCTGATCGCGTCGTTCATGCCCAAGCCCGTGTATGGACAGAACGGGAGCGGCTTGCACACGCACCAATCGTTATGGCGCAACGGCGACAATGCCTTTTGGGAATCGCAGGCGCAGTGGGAGCTCTCGAAGGTTGCGCTGCACTACATCGGCGGACTGCTGCAACACGCGCGCGGCTTCTGCGCCATCACTAATCCGCTGGTGAATTCGTACAAGCGGCTCGTCCCCGGCTACGAAGCGCCCGTGAATGTCGCCTGGTCGATGCACAACAGGTCGCCGTTGGTGCGCGTCCCCGAGCGTCGCGGCCGCGGAACGCGCATCGAAGTGCGCATGCCCGATCCGTCGGCGAATCCATATCTCGCGCTGGCGGTGATGCTCGCCGCGGGACTCGACGGCATCGGAACGACGGCTGATTGGAGAGAGCCCGTCGATACGAACATCTTCGAGATGTCATACCGTGAGAAGCGCCGCCTCCGCATCGACGATCTGCCGCACGACCTCAACGAGGCGTGCGATGAGCTGGAGAAAGACGACGTCATCCGCGCCGCGTTAGGCGATCATGTCGCCAAGCACTTTCTCGCGGCTAAGCGGCAGGAGTGGAACGACTACATCACTCAGGTCAGCAGTTGGGAG
>Ga0187893_10005855_pt1 | contig 21588 bp, 12 predicted proteins | sample MA1701074metaG_FD_139574 | JGI IMG/M metagenome (GOLD analysis project Ga0187893, IMG submission 139574) | White microbial mat communities from a basaltic lava cave in the Kipuka Kanohina Cave System on the Island of Hawaii, USA - MA170107-4 metaG ...
CCATGCGGCCCGGAAACCGTTACTTGAGCTTCGCGTTCAGTCGCCACGCAGGCTCCCTGAAGGGGGCGGTCCTGAGCGCAGGGGGCGGCCGAGGGTGGGTGAAGCACTCCGTGGTAAGGGCCGCGGGAGTGCAAGGGTGGAAGGACCTGGAGGCCACAAGCCCTCCGTCGGGCCATGCGGCCCGGACACGTCCAATGAACGGTTCTACCGAACAAACTGCCGATAGTGATCGTTGGAGCCTCATTCCAGTGAGAGGGTCGGAGTCGGGAGAGGGAAACCGAGGGAGGCTCGCCGGGCCGAATGGTCACAACTCGCGAGCTTGCCGAAGAGATCTTATCGGACCTCTTCCGCTCCCGTTTCGAGATCCAGGAGGAGCTGGGGTCCAGCGAGCGGACGCAGGTCCTCCGGGCCATAGAGGTGGACTCCGGGCGCCAAGTCGCGGTGAAGATCCTCGTGCGAGCCGGCCGTGGGCCGCGCTTCGAGAGCTACCTGGAGTTTCAGCGGCTCGTGAAGCGGTTGGAGGCGGTCTCGCATCCTCGGATCGCCCGCCTCATCGCCGTCGACCGAACGCCCAGCGCCGTCGTCCTCATCAGAGAATTCGTTCCCGGCGCGCTTCTCTCGGAGATGAAGCCCTACCTGCCGTTGTCTCCGCGGGTGGTGATTCCCCTCCTGCACCAGCTCATCGACGCTTTACAGCCGTTCCATCAGGCGTGCCTCTACCACCGATGTCTCACACCTCGGAACATCGTCCTCTCTGGCGTACCAAGCGGGCGCCCTCCCTCGGAGACCTGGGACGTCGACGCGCGAATCATCGACTTCGGCCACTCCGTTCTCGACGAGCCGAGCCTCACGGGCGACGAGCCGGCGGAGGATTTCGCTTTCATCGCGCCCGAGCGCGTAGGGATCCTTCCGCAACTCGCTGATGGGCGAGCCGACCTCTACTCTCTTGGTGTGATCGCCTATCACCTCCTTAGCGGCCGGCTGCCTTTCGAGGGGGCAAGCGCCGGCGCATATTTGCACCGTGTCATGGCCACGCAGCCGTTTTCCCTGCGGGTGCCGGGCGGGGGCGTCCATCCGGACCTTTCCAAGCTCATCCTGAGCCTCATTGCGCGGAGTCCGAATGACCGACCCGTCTCTCTGGCTGCGCTCGGCGGCGAACTTGCGAGGCTGAAGGACACCGAGGACAGCTCGGGGGAACAGTTGTCCTGGAAGACCGCTGGGGGAATCTCGCTGCGCGCCCCCGAATTCGTCGAGCGGGAAGGTCAACTCAAGCGGCTCCAGAACAGCTTCGACCAGGCGGTGGCAGGAAAGGGTGGTGTCGTACTGATCGGGGGCGCGGAAGGGAACGGGGCTTCTCGACTGGCGGAAGAGCTGCGCCCTCACGTGGAGGCGGCCCAAGGTCTCTTTCTCTCGACCCAAGGAAACGAGATCGACCGCAATCTCCCCTTCCATGCCGTGAAGGAGGTCATCGATGGCTTCATGGCAGCCGTAAACAAGCTCCCTCGAGATAAGCGCCAGCAGATCACCGCCCGGGTTCGCTCGGCGGTGGGCGGACTCGGCCAGGGGCTGATCCGACTGGCGCCTTCGGTGGGCAAGATCCTCGAAACCGCCCCGGAGATGGTCGCCCTGGACCCCGAACGCGAGCGGGCGAGGTTCATCACGACCGTGATCAACTTCCTCGTCAGCCTGGGCGCGGGGGGGCAGCCGATCGTCATCTTCTTCGATGACCTTCACTGGATCGACACCGGCTCGCGCGAGATTTTCCACAGGCTCTCCAGCCGCCTCGGGCGCTCGTCCATCCTGCTCCTCGGGGCCGGCAGGGACGACCTCGTGAATTGGAACGAGTTCCCTCAGACGGCGGAGCGGGTCCGGGTCGAGCCTCTCTCGTTCGACGCGACGGCGCGGCTGCTGCGCCGGGTCACTCAACTCGACAGCGAAGACCTCGAAGGAATCCCCGAGTTCGCGTTCGAAAGGGCTCGCGGAAACGTCCGCTTCACGATTGAGATCGCCAGGCTGCTCATGCAGGAGCTGGATGAGCGGACAACGGGTGTTCGATTCGACATTTCCCGCCTGGAGCAGCTCGTCCCGGCCCGGCATGCGCGGGAGATCGTCCTCCACCGAGTGGAGCGTCTCCAACCCGATGTGCGCGAGGTTCTGGGCACCGCGGCGGTGTTCGGGAGAAGGTTTCAGCTCCCACGACTCCTCCAGATCGCCGGTGGCGATGAGGCGGTTGCCAGGAGGGCCATCCAGCAGGGACTCGCCGCGCAGGTCATCACACCCTACGCCAAGGATGACGAGGATGTGCTGCTCTTCGTGGATGTGGCCGTTCGAGAGGATCTCTACCAGAGGCTCGATCCCTTCCGACGGCAGGAACTGCACAGCCGACTGGCGGACACACTCGAGGAGAGCGGGGCTGACGATGGGAGGATCTTCGAGACCGCTTACCACCGGCTTCGAGGCGGAGACGCACGCAAGGCCGTAGCGGCAGCCGTGCGGGCGGGGGATGCGGCTAGTCGATCCTACGCCAACCTTCAGGCGGCTCAGCTCTACGAGGAGGCCCTGAAGGCGGCCGTTCACGGCGGCATCTCCATCGAGTCGGGCGAGGAACGAAGGATTCTCGAGAGCCTCGGCGATGCGCTCGCCCTTCAGGGAAGGTATCCAGAGGCGGAAGTGGCCTATCGGCGGGCGCTGGCCCTCGGCGACGGCCGGCTCTGTTCCGCGAGGCTTTACGGCAAGGTGGGGGAGACTTTCTTCCGGCGGGGAGAGAACCGGGAAGCCCTCGCCAACCTCGAGAGCGGGCTCGCCAGCCTCGGTACGAAGCTGCCTCAGGGAATGGGCGGCGCAATCGTGTCCATCGTCTGCCAGGCGCTGATTTTCCTGTTGAGGCTTGCCCTGCCGCGCAAATGGCGTCAGCTCAAGGGCGATGAAGAGCGCGCCGTCGCCCGGGAGGCGGTCAAGATCTACCACGCGATGGCGTACGCCTACTACTTCATCGATATCGCGCGCTGCCTCGACATCCACTTGCGGCAGCTCAACCTGGCCGAGCGTGTGGGTCCGTCCCGGGAGCTTGCGCAGACTTACAGCGACCACGGGATCGTCTGCTCCATCATTCCTCTCCACAAGCGGGCCCACCGATACCAAGAGGCAGGACTCGCCATGAGACGCGCGATCGGCGACGAATGGGGGGTCGGCCAGTCGCACGGCTTCCTGGGAGTCTGCTGCTACTACCGGGGCGAATGGCAGAAGGCGCTCCAGCACTTCGATGAGAGCATACGCATCCTCGACCGGATGGGGGACCAGTGGGAAGTGGAGGCGGCCTACTGTCACTCGGCATTCACGCATCGGCTCATGGGCAACTTTCCCGCCGCGCTGGAGACGTTGGATACGCTCCTTTCCCTGAGCGAGGAGATCAACGACCGGAAGTTCCAGGCGTTCGCCCTATTCGCACGCTCCATCGTCTTCTCTCAGCGGGGGGACCTCGACCTGGCGGTCGAGTCGGCGGACCGGGCGATTGCTCTGGAACCCGACAACCTGACGCGCGCCCTCGCTCTCCGGGCAAAGGCGTTGGCGCTCCTACGTTACCGCGACCCCGCGCAGGCGCTTGAAGCGATTGAGGAGGCTGCGGTCGTCATACGGCTCAACCACATCAGAAATGAGTACGTGGTCGAGAACCAGAGCGCCCTTGCGGAGGTCCTGATCGCTGGTGGCGAGAGGATCCTCGCCTCCGGCAAGCGCGAACGGCTCAGCCAGTTGCGTCGCATCGCTCCTGCGGTCCGTGCGGCGGTTCGGAGCGCGCGGCTCTTTCCGAATTCGCTGGGGTACGCCCTGCGAGTCCGCGGTGTGTTTCATTGGCTCTCTGGCTCGATCCATCGAGCGCTGGCCGATTTCGAGGCCAGCCGCAGGGTACTTGTTCAGCAAGGCGCACGCTACGAGCTGGGCCGAACTCAGCTCGAAGCAGGCCGCTGGCTGACCCGGATCGGCGACCCTCGAGGCGGACCCTACCTGGAAGAAGCCGCGAGGCTCTTCGAGGAGGTCGGGGCCCGCCGGGACCTCGAAGAGGCCCGCGATCTTCGCGAGCGGGGGTGGGTTGGACCCCGCTCCGGCGGGGCCGACGTCCGCCGCAATCCGCGGGGAGACAACCGGCAGCTCGCCTCGCTCTTCAAGGTGAGCCAGACGATCGCATCCATCCTGGAGATCGATCGGCTCCTCCGTCGCGCCGTCGACCTCGCCATCGAGGTTCTCGGCGCCGAACGCGGCTTCATCCTCCTCGCGGAGGAGGGTAATCCCGATCCGGTCGTGCGGGTGGCCCGCGACGTCGGACAGCGGGAGATCCCATCCGCCGAATATGCTCTCAACGGCGAACTCCTCAAGCGCGTCTTCACCGAGGGCGTCCCGCTCGCGGTCACGGAGGAAATCGCTCCGAACCCGGGCCAGCGCCCGGCCGGGGTCCGGCAGCGCCGCTCGGTTCTCTGCGTTCCGCTCAAGAGCAAGGAAAAGGTCATCGGCTTGATCTCGATCGACAACCGGTTGGTCCCGGACCTTTTCCAGGGACCGGAGATCGAGCTGCTTTCCACCTTTGCGGCCCAGCTCGCGGTGGCCATCGAGAACGCGCGCGCCTACAGCAAGATCGAGGAGCTCAACATCGGCCTCGAGGAGAAGGTGCGGGAGCGGACCGGAGAGCTGCTCCGAGCGAAGATGGTGCTGGAGAAAGCCAGCCTCATGAAGGACGAGTTCCTTGCGAACATGTCCCACGAGCTGCGCACGCCGCTCAACGCCGTCATCGCCCTGGCGGACATACTCTCCGAGGAAACGTTCGGACCGCTCAACGAGAAGCAGATGAAGTACGTCGGGGACATCGTCCAGAGCGGCACCCACCTCCTCTCGCTCATCAACGACATCCTCGACCTCTCGAAGATCGAAGCCGGGCAGATGCAGCTTCAGCTTTCCGAGATCGATCTCAACAAAGTCCTCGCCGACAGCATCGTCATGGTCAAGGAAAGGGCCGGTAAGCGGTCCATCGCGATCCGCCTGAACCTCGAAAACGGCCTGCCGATGGTCAAGGCCGATCTTCGAAAGATCAAACAGGTCATCTTCAACCTCCTCTCGAACGCTGTGAAGTTCACCGAGGACGGGGGTTGGGTCGGGATCATCAGCCGCAGGGCGGCCGGCGAAGTCATCGTCACGGTTGAAGACAACGGAATCGGGATCGCGAAGGAAGACCTGGGCCGGCTGTTTCAGGAGTTCCAGCAGATCGACAGCTCCCTCTCGCGCAAATACGCGGGCTCGGGCCTCGGCTTGGCCCTCTCGAAGAAATTCGTCGAGCTGCACCAAGGCCGTATCTGGGTCGAAAGCGAGCCCCGGAAGGGCTCCAGATTCAGCTTCAGCCTGCCGATCTCTTGATACCGGCGCCTCATCTCCACGATCCATGCCGCTCGGGGGGGGGAGACGACGCGGCACGTGACACTCAAGAGGGTCTGGAGATGAGCGAGCCGAAGCGGATCCTGGTCATCGAAGACAATGAGACCAACCTCATGATCTTCACGGACATTCTGACCGCGGCGGGCCACGAAGTCCTCGGGGCTACCACCGCCGAGGAAGGGCTCCAGCTTGCGAAGGAGAAGCTCCCTCACCTCGTCCTCATGGATATTCAGCTTCCGGGGATCGATGGCCTGGAGGCGGTCCGATGCTTCCGGGGGGATCCGGCGATCCGGTCCATCCCCATCGTGGCGCTCACCGCTCACGCGATGGCCGGCCATCGAGAACGGGCCATGCAGACCGGGTGCACGGGCTACATCACGAAGCCCATCCGCTCCCGGGAATTCCGCCAGCAAGTCCAGAAGTTCCTGGAGCAGGGGCAGGTTCAGCAATCGGAGCCGAAGGGAAGCCATGGAGAGCCCGCTGATCCTGGTCATTGACGACGATTCGGTGACCCGATCGCTTCTAGGCGACATCCTGGAGCACGAGGGCTACCGGACGTTGCTCGTCGAGGACGGCCGCCAGGCGATGACCGTCCTGCGCGACAGCACCCCGGACCTGATCATTTCCGATGTCCTCATGCCCGGGATGAGCGGCCAGGATCTTTTCCGGGAGGTACAGAAGGAGCCGCGGCTGCAGAGCGTCCCGTTCATCTTCCTGACCGCGCTCGACGACGGCGATGCGCGGATCGACGTCCAGGAACTGGGGCCCGATGACTACATCTCGAAGCCCGTGCGCCCCCGCCATCTGCTCGCCACCGTCCGCGGAAAGCTCCGCCGCAAGCAGCAGCGGGACGAAGCGGTGGTGCGGGAGCGGGACGCCATGCGGGAGCGGATCCGATGGACGCTCTCGCACGAGTTGCGCACTCCTTTGACGATCATCCAAGGCATCTCCGAACTGCTCCTGAACGAGAGGGCGAGCCGTACGGCCGAGGAAGATCAGGACCTGCTCCAGAGCTTGCGCACGCAGTCCTTCCAGCTCGGGGGCATGATCGAGAACTTCCTCCTCGTCTCGCGCATCGATGCGGGGCTGGAGGAGGAGCGCTGGAAGCGTGATGCGGAGCCGCTTTCGCTCCGGGAGGTCCTCGACGAGGCGGTGTTTCCCTGGTGGGAGAAGTCGCGCCAGCGCGGCGCCGAATTCCTCGTCGATCTGCCCCCCGATCTGCCGGCGGTGCGAGCTTGCCGCGTCCACCTCCTCGAAGTGTTCCGCCAGCTCCTCGACAACGCATTCAAGTTCGCTGATCCGAAGCAACCAAGGGTCAAGCTCTCCGTCTCGGTCGGCGAGGAGAGCGCGAGCGTCTATATCTCGGATAACGGAGCCGGAATCTCCGACGCGCAGCAGCGGCTCCTCTTCCAGAAGCTCTCCCAGGTGGATCGAGATGTCAACGAGCAGCAGGGCTCCGGCCTCGGCCTCTACATCACCAAGAAGCTCCTCGACCTGAACCAGGGCGCCATCTCGCTGACGAGTGAGCCCGGGCGCGGCGTCGAGATTGAAGTCGCCCTGGCCCTCGTCCCCGAAAAAGCAGCGTTAGCTGGGCCTTGAGCTCAAACGGGCTGAGGCGGAACAGGCTCGAACTCGCAAAACTCCCGTGAGCCGACCGGTAGGCGTCCGTTCCCAGCAAGATCCGGCCTCGGGATTGCACCTGCATTCCCCCGTCGGGCCTTGCCCCCATAACAATTGAAAACCCCTCGCACTGGATCGCGCCGTCGTCCGTTTCGTAGCGCTGCTGTCCGTGGGCTCCACGCAGGTCCGGATCGAGGATCATGACAAGCTTCTCGTGGTAGGTGCCCAGCCTCCGCATCGGCTCGCCATCCGGTCCCGCTTCGAAAACCTCGCCGTGCAACTCCGTCGGAAGGCCGTTCGAGTCGACTTCGATCCCCGTCCCCACGATGATCCAGTGCAAACGCGTCCGCATTCTCCTTCCCTCGCTCCGTTTGCTCGTCCTCTCTTTTCGCGCCTCTTTCGGCCCGGGTGCCCGGTCATGGTAGCCGGCGGCTGCCGGGCTCGCCATTGACAACCTCACCCGCCGGTGAAAAATGCTCTCCCGCCGCGGGAGGCGGTGCAGCCGAGCGACAGAATGGAAATCTACGTCTACAGCACTCCTTACGGGCTCGTGGGGGACTTCCGGCCGTACTTGGATGGGGAAGATCGTTCCTTCGATCCGCCGCGTCCCCTCGTCGAAGGCGATCCTCGCTGGGAGAAAGTCCAGAATCTGAATTGCCCGCGCACCGGGGAGCCGCTTGGAGGCCTGCTCCGCTTCGTGAGGATGGGAGAGATCCAGTGGTACGAGCTGCTCCGGTTTCCCACCCCCCTCGACGATTGACGGTCGGCAGGGGTGGTTCAGCTACCTGCATGGGGGGAAGACGCACGCATCGAGGAGATCCGGGCTCGGATCTTGCCCGCAAGCCGCGAGGCCGGGAGGCTCGGGGGACGGCCCTCCCTTGAATAGGTGTTCGAGGAGGATCACAGGATCGGTGAGATCGAGCCGCCCGGTGTCGTCGGCGTCGGCGGCGTCCGGGCAGATCGGGGGCGCCCCGCCGAGGAAGAGATGTTCGAGGAGGACGATCGCATCGGTGAGTTCCGCCGCGCCGTTCGCGTCCGTGTCACCGCGTCTGAACGGCGTGGCGCCGGCCTTCTTTCCGAGCGCCCCGACGATCAGACGGACCCGGCCCATCTCCTGACCGGTCTCCCGGACTTCGACCGACAACCTCCCATCGCCGCTCAGGAGGACCTCGCGCCGCCAGAAGCGCCCCGGAGGAATGGAGATGTTTTCTTCGAGGAGAGCCGGTTCTTCGCGCTCATCGAGAAGGACCCGCAGCCGTGCGCGGAGTTCCCGTTCGGCCGAGAGATTCTTCAGTTGGACGGCATGAAGCACCTGCCGCTCCCCAGGAAACGGGGGCAGGAACCCATCGACGGTCCGCACCGATCCGGGGCGCAGCTCCAGGACGGAATCGGCGAGCTGCTTGGCATCCAGAACGGGCTCGGTGCGCGCTCCGGTCCGGGTGAGAAGCCCCTGCGTGGCGATACCGAATCCGCTTTCGCCCCTCCCATCGAAGAATGGGAAGAGAATCGCGTCCGGCGTGATCGAGTACGCGAGATCGTGTCCGGTGACCGGCTCGAAGCCGGTCTCAAAGCCGCGAATCGCATTGAAACCGACGCCGGGGAGGTTCATCCGCCTCGAGGGACAGGCCTGCGCCGGTTGTCCCTCGCAAAACCAGATGCTGAAGAGGGTGAGGTCAGGCACCGCGAACGAGAAACCGGTCGGGTCGGGGCCTCTCCCGGGGTTCCATGCGGTGAAGAGCAGGGCATCTGTGACGATCGAGCGGTCCGCGGGGGTGCCGACCAGGTAGATCAACCCGCTCGGGGCGACCGAGAGCGCTCCGCCCGGTCCCGGGGAGGCCGGAGGGTTCCCCGGGAGATCGGAAACCGGCACGGAGACGCCGACGACGGAAAAGGAGCTTCCGTCGATCCGGCAGATTCTCCCCGAGGCTCCGTCGTGGACGAGGTAGCCGCCCTGGCCATCGTCGTCCCAGTCCCCGAAGTCCACGCGGTTCCTTCCCGCAGGATCGAGGAGCGAGGTGTCGATCGTTCCTTGCGCGAGGACTCTCCCAGTCGCGTCGATCTTGGCCCAGCGGGGCCGACCGTCCCCTTCGGGTGGGGCGAGGCCATCGGCGTCGAGGAGAACGAGCTGCGGGCTGCCGTCCGCGTCGCGCTCCTTCGCTATGGCGAGCCCCACGATTCCGGTGCCGCCGTAGCGATGGCTCAAGGATCCGGCGGGCTCTCCCTCGCCGGTCAAGATGCGAATCGAGGAGGACAGAAGGGAGGCCACGTACAGTCGGGACTCGGCACGGTTCCCGCGCCAGTCGAGGGCGAGCCCCGTGAGCGCGTCCCCGGGGATGAAATCCATCGAGGTCGGATCGAACGGGATGTTCGCGAACCGCTGGTGGGGCGCCTCTCCCGTGGCCCATGCTCCGTTGAAGAGATGGATGGGCACGCGGATCGGGTTTGGCACGCCGCCGGCCCGGGCCTCCAGCTCGATCTGCGCGGTGCCGGCCGGAGGCCGCAAGGAGAAGGAGTCGCCGGGGGCGACGATGCCGATCGTCACGCCGTTCTCGCGCACGACGACCTCGCCGGCCGGAGAGTTCGCGTCCGGCTCGATCGAGAGCCTCCGTTCGCCGCTCGCCCCCGGAGGATCGAGCTGGAACCGCGGCGGCGGCGGGGCGGCGATCTTCCGGACCGCCACGGCGACCATGGCGTCCTGAGGCACGTCGTAGAGGTAGACGGCCGGCTCGCCGCCGAAGGGGCCCACGTCGAAACCGCCCGCGAGGCCCCCGGGGGAGGCGTCGAGCGGCACTATCTCCGATAGGAAGCGGCCGTCGGACCGCCGGTAGGACAGAGCAAGCTGGAGGGAGAACGGCCGGCCGAAAGACGCCCCGGCGGCCCAGGTTTCCCCATCGATGTATGCGATCCCTCGGGCGGAGAGCGGATTGCCTTCGCCGAGAAGGTCGGAGCGGCTCAGGACGCGGAGATTCGCATCGAGCCGGATGGCCTGTCCGTTCGCTTCGTCCAGGGTCAGAAGCTCCTGCTCCGCCGGATGGCTGTCGAGCCCCGTGAGGAAGGCGCCCGGCGGTAAGCCCGAGATCTCACGGAAGGGGCCGACGACAAGGAGCCGGTGCTCGACGCGCCTGACGGTGGCGACGACGGGCGAGAGGGCCACAGACGGATCCGGCTCACGGATGAGGATCTGGTTGTCCCCGCTCGGGCTCCCTGGCACCGCACAGATGCCGACAACCCCGCCGAGCGGCGCCTCGACCGCCGCGACGACCACCTTTGAATCCAGCTCCAGCGTGAACCTCTTGCCCAGCTTCGGCTCGAAGGCCGTGACGAAGCGAGAGGAGGGATCAACGACCCAGACCGAGCCATCGTCTTGCAGGGCGATGTCCCTCCGGAGGTTGTCCGGGAAAGCGAGAGGCGAACCGACGCTGTTGCGCGGGGTGACGGCGAGAACCGGTCCGCCGAAGGGTTCGGGTGGCGCCGAACGGCCGGGGAAGCCGCAAAGAAGTGCGGTCAAAAGCAGCGCGACCCTCGCTCGTTGCATGGAGGAGATCGTACCACCGCGGACTCCCGCTTGGGACCTCTGCGGTGGGTGCATGTAGGCAATTTCGTATGTGCACCCTCTTCGCGCGCGCCGTTTGCAATCCTGCGGAGGCCCGAGTAATCTCCTCCGGCATGATCAAGACCCATGGCCCCCTCGTTCGAATCCTCGCCGCCGCTCTCCTCGTGGTCTCGAGCGGTTGCCGGACGGTGAAGGAATCCGGCCACAGGATCGTCGACCGGGATGGACTTCCACCCGCGAAGCTCGCGGGCTACGCAGGGGCGACCCTCGGATACGCCCTCGCTGTGCCGCCGACTCTGCTCCTTCTACCCACACTTCCTTTCGAGGGCCTTAACTATCAGGCAACCGGCGATGTGGAGATGCCGATCGTTTTCGCCGCCTCCGACCTGATGGGAGGCTGGGGGGCCTTCATCGCGGGGCGGCCGATCGAGCTGATCGGCGGGAAAGGAACCCCTCGCGGGGAGGGGCAATGACCGCCCGATCGGGGAATCGATCAACCTCCCAACTCTGAAACATCACTCGGATTCTTCCTCTTCTTCTTCCTCGTCGTCTTCGGTATCTTCTTCCTCGTCCTCTTCCAGCTCTTCGTCGAATTCGAGCTCCTCGTCTTCTTCTTCCTCATCCTCCGGCTCGATCGGCTCTTCGTAGACCTCGGGGAGTTCATCGAGGGCGCTCATGATCCGGTCTTCGAGCTTCTGGTGGACCTTCTCGTCGCTCTCGATGGCGAGAAGCTCCTTCTCCGCCACCTTGATGACCTGTTCCTCTCCTCCGCGTTTCAAAGTGATGGGGAAACTTCCCTGCACCGGTTTCTCGGAAATACTGCACTCCGTGTTCGGGTCCAAGTCGGTGACCATCAGCTTGAACGCCGCGAGAGCTTTCTGTAGATCTGCCATATCCTTTCACCTCTCTTGATGTCCCTTTCGCTCCGTCGTCGATGGAGCGGATTCCTTTGGGGTCGAGAGACCCCTTATACCGGCCGTGTCCCTCATCTTCCAGCCTTGAACTGCTTGGGTTTGAGCCCCAGGATTTCGAAGCGACGGTAGACGGTGCGGACGCTTGACCGCAGCTCGGCCGCGAGCCGAGCCATATCTCCGCCGTGCTTCTCCCAGAGGGCACGCAACCTCTCGATTTCGAGGGCGCGCCGCACGTCCTCGTACGAGTGCGAAGCGAGGATTCCGGATGGGAGCGGTCCGCGCGCGGCCGGCGCGCCGTGGTCGCGCAACGCCGCCTCCACGTCGCCCGGTCGCACGGTGTCGAGAGCGGGATCGAGGACGAGCGCGATCCGCCGGGCGACCGTCTGCAGCTCCCTCACGTTTCCGGGCCACGGGTGGCTCTCAAGCAGCTGACGCGCTCTCGGCGAGACCCGCAGGCGCCGTCCGGCGGCTTCCTCGAGGAACCGCTCGCCGAGGGGCGCGATGTCTTCGAGCCGCTCTCGGAGGGGCGGCACGTGGATCTGGAGGCCCGCAAGACGGTAGAAGAGGTCCAAGCGAAATGCGCCCTCCTTCGACATCTGGACGAGGTCCTTCTGCGTGACGGCGACGAACCGGACGTCGACCGGTACTGTACGGCGGCCTCCGACCGGGCGCACCGCGTGCTCCTCGATCACTCGGAGGATCTTGGCCTGGATGACGGGATCGGTGTCGCCGATCTCGTCGAGAAGAAACGTTCCCCCTTGAGCTTTCAGGATGAAACCGCTTCGCGTGCGGTCGGCGCCGGTGAAGGCTCCCCGCTCGTAGCCGAAGAGGTCCGCCTCGAGGAGCCCCGCCGGAATCGCTGTGCAGTTCTGGGACACGAACGGGCCCGTCCCTCGCGCGCTGAGGCGATGGATGGCACGGGCGACGACTTCCTTGCCGCTCCCCGACTCGCCCGAGATGAGGATCGGAAGATCGCAAGCGGCAGCGGAGGCGACGTCCGCGGCCAGCTTCCGCGCGGCCTGGCTCCGTGCGACCAGGCCGGCCGCCCCCACCCGTTCGCCTCGCTCGGCCGTTTTGGCGGCCAGCAGCGTGCGGGTTCGGCTCTCGGCCGCCCGGCGCCGGATCTCTCGGGTGGCGGCGTCGGGACCGCCATCGCGCCTCGCAGCGCCGGGGTGGACGGCCGTCGGCGGCCTCTCGGCGCTCGCAATGGAGAAGATGTCCGCCGCCGCACGCAAGAAGTCAGCAGTGCCCGCACGTTCGCTTCGCGCGCGATCGATGACAAGCATCCGATCCCCCGAACTACGGAGACCGGCCGCTCCCGCGATCGGGACCGCCAGCGCCTCGATTCGTCCCGTGCCGGTGGCCGGGGTGAATCCAGGCGGCCGGTGGAACCGGCTCCGATTCCCCGGAGGATCGAGAAGCTGCCGGGCATCGGACCCGGATGCCGCCGGCCATCTCGCGAGGACCTGGGGGGGCCTATTCGGTTGCCGGTCGACGACCCAGGCCGCGGCGGCGCCCAACGGGCGAGCGATGGCAGCCAGCGCCGCCTCCCATTGAGCTTGTCTCGTTTCCGAGCCTTGGGTCCGGGGCCGCATTTGGGCGAGCGCTTCGCGGAGCGCTGCGTGGGCTCCGGGCGGCCAAGGGGAATCGCCGTGGGGTCTCAGCCGCTCGATGCCAAGTCGGCGGAACGGATCCCGGGCCAGGAACAAGCGGCGGTCCGCGGCGTCAGAGCTTTCCGCGAGGCGGCCCCTCGCCGCTTCGAGCCGTGCGGCGGCCTCCCTCGCCGCCGTCGGGTCGTCCTGCAGAACGGCGAGGGCGGTTTGCAGCGCCTCGAACTCGATGGCCGCCGGCAACGCATCGTGCAGGGCCTCGTCGCCGCCGGCACCGGCGAGAAGGTCGCGCGCGCGGAGCGCGGCTCCATGACCGTCGCCTCCGCGCAATGCCGACTGGAGCGCGGCGCGCGCTTCGAGAAGCTGGAGCCGCAAGGTCCTGCGGCGCGGCTCGATGCCCCCGGGCGCATCGCCCGCGGTCTTTCGGGCGATGGCCATCCAGCGACGGGCGCTCTCGATGAGGCTGTCGCTTCCGCGGGGGCCGGAACCGGCCCGCAGAAGGTCGGCATCCGCGAGGAGAAGAGAGGCCTCGATGACGCCGGGAGCGATCCTGTGGGCGCGGAAGAAGCCGAGGCAGGAGAGAAAACCGGCGCGGGCCGATGCAAATCGTCCCGCTTCGAGGTCCGCCCGGCCCAGCCAGAGCCGGTTCCAAGCTTCGACGAGGTCGGGGAGCGGGCCGTCCGACTCGGATGGTCCGTAAGGCCGTCGTGGCCGGCCGAGCGCGGCGTCGAGGAAAGCAAGGCGCGCCTCGGCGCACCGGCGGGCCGCTGGCGCGAGGTCGGTCTCAAGCCGCCGGCGAGCACGGGCCCAGAGTCCTCGTTCGATTCCCCCCTCGCCCCCGTAGACTTCGGCAAAACTCCTCAGAAACGAATCGCCCAGCTCGCCCGCGAGAGAAGCGACGGCGTCCCAGTCGCCCGCGCCGTTCCCGTGGAGGTTCAGGACAAGGGCGCGCGAGTAGATGAGACCCAGGCGTAGCCGCGGCGACTGCACGACCGCCGGTTCCTCATCGAGTCGGTCGAGTTCCTCCAGGGCCGCCGCGAACCTGCCGCGCTTGGCCTGGATCTGGGCGACGTTGCAGCGGATGCTCGCCAGCGCCGCGCTGTCGCCCAGCTCGCGGGCGCTGCGCGCCGCGAGCCGGAAGGCGTTCAGCGCGTCGGAAAGCCGGCTCTGCAGGTGGCGCGTCAACCCCAGATTGTTGAGGAGCAGGGCGGAATTGACGGCCGCCCCGGCGCTTCGTGCGAGCTTGAGGCCGCGGAGGAGATGGGCCGCCGCTTCGTCGAGCCGGAGGGCGCGGATGGCGATCTGGCCTGCGATGGAATAGAGGTCCATGATGCGCTGAACGGTTTGGGGATCGAGCTTCGCCGATCTCCACGCGCTCCGCTCCGAGAGGATCCGAAGCCCCTCGCCAGCCCGCATGCGGGCGTGTCGGGTCTCCTGGCGGAAGTGGTGGAGGATGGCGAGCTCCGCGAGGGTCGCGAGGCGCTCGGCCGTGACGGTGACACCGGCTCGGCCGGGGGGTCTGCGGGCCGGCTTTAGCCTCTCCAGCGCCTTCTCGAGGAGGCGTCTCGCCCGCGCCGGGTCTCCGCTTCGATGGGTGGCGGCGGCGAGCTTTCGGAGGAAGCGGGAGCGGTTCTCGGGGGAAACCTCCATGAACCGGGCGAGGGTGGAGAAACTCCGGCGGGCCTCGTCGAACCTCCCAGCTCGAGCCTGGAGGTCGCCGCAGGCTTCCAAGAACCGCCGGCCGGCGGGATCGCCGATCCCCCGAGCCTTCGCCGCCCTCTCGAAGACATCGATGATCCTCTCGGGCCCCGCCAAGTGCAGGCGGCCGACTTCCGCAGCGACCGGTTCGGCGGCGGCGGCCGCTCGGAGCGGGTCCCCGGCATGAAAGAGGTGAAAGGCGATATCGCCCTGGACGAGGAGGTCGGCATCGTGCGCAAGAGCTTTCCTCCGCTCCGGGATCTCCTTCTCCGCCGGGGCGATCCGCCCACCGAGGAGCGCCTCCGCCAGGCAGCGGTGCAACTCGCGGATCTCCTCTCGCCCGAGCCGACCGAGCAGTTCGCGGGCGAAAGAATGCCGGAGAAAGCGCGCAGCACCCGCGCTTCCCTGGGAGAAGACACCGCGGAACGAGAGTTCGCGGAGCGTACGGAGGGCCGACTCCACGGTCATTCCAGCCGCTCGGGCGAGGACTGAAACGGGAAGAGGACGGCCGCTCGCGGCCACCAGCGTGGCGAAGCGCCACCCTGCACCACCGGCTTCGCGGAGGCGGTCTGCGGCCCCGCAGCGGATGCGAGCCGCCCAGGATCGCGGCGATCGATCCTCCTCGCTCTCGCGCACCTCCTCGATGACGTGGAGCGGAATCCCCCCCGTCAGCCGATGGAGGTTCTGCGGCCGCCGCCACTGACCCGCGCCGTTGGAAGCGGTCCGCTCCGAAAGGAGGCGCGTCTCTCGCGGGGAGAGAGGCTTGAGGGGGATCCAAAGCGCGGCGGCTCCGCGAGCCTCGCAAGCCCCTCGGATGGCCTCGACCGCCGAGCGGTCGGCCCCCACGGCCGCCACGATCCCCCCACAAGGAGATCTGCCCGGCGCACGGAGGGCGGCCGCCAAGTCGAAGAGGAGAGTGCGGCCCTCGGGATCCACCATCTCGAGATCATCGACGAGGAGGAAAACCGGTTCCTCGCGAAGAAGGGCCGACGTCCGCTCGCGAGCCAGCCTCCGGAGAATCTCCCGGACTTCATCGGCGGGCGTGACGGCCAGGATGCGCTCGGCCTCCGATCCGGGAACGGCCTCTCCGACGGCATGGCGGAGGAGCCAGGCGGCGGTTCCCCGGCGGCCGCCGAGCATCCGTTGCGGATGGAGGAGGGCGAGACGGCGCAAGATCTCAACCAGGAAACCGCGCTCGCCCCGGTCGGGCGGGCGGATCCAGACGACATGATTGCCGGCGATCTCCAGGGCGGTTTCGATCGATTCGAGGAGCCTGGTCTTTCCGATTCCATCCGGACCGCTCACGAAGGCGAGGGGATGCGCGGCGCGTTCTCCTTCGCGCCAGCGCTCCATGCGCTGCAGCTCCTCCTGGCGACCGACGAGCTCCGGCTCGACGAAGGCGGGCCCGCCTTTCTGATCCGAGAATCCCAGGACTCTTCGCACCGAGCGGACGGCGCTCCCCAGGTCCGCGCCCGAGCGGAACCGCCGGGCGGGGTCTTTCGCCATGGCCCGTAAGAGGAGCCCCTCGAGGGGGCGCGGCAGCTCCGGAGCCGGAGCGGGCGAGCGAGTCCGGTGCGCCTGGGCCCACTCGTCGATCGATTCCGCCTCGATCGGATGCCGGCCCGTGAGCGCCAGGTAGAAGGTCACGCCGAGGGCGTAGATATCCGCGCGAGGGTCGGCCCGCTCCCCGGCGAAAAGTTCGGGCGCCATGAAGGGCAGGGTTCCCCGAGGGACCGCGGCCGCGGCCCCGACTTCTCGGATGAGGCCGAAGTCGATGAGGGTGAGGGTTGGGGATGCGGTCCCGTCGCCTCCGCCGTTCGAGGTCTCCCCCGCCACAAGCAGATTGCCGGGCTTGAGGTCGAGGTGGAGGAGCCCTCTCCTGTGCAGGTGTCCGCAGGCGAGCGCGGCCTGGAGGAGGAGGTCGAGCGCGCCGGCAAGGAACTCCCGGTCGGCCGGCCGGTCCCGAGAGAGGCGGTCCCGGGAAAGGCGCGGCGGCCCGGCCCGAGCGCGTCCGATGGCAGTTTCCTCCCTCAGGCGATCCATGAAGCGGTGGAGGGGCTCCCCCGCAATGTGCTCCATCGTGAAGAAGGGCGCGCCATCCGTCTCGGAGAGCCCGAAGTGGTAGGCGCGGGCGATCCCGGAGTGGCGCAGGGCGCGCAAGGCGAGGAATTCGCGGCGCAGGAGGTCGGACGGCGTCCCCGGAGGGTAGACCTTGAGCGCGACGCGCTGGCCCCCTTCGAGGCGGTCTTCGGCGAGATGGACCCTCCCCATCCCTCCCTCGCCCAGAAGTCCGAGGAGGTTGTAGCGCGAGTGGCGGAAGACGGCGGCAGATGAAGTACCCAAGCGCAGACGAGGGTAGCGTTTTGACATTCCATGTCAATCGCCGAAGGTCGGGGACAGCCTCACTTGCCTGACGGCGGACGAGATTCATCTTCCCTCTCACTACGAAGACGGACGAAATCCGGTGTGTGCATGCACCCGGGTTGGGGAGGGGGTTGCATGCCGCTCATTCACCTCGCGGTAATTCTCGGGTAGGATCCGCCGCTTCACCGAAGAAACGATGGAAGGATCATGCGGCCATGAAGCTCAGCCCACTCGCCGAAGAGCTCAACCGGACTCTGGAGCGGGAGGCGCCCGCAGTGCTGGAGATGCTCTCGCCGCTGGGGCGCCGGTACTACTTTCCCAAGGGGATTCTCAGCCAGAGCGCCGAGGCGAAAGCCAAAGCGCATCGTTTCGACGCGACGGTCGGCATCGCCACCGAGAATGGGACGGCGATGCACCTCCCGGCGATCCAGAAGCACTTCCAGGGGCTGCAGCCCAAGGATCTCTATCCCTACGCCCCCGTTTCGGGGAAGCCGGAGCTCAAGGAGAAGTGGCGGGCGAAGCAGCTCGCCGAGAACCCCCGCATGCGGGGGAAACCGCTCGGGTCGGCGGTCGTGACGAGCGCCCTGACGCACGGGATCTCGCTCGTGGCGGAGCTGTTCGCCGCGGAGGGGGACCCGGTCGTTCTCCCCGATCAGCTCTGGGGGAACTACCGCCTCACCTTCGAGCTGCGGCACGGCTCCATTGTGGAGACATTCCCGTTCTACGAGGGAGAAGGCTTCAACAGCGCGGGCTTCGCGAAGGCGATCGAAGCGGCCGCCGCGCGCTCCCGGAAGGTCATCACGGTCCTGAACTTCCCGAACAACCCGACGGGGTTCACGCCGTCGCCCGCCGACGCAGAGGCGATGGCCGCCGCGCTCCTCGGCGCCGCGGAGCGCGGCTCGAACGTCGTCGCGGTCTGCGACGACGCCTATTTCGGTCTCTTCTACGACGAGACGTGCCTGAAGGAGTCGATCTTCGGCTACCTCGCGGGCGCGCATCCGAACCTCCTGGCGATCAAGCTCGACGGCGCCACGAAGGAGGAGTTCGTCTGGGGGTTCCGCGTCGGCTTCCTCACCTTCGGAGCGGGAGGCCCGGGCGACCTCGCGAAGGTCCACGACGCCCTCGAGAAGAAGGTTCAGGGGGCGATCCGCGCCGGAGTTTCCAATTCGCCGCACCTGTCACAGACCTTGGTACTCAAGGCCCTCGAAGCGCCGGAGTTCTCCGCGGAGCAAGCCCAGAAACGTCGGATCCTCCAGACGCGCGCCCTCAAGGTCAAGGAAGTCCTGCGCCGCCCCGAGTTCGCGAGGGTCTGGACTCCCTACCCGTTCAACTCGGGCTACTTCATGTGCCTGCGGCTCAAGGACCTCGACGCGGAGCCGCTCCGGCTTCACCTCCTCGACCGTTACGGCGTGGGGGTGATCGCGACGGCCAGGAAGGACATCCGCATCGCGTTCTCGTGCGTGGACGAAAAGAACATCCCCGAGGTGTTCGACACGATCTACCGCGGAGCACTGGATCTCCTGGAGAGAAAAGTGTAGCGAAGAAGCGGCTCGGCCGACCCCTCCGCGGCTACGTCAGCGCGCGCAGCTCCATTCGCGCCTCCTCGATGGCTCCCCAGCCCTGGCCGAGCCAGAATTCGCTGTCCCACCAGGTGTAGCAGGAAGTCTGTGTCCGCAGAATCGCGTGGAGGACCCGATCGTAGACCGCGGGCTCGATGCTGGCACGGTCGATCTTATGGAACTGCTCGCTGAGGGCGAAGATCGCCTTGTAGAGGTCGACCTTGCCGGAGTGCGACATCCAGATGTTTCCGAGGACGCCCGACCACGAGTAGCCCTCGGGCTGGATCTCGATCTCCGAGAAGACCTCCCCGGCCCGCTCCCAGTCGGGGAAGCCGAATGCGTGCGTGAGGATCGACTCGAGGTACGCCGTGCCGGTCACGAGCGGGCAGTCGGTCGTCTCGGGGCGCGATGCGACGTACAGGTTGAAGCGGTTGCGGAAGAAATTCCCCTGCATCATGTCGTTCCCGTTCTCGCCATCGCCGGCCACCAGGACGAGGGGCGGGAACCAGGGGTCCTTTTCGGCCGCGCGCATCTCCTTGCGGTATTCCGCCGCGACCTGACGCGCGCAGGCGGCGAAATCGACCCCCTTGTTCGGCTCTGAGCGGGGATCGCGGACGAGGGCCACGATGCGGTTCTCCCGGCCATCTTTTCGCCCGACGAGGACGTGGGGGGCGTAGAAACGTTCGTAGAAGCCCATGCGCTTTCCTTCGGGCGCGCGCAGGGCCTTTTCGTTCTCACGGTCCTTGTAGGGAACCGTCGGGACGGCGATCCAGCGAATTCCCCGCTTCGAGAGGACATCGATGAGGTCGTAGATGTCCGCCGGATCGCCCGGGATGGCCATCTCGGGAGGCCAGAAGCCGCGCAGGAGCGACGTCGAGCCCGGCCCGATCGCCGCCTCGTGGAGGCGAAAGTACTCATCGACGTGGAGCGGCCAGTCTGCCTTCGGAGTCGCGGCGGGATGGAAGAGAGGGTGGTAGAAACCGGTCGCGAGGAGGTCGATGGACCGCGGATGGTGCGCGACCGCCGCACAAAGCTCGGAGATGACGGGTGCGGCCTCCGAGCCGCCCTTCTCCGCGGCCATCTCGGCGAAGAGGCCCATCCCTTCGGCCTCACTGAGCCCGTGGAGGAGGACGCCGCTGTAGTCTCCCATCACGTAGGGCTCGAGCCCCGCGGCGCGGAGCTCGTTGACGCAGCGGGGGAGTGCACGATACGAGCCGATGTAGCAGGCGATGTTCCACTTGTCCGCATCCGAGACGGGGTGGCACCACATCTTCCGGATGTTGTTCATCCAGTTCCCCTCGATCTTCAAGGGGGGCTGGTGGAAGTGCAGAAGGACGCCGACGGCTCCATTTTTTCCGATCACCATTTTGACCTCCTCTGGGCGCTTCGATTCTTCCTATCGGCGCTTCCCGCTCCGGGAGCGAGGCTTTCGAACAGCGTACTCTGTTGATAGACGGGCTCCGCGGCGATCTCCGGGGCGGGCCCGCCTTCATTCGGCGCCGATTCTGATTCTTCTTCCTTCGAATTGAGTCCCAACCTCCGGCAGTGGAGGTCGAAGAGCCCGCGCACCGCTTCCCAGCGGGGGCCCGTGCCCTCCATGCGGGCGCCGAACCGGGGATCGTTCCATCGCCCGGCTCGCGTGTCGCGCACGGCGTGAAGGACGCGTTCGGCCCGCAGCGGGAACGCCTCCCGCAGGCGCTCCTCGAAGACAGGCCGCACCTCGGCGGGAAGCCTCAGGAGGACGAGGAAGGCTCGGTTCGCTCCCGCGGCCTTCGCCCGGTCGAGGATGCGAGGGATCTCGCTGTCGTTGAGGCCCGGAATGACCGGAGCGAGGGCGATTCCTGTCGGGATGCCGGCTTCGGAGAGAAGCCGCAGCGTCTCGAACCTCTGGGAGGGAGCGGCGGCGAACGGCTCGATCCTCCGCGCGGTAGCGTCGTCGAGGAACGGGATGCTGATATAGACGCTCGCCAGCGACTCGGCCTTCATGGCGGCGAGAAGCTCGCGGTCGCGGCGGATCAGAGTTCCTTTCGTGATGATCGCGACCGGAGTGCGGTGCGCGCGGCAGACCTCGAGACACCTGCGGGTGAGGCCGTAGGACGCCTCGAGCGGCTGGTAGCAGTCGGTCACGCCGGAGAACGTGATCGACTCGCGCCGCCACGAGGCGCGCGACAGCTCGCGGGCGAGCACCGAAGGGGCGTTGACCTTGACGACGATCTTTCGGTCGAAGTCCGTCCCCGCGCCCCAGCCCAGGTACTGATGGCCTGGACGCGCGTAGCAGTACGCGCAGCCGTGGATGCAGCCCCGGTAGGGGTTGACGCTCCAGCGGAACGGAACGTCGGGGCTGTCGTTTTCGCTCACGACCGAACGCGCCTCCTCCTCGAAGACCTCGAGCCGCGCCGGAGGAGGCTCCCCGAGCCATTCGACGTGCATGGAGGCCCAGGGGTTGGGAGGGTTCGACACCGGGCGGGGCATGGATGAAAGCATAATCGCCCGCCGATGCAGAGCCAGGGGGAAATTGGGCTGCGGGTACGAAGGCATCTTTCCATCGGCGCAAAACTAAAGGCTGGGTCCCGGACGGTTCAACAGCGACTGGGATCGGGCGAGAACCGCAGAGAAGACAGAGGAGGTCGCAGTGTGGGGGGCCGTGAGGACAGGAAAGCTCATCATGGCCGACGGATTGCCGCATTGGTCAGGCTTGCCGGACAAAACCCGGACAACGCGGCAAGCCGGAGCCCCGCGGCGTCTGAGCGAAGGCCGCACCAGACACAGAAGGTCCATTGGAGGTTTGGTGGTTCCCATAGGTGGAGCTGAGGGGACAGACCACGGAGTGCGTCGTCCCCGCAAGGCCGCAG
>Ga0187893_10005857_pt1 | contig 21583 bp, 14 predicted proteins | sample MA1701074metaG_FD_139574 | JGI IMG/M metagenome (GOLD analysis project Ga0187893, IMG submission 139574) | White microbial mat communities from a basaltic lava cave in the Kipuka Kanohina Cave System on the Island of Hawaii, USA - MA170107-4 metaG ...
AATTCCCCAAATTGGAGGGACGCGCTCTGTCGCGTCTCCCGCTTCGCGGGACGGTCACGACGGAGCGTGACCCTCCAACTCGCTCTGCGTCAATCTTCTGAATCAAAATGGGGAAGTTCTGGGGCACTTTTCCCTTGTCTTTGCCGCACTCGCTTCCAACAATGCGCCCCCGATGAAATGGTCACAGACACTCATTCCGACGCTGCGCGAATCGCCCGCCGACGCTGAAATCCCGTCGCACAAACTGATGTTGCGAGCGGGTCTGATCCGTCCGCTTTCGGCGGGACTTTACAATTTCCTGCCGCTGGGATTTCGCGCGCTCAAGAAAGTGGAGCGCATTGTGCGCGAGGAAATGGACCGCGCGGGCGCGCTGGAAATCCTGATGCCCGCGCTGCATCCGCGGGAAATCTGGGAAAAAACGGGACGCGCCGAGACGTTGCGGGAAATCCTGTTCAAAATCACCGACCGCACGGGACGCAAACTCGTGCTTGGTCCCACGCACGAGGAAATTGTCACCTCCATCGTCGCCGCCGAGGTGCGTTCGTATCGCGAACTGCCGAAAAACATTTACCAGATTCAGACGAAGTTTCGCGACGAACCGCGTCCGCGATTCGGGCTGATTCGCGGGAAGGAATTTCTGATGAAGGACGCCTACAGCTTCGACGCGGACGACGCGGGCGCCGACAAGTCGTATGACACGATGGTCAACGCTTACAGGCGGATTTTCGAGCGGTGCGGACTGCAGACAATCGTGGTCGAGGCAAGCAGTGGCGCGATGGGCGGACGGTTCTCGCACGAATTCATGGTCAGCAGCAGCGCGGGCGAGGACCGCGTGGCAAGCTGCGAGAAGTGCGGGTATGCGGGGAATCTGGAGAAGGCGTCGTCGCGATTGAAAAGCGACAGCCTCGCCGCTCCCACGGCGTTGGAGAAATTCCCGACGCCCAACGTGCGGACGATAGAGGATTTGACGAAGGCGCCCTACACCGTCGCCGCGGCGCGGCAAATCAAGACGCTGGTGTATGCGCTGGATGGAAAACTGGCATTGCTGCTGGCGCGCGGCGACCAGGAGTTGAACGAGGCGAAGGTCGTGGCGGCAACCGCCGCGACGGCGGTGCGTCCTGCGCATCCTGAAGAAATCAAGGCGTTGCTGGGCGCGTTGCCTGGCAGCCTCGGCGCGGTTGGCGTGAAAACGGGCGACGGCAAAAGCGCGCCGTCGGCGGTGATTGCGGACGAATCCCTGCGCGGCGCGAACGGAATGACCACAGGGGCGAACACAGACGGTTTCCATTATCGCGGTGTGGACATCGGGCGCGACATCGCGGTGACGCAATGGGCGGATTTGAGGACAGTGCAGGCAGGCGAAGGCTGCCCGAAGTGCGACGGTGTGTTGCGGGTGGGCAGCACCATCGAAGTCGGGCATGTGTTCAAGCTGGGCACCCAATACAGTGTTTCCCTGAACGCGACTTATCTCGACGAAAAAGGCGCGCGCAAGCCGTGCATCATGGGTTGTTACGGCATCGGCGTCTCGCGCATCCTCGCGGCGGTGGTGGAACAGCATCACGACGACCAGGGCATCTTGTGGCCCCGCGCGATTGCGCCGTATCAAGTCGCCATCCTGCCGTTGAACACGAACCACGCCGAGACGATGAGCGTGGCGACCAATCTATATAATGGTCTCGCGGCGGCGGGCGTGGACGCGATCCTCGACGACCGCGCCGATCGTCCTGGGGTGAAGTTCAACGACGCCGACCTCATCGGGTTCCCGTTGCGGGTGACCATCGGGGAGAAATCGCTGGCGAAAGGCGTGGTGGAAATCAAGGCGCGCACCGAAGCGCAAGCGACGACGGCGGACACAGCGGAGGCGGTGCAGGCGATTTTGCAGAAGGTGGCTGCCCTCTAGCGCCGTTTCCCCCCTTGCGGCGGTGTTTTGCTTTGGCTACAGTCCGCGCAATGAAACAAGCCGCGCACGTCACCGTTGAACAATTCTACATGAACTACGCCGAGGCGTTGCATCTGACGCTTCTGGCGGGCGCAAACGGGTTGAAACGGCGCATTTACGAAGGCGCGACCAACCGTCCTGGGCTGGCGCTGGCGGGGTTCTACAAATACTTCGCGCACAAACGGGTGCAGGTCATCGGCGCGGCGGAACAAGCGTATCTCAAATCGCTTTCCTCGGCGACGCGGCGCAAACGCATCCAACGGCTGTTCGAGGCGCACATTCCCTGCCTGATTTTTTCGCGCAACATCAACCCTCCCGATGAGGCGCTGGAGGAGGCGGAGAAACATCACACGCCGATTTTCAAGTCACCCACCATCACGATGCTGCTCATCAATGCCGCGACCATCCGCTTGGAGATGGAATTCGCGCCCACGATCATCGAGCACGGCACGATGCTCGACATCATGGGCATCGGCGTGCTCATCAAGGGCGAGAGCGGCATCGGCAAAAGCGAGTGCGCGCTGGGTCTCATCGAGCGCGGTTATTCGCTGGTTGCCGACGACACGGTGCAAATCCGACTGCTCGAAGGGCGCGAATTGACGGCGACGTGCCCCGAGACCACGCGATACCACATGGAAGTGCGCGGCATCGGCGTCATCAACATCCTCGCCACGTTCGGCGCGGCTTCCGTGCGGCGCGACAAGAAGGTTGACCTCGTCGTCACCCTCAAGGAATGGTCGGCGCACGAGGAAACGGAGCGCGTCGGGATGGATGCGAGCCACTACGACATCCTCGACACGCACGTCCCGCACGTGACCATCCCCGTGCGGCCAGGGCGCGACCTGGCGCGGCTCGTCGAAGTCGCCGCGCTCGACCAGAAACTCAAGGCGATGGGGCAAAATTCCGCGCGCGAGTTCAACGAACGGCTGCTCGCCCGAATGAACCGTCCGAAATTTGAATGAATTCCCAACCGTCACCCGCCTCATCGGGGCGTTGCGAAAAGGAACTCGTCATTGAAAACGAGTTGGGCTTGCACGCGCGTCCCTCGGCGCTTTTTGTCAAGACAACCAATCGCTTCAAATCGAACATCGCCGTCGAGAAAGGCGGCGAGTCCGTCAACGGCAAGAGCATCATGGGCTTGATGATGCTCGCCGCGGGAAAGGGGACCAAACTGAAGATCATCGCCGAAGGGCAGGACGCCGCCGAGGCGATTGCCGCGATTGAAGAAATTTTCAGGAAAAAATTCAACGAGACGTAACGCGCCGACAGCGCGACGCGGGCAGCACGCTCAATGACATCCCCCTCCAATTACGAACAAATCTTTCGCGGCGCGCCCGTCCACGGCGGCATCGTGCGCGGGCGCGTGCATTTCCACGGGTTCAAGGACGACGAAGTGCCGAGCCGCCCGATCCTCGAATCCGACATCCCGTTGGAAATCGCGCGGTTTGAGGAAGCCCTCATCAAGACGCGCCAGCAATTGTTGGACATCCAGCGCCAGTTCTCCGAGGCGGCGGGCACGGAGGACGCGAGCCTCTTCGAGGCGCACTTGCTCGTGCTCGAAGACCGCACACTCATCGAGGAGGTCATCAAGCACCTTCATTCCGACAAGGAAAACGTGGAGGCGGTGTTCGACCAGGTTTCCCGCCGTTACTCGCAGGCGCTCGCGGCGATTGACGACCCGTATCTGCGCGAACGTTCCGCCGACATCACCGACGTGACGCAACGCATCCTGCGCAACCTGTCGGGGGCGGAGCACGGCGATTTGTCGCGGCTGCCCGACGACTGCATCCTCATCGCCAACCATCTCACGCCGTCGGAAGCCGCCCAGTTGCGCCCCCAGCAACACCTCGGCATCGCAATTGTCACGGGCAGCGTCACCTCCCACGCGGCGATCCTGCTGCGCGCCAGAGGAATCGCCTCGATCGTCGCGTTGCACGGCGAATCGTCGGACCTGGAGGAAGGCGCCCCCGCCGTGCTCGACGGATACAACGGGCTGCTGGTCGTCAACCCCAGCCACGCGACCCTGCGGCATTACGCCGAACTGGAATCGCGCAAGCACACGGTGGAAGTGCAACTCGACGCGTTGCGCGACGAACCCGCCGAAACGCTCGACGGTCGGCAGTTGATGTTGTCGGGCAACCTCGAATCAGTGGAGGAAATCCCCAACATTCTCGCCCACGGCGCGGAAGGCGTGGGGTTGTTCCGCACGGAATACATTTTTCTCAACCGCCGCTCGCTGCCCAGCGAAGAGGAGCAGGTCGCCGCCTATGCGCGCGTCGCCGAGGCGTTCGCGCCCGCGCCCGTGGTGGTGCGCACGGTGGATTTGGGGCGCGACAAACTGCCGACGGAATTCGGCGGCGGCGCGGAGACCAACCCGTTCCTCGGCTGGTGCTCGATTCGATATTGCCTCGAAAACCCCGACGTGTTTCGCACGCAACTACGGGCGGTTTTGCGCGCCAACACGCGCGGCAATATCAAGCTGATGTTCCCGATGATCAGCAGCCTGACGGAGGTGCGGCAGGCGCGGATGATGTTGGCCGAGGCGAAATCGGAACTGCGCAACCTCGGCGTCGCGTTCAACCCGCAAATGGAAGTGGGCGTGATGATTGAAATTCCCAGCGCCGCGTTGACCGCCGAACAAATCGCGCCCGAGGTGGATTTCTTCAGCATCGGCACCAACGACCTCACGCAATACGCGCTGGCGGTGGACCGTACCAACGAGCGCATCGCCCACTTGTATCAGCCGACGCATCCCGCCGTCGTGCGATTGCTCAAACACGTCGTGGACGCGGGACACGCCCACGGAATCTGGATCGGGCTGTGCGGCGAAATGGCGTCGGATTTTTCGATGACGCCGCTGCTGGTCGGGCTGGGACTGGACGAGTTGAGCGCCAACGCCAACAGCGTCCCGTTCGTCAAACGCGTCATCCGCTCAATGAAATTCACCGACGCGCAGCCACTGGCGGAACGGGCGCTCGCGCTCTCCAGCGGCGCCGACATTTACAATCTCGCGCACGAGTTCGCGAAAAGGGTCGCGCCTGATTTGTTCTGACGCGCGCCCTGCACTTTCATCGGGAAGATTCATTTGTCCGCCGTCGGATTTGCGCTAACCTACGCTCATGAAATTGCCTGCGATGAATGACCCGTTGCGGCGCGCGCTGCGATGGGGCGCGCTCGCCCTCGTCGTTGTCGTCGTCTGCTCGCTTGTCCTCACGCCGTTCTCGTCCGAGGGGGACAGGAAAGGCTCCGCATCCAAAGACCAGCCGCCGTCGTTGTCCGTTGAAGCGGCTTCGGCGATTACGACCATCACAGGCGTTGCGATTTCGCCGTTGCTGGGCGTCTCGCTCGTCGGGGCGCATCATTACCTGCGCGCGGACGACAACTCGAATCTGCCGTGGTATGCGACCCCGTGGTTCTGGCTGCCCGCGTTGTTGATCTGCGCGATGGTGGCGACGAAGGATTTTTTCGGCGCGGTGCTGCCGCCTGGGTGGAAGCTGCCGTTCGACGTCGCCGAGGAAATCGAAAACAAGGTGAGCGGCATCGTGATGGCGGGCGCATTCGTGCCGTTCATGGCGGCAATCTTCGGGTCGTCGGGCAGCAACATGGTGGACGCGGGCGCGGCGATCGGGTTCGAATGGATTTCGCTGCTGAACATTTTCACGATTCCGTTTGCGATCGCGGCGTTCCTGGTGGTGTGGCTGTGCGGGCACGTCATCAACGTGATGATTCTCATCAGCCCGTGGGGCGGCGTGGACGCGGTGCTGAAAGGTCTTCGCACGTCGTTGATGGGGGCGCTGTTGCTTGTGCACTGGATCAACCCGTGGGGCGGCGCGGTGTTGTCGCTGATTGTCATCGTGATTTGCGCGCTGATAGCGGGCTGGGCGTTTCGGTTGATGGTGATGGGCACAGTTTTCTCGTGGGATTTCGTCACGCTGCGGCGTCATCGTTTTACGCCGAATGAGAAGGCGAACTGGATGTTCACGGCGCGGCGCATTGCGCGGACGCCGATTCGCAGCTACGGCAAACTGGCGCGGAGCGCGGACGGGAAACTGACGTTCGAATATCGCCCGTGGCTGTTCTTTCCCAAGCGCACCGTCGCGATGCCCGACGGTCAATACGCAGTGGGTGAAGGTCTGTTTTACCCTGAAATCCTGTTGCGCGTGGACGAGGAGGAGCGCAAGACGATGCTCACGCTGCCGCCGCGCTACGCTTCGCACGAGGAAAAACTCGCGCGCATTTACGCGCTGGCAGGCGTGGAGGATGTCGGCATTCGGAAGGGATGGAAGGCTCTCAAACGCCTCGTCAAATCGCTCTTTGGCTTCGGCACGCGCACCGCGGCGGGGACGTGAGGACGGCGTTTCACTGTAACCTCCGCGCTGCGGACGCCGTTTAACCATTTAACTTCCGCGCTCGCGTGTGCTAAATTTTCCGCCGTATGGCAAAGACCACTGATACCGTCCGCCCCGCCGAATCCCGTCCGCGCCGTTCGCACGGCAAAGACCTCGGCGAGGCGCTGCTGGCGGCGGGGGTCCTGAATCCCGCGCAACTGGACGACGCGCGCCGCATCCAGCGCAAGACGGAGGATGAGTTGGAGCGGATTCTGGTGCGGCTCAATTACGTCACCGAGGAGCAGATTGCGCAGTTCTACGCGCAACAGGCGAACCTGCCCTACGTGCCGTTGATGGAGACGGAAATCAACCCGCTCGCCGTCCAAAAAGTCCCCGCCAAAGTCGTGCTCCAATACAACCTGATGCCCGTGGATTTCAAAAACGGCGTCTGCACCGTCGCGCAAACCCGTCCGCCTGGCTTGCAGGAACTCGACCACCTGCGCCTCGTGCTCGGCTGCCAGGTCAAAGCCGTGCTCGCCACGCCGACCGCCATCGCGGAGAGCGTCAAAAAATATTACGGCGTCGGCGCGGACACGATTCAGCAAATCCTCACCGACTCGCCACTCGTCGTCGAGGAGGACACGGAGAAGAAAGAGGAGCAGATTGACGAGACTTCTCAGGACGCGACCATCATCAAGTTTGTCAACCAGTTGATGATCGAGGCGCTGCGCAGCGACGCGACCGACATCCACATCGAGCCGTTCGAGAATCGGCTGCGTGTGCGCTACCGCGTGGACGGGTTATTGCAGGAAGTGCCCGTGCCTAACGAGTTGAAGCGATTCCAGCCCGCCATCGTGTCGCGCGTCAAAGTCATGGCGCGCATGAACATCGCCGAGCGACGGCTGCCGCAGGACGGGCGCATCAAAATCCGCAGCGGCACGGAGGAATTCGATTTGCGCGTGTCGTCACTGCCGACGCGGTGGGGCGAGACGGTCAACATGCGCATCCTCAACCGCAAAAATGTCTTCCTTGATTTGGAGCACCTCGGTCTGTCGCATCACCAGCATCGGATGCTCAACGAACTCATCCAGTTGCCCCACGGCATCATCCTCATTTCGGGTCCGACGGGCAGCGGCAAAACCACGACGCTTTACGCGGCGCTCGCCAAAATCAACCGACCCGATTTGAAAATCATCACGGTCGAAGACCCGATCGAATATCAAATCGAAGGCATCTCGCAGATTCAGATTCACGCCGAGATTGACCTGACCTTCGCGGGCATCCTGCGCTCGGTATTGCGTCACGACCCTGACGTCATCCTCATCGGTGAGATTCGCGACGGCGAAACGGCGGACATCGCCATCCGCTCGTCGCTCACGGGACATTTGGTCTTCTCCACCGTCCACACTAACGACGCGCCCAGCGCCATCACGCGGTTGCTCGACATGGGCATCGAGCCGTTTCTCGTGTCCTCGTCGCTCGAAGCCGTCATCGCGCAACGTCTCGTCCGCCGCAATTGCAAACAATGCGCCGAACCAGAAAAAGTTGACCCCGTCATCATCGAGGAATTGCAGCGCACATTCCCCCACTGCAAGGAGCCATTCCAAATCATGCGCGGCAAGGGTTGCGCTAATTGCAAATACACGGGCTATCGGGGGCGCGTCGCTATTTTCGAAATGATGGTCATGACCGACGACATTCGCAGCATGACGGTCAAGCAGGTGCCCGCCAACGAAATCCGCGACCGCGCCGTCGCCGAAGGCATGACGACGCTGCGTATGGACGGCTGGTCCAAGGCGATCGAAGGCAAAACCAGCATCGAGGAAGTTGTCACCACCGCGCCGCTGCGCTCCAAATACCAATAGCGGAAAATCCGAAACTCGAATCTCGAAATTCGAAAGAAATCCTAATTTAGAATGTCTCAAGAGACTTACCCTCCATCTTTCTGTTTTCTTTTGCCTTCTCGATATTCCTTCGGATTTCGGATTTCGGATTTCGGATTTCTTCTTTTAATCGCGCTCGTGGTCTTCCCGCACTCAACATTTGCCGCCGCCCCGTGGTGGAACAACGATTGGAAACATCGCGCCGCCGTGACGGCGCCGCGTGAAGCCCGCCATTCGATGCTGTTCGAACTCGACGCGCCCCAAGCCAGGGCGGACGGCTCCGACATTTGCATCGTCAATGCGGCGCAGGATCGCCCCGTTGCGTGGCGGATCGTGGAAACGAAAGCGGCGGGAAAATTCACGCTTGAAATCGCGCTTCCCGACCCCGCAACCGTTGCGCCACACGAATTGCCGCTGCGGTTTTACATCTACCACGGAAATCCGAAGGCGGAGCCGATGACCGTTGAAGGCTGGGAACTTCCCTCCGTCGCCGCCGAAAGCCTGTTGCTGGCGCAGGGACAACAGCCTGAAACATGGGACGAAGTCCAGTTTTGGATGGAGCGCACACGCCGCGGCGCTGAACGCCAGTTCGTGCCGCAAATCTCGCCCGATGTCATCGGCTTCGAGCGCAGCCGTCCGCAACTCACCGTGTATCGCGCGACGCTGCGGTGCCCTGAAGACGGCGACTACGCGTTCGCGCTCGATTCGACGGGCGCCTCGTTCCTTGTGATTGACGACACGCGGGTCGTCGCCAATTCGGGAAACCCGCGCTGGGGAAGATTGCGAGCGGGCGACCCCGTGAAGCTCACGGCGGGATTGCATCGGGCGGAGATTTACCACGTCTGCGTGATCCCCGCGTCGCCCGTGAGCCTCGGCTGGGAAACGCCGCAGATGCGCCAGGAGCGTCCCGCGCAGGCGCGCCCTGATTTTCGCACGGTCCCCGCCTCAGCCCTGCTTCCCGCGGCGCGCGGGCGGCAGGTTTCGCGCGAAACGGCAGGCACGCCGCTCAATCCGTTTTTCACGCACGTCCAGCGCGGCGCCGTGCGCGTCAACGACACAGCGAGCGAATTCATCACGATCCAGTTCTCCGATGCCACGGTTGGCTCCACTCGGATTGTGTCGCGTCACTGGGATTTCGGCGACGGTCGCACGGTCACGGCGAACGACCCGACGCATGTTTTTCTCGGCACGAAACCGCGCGAGGTCACGCTGACGGTCACCGACGCCTCGGGCGCAAAGGTGTCCGCCGTTCGGACGGTGGAGTTTGAGAGAACCGTTCCCGTTGCCGCCCAGGTCGTGATGGAACTGGAGCGGCTGCCAGCGGTCGTGTCCTCGGACGCGCCGCTGGGTTTTTCTGTGACGGTGAAGAATCTGCGGCGGCGCGAGATGGAATTGAAGCTCACGTCAACGCCGCTCCGCGCTAATGGTCCGATGGATGATGACGCCGACGAATTTCGGTTCAGGGAAAAGTTGCTCAAGCTCGGGGCGGACGATGATTTCACGACCGAGATCAAATGCCCGTCGCCGCGCGACAAACGGTCGAGCGGGACAATGCTTTTCGGTTTGTCGCTCGGGCTGCGGTTTCACAACGTGGAGGTCGCGCGAACGGTCGTGCGATTTCTGCGCCCTGACAATTCGCTCAAGTCGGTCGAAACCGACGGGCATTTGACGAACGAAAGCGGCGAACTGGTCGTACTGGTGGTGAACCCCACGGCAAACCGAGCGGAAACCGCGCCGTCGTTTCCCAAGCGAGTCGTTTGCCTCGACGACTCGCTGTGCGGGGACGGCGTGGTGATGGACGGCGGCGAATCGTTCGCGCAGTCGCTGGAGGCGTCGCTGAAAATTCCCGTCCGCCATCTTGCCTGGAACACGGACGCGCGCGCCCGCAAGGGCGTGCCAACCCTTTACAAGTTCACGCAACTCGACGGCGCGCCGATTGAAAAGGGTGATTGGGCGATTCTTTCGCTTGGCTTGCCCGATTTGCACGACCGCGTCGGCGCCGACGATTACGAGAAGCAGGTCATCTTCATTGCGGATTATTTGCGGCTCATGAAGGGCGCGAACGTGCTGCTCGTGCCTCCTCCTCCCCTGCCCTCCAATCCCGAGGCGTCGCGGGCTTACGCGAAGAAAATCGTGCAGATCGGCCTGCAAAAGAACCTTCCTGTGCTCGATCTTTACAGCCTGATGCGCGTCCGCGGCGATTGGCAGGATTTCTTCCGCGATACGACGACAAAAGGTCAGGCAAGTTCGTATCTCTATTATCCCAACAGTGCGGGGCAGAAATGGATTGCGGAAAAAATGGCGCGCGTGATTTCCAAATGGAACAAGTAGCCGCACCCTTTACGGGTGCGTTCTGCTGTAGCGGCGGTCTATGACCGATTTTCTTAATAAAACTGCTTTCTGCGCTCGTAGAGCGCCGCTACAGTAATTAAAACGCAGGCTAAAGCCTGCGGCTACGATTCCCAATGAGCATCGACTCCGAATCGCAACCCATCACCGAATCCGCGATGCTGGAGACCGACCCGTTTCGGCTTTGTCGGGAAGTTCCCGATGAATGCGCGGAACGGACGCTGACGCTGTTGCAGAAAGTGTTGCTCATTGGCGCGATTGTTTTTCTGGTCGAAGCCGCCGTGTTTTTCCCGATGTCGGTTTTGCTTTGGCTGAATGTGGCGTTCACTTTGTTTTACGTTGCGGTGTCGGTTTATCGCGTGTTGTTGATTGACCTTTCGCTCGTGCATCACGCGGAGATTCGCGTTTCACAGGAGGAAATCGCGGCGCTCACGGATGAGGAATTGCCTGAATACACGATTCTCGTGCCGCTTTATCATGAAGGGGAGTCTTTGCCGAATTTGGTGAAGGCGTTGGAGGCGTTGGATTATCCGAAGGCGAAACTGGATGTGCAGTTGTTGCTGGAGGAGGACGACGCGGAGACGATTGAGGCGGCGAAGGCGTTGCAACTTGGCGCGCATTATCGGGTCGTGATTGTTTCGCACTCGCTGCCGAAGACGAAACCAAAGGCGTGCAATGTGGGGCTGGGTTTCGCGCGCGGGCAGTATCTGGTGATTTACGACGCGGAGGACAGACCTGAGCCAGACCAGTTGAAGAAAGCGGTCGTCGGTTTCAAGAGCGTCGAGGCGAATGTGATTTGTTTGCAGGCGAAGTTGAATTTTTACAACCAACGGCAGAATTGGGTGACGCGGTGGTTCACGGCGGAGTATTCGATGTGGTTTGATTTGTCGCTGCCTGGGCTTGGCTCGATGCGCGCGCCGATTCCGCTTGGCGGCACTTCCAATCATTTCATCACGGAAAAATTGCGCGAGTTGCGCGGGTGGGACGCGCACAATGTGGCGGAGGATTGCGATTTGGGGATTCGCATCGCTCGGCGCGGGTTTCGGACGCGTATGTTGGATACGACGACTTGGGAAGAGGCGTGCAGTCAGTGGCGTTATTGGCTGAAACAGCGGTCGCGCTGGGTGAAGGGTTATATCCAGACTTTTCTGGTGCATAATCGCCGTCCGCTGCGGCTGACGCGCGAAATCGGCTGGCGCAACACGGTGAATTTTTATCTGACGGTCGGTGGTGTATTTGTGGGCTTCTTGCTGAACCCGATTTATTGGGCGCTGGCGATTTTGTGGTTTGTGGGGAAATCGGAATTGCTGACGCAGCTTTTTCCTGGAACGGTTTTTTTTCTGGCGGCGACTTGTTTGTTTCTTGGCAATTTCGTTTTCGTCTATACGTGCGCGCTCGGCTGTGCGCGGCGCGGGCTTTGGGATTTGGTGAAGTATGCGCTGTTGATGCCGCCGTATTGGTTCATGCTGTCTTTGGGCGCGTGGAAGGGTTTTTTGCAGCTTTTATTTCGTCCGCATTATTGGGAGAAGACGAAGCACGCGTTGTTTAAAGAGGATCAGAAGGGAAATTGACGCGTGAATTTGTCATGCTGATCCCGCGAAGCGGGAGAAGCATCTCCTTTGGAATCGTAAAGAGATTCTTCGCTTCGCTCAGAATGACATGAAATCTTGTGGTTCTTGGTTGGGAAAATCTGGTTTGGCGACAACGCTTTTTCTGGTTCTTTTGCTACTCCGCGTTGCGCTTCGTGACGCGATTTAGTGCCGCTCATCCAATTGATTCATAAGGACTTAGGCAGCATCTTTTTTGTCGTTTTCGTGCGGAAAATCTGTTGTATCAACGGGATTTCTGAGTAGAATTCTCCGCATAAATTTGGTCGGTTCGGAAACCAAGGAGGAGAGGGGAATATGCCTGTTATGTCGAAGGAAAAAGAAGATTTAAAGCCATCTACGCGCGCGAGCGATTACAACGCCGATAAAATCCAGAAACTGGAAGGCGTCGAGGCGGTGCGCAAACGCCCCGCGATGTATATCGGCGACACGGGCGAGCGCGGCTTGCATCACTTGGTCTATGAAGTGGTGGACAATTCGGTGGACGAGGCGCTCGCGGGTCATTGCAAACACATCGAAGTCACGATCCATGTGGACAATTCCATCACCGTCACCGACGACGGGCGCGGGATTCCCGTGGACATGCACAAGACGGAGAAAAAGCCCGCTCTCGAAGTGGTGCTGACGATTCTGCACGCGGGCGGCAAGTTCGACAAAAAATCCTACACGGTGTCGGGCGGGTTGCACGGCGTCGGCGTGACCTGCGTGAACGCGTTGAGTGAATGGCTCACGGCGGAAGTGAAGCGCGACGGCAAAGTGCATCACATGAAGTTCAAGCGCGGCATCACCGCGTCGAAGCTCGAAGTCGTCGGCAAGTCCAAGGGCACAGGGACGAAAATCACGTTCAAGCCCGACAAGGAAATTTTTCCCGTCATTGAATACAAATACGAAATTCTCGCGAATCGTCTGCGCGAACTCGCCTTCCTCAACGGCACGCTCGAACAGGGCGCGCTGGAAATCTCGCTCAAGGACGAGCGCACCAACAAGGAAGAGCTTTTCAAATACAACGGCGGCATCGAGGAGTTCATCAAACACATCAACAAGGCGAAAGAGCCGCTGCACCCGAAGGTCATCTATGTGCAAAAGTTGAAGGACGGCGTCACCGCCGAAGTCGCGCTGCAATACAACGGCGGTTACAACGAGAGCATTTACACCTTCGCCAACAACATCAACACGACCGAGGGCGGCACGCACCTCAGCGGTTTTCGCTCGGCGCTGACGAAGGCGATCAATCAATACGCGAAATCGAACGAATTGCTGAAGGAGAAAGACCCGTCGCTCACGGGCGATGATTTGCGCGAAGGTCTCACCGCGGTCATCAGCGTCAAAGTGCCGAACCCACAGTTCGAGGGACAGACGAAAACCAAACTCGGCAACGGCGAAGTCGAAGGCATCGTCAATTCCATCGTTTACGAAGGCGTCTCGACCTTCTTCGAGCAAAACCCGCCCATAGCGCGGCGCATCGTGGACAAATCGCTCACGGCGGCGCGCGCGCGTGAAGCCGCTCGCAAAGCCCGCGAAGCGGTTCGCAAAGGCGCGCTCACGGGCGGAGGACTTCCTGGCAAGCTCGCGGATTGCTCGGAAAAAAATCCTGAGCTTTGTGAGCTTTACATCGTCGAAGGTGATTCCGCTGGCGGTTCGGCGAAACAGGGGCGCAACCGACAATTCCAGGCGGTGCTGCCGATTCGTGGCAAACTCATCAATGTCGAAAAAGCGCGGCTCGACCAGATGCTCAACAACACGGAAATCCGCACGATGATCACGGCGGTCGGGACGGGCTTCGGCGCGGGTGAGGACGGTGGCGGGTTTGACATTGCTCGGCTGCGTTATCATCGCATCGTCATCATGACCGACGCGGATGTGGACGGTTCGCATATTCGCACGCTGCTGCTGACATTTTTCTACCGCAAGATGCCTGAGCTGGTGACGCGCGGGCATCTCTTCATCGCGCAGCCGCCGCTCTACAAAGTGAAACGCAAGAAGCGCGAGGAGTATGTGGACAACGAGGACCAGATGAGCAAGATACTCATCGAGCTTGGCTCGGAGGATGTGCGATTGTTCCGACTCAAGGACAAAAAGGAATTTGCGGGTCAGGCGCTCAAGGGCGTGCTCGAATCGTTGCAGGAACTGGAGAAACTCGCCGATTCGATCGCGCGGCGGGGGATTGATTTCGAAGCGTATCTCGCGGCCCGCGACGAAAAGTCGGGCGCGCTGCCATCGCACGCGATTCGCATCAAGGACAAGGACGGCGTGCGGTTCGAGTTCGCTCGCAATGACAGGGAACTCGCGAAGCTCAATGAAAAGGTCGAGAAGGAACTGGGCGATTTGCTCAAGGAAGACAAGAAAGACACGAAAGCCAACGGAGATGAAGAGGCGGCGAAGGCGAAGCGCATCAAGGAACTCGAGCTTTACGAGTCCAATGGAATCCAGTCGGTCATCGAGGCGCTGGAGAAAAAGGGATTCAGCATCGAGCATTACGCGACACAGGAGAAACCGTTGTTTGAGTTAGTAGAGGGAAGCGACGGGGAATCCGCGCAAGATGACGGCGAGGTATCCGAGGGAGGAAAAAAGGCGGAAAAGAAGGACAAGCCGAAGGGCAAGGCCGTCGAGAAACGCGCGCCCGTCCATTCGATTCCAGACATCCTCTCGCAAATCAAGGAGATCGGCAAACGCGGATTGACCATCCAGCGTTACAAGGGCTTGGGCGAAATGAATCCCGAGCAATTGTGGGAGACGACGATGGATCCCGAGCGCCGCAAAATGCTCAAGGTCGAGTTGATGGACGCCGCCGACGCCGACAACATCTTCACCGTCCTGATGGGCGATGAAGTCGCGCCGCGCCGCCAGTTCATCGAGGACAACGCGCTGAACGTGCGCAATTTGGATGTGTGATGAAAAAACGGCGCAACATCACGGCAAAATTGGTTCGACGCGGTGAGACCGAGGAATTTGACCGCGAATTTTGGAGGAAAGTCGGAGCGGAAGGACGTTCCAGTGCCGCGTGGGAGATGGTGGCTGAGTTTTATGCAATTCGTGACGTCAAGCCACCTCCTAGGCTTCAAAGATCGGTTCAAACCATTCGGCGACTACCACGTTGAAACGTAAATATGGCAGGTGGGGATTACATATTAGGGCGCGATGGTTTGCCTGTGCGCAAAAGTGGTGAGTGGGTAAAGCGGAAACATCATTACTTTCGCAATTATTGCGGCATCACGGCGACGGGAATGAAACGCAAGTGGTCGAACCGCGTTTTCATTGATGTGATGGCGGGTTCGGGCGTTTGCAAAATCGAAGAGACGGGAGAAGAAACGCCTGGCTCGCCGTTAATTGCCCTCGATTTTGATTTCACTCGGTTCATTTTCATCGAAGGCGATGCCGACGGAGCAGCCGCTTTGAGGAAGCGCCTTCAGAAGCATCCAAAGTGTGGAATTGTCGAGGTGCTCCATGACGACTGGACGCGAATTGTTGCCACTGGGAAGCTTGATTTCGAGAACGCGCTGGTCGTCGCGTTTGTTGACCCGACGGGAATTGCTCAAGTGCCGTGGAAGACTCTGAATCGGCTGCTGTCAGGAAACAAAACAGTCGATTTGCTTATGACAATTCAGTACGCGATGGGCATTACGCTGAATGCGGATAATTACGCGGAGTCCGCGCCAAGCTCGCGAACGGCACTTGACAAGTTTCTCGGCGAGAGGAATTGGAGGGAATGGGGAAAGCTGAGCCCTTCAAAGTTTACAGACCATGTGCTTGAAAGATTCGAGAGTAAGATTAGAGCAATGGGATTTCAGCACGGCGGCCAGTTGACTGTTGAAGCGCAAAAGAGACCTTTGTATCGGCTTGCGCTTTTCAGCCGATACCCTAAGGCGGGTGAATTTTGGGAGAAGATCATCAAAATAGACGAAAAGGGACAACGAGAACTTTTGTGACGCCTATCAATCCATCTGAACTTTGGAAGAAGCGCCTCGGCGACTGGGTGATAAATCCCTATGTCGGCTGTGAGCATGGGTGTTTTCATTGCTATTGCCCCGCGATGCCAGGCGTGCGTTTTAACAACAACGGGCGCACTCAGTCGGAGTGGGGAAAATATCTTTATCCGAAGCATGGAATCGTCGAGGCGTTGCGCGAGCAGTTGCGGAATTTCACTCCTGACAAAGCAAGGCGCACCGAATGGGGCGACGGCTGGATTTTGATGTCGTTCCTTACGGACTGCTACACGCCGTCGGAAGGAAAATTTAAACTTACGCGCCAATGTCTGGAGTTGTTGCTGGAAGCGGGACATAAAGTGCGGATTCAGACGCGCTCCGCGCTCGTTGAGCGGGATTTCGATTTACTCGTGGCGCACAGCGACCAAGTATTGCTCGGCACTTCGTTACCGCACTTGGACGACAAACTTTCCCGCGCACTTGAGCCGAAAGCATCTCCACCGAGTCGTCGGTTGAGGATGCTTGAGAAAGCAGTCGAAAAAGAAATTCCCGTTTATGTCGCCGTTGCGCCGTTCCTGCCGTTCCACAAACGGGACGCGATGCAAGAAGTTCTCGATGCAGTGTTGCCTTTGCGACCGCGAGAAGTTTTTTGTGAGGTGCTTAATCCAAAGGGAGATAACTTGGCGATGATGCAAGCGGCGTTAAAAAAGTCTTATCCCGAATACGCCGAGCAACTCGCCACTTATTCGGGGGAGCATTGGGCAAAATTTACCTACAAAGTTTTGTCCTACGGTGTCGGTCGTTCCAGACGATTCATTGCCTGGCCCGACACACAGCGCCATTGGACTGCGCATTTGAAAAATGAGCAGACCAGCTTTTTGGAGAAATTTTTGCCGCCGCGTGTGCATGCAGAATCGCTCGTGGCGGCATAGAACCGATTTGAAAAACTAAAGGAAACCAAATGTACACCGCCAACGAAAAACTTGTTCCCGTCAACATCAGCGAAGAGATGAAGACTTCGTTCCTCGATTATTCGATGAGCGTCATCGTCTCGCGGGCGCTGCCCGACGCGCGCGACGGTCTCAAACCTTCGCAGCGCCGCATCCTTTTCGTGATGCACGAATTGGGGCTGACACCTGGCCGCCCGTTCCGTAAATGCGCGAAAATCGCGGGCGACACTTCGGGCAATTACCATCCGCACGGCGAAGCGGTCATTTACCCGACGCTCGTGCACATGGCGCAGGAATTTTCGATGCGTTATCCGCTCGTGGACGGGCAGGGCAATTACGGTTCGGTGGACGGCGACCCGCCCGCAGCGATGCGTTACACGGAAGCGCGCCTCACGCCGCTCGCGGTCGAGTTGATGCGCGACCTCGACAAAGAGACGGTGGATTTCCAGCCGAACTACGACGAATCGCGCGTCGAGCCAAAAATTTTCCCCGCGGGTTTTCCGAACCTGCTCTGCAACGGCAGCACGGGCATCGCGGTCGGCATGGCGACGAATATCCCGCCGCACAACCTCGGCGAAATCATTGACGCTTGTTGCGCGTTGATTGACGAACCCGAACTCGAACTCGAAAAAGTCGCAAAGTTCATCAAAGGCCCAGATTTCCCGACGGCGGGGCTTATCTGCGGACGCGGCGGCATCAAGGATTATTTGCTCACGGGGCGCGGCTCACTCAAGTTGCGCGGGCGCGTCGGCGTCGAGGAAGTCAAAGGCGGCAAGGAGCGCATCATCGTCAGCGACCTGCCGTTCAATGTGAACAAGGCGACGCTCATCGAAAACATCGCGCGCCTCGTCAACGAAAAGAAACTCGACGGCATCAGCGACATCCGCGACGAGTCCAACAAAGACGGCATCCGCATCGTCATTGAACTCAAGCGGGACGCCGTTCCCAAAATCATCATCAACAATCTCTACAAGCAGACGCAACTCGAAGACACTTACGGCGTCATCATGCTCGCGCTCGACCACGGGCGGCCGCTCGTGATGAACATCAAGAAAATCATTGAGTGCTTCATCGCGCACCGCAAGGAAGTCGTCACGCGGCGCACGCAGTTCGATTTGCGCAAGGCCGAGGAGCGCGCGCACATCCTCGAAGGTTTCCGCATCGCGCTCGATAACATTGACGCCGTCGTCAAAATCATCAAAAGCTCCGACAACCGCGACGACGCGCGTGTGAAGTTGATGGCGCGGTTCAAACTTTCCGAAATCCAATCCAACGCGATTCTCGATTTGCGCCTCTACCAGTTGACGGGTTTGGAGCGCGATAAAATCGAGGAGGAATATCTCGAGCTCATCAAACGCATCGAATACCTCAAGAGTCTGCTCGCTTCGGAACGCAAGTTGATGGCCGTCGTGAAGACCGAGTTGCTCGAGGTCAAAGAAAAGCACGCCGACAAACGCCGCACCGACATCGTCGCCGACGAAGGCGAAATCAACATCGAAGACCTCATCGCCAACGAAGCGTGCATCGTCACGATTTCGCACCAGGGCTACATCAAACGCACCGCTGTCAGCGCCTACCGCGCCCAGCGTCGCGGCGGCAAAGGTGTGATGGGCATGGAACAGCGCGAGGAGGATTTCATCGAGCACCTCTTCACTTGCTCCACGCACGATTACATCATGTTCTTCACCGAGGAAGGGCGCGTGTATGTGGAGAAAGTTTACGAACTGCCCGAAATGGGTCGCGCCGCCAAAGGCAAGAGCATCGCGAACTTTTTGCAGTTGCGCCCCGAGGAAAAAATCTCCGCGCTCATCCGCGTCAAGAGCGCGGGAGAGATGGAAAAAACTTTCACCGACAAACAATTCCTTTTCATGGCGACCAAAGTCGGCATCGTCAAGAAAACCAACCTTGGCGAATACGCCAACCCGCGCAAAGGCGGCGTCATCGGCATCAAGATTGAAAAGGGCGACCGCCTGATTGGCGTCAAATTGACCAACGGCAACAACGAAATCGTCCTCGTCACCAAGGACGGCATGAGCATCCGTTTCCACGAGGAGGAAGCGCGCGACATGGGACGCGCCAGCGTCGGCAACTGGGGCATCCGACCCGAGAAGGGCGACCATGTCATCGGCGTCGAAATCGTTGACCTCGGCGCGACGCTTCTCGTCGCGGGCGAACACGGCATCGGCAAACGCACGCCGTTCGAAGAATACCGCAAACAATCCCGCGGCGGCAAAGGCATCATCACCATGAAGACCACCGACAAAGTCGGCAGCGTCGTCGGCGCGCTCACCGTTACCGACAACGACGAAATCATGCTCACCACCGCCCAAGGTCAAACCGTTCGCACCAACTGCAAAGATATCCGCGTCACAGGCAGAAACACCCAAGGCGTCAAACTCATCAACCTCGCGTCGAAAGACAAACTCGTCGCCATCGCCCGCGTCATCAGCGAGCAACAAGAAGCCGCGGCGGAGAGCGCGGAAGCTGAGAAAAAATGAGCCGTCACCCACAGCCGTGCGCTAAAAAAGGAAGTCAAAGGTGGATTCAAGAGTTGGTGAACAGCAAGCCAGCAGTTCTGAACGAAAAAATCCGCGCTGAATTTGGACTTGTCTCTTCGGAACAGATTGTATGGCGTTCCCCTCTAGTTGAAGACCGCTATGCCGAGTATCGGGACGAATCCTTTCTCGAAAGGATGGAGTTAGCGCCACAAAGCCTACTGCTAAAAGAGTTTTGGCCTAAGCGAGGTCCACAATGGGATGCATTGGGCAAGACCCAAGATGGGAAAGTGTTCCTTGTGGAAGCCAAGGCACATATCAAGGAAATGATTTCTCCACCGACAGGCGCGGCTGGCGTTTCCTTGAAAAAAATTCAGATGGCTCTAGAAGAGACAAGAAACTTTGTTAACCCAAAATCCGACGCAGATTGGTCGCGCTTCTTCTATCAGTTTACCAATCGCATGGCGCATTTGTATTTTTTACGAGTAAAAAACGGAATACCAGCGTATCTGATATTTATCTATTTTGTTAACGACGAAGCGATGAGTGGACCGAAGACAAAAGCCGAGTGGCAAGCGGCGTTGACCGTTATGCATTCATTGTTGCAGACGAAGAAAAGTAAACTCGACGAGCACACGGCCCATGTTTTCGTCGAGGTCAGCGAATTATCAGATCGAAATGCCTAAAAGTCATCGGTTCTCTTTTCCTTCGCGCGTTGCTTTCTGGACTGTAGCTCCTTTTTAAATTCCTCCAGAACTGTTGTGTGTGCTTGAAAAAGCTCTTTCGCAACTTGCGGGTCGTAATACATGAGGAAAAACGGGTCTGATATGTTACGAACGCCATCACCCAATTTGTCAAAATTTCCAGCAACTAAGATATTCCGTTTCCAAAGCGAAACGCCTGTGACTTCATCGAAGGCAGGGATGGCATTGTCAGGAAAGGAGACAACTACGGAAGTGTTAGTCACAAAAGCGCCTACCATGTGCAAAATTTCGTTTCTGATGTCGTTGAAGACTTTATTTCCACCGCCCCCCCAGCTTTCAGCATGCGGTTTTCCGTATTTTTCAGTCAATGTGTCGGTAATAGTTGCCCAAGACTTTCTCATTTCTTCTACGCGTCTGCTGGCAAAAATGGCTGTAGCCGCATAGGACTTGAACCTGCCGTCTGCGTCCTTAAAAAAGAAAACTGAAAGCCCCACAACACCATCTTTCTTAATCTCATCAGAGGGGGCTAGTAGCAGTCTGTAAGCGTTTTTTGTAATTTTCTTGTCGGCACAAATCTCCGTCTCATCGCCAGATGGGACTGCAAAACCGCCAAACACTGAAAAGAGAAAATGAACTTCGCCGTTAAATTCAAAAGTTGGGTTGTAACCAAACTTCAAAGTGCTTAAGTATCGTTCAGCCGCCTGTTGGAAAAAGGGGTCTTTTTTCCGCGCTTGCTGTATCTGTTTCAGTTCCGCCTCAACTTCCGCGAGATTGCTCAGGTCATCTTTCAATCCCGTCTTCACGTTCGAGTGGTGTAGAAAAGCTTCGGCTGAACCCAGAAAATCTTTTTTGCGCAGATTTCCCATTTCAATCTTTCTTATTTCGCACCATTTCAAAACCTCCTCGACACTCGCCCCCAACGGCGCACCGTACATTCCCTTTTTCAATTCGATTGCCTCTGGAAGTTGGTCATTTGCAGCTTTCTCAGAGGATTTTTCTTGTGCGGATTCAGGCTCAGTTTTCTTCGGCGCATCTTCCTGTGGTGTTTCGGTCTTTTGGGGCTTAAGCATGTCGTCTGGGTTTTGGCCGTATGAAAGCCCATTCAAAAGTGGAAAAATTAGGATTGCGACGAGCGTGAAAAAATGCTTTTGGTTCATTGTGCCTCCGTTTTTTGAAAAATCTGCCACTTGGGAATTGAATTACGACAAGCCCAAATTAGCCAGCCCCAAATGCGGCTCAACTTTGGGATTGCAACCCACAAGAATTCCCAAAAACGATTTAGGGACACTCTGAAAAAGCCCGAACGTTTTCGGGACTAGAGCATCCAAGAAGGTATGCAAACAACTTTTCTGACCGTGGGACTCAAAGGCAAAACCTTGAAGTGCGAGCGTTTCCTCAATGAAAT
>Ga0187893_10005858_pt1 | contig 21583 bp, 19 predicted proteins | sample MA1701074metaG_FD_139574 | JGI IMG/M metagenome (GOLD analysis project Ga0187893, IMG submission 139574) | White microbial mat communities from a basaltic lava cave in the Kipuka Kanohina Cave System on the Island of Hawaii, USA - MA170107-4 metaG ...
AAGGTGCTCGGCGCGGTGCGCCATCCGCTCAACACGCAGGACTTCTCGTCGTACCTGCTGCAGGCGCAGGCGTCGAAGGCGAAAGTGATCGGGCTGGCGAACGCCGGCGGCGATACCGTCAACTCGATCAAGCAGGCGGGCGAGTTCGGCATCACGCAGGGCGGGCAGAGCCTGGCCGGCCTGCTCGTCTTCGTCACCGACGTGCACGGGCTCGGCCTGCAGCGCGCGCAAGGGCTCACCCTGACCGAGACCTTCTACTGGGACCTGAACGACGCGACCCGTGCTTGGACGAAGCGCTTCGCAGCGGCGAACGGCGGCAAGTACCCGACGATGATCCACGCCGGGGTGTACGCCTCGGTGCTGCACTACCTGAAGGCGGTCGAGGCGGGGAAGACCGACGACGGCGGCAAGGTCGTCGCGCAGATGAAGACGCTGCCGACCGACGACCCGCTGTTCGGCAAGGGCACGATCCGCGCCGACGGACGCAAGATCCACCCGGCGTACCTGTTCGAGGTGAAGAAGCCCGCCGAGTCGAAGGCACCGTACGACTACTACAAGCTGCGCGCGACGATCCCGGCCGATCAGGCGTTCCGGCCGATCGATCAGGGCGATTGCCCGCTGGTCAAGAAGTAAGCTGAGAGCCGGACCGCGCGGGCTGCGGCTCGCGCGGCAACTCGCAAGCGAATGGACATCCTCGGCCTCCCGGTGCAGGCCCTCTTCGGGCAGCTGCTGATCGGGCTCATCAACGGCTCGTTCTACGCGCTCTTGTCGCTCGGGCTGGCGGTGATCTTCGGGCTGCTCAACATCATCAACTTCACGCACGGCGCGCAGTACATGATGGGCGCGTTCGTCGCGTGGTTCCTGCTCCAGTACGGCGTCGGCTACTGGTGGGCGCTGCTCGTCGCGCCGCTCGTCGTCGGCGCCACCGGGATCGTGATCGAGCGCCTGATGATCGCGCGTCTCTACAAGCTCGACCACCTGTACGGGCTGCTCCTTACGTTCGGGCTCGCGCTCGTCATCCAGGGGCTGTTTCGCCAGCAGTTCGGCTCGTCGGGGCAGCCGTACCCGATCCCCACCGCACTCTCGGGAGGGCAGAACCTCGGCTTCATGTTCCTGCCGACCTATCGCGGGTGGGTGATCGCGGCCTCGCTGGTCGTCTGCCTTGCCACCTGGTACGTGATCGAGCGCACGAAGCTCGGTTCGTACCTTCGCGCGGCGACCGAGAACCCGCCGCTCGTGCAGGCGTTCGGCATCAATGTGCCGCGCATGGTGACGCTGACCTACGGTTTCGGCGTCGCACTCGCCGCGTTCGCCGGCGTGATGGCCGCGCCGATCTACCAGGTGAACCCGCTGATGGGCGAAAACCTCATCATCGTCGTGTTCGCCGTCGTGGTGATCGGCGGCATGGGCTCGATCCTCGGCTCGATCCTGACCGGCTTCGGGCTCGGCGTCGTCGAAGGGCTGACGAAGGTTTTCTACCCCGAAGCGTCGAATACGGTGATCTTCATCGTGATGGCAATCGTGCTGCTGCTGAAGCCCGCCGGTCTGTTCGGCGCGCAGAAGTAGGAAGGGCAAGCGCATGGCCGCCGAGATCCAGCACCAGCGCGCGGGGAGCAGCGCGATCCAGGAAGCGAGTCCGCCGCGGGGCTTCGCGCACCACCGCATCGCTTTCGTCGTGATGGCGGCGCTGTTCGCGCTCGCCCCGCTCGTGCTCTACCCCGTGTTCATGATGAAGGTGATGTGCTTCGCGCTCTTCGCATGCGCCTTCAACCTGCTGCTCGGATTCGGCGGCCTGTTGAGCTTCGGGCACGCGATGTTCCTCGGCACCGCGGGCTACGCGAGCGCGCACGCCGCGAAGGTCTGGGGGCTCACGCCCGAGCTCGCGATCGTCTTTGCGACCGGCTGCGCGGCGCTGCTCGCCTTCGCGACGGGATTGCTCGCGATCCGCCGGCAGGGCATCTACTTCGCGATGATCACGCTCGCGCTCGCCCAGCTCGTGTTCTTCTTCTACCTGCAAGCGCCGTTCACGCACGGCGAGGACGGTATCCAGGCGGTGCCGCGCGGGAGGCTGTTCGGCCTCGTCGACCTGTCCGAGCCGATCGCGATGTACTTCCTCGTCTACGCGATCTTCATCGGCGGGTTCCTTCTGATCTACCGCACGGTGCACTCGCCGTTCGGGCAGGTGCTGAAGGCGATCCGTGAGAACGAAAGCCGCGCCATTTCGCTCGGCTACGACACCGACCGGTTCAAGCTGCTCGCCTACGTGCTGTCGGGGACGATCGCCGGGCTCGCCGGCGGCACCAAGGCGCTCGTGTTCCAGCTCGCGACCTTGACCGACGCGCACTGGTCGATTTCGGGCGAGGTCGTGCTGATGACCTTGCTCGGCGGGATGGGAACGATCTTCGGCCCGGTCGTCGGCGCCGCGATCATCGTCACGATGCAGAACCAGCTCGCACAGCTCGGCGGCTGGGTCACCGTCGTGCAGGGCGTGATCTTCGTCGTCTGCGTGCTCGCGTTCCGCCGCGGGGTGGTCGGCGAGATCGGGCACTGGCTGAAGAAGCCCCTGTAGCCCACGCCTGGGTGTCGCCCAGCTGTTGCCGCAGCGAGCGCCGGCAACATCAGAGGATGTACCGGGACAGGTCCTCGTTCTTCGCCAGCTCGCCGAGCCGCTCGTCGACCGCGCGCGCGTCGAGCGTCACCGTCTGCCCGGCGAGCCTCGGCGCATCGAAGCTCACCTCGTCGAGCAGCCGCTCCATCACGGTCGCGAGCCGCCTTGCGCCGATGTTCTCGGTGCGCTCGTTCACGTCGTAGGCGATCTGCGCCAGGCGCCGGATCCCCTCGGGTGTGATCGACAAGGCGACCTGCTCGGTCGCGAGCAGCGCCTGGTACTGCGTGACCAGGCTCGCTTGCGTCTGCGTCAGGATCGCCTCGAAGTCGTCGACGGTGAGCGAACCGAGCTCGACCCGGATCGGAAAGCGCCCCTGCATCTCGGGAATCAGGTCGCTCGGCTTCGAGAGATGAAACGCGCCCGACGCGATGAACATGATGTTGTCTGTTCTCACCATCCCGAACTTGGTGTTGACGGTCGTGCCCTCGACCAGCGGCAGCAGGTCGCGCTGCACGCCCTGGCGCGACACGTCGGCGCCGCCGAACTCGCTGCGCGTCGCGACCTTGTCGATCTCGTCGATGAAGACGATGCCGTTCTGCTCGGCGTTGGCGAGCGCGCGGGTGCGCAGCTCGTCCTCGTTGACGAGCTTGCCCGCCTCCTCGTCGGCGAGCAGCTTCAGCGCCTCGCCGATCTTCACCTTGCGCGTGCGGCGCTTCTGCTGCCCCACGTTCGCGAACAGGCCCTTCAGCTGCTCGGCCATCTCCTCCATGCCGGGCGGGCTCATGATCTCGAGCGAGGCCTTCGGCTCGGCCAGCTCGACCTCGACCTCCTTGTCGTCGAGCTGTCCTTCGCGCAGGCGCTTGCGCATCACCTGGCGCGCGGTGTTGTCGGCGGGCTGCGGCGTGAGGCCGAAGTCGCTGCGCGCGGGCGGCACCAGGATGTCGAGCACGCGTTCCTCGGCCGCCTCGATCGCGCGCTGGCGCTGGCCGCGCATCTGCGTCTCGCGTTCCTGCTTGACCGCGCTGTCGATCAGGTCGCGGATGATCGAATCGACGTCCTTGCCGACGTAGCCGACCTCGGTGAACTTCGTCGCCTCGACCTTGATGAACGGCGCCTCGGCGAGCCTGGCCAGGCGGCGCGCGATCTCGGTCTTGCCGACGCCGGTCGGCCCGATCATCAGGATGTTCTTGGGCGTGATCTCCGAGCGCAGCTTTTCGTCGACCTGCTGGCGCCGCCAGCGGTTGCGCAGCGCGATCGCGACCGCGCGCTTCGCCTTCGCCTGGCCGACGATGTGCCGGTCGAGCTCGGAGACGATCTCCTGCGGCGTCATGTTCATGCTGCCGGCAGCGTCTCGACCACGTGCTGCTGATTCGTGTAGATGCACAACTCGCCCGCGATCTCGAGCGACTTCTTGACGATCTCGGCCGGCGAGAGCTGCGTGTACTCGAGGAGCGCGCGCGCCGACGCCTGTGCGTACGCGCCTCCGGAGCCGATCGCGATGATGCCGTGTTCGGGCTCGAGCACGTCGCCCGAGCCGGTGATGATGAGCGAGGCCTCCTTGTCGGCCACCGCGAGCATCGCCTCGAGCCTGCGCAACACCCGGTCGGTGCGCCAGTCCTTGGTCAGCTCGATCGCGGCGCGTGCAAGATGGCCCTGGTGCTTTTCGAGCTTGGCCTCGAAGCGCTCGAACAACGTGAACGCGTCGGCGGTCGCGCCCGCGAAGCCGGCGAGCACGCGGTCGTGGTAGAGCCTGCGCACCTTGCGCGCCGTCGCCTTCACGACGACGTTGCCGAGCGTCACCTGCCCGTCGCCGCCGAGCGCGACCGACGCGCCGCGGCGCGCGCTGACGATGGTGGTGCCGTGCCAAGCGTCCATACTGACGTGATCTTAAGTGCCGGCCGACGGCCGGCTCGTCACCCTGGCTGGAGCCCCCCTCCCGGAGGGGCTTCGCCCGCGGCGCCATGCCCGCCTGCGCGGGCACGGACGGGCGAAGCGGGCCGCGCGTCTCGCGCCGCCCGGGCCCGGAGCGCTCGGGGGAGCGGTGCATTCACGCCGAGGGTGAGCACGGTGCAGCGGACGCTACACCGTCCTCACCTTGACCTTGGCGTGCTCGTTGATGCCCATGGCGCCGAAGAACAGCGCGAGCAGGCGGTGGGCCTCCGAGAAGCTGACGCTGCGGTTCTCGCCGCGGCGCTTGAGCACCCAGTTGAGCAGGTCGCCGGCGGCGATGAAGTCGACGCGGATCAGCTTCGCGCACGACACGTTGACGAGCGGCGCGCTGCCGAGCTGCGCGTCGAGCTTGTTCAAGGTCGCGCTGATGTCGCCGATCAGCTGGCCGGACAGCTCGACGGTGGCCATCTGCACCACGCCGCCGTCGTCGCTGACGTCGCTTTCCACGAAGCTGGTCGAGACTTCGCTCACCAGCGAAAGCGGCGGCGACTGCGTGCTGACCGTGCCGCCGCTGATGCGCACTTCGCACTTCGCGCGCTCGAAGGAAGGCGGCGAGACCTCATAGGTCACGCAGTAGTCGATCGCCACCTCGTCGAACTGGTCGGCGCGGTTCGCAAGGCGCAGCGCGTCGAGCCGCAGCAGCCAGTACGCCGGGTCCGCATCGCGCACGCCGGTCGGCGCCGCCTCGGCGAGCACCGACAGCAGCTTCTCGCCGCCGAGCCAGCGCATCTCGAGCTTGTCCGTGGCCCAGTGGCGGAACAGTTCCGAGAGCCGCGCGCACGCCTCGGCGTCGATCGACGCGAGCGCCTCCCAGTCGAGCACCCACGGCAGCGGCAGCTGCAAGGTCTGCGAGCGCAGCCGCGCGACCGCGTCGGCGTCGACCATCGCCGGGCATGCCCAGCCGATCTGCCCGTCGAGGCGCGTTGCCTGCGGCTGCTCCTCGCCCGACGCTTCGGACACCAGCTTCGGCATCGAGAACCATTGCGGCGCCGACCAGCCGAACTGCTGCGCGTAGTCGAGCGCGAGGCTCTCGAACTTGTGCTGCTCGCCGATCGCGCGGTACAGATCGAAGCGCACGAGCCACGTCTCGGCGTGCTGCGCGCGCGTGCCGCCCGCACCGGTGAGCGCGGCCAGCGACTGTTCGCACGACTCGAAGTCGGCGTTCGCGAACGCGATCACCGCCTCGTCGAGGTCCGGGTCGTGCGCGGCGTCGTTGACCTCGACGTCGAACGAGCCGCCGAAGTCGGACAGCGCATTCAGCTTCTGCGCCGACAGCGGCACGAGACCGGCCGCTGCGGCCGGCGGCGCCGAGCTCGCGTCGTCGAACGGCATGCGGCCGCTCGCCGAGAAGCGCATGCCGGCAGCCGGTACGCCGGGCGGGGGCTCGACGGCGTCGTTGAGCTGCACCGGCTGCGTCGCCGCGTCGTAGAACGGCGGCGGCTTGCGCGTGCTCTGGCGGAAGTTCTCGCCCACCATCTGCTGCTCGATCTCGTCGATCTTCGCCTTCATGCCGCTCTCGGCCTTGGCGCTCGATTCCTGCAGGCGGCCCTCGGAGTCGTCGATGCGCGAGGTGCCGCCGAGTGCGGCAAGCTGTTCGCTGGTCAGTCCCTCGCGGCGCACCTTGCGCAGCATGTCGAACTCGCGCTTGCGCACGAAATCGTTGCGGCGCTTGCGCTCGATCATCGCCTTCAGCTCGGACTTGGCGTACTCGGTCTCGCGCACCTCGTCGACGCGCGTCGTGTTCAGGTCCGCCCAGTCGGTGGTCGGGTTCGCGACGAACCGGACCACCTTGCGAAGGAAGCTGTCGTTGTCTTTGGCGTCCGACATGTGGGGTCGAAGCGGCGCCGCTTCTGAGATCAGTCCCCGAACATCTTCTGCTTGAGTTCGCGGCGCTGCTGCGCTTCGAGCGAAAGTGTAGCGGTGGGGCGCGCGATCAAGCGGCCCAGACCGATTGGCTCGCCGGTTTCGTCACAGAACCCGTAGTCGCCCGATTCGATGCGCACCAGCGACTGCGAGATCTTCTTCATCAGCTTGCGCTCGCGGTCGCGCGTGCGCAGCTCGAGCGCGTGCTCCTCCTCGATCGTCGCTCGGTCGGCCGGGTCGGGGACGATCGACGTGTCCTCGCGCAGGTGCTCGGTGGTCTCGCCGGCGTTCGACAGCAGGTCGTCCTTCAGGCGCCTGAGCCGCGCGCGGAAGAAATCGAGCTGCTTGTCGTTCATGTACTCGTTGTCCGGCATCGCCAGCACTTCGTCTTCGGTCAGTTCGGCGCCGGCCTTGGCCTTCCACGCGTTGGCGAGCTTCGGGTCGGCCTTGTGCGGCGTGCGCACGACGTCCGGAAACTCGTGGTTCATCTGCCTGGTCGGCGGCTTCGGCGGAGCGAAGCGGTCGGCGAAGCGGCTCGACGTGAGCGGCGAGGGCGGCGAGATCGGCAGCACGAGCGGCGCCTTGCCCGGCCTCGGCGCACGTGCCGGAGCGGTCTTGACGGGGGCGGGCTTCGGTGCCGGCGCCGCGGGTGGCGTGGCTGCGCCCGCCCCACCGGTCTTGGCAGGAACTTTCGACGGAGTCTTCACGGGGACTGGGGCCGCGGGCTTCACCCGCGATGGGACATTGGGTTGAACAGACGCCTTCGCCTTCGCGAGCGGGGCCTTGCGGGTGGTCTTGCCGGCCGGCTTGAGTTGGCCCGCGCTCTTCGCGCCCGGCGTCTTGCCGGAGGGTTTGCGCAGGCCGGGCTTCGCGCTGGCACGCGCCGCGGGCTTGGCGCGCGCGCCCGGCTTCGCCGAACTTGCGCCGGGACGCGCTGACCTGCTCGGTTTCGCGGGCTTGCGGCTGGTTGCCCTGGCGGCTGCCTGCGGCGCCTTGCGCACCTGCGCCGGTTTCTTTGCCGGCGCTTTTGCCTTCCTGGCCGTGGTCTTGCTCACCTCGCGTCTCCTTTAGGGCCTGTTCAGTTTCGACAGGCCGGTGCGGACAGCGCAGTCAGCGCCCGCCCGAGCGCCGCGCATTGTAGCCACGTTGACCGCGCGCGAAGTTCACACGAGGCACTGCTCCAGGCCTTGCTGGAAAACATCACGCGGCAGGCCGATGCCGATGAAAACCATCCTGCTCGTGCGCTTCTCGCCGCTCGCCCACTTGGGTCCCAGGTCGCTGCCCATCAGCTGATGCACCCCCTGGAAGATCACCTTGCGCTCGCTGCCCAGCATGTGCAGCACGCCTTTGTAGCGCAGCATCTTCGGGCCGTAGACCTGCACGATCGCGGACAGGAAGTCCTCGAGCTTGGCGGCGACGAAGGCGCGATCGGAGCGGAACACGAACGACTTCACGTCGTCGTCGTGCACGTGGTGATGCGGGTGGTCGCAGTGCTCGCCGTCGTCGTGGTCATGGTCGTGCGCGTCCGCGGAGAGGAACTCCGGGTCGATGTCGAGCTTGACGTTGAGGTTGAAGCCCTTCAGGTCGAACACCTCGGCGATCGGCACTTCGCCGAAGTGCACCTTGCGCTGCCTGGCGCGCGGGTTCATGCGCCTGACGCGGTGCGCGAGAGCTTCGAGTGCAGCGTCGTCGACCAGGTCGCTCTTGCTGATGAAGATCTGGTCGGCAAAGCCGATCTGGCGGCGCGCCTCCTGCCGCGCGTCGAGCTGCTGTTCGGCGTGTTTCGCGTCGACCAGGGTCAGGATCGAGTCGAGCTGGAAGCTCTCGGCGATCTCGTCGTCGATGAAGAAAGTCTGCGCCACCGGGCCGGGGTCGGCCAAGCCGGTGGTCTCGATCACGACCCGGTCGAAGTCGAGCTTGCCGTCGCGGCGCTTGGCGGCCAGCTCGGCCAGGGTCGCGCGCAGGTCCTCGCGGATCGTGCAGCAGATGCAGCCGTTGTTCATCTGGATGATCTGCTCTTTGGTATCGGCCACGAGGATCTCGTTGTCGATGTTCTCCTCGCCGAACTCGTTCTCGATCACCGCGATCTTCTGGCCGTGCGCCTCGGTCAGCACGCGCTTCAGCAGCGTGGTCTTGCCAGAGCCCAGAAAGCCCGTGAGGATGGTTGCGGGAATCAGGCCGCCGCGCATGACGGGACCTCGAGAGTCGGCGCGTGACGGGGGCTTCGGTGCAGGCTCATGTCCGCGCAGCGGACGTGAAGCGCGGCAGCGCCGCGCGGGCCGTAGCCAAAGCCCGTCAGGATCGTTGCGGGGATCAGACCTGAGGCCATCGATGCGTCTCTATCGCGGGGGCGCAAAGTATGCCGCAACGGTGGTGCGACGCGCGGCATAAGGTATTCTTGTGCTCCCCGTTCTTGCCCGCGGCTCGATGCCCGACCCTCATCCTGCTCGTCCCCCGCGCGGGGGCGATGCGCCGCCACAGGCCGACAAACGCACGCTGTTCGAGCGCCTCGTCGAGTTCCTGTCGCCGGGTCCCGATTCGCGGCGCGAGTTGTTCCGCACCCTGGCCGACGCCGAGCAGCGCGAGCTGATCCCGCCCGAATCGCGCGCGATGCTGGAAGGCGTGATCCGCATGGCAGACCGCAGCGCCGGCGACGTGATGGTCGCTGCGCCGCGCATGGACCTGCTCGACATCGACGCCGCGTACGACGACCTGCTCGGCACCGTGATCCGCACCGCGCATTCGCGCTTCCCGGTCTACGAGGGGCAGCGCGAGAACGTGATCGGCATCCTGATGGCCAAGGACTTGCTGAAGCTGCAGCGCGCGCCCGAACTGAACCTGCGTACCCTGCTCAGGCCGGCGGTGTTCGTGCCCGAATCGAAAGGCCTGAACGAGCTGCTGCGCGACTTCCGCAGCAACCGCAACCACCTGGCGATCGTGATCGACGAGTTCGGCAACACCGCGGGCCTGATCACGATCGAGGACGTGCTGGAGCAGATCGTCGGCGAGATCGAGGACGAATTCGACGAGGCGGAAGGCGAAACCAGCATCTACACGTTGGCCGACGGCAGCCAGCGCGTCGCCGGCGATGCCGACATCGCCGCCGTCAACGAAGCCTTCGGCGTGCACCTGCCGGTCGAGGAGTTCGACACCATCGGCGGGCTCGTCGCGCAGGAGCTCGGCCGTGTGCCGCGACGCGGCGAGTCGGTGGTCGTCGCCGGGCTCGAGTTCTCGGTGATGTTGACGCGCGGCGGCGCGGTGCGCTGGTTCAAGGTGCGCCGCGCGGCCGACTCCGGCGCCGCAGCTCGATCTTGAGCGCCGCCGCGACGGCGCGCGTCGGCAGGCCCGCCTTCGAGCTGCCGCTCGCGGCGCTCGCCGGTGCGTGCTACAGCCTGCCCTTCGTCTACCCCGATGCGTGGGCGCTCTCGATCGGGCTCGTCGCGCTGCTCGCGTGGCGCTGCGGCACGCGCACGGCAGGCGGCGCGGCGCTCGTTGCCTGGGCCTTCGGCACCGCGTGGCTCGCGGCAGGTACGTGGTGGCTCTACGTCAGCATGCACCGCTACGGCGGGCTGCCGGCGCCGCTTGCCGTGCTCGCGGTGTTCGCGCTGTGCGCGTTTCTTTCGCTCTACCTAGCGGCGGCGCTCGCGCTCTACGCGCGCCTCGTGCGCGGCGCGCCGCTCGCCGACGCAACGCTGTTCGCGGCGTGCTGGCTGCTCGCCGAACTCGCGCGCGGCATCCTGTTGACCGGCTTTCCGTGGGTCGCGAGCGGCTATGCGCAGATCGACTCGCCGCTCGCCGCGCTCGCGCCGTGGGTCGGCGTCTACGGCATCGGCTTCGTCGCGGCGTTGCTTGCGGGACTCGGCGGCGCGTTGCCGCTGGCCGCGTCGCGCCGAGCAGCGCAACGCGGCGGCGTCGCGCTCGGCGTCGGGCTCGTCGCGCTCGCCGCGCTCGCGCTCGCCGGCCCCGCGCGGTTCACGCAACCGAGCGGCACGCTCGACGTGACCTTGCTGCAGACCAACGTCCCTCAGGAGGACAAGTTCTCGCTGCGCCACGTGCCGCGCGCGCTCGCGTGGCTCGCCGAACGACTGGCGCGCGCCGAGGGCGATCTCGTGGTCGCACCGGAGACCGCGATTCCGGTGCTGCGCGACCAGCTGCCGCCGGGCTACTGGGAGGCGCTGAAGGAGCGCTTCGAGACGAGCGCGCAGTCGGCGCTGGTCGGCCTGCCGCTCGGCAGCTACGAGCGCGGCTACACCAACTCGGCGGCGGGCCTGTCGCGGGAAGCCCAACACCTGCCGGGCAACTTCTACCGCTACGACAAATACCACCTCGTGCCGTTCGGCGAATTCATCCCGCTCGGGTTTCGCTGGTTCGTCGACCTGATGCAAATCCCGCTCGGCGACTTCGACCGCGGGCCGCTCGCCGCGCCGTCGTTCATCGTGCACGGCGAGCGCGTCGCGCCCAACATCTGCTACGAGGACCTGTTCGGCGAAGAGCTGGCGGCCCGTTTCGCCGACCCCGGCCTCGCGCCGACGATGTTCGCGAACCTGAGCAACATCGGCTGGTTCGGCGACACGATCGCGGTCGCGCAGCACCTGCACATCTCGCGCATGCGCGCGCTCGAGTTCGAGCGCCCGATGCTGCGCGCGACCAACACCGGGGCCACCGCGATCGTCGACCACACGGGCCGCGTGAGGCATGCGCTTCAGCCGTACACCGAGGGCGTGCTCGAAGGGCGCGTCGAAGGCAGGAGCGGGCTCACGCCGTTCGCGCGCTGGGCGAGCCGTGCGAGCCTGTGGCCGCTCGCCGCGCTCGCGCTCGCGCTCGTCGCGATCGCGTGGACGAAGAGACGCGCCGGGGAACCTTAGAATCGCGCCCCGCATGCCGAGCTTCCAGCAGCTGATCCAGCGCCTTCAGTCGTACTGGGCCGACCAGGGCTGCGCGTTGCTGCAACCGTACGACATGGAAGTCGGCGCGGGCACGAGCCATACCGCGACGTTCCTGCGCGCGCTGGGCCCCGAGCCGTGGAAGGCCGCGTACGTGCAGCCGAGCCGGCGCCCGAAGGACGGGCGCTACGGCGACAACCCGAACCGGCTGCAGCACTACTACCAGTACCAGGTCGTGCTGAAGCCGTCGCCGCCCGACATCCTCGATCGCTATCTCGGCTCGCTCGAAGCGCTCGGCTTCGACCTGAAGACCAACGACGTGCGCTTCGTCGAGGACGATTGGGAGAACCCGACCTTGGGCGCGTGGGGCCTCGGCTGGGAGGTGTGGCTGAACGGGATGGAGGTCACGCAGTTCACGTACTTCCAGCAGGTCGGCGGCATCGACGTGCGGCCGATCACCGGCGAGATCACCTACGGGCTCGAGCGCCTCGCGATGTACCTGCAGGGCGTCGACAGCGTCTATCAGTTGCAATGGACCGACGGCCTGTCGTACGGCGACGTCTATCTGCAGAACGAACGCGAGCAGAGCGCGTACAACTTCGAACGCAGCGACGTCGAGTTCCTCCAGGCGGCGTTCGGCGCGTACGAGCGCCAAGCCGGCGCGTTGATCGAGGCGCGGCTCGCGTTGCCGGCGTACGAACAGGTGCTGAAGGCCGCACACACCTTCAACCTGCTCGACGCGCGCGGCGCGATCAGCGTCACCGAACGCGCCGCCTACATCGGACGCATCCGCAACCTGTCGAAGGGCGTCGCGCAGAGCTACCTGGAGAGCCGCGCGCGGCTCGGCTTCCCGCTCGCGCCGAAGGCCTGGTCGGAGGCTGCGCTGGCACGCATCCAGGCGCAATGAGAGCGAGCCTGCTCGTCGAGCTGTTGGTCGAGGAATTGCCGCCGAAGGCGTTGCGGCCGCTGTCCGACGCGTTCGCGACGACGCTGGCTGCGAGCCTTCGGGTGCAGGGCCTCGCCGACGAGGCGAGCGTCGCGACGCCGTACGCGACGCCGCGGCGTCTTGCGTTGCACCTGACTTGTGTCGCCGACAAGGCCGCGGATCGCAACGTGCAGCACAAGCTGATGCCGGTCTCGGTCGGACTCGACCCCGCGGGCCGGCCGACGCCGGCGCTGCTGAAGAAGCTGCTCGGGTTGAACCTCGGTGCCGACGCGGTGCGCTCGCTCAGGCGCCTCGCCGACGGCAAGACCGAGACGCTGTACGCCGACCTGCTGCTGCCCGGCGCCGCGCTCGACGAAGGCGTGCAGAAGGCGATCGACGAGACGCTCGCGAAGCTGCCGATCCCCAAGCTGATGAGCTACCAGCTCGAAGACGGGTGGACCAGCGTGCAGTTCGTGCGCCCCGCGCACCGCTTGGTCGCGTTGCACGGCGACCAGGTCGTGCGCTGCGCCGCCCTCGGACTCGTCGCCGGACGCACGACCGAAGGCCATCGCTTCGAAGGCTCGCGCAAACCGATCGAGCTGCGCGACGCCGACGGCTACGCGGCGCGACTGCGCGATGAAGGGGCGGTGATCGCATCGTTCGCCGAACGGCGCGCCGAGATCGAGCGCCGGCTCGAGGCGGAGGCGGCGCGCGCCGGCGCGACGCCGGTCGATGACGCCGCGCTGCTCGACGAGGTGACCGGACTCGTCGAGCAGCCCAACGTGCTCACCGGCCGCTTCGATTCGGCGTTTCTCGAGGTGCCGCAGGAGTGCCTGATCCTCACGATGAAGGCCAACCAGAAGTACTTCCCGCTGCTCGATGCGGGCGCCAGGCTGACGGACCGTTTCCTGATCGTCGCCAACGTCCGCCCCGCCGATCCGGGCGCGGTGATCGGCGGCAACGAGCGGGTCGTGCGCCCGCGGCTCGCCGACGCGAAGTTCTTCTTCGACCAGGACCGCAAGAAGACGCTCGAATCGCGCGTGCCGGCGCTTGCTCGCGTCGTCTACCACGGCAAGCTCGGAACGCAGGGCGAGCGCGTCGAACGCGTGCGCGCGCTCGCGCGCACGATCGGCGAGACGCTCGGCGGTCCGGCGCTCGCCGCCCAGGCCGATCGCGCGGCTCTGCTCGCCAAGGCGGACCTCCTGACCGACATGGTCGGCGAGTTCCCCGAGCTCCAAGGCGTGATGGGCGGCTACTACGCGCGCAACGACGGCGAACCCGAGGCGATCGCGCTTGCGATCGAGGACCACTACCGGCCGCGCTTCGCGGGCGACGCGCTGCCGCGCAACGACGCCGGCGTCGCCGTCGCGCTCGCCGACAAGCTCGAAACCCTGGCCGGCATGTTCAGCATCGGACAGATGCCGAGCGGCGACAAGGACCCGTTCGCGCTGCGCCGCCACGCGCTCGGCACGATCCGCATGCTCGTCGAGCGGCAGCTGCCGCTGCGTGTCTCGGCCTTGCTCGGCAACGCTTTTTCCGTCTTTGCGAGAGAGCAGCCGGCCGCCACCCTCGCCGACTTCCTCTACGAGCGCCTGCGCGTCGCGCTGCGCGACGAAGGCTACGCCGCGGCCGAAGTCGACGCGGTGCTCGCGCTGCGACCCGACGTGCTCGCCGACGTCGTCAAGCGGCTGCAAGCGGTGCGCGCGTTCGCCGCGCTGCCCGAGGCCGAAGCGCTGGCCGCGGCCAACAAGCGCGTCGGCAACATCCTCAAGAAGGCGGACGGCGCGAGCGCGCACGACGTCGATACGGCGTTGCTCAAAGAGCCGGCCGAGGCGGCGCTGCACGAAGCGCTCGCTGCGGTCGGCCGCCCGGCGGACCAGGCGTTCGAGCGCGGCGACTACACCGCATCGCTGCAAACCCTGGCCGCGCTGAAGGCGCCGGTCGACCTGTTCTTCGACCGGGTCATGGTCAACGTCGACGACGCGGCGCTGCGCGCGAACCGCCTCGGCCTGCTGGCGCGCCTGTCGGCGACGATGAACCGCGTCGCCGACCTGTCGAGGCTGGCGGCCTGAGCGCCGATAATCCCGCACCATGAACCGGCAGCAGCGGATCGTCGCCGCGGGATCGACATGAAGCTCGTCATCCTCGATCGCGACGGCACGATCAACGAAGACCGCGACGACTACGTCAAGTCGGCCGACGAGTGGCTGCCGGTACCGGGCGCGCTCGAGGCGATCGCGCGGCTCAACCACGCGGGCTGGCACACCGTCGTCGCGAGCAACCAGTCGGGGCTGGGGCGCGGCCTGCTCGACATGGCGTCGCTGACCGCGATCCACGTCAAGATGAACGCGCTGCTCACGCAGGCAGGAGGACGCATCGACGCGGTGTTCTTCTGCCCGCACACCGACAGCGACGACTGCGATTGCCGCAAGCCGCTGCCCGGCCTGTACGAGCAGATCGCCGAGCGCTACGGTGTCTCGCTCGGCCACGTGCCCGCGGTCGGCGATTCGCTGCGCGACCTGCAGGCTGCCGCTGCGGCGGGATGCCAGCCGCACCTCGTGCGCACCGGCAAGAGCGCGCGCCTCGGCGACGACGGCGCCGTGCAACTCGCGGCGCAGGTGAAAGGCGCGCGGGTGCACGCCGACCTCGCCGCGTTCGCCGAATGGCTGGTGCACAGCCAGGCGCAGGTCGGCTCGCTGGTGAGCGATTCGGACTTCGGCCGCCTCGGCGTGCGATGACGCTCGCGTCGGCGCTGCGCTCGCTCGTGTTCATGCTGTGGCTCGCCGTGACGGTGGTGCCGTGGGCGCTCGCCGTGCTCGCCGCATCGATCGTCGTGCGCGGCGACCGCCTGTACTGGATGTGCGTCGGCTGGCTGCGCGTCGCGCTCCTCGGCGCGCGCTGGATCTGCGGCGTGCGCTGGCGCGTGCAGGGCATGGAGCGGCTGCCCGCCGCCGGCGACATGACCCCGGTGCTGCTGTGCCCGAAGCACCAGTCGACCTGGGAGACGTTCGCGTTCCCGATGCTGATGTCGCATCCGTTGTGCTACGTGTTCAAGCGCGAGCTGCTGCTGATCCCGTTCTTCGGCTGGGCGATGAGCCGCCTCGACATGATCCACATCGATCGCAGCAAGCGCTCCGAAGCGTGGGCCAAGGTGGCCGAGCAGGGACGCCTCTACATGCAGACCGGCCACTGGCTGATCATGTTTCCCGAAGGCACGCGTACCCCTCGCGGCAGGCAGGGTGCTTACAAGAGCGGTGCAACGCGGCTTGCTGTAACAACCGGTGTCCCGGTGGTGCCGATCGCGGTCACGTCGGCGCGCTGCTGGCCGCGCAAGAGTTTCGTGCTGCGCCCCGGCGTCATCGACGTGTCGATCGGGCAGCCGATCGCGAGTACCGGCCGCGATCCCGAAGCGCTGATGCGCGACGTGGAACGCTGGATCGAAGCGGAGATGCGACGGCTCGACCCCGAGGCGTATACGGACATCGCCGCGCCCTATCCTGCCTGAATGACGAAAACGAAGCCCGGCGACGGGCAGCTGTCGCTGTTCGGCGAATCGCCGCGCGTGTTCGCGGGCGTGCCGCCGATCCTGCGCCATCCGAACGCGCAGCGCGAGCTGCGGCTGGGCGTGCACCGCGTCGCCTACGAGCTGCGGCGCGGTCGCCGGCGCAGCATCGGCTTCGTGGTCGGCTCCGACGGGCTGTCGGTCTCGGCGCCGCGCTGGGTCAACGTCGGGCAGATCGAATCCGCGCTGCGCGAGAAGACCGAGTGGATCCTGAGGAAGCTCGCCGAGCAGCAGGAGCGCACGCAGCGGCTGCTCGCCTCGCGCGTCGATTGGCGTGACGGCGCGAGCATCCCGTTCCTCGGTGCGCCGGTGATCGTCACGCTCGACGCGCACGCTTCGGGCAGCATGCTGCAGGCGAGCCTCGGCGCGCCGCGCCTCGTGATCGGCCTGCCGCGCGGCGCGACGCGCGAGCAGATTCGCGACGCGGTGCAGGGCTGGCTCAAGCGCCAGGCGCGGCGCGTGTTCGAGGAACGCTGCGCGCACTTCGCATCGCGCCTCGGCGTCACCGTTACGCGGCTGGCGCTCAGCTCGGCGCGCACCCGCTGGGGCAGCGCGAACGCCGACGGATCGATCCGGCTGCACTGGCGGCTCGTCCACTTCGCGCTGCCGATCATCGACTACGTGGTCGCGCACGAACTCGCGCACCTGCGCCACATGGACCACAGCCCGCGCTTCTGGGACGTGGTGCGCTCGGTCGTGCCCGACTACGAAGCAGCGCGCGCCAACCTCTCCGACGACTCGCTGCCGGTGCTCGACTGAGCCGCGCTCGCCGCGAAGCGGATCACGCCGTCGGCGCCGGCCTCGCGCACGAGCGCTCCGCGCTCGTGCAGCGCGTGCAGGTGCGCGATCGACTCGCCCATCGCGAAGGTCGTCTGGTGCAGGTCGAGCTTGCGCTTGAACAGCACCGCGAGCAGGTCGGCAGCGCTGCACGCGCGCTCGCTGCACGCGGCCAGCACGTCGGCGAGGCGCTCGCGGTGGTGGTCGGCGAGCTGGTCGATGCGCCGGTGCAGCCCGCGGAACGGCTTGCCGTGCGACGGCAGCACGAAGGTCGCTTCGGGCAGCGCGCGCATCGCGTCGATCGAGCGCAGGTAGAGCGCGAGCGGGTTGCCCTCGGGTTCGACGTCGACGACGCTGACGTTGGTCGAGATGCGCGGCAGCACCATGTCGCCGGCGATCAGCACGCCGAGCTCTGCGCAGTGCAGCGCGATGTGCTCCGGCGCATGCCCGTAGCCCGCGATGCAGGTCCACGTCCGCCCGCCGATGTCGAGGCGCTGCCCGTCCAGCAGCCGGCGAAAGCGCGGCGGCACCTCGGGCACCAGCGACGAGTAGTAGTTCGAGCGCCGGCGCACCTTCTCGACCGATTCGGGGTCGACGAGCCCGTGGCTCCTGAAAAAGTCGGCCGCCGCATCGCCGCCGAATCCGGTGGTGCTGCGGCTCGCGATGCGCGCCGCGTTGTAGTCGGTGGCGCTGACCCAGAGCCGGCACTCGCGGCCACCCTCGCTCCAGCGACGCACGAGCCAGTGCGCGAGGCCGATGTGGTCGGGGTGCATGTGGGTGCAGATCACGCGCAGCACCGGCCGGCCGCCCAGCTCGGCGGCGAACACCTGCTCCCAGGCTGCGATCGTCGCCTCGGTCGTGATGCCGCAGTCGACGATCGTCCAGCCGTCCGTTGCGAGGTGCCGGTCGCGCAGCAGCCAGAGGTTGATGTGGTCGAGCGCGAACGGCAATCCCATGCGCACCCACAGCACGCCGTCGGCGACCTCGAGCGCCGCGCCGCTCTCGGGCACCGCGTCGGCGAGCGGGTAGTGCAGTTCGGACTCGCGGTCGTTCGCCATGCGCTGCCGGTATATTTACGTTTACGTAAACGTCAGTGTGCCATGCCCGTCGCGACGCGCTCGATCAGCCAGAAGGAGACCTTCACCATCACCGAGCTGGCGCACGAGTTCGACGTGACGCCGCGCGCGATCCGCTTCTACGAGGACGTGGGGCTGCTCGAGCCCGCGCGCTCCGGACGCAACCGCGTCTACACGCAGCGCGACCGCACGCGGCTCAAGCTCACGCTGCGCGGAAAGAGGCTCGGTCTCGCGCTTGCGGAGGTGAAGCAGCTCGTCGATCTGTACGATTCGCCGTCCGACACCGCGACGCAGCTGAAGGCCTTCCTGCGCGTGCTCGAGGAGCACCGCGGCCAGCTCGAGCGCCAGCTCGAGGACGTGCGCGTCACCCTGGCCGAGATCGCGCAGCACGAGGCGCGCTGCCGGCGCCTGCTCGCGTCGCCTCAGCGGAGGTCGCGCGCGTGAAGGTCGACGCGTTCCCGCAGGCGCTCAACGACACGCGCGCGTTCCAGATCGCGCTCGCGATGCTCGAAGGCTTCAACCGCCACTACCGGCTGTTCCGCCAGGTCAGCGCCGAAGCGAAAGGGCGCTTCGAGCGCGCCGACTGGGCGGGCCAGCAGCGCGCGCAGCGCGAGCGCATCGAGTTCTACGACAAGCGCGTCGACGAAGGCGCCGAGCGGCTGCAGCGCGAGTTCGACGCGGCGTCGCTGCCGATGGAGGTCTGGCAGCAGGTGAAGCTGCACTACATCGGGCTGCTGACCGACCACCATCAGCCCGAGTGCGCGGAGACGTTCTTCAACTCGGTGACGACGAAGATCCTGCACCGCGTCTATTTCCACAACGACTTCATCTTCGTGCGCCCCGCCGTCTCGACCGAATACATCGAGAACGACGAGCCGGCCGCTATGCCGACCTACCGCGCCTACTACCCGACGAAGGAGACGTTGCGCGACGCCTTCGTGCGCATCGTCCACAACTACCAGCTGAGGCTCGAGTTCGAGGACCTCGGCCGCGACGTCGACCTGGTGCTGAACGCGTTCGCCGCGGAGGTCGGCGGCATCCGCTGGCGCGCCAACTTCCAGGTGCAGGTGCTGACCAGCCTGTTCTTCCGCAACAAGGGCGCCTACATCGTCGGCAAGATCATCAACGGCTTCAGGGAGACGCCGTTCGCGCTGCCGATCCTGCACGCCGGGCGCGGAAAGCTGATGATCGACGCGGTGCTGATCAACGAGGAGGACCTGCTCGCACTGTTCAGCTTCGCGCGCGCGTACTTCCTGGTCGACATGGAGATCCCGTCGGCGTACGTGCAGTTCCTGCGCTCGCTGATGCCCAAGAAGCCGCGCTCGGAGATCTACAACGCGATCGGCCTCGCCAAGCAGGGCAAGAACCTGTTCTACCGGGACTTCCTCTACCACCTGCGGCATTCGAGCGACCACTTCCGCATCGCGCCCGGCATCAAGGGCATGGTGATGCTGGTGTTCGACCTGCCGAGCTTCCCGTACGTGTTCAAGGTCATCAAGGACCAGGAGCACTTCCCGCCGCAGAAGGACACGACGCGCGAACAGGTCAAGCGCAAGTACCGGCTCGTCAAGTCGCACGACCGCGTGGGCCGCATGGCCGACACGCTCGAGTACAGCAACGTCGCGTTCCCGCGCGCGCGCTTCGACGAGGAGCTGGTCGACGAGCTGAAGGCCTTCTGCGCGAGCCTGATCGAGGAGGACGGCGACTACCTCGTCGTGCGCCACGTCTACATCGAGCGGCGCATGATCCCGCTCAACATCTACCTCGCCGACGCGAACGACGAGCAGATCGAGAACGTCGTGCTCGAGTACGGCAACGCGATCAAGGATCTGGTGAGTGCCAACATCTTTCCCGGCGACATGCTGTGGAAGAACTTCGGCGTCACGCGCAACGGCAAGGTCGTCTTCTACGACTACGACGAGATCGAATACCTGACCGACTGCAACTTCCGCAAGGTGCCCGCCGCGCGCACCGAGGAGGAGGAGATGTCGGGCGAAGTGTGGTACGCGGTCGGCCCGCGCGACGTGTTCCCCGAGACGTTCGAGCCGTTCCTGCTCGGCAATCCGAAAGTGCGCGCAGCGTTCATGCACCATCACGCCGACCTCCTCGACGCGGCGTTCTGGAACGCGCACAAGGCGCGCATCGGAGCCGGCCACGTGCTCGACGTCTTTCCGTACGATGCGGAACGGCGTTTCAGGGCCGGGCGCCGCAAGCGCGCAGCGCCGGTCGCCGCCGCGCCCGCCGAGTGATGGACCTGCGCGATGCCCTCGAGCTCGCGAGCTTCGCCGTCACCGTCGTCGGCCTGCCGTTCGCGATCGGCGTCTTCCTCTACGAGCAGCGGCGCGAGCGCGAGAACGAGGAGGAGGAGGCGTACCAGCTCCTCTCCGACGCGTACACCGATTTCCTGAAGATCGTGCTCGCCAACGCCGACCTGCAGCTGCGTACCGCGTCGGCGCTGCGCAGCCCGACCCCCGAGCAGAACGAGCGCATGCTCGTCGTCTTCGACATGCTGGTCTCGCTGTTCGAGCGCGCGTACCTCGTCGCGCACAAGGAGCGCATGACCGAGACCGAGGCGCGGCGCTGGAACAGCTGGGACGACTACATGCGCGAATGGTGCCACCGCGACGACTTCCACAACGCGCTGCCGCTGCTGCTGCGCGGCGAAGACCCGCAGTTCCAGGCGTATATCCGCAGGGTTGCAGACGAGGAACGCGGCGCTACCATGGTCGGCACCTGATCCGCATCACCAAGGAGCTTTCATGTCCGACCCGATCGTCATCGTCTCCGCAGCCCGCACGCCGATCGGCGGCATGCTCGGCGATTTCTCGTCCCTCGCGGCCTGGGAGCTGGGCGCCGTCGCGATCGAAGCGGCGATCAAGCGCGCGGGTATCAGCGGCGACGCGGTGAACGAAGTGCTGATGGGCAACTGCCTGATGGCCGGCCAGGGCCAGGCACCCGCGCGCCAGGCTGCGCTGAAGGCCGGTCTGCCGCAAGCCACCGGGGCGGTGACGTTGTCCAAGATGTGCGGCTCGGGCATGCGCGCCGCGATGTTCGCGCACGACACGATCGCCGCGGGCTCGGCCGACGTGATGGTCGCCGGCGGCATGGAGAGCATGACCAACGCGCCGCACCTGATGTTCGCGAGGAAGGGCGTGCGCTACGGTGCCGCGCAGATGTTCGACCACATGGCGCTCGACGGGCTCGAGGATGCGTACGACCGCGGCCGCGCGATGGGCGTGTTCGCCGAGGAATGCGTCGCCAAATACCAGTTCACGCGCGAGGCGCAGGACGCGTTCGCGATCGCCTCCACGCAGCGCAGCAAGAAGGCCAACGAAGACGGCACCTTCGCCTGGGAGATGGCGCCCGTCACCCTGGCGAGCAAAGGGTCGGAAACGATCGTCAAGTTCGACGAGCAGCCGTTCAAGGCCAAGCTCGACAAGATCCCGGCGTTGAAGCCCGCGTTCAAGAAGGACGGCACGATCACCGCGGCCAACGCGTCGAGCATCTCCGACGGCGCCGCGGCGCTGGTGCTGATGCGCGAGTCGATGGCCGCGCGGCTGCGCTCTCAGCCGATCGCGCGCATCGTCGGCCACGCGGTGCACGCGCAGGCGCCGAACTGGTTCACGACCGCGCCGCTCGGAGCGATCGAGAAGGTGCTGAAGAAGGTCGGCTGGACCGCGCGCGACGTCGAGCTGTGGGAAGTCAACGAAGCGTTCGCCGCGGTGACGATGGCGGCGATGGCCGAATTCAAGCTCTCGCACGAGATCGTCAACGTGCACGGCGGCGCGTGCGCGCTCGGCCATCCGATCGGCGCGAGCGGCGCGCGCATCGTCGTCACCTTGCTCGGCGCGCTGCGCAAGCAGGGCAGGAAGAAGGGCGTGGCCGCGCTGTGCATCGGCGGCGGCGAGGCAACTGCGCTGGCAGTCGAGATGCTCTGAG